>ERZ773090.118-NODE-118-length-78731-cov-27.1744_pt1 | contig 78731 bp, 74 predicted proteins | sample MGYA00580579_ERZ773090 | MGnify/ENA primary metagenome ERZ773090 (study PRJEB29015, sample SAMEA2738014) | human oral metagenome | biome: human oral; feature: human-associated habitat; material: dental | place: China | collected 2132 ... | reverse complement strand
ACAACAATCTAACTCATTCAGCTATAGTAAGGGTGATCCAACAAGCGAATCTAAGCCAGAGTTTAACCTTCCTAGCTACCTTGAATCTGTAAGTGCAAGTGAATCAGTTTCACTCAGCAAATCAGTAAGTGTGTCATTGAGCGATAGTACTTCAGCATCAATCAGCGCAAGTGAGTCAGTCTCAACAAGCACAAGCTTGAGTGACAGCATTTCTGCATCAATCAGTGCAAGCAACAACTCAGGTAGTGGTTCAGGTTCAACAAGCACAAGCAATGACTCAGCTAGTCAATCAGCTAGCGCATCAGTATCTGCAAGTCAAAGCACTTCAGCATCTGTATCAGCAAGCCAATCAGCTTCTGCTTCAATCAGCGCAAGCAACAACTCAGGTAGTGGTTCAGGTTCAACAAGTACAAGCAATGGTTCAGGCAATGCCTCAACTTCAGCAAGCTTGAGCAACAGCGTAAGTACTTCAATCAGTACAAGTGAATCAGTTTCAACAAGCACAAGCTTGAGCAATAGTGCAAGTACCTCAGCTAGCTTGTCTGACAGTGCTTCAATCTCAAGTGCATTGAACCACTCACAAGCTCCTGCACAACAACCTGCTGGACCAGGACGTTCAAACGGTAGAAAACTTCCAAATACAGGAACTGCAAGTAACCATTTTGCTGGTCTTGGATTAGGAGTAGCTGCCTTGGCAACTGCCTCTCTTCTTGGCAAGAAGAAGAAATCAGCAGCTTCTGAAATGGATTTAGAAGACTAAGTCCCAAAAATCGACTAAAATGAAATTGTTGATATCATTTTAGCGATGAAAACAAGAACCCCGGATAGCTCAAGGCTATCTGGGGTTTTTGGCTCTTTGTCAACTGTAGAGGGTGAGATCGAACTAAGCATGAGAGAGGATCAGATTGGTTCTCTCTTTTCTAACATTCAAAGTAACGAGAATTATCATTCTAAATATTCTAAAGAACCTAATGATGTCTTACTGGTTATTAATCACTACCAAAGAGAATATCCGAATTACAAGACAGCTTTTAAAGCACTTAGGGGGAAAAATTAAAAATATTACACTACTCATTGCATATACCTAATAAAATAGATAAAAATCTAAAATTTGTATAGAAAATAATATAATTTCGACCTTTTGTGACAGGAATTGCTTGACTAAATAAAACTAAAGCTGTATAATAAGGCAAATATCTAAAACAGGAGGTTCTGGAAATGAAAAAGTCTAAGGCCAAGTATCTGACACTGGCAGGTGTCGTGTTAAGCGCAGGTATCCTATTGAGCGCATGTGGGAACTCAGCAAGTTCATCTAAAACATATAACTATGTCTATTCTAGTGATCCATCTAGTTTGAACTATCTAGCAGAGAACCGTGCAACAACCAATGATATCGTTACCAATCTGGTAGATGGTTTGATGGAAAATGACCAATATGGTAACTATGTTCCATCTTTGGCAGAGGATTGGACCGTTTCCAAGGACGGTTTGACTTATACCTACAAGCTTCGTAAAGATGCCAAGTGGTATACATACGAAGGTGAAGAATACGCACCTGTAACTGCTCAAGACTTTGTGACAGGTTTGAAATATGCGGCAGATAAAAAATCTGAAGCCTTATACTTGGTTCAAGACTCTGTAGCAGGTTTGGATGACTATATCAACGGTAAAACAACAGACTTTTCAACTGTCGGTGTGAAGGCGATTGATGACCAAACAGTTCAGTACACTTTGACACGTCCAGAATCTTATTGGAACTCTAAAACAACTTCAACCATTCTCTTCCCTGTCAATGCGGATTTCTTGAAATCAAAAGGGGATGATTTTGGTAAGGTAGACCCTTCTAGCATTTTGTACAATGGACCTTTCTTGATGAAATCATTTGTTTCAAAATCTGTTATCGAATACAAGAAAAATCCGAACTACTGGGATGCTAAAAATGTCTTTGTGGACGATGTGAAATTGACCTACTATGATGGTAGTGACCAAGATGCCCTAGCTCGTAACTTTGTAGAAGGAGTCTACAGCTACGCGCGTCTCTATCCAAATAGCTCAAGTTTTGAAGGAATTAAAGAGAAGAACAAGGATAACATCATCTATAGTATGCAAACCGCAACTTCTTATTACTTGAACTTCAACTTGGACAGAAAATCTTATAACTTCACTTCTAAGTCCTCAGATATCGAAAAGAAATCAACACAAGAAGCAGTTCTGAATAAAAACTTCCGTCAAGCCTTCAACTATGCTTATAACCGTACAGCCTATGGAGCTCAATCTCAAGGGGAAGATGGAGCAACGAAGATTATTCGTAACCTAGTGGTACCTCCTACATTTGTAAGTATCAACGGAAAAGACTTTGGCGATGTTGTTTCAGAAAAGATGGTCAACTATGGTCAAGAATGGCAAGGAATCAACTTTGCAGACGCGCAAGATCCATACTACAATCCTGACAAGGCTAAAGCTAAATTTGCAGAAGCTAAGAAAGAATTGGAAGCTAAGGGTGTGCAATTCCCAATTCACTTGGATGTATCAGTTGACCAATCAGCTAAAAAAGGTGTACTTGAAGCAAGTTCTTTAAAACAATCCATCGAATCTGTTCTAGGAGCTGAGAATGTGGTTATTGATATCCAACAATTATCAACAGATGACTTCGATAATTCTAGCTACCTCGCTCAAACAGCAGCTCAAAAAGACTTTGATATCTATAATGGCGGTTGGAGTGCTGACTACTTGGATCCATCAAGCTATCTAGATATCCTAAATGTCAATAACGGCGGTATGTTGCAAAACCTTGGTCTAGAACCAGGTGAGGTCAATGACAAGGCTAAGGCAGTTGGTCTGGATACTTACACTCAAATGTTAGAAGAAGCTAACAAGGAGCAAGATCCAGCGAAACGTTATGAAAAATATGCAGAAATTCAAGCTTGGCTCGTTGATAGCGCCCTTGCAATTCCAAACGTTTCCCTTGGTGGAACACCTAGCTTGAGAAAGACAGTTCCATTCTCAGCACCATTCTCACAAGCAGGAAATAAGGGTGTGGAATCATACAAGTACCTCAAGTTACAAGATAAGACTGTAACGGCTGATGAGTATGAAAAAGCTAAAGAAAAATGGCTGAAAGAAAAAGAAGAATCAAATAAAAAAGCCCAAGAAGAACTGGCAAAACACGTTAAATAACCAGTCTATTCAACAGGAAAAACGATAGTTTCTCAAGGAACTATCGTTTTTGTATAGTTTGAAGCTATAACTAGCTCTTGAAAAGAAGAAAATGAGTTGGCGAAAATAAGTGGTACAATAGTTACTATAGATTTGGAGGTATTGTATGAGCAAAGAACTACACATCAACACAATTTTGGCCCAGGCGGGTATCAAGTCAGATAAGGCGACAGGTGCCTTGGTGACGCCACTACATTTTTCAACAACTTATCAGCATCCAGAGTTCGGTCAGTCTACTGGATTTGACTATACGCGTACTAAAAACCCAACTCGCAGTAAGGCAGAGGAAGTCTTGGCTGCAATCGAATCAGCAGACTATGCCCTAGCGACGAGCTCAGGTATGGCTGCGATTGTACTGGCCTTTAGTGTTTTTCCAGTAGGAAGTAAAGTCTTGGCTGTGCGCGATCTGTATGGGGGTTCTTTCCGCTGGTTCAACCAAGTGGAGAAAGAAGGCCGGTTCCATTTTACCTATGCCAATACAGAAGAAGAATTGATTACTGAGTTAGAGAAAGATGTGGATGTTCTCTATATTGAAACACCAACCAATCCCTTGATGTTGGAATTTGATATTGCCAAACTAGCCAAACTAGCTCATACCAAGGGTGCCAAGGTAGTGGTAGACAATACCTTCTACAGTCCGATTTACCAACGTCCGATTGAAGACGGTGCGGATATTGTCCTTCATTCGGCTACCAAATACCTAGCAGGGCACAATGATGTCTTGGCTGGGGTGGTTGTGACTAATAGTTTAGAACTATATGAACAACTATTCTACAATCTTAATACGACAGGGGCGGTCTTGTCACCGTTTGATAGTTATCAGTTGATTCGTGGTCTTAAGACCTTGTCTCTGCGTATGGAGCGTTCTACAGCCAATGCCCAAGAAGTGGTTGCCTTTTTGAAGGATTCACCTGCTGTTAAGGAAGTGCTCTATACAGGTCGTGGAGGTATGATTTCCTTTAAAGTAGCAGATGAAAAACGAATTCCTCATATTCTAAACAGCTTGAAGATATTCTCATTTGCTGAGAGTTTGGGTGGGGTGGAGAGTCTGATTACCTATCCGACGACTCAAACCCATGCGGATATTCCAGCAGAAGTGCGCCATTCCTATGGATTGACAGATGATCTCTTGCGTTTGTCTATTGGGATTGAGGATGCTAGAGATTTGATTGCGGACTTGCGCCAAGCCTTGGAAGGATAAGACAGATATGGGGAAATATGATTTTACAAGCCTGCCCAATCGTTTTGGGCACCATACCTATAAATGGAAAGAAGCGGAAGCTGATCGAGAAATTTTACCAGCCTGGATAGCGGATATGGACTTTGTGGTTTTGCCTGAGGTTCGACAAGCTGTACAAGCCTACGCAGATCAGTTGGTCTATGGCTATACCTATGCTAGCGATGCTTTGATTCAGTCGGTTCAGGACTGGGAAGCCAGTCAACATGGGTATCACTTTGACAAGGATGCCCTCGTCTTTATCGAGGGAGTGGTACCAGCTATTTCAACAGCCATTCAAGCCTTTACAAAAGAAGGAGAGGCTGTTCTGATTAACACACCAGTCTATCCACCTTTTGCCCGTAGTGTCAAACTGAACAATCGCAGATTGATTACCAATTCTTTGGTGGAAAAGAATGGTCTGTTTGAGATTGACTTTGGCCAGCTGGAGAAGGAATTGGTAGAAGAGGATGTGAAGCTTTATATCCTCTGCAATCCCCACAATCCTGGTGGACGTGTTTGGGAAAAGGAAGTGTTAGAAAAGATTGGTCATCTCTGCCAAAAACATGGTGTTTTGTTGGTTTCAGATGAGATTCACCAAGATTTGGCCCTCTTTGGTCACAAACACCAGTCTTTTAATACCGTAAATCCAGACTTCAAAAACTTTGCCCTTATCTTGAGCAGTGCTACCAAGACTTTTAATATTGCTGGAACGAAAAATTCCTATGCAGTTATTGAAAATCCAAAGCTTCGTGTGGCTTTCCAAAAACGCCAGTTGGCCAATAACCAGCATGAAATTTCGGGCTTGGGGTATTTGGCGACAGAAGCTACCTACCGTTATGGCAAGGACTGGTTAGGAGAGTTAAAAGAAGTCATCGAGGACCACATTAACTATGTAGTGGATGTTTTGAGCAAAGAAACCAAGATTAAGGTCATGAAACCGCAAGGTACCTACTTGATTTGGCTTGATTTTTCAGCCTATGACCTAACGGATGACCGCTTGCAAGAGCTTTTGAAGAATGAAGCCAAGGTTATCTTGAACCGAGGTTTGGACTTTGGGGAGGAAGGAACCCTTCATGCTCGCCTCAATGTAGCTATGCCGAAGTCAGTACTGGAAGAGGTTTGCCAACGCATCGTGACCACTTTTGCTACCCTTTAAAAATCGAGCCTTCTAGGAGAAAAGTCTTCCTAGAAGGCTATTTTCGTAGGGGAAAATGTGGTATAATGAAAAGATAAGATAAAGGGGTAACTATGGCTAAATTGATTCCGGGAAAGTTGCGCATGGAGGGGGTTACACTCTATGAAACAGGCAACATTGAGATTATCAAGGAAAAAGGGAATCGCCTCTATACTCGTGTGGCGGGAGAAGACTTGCGCTACAGTTTAGAGGATGATCTGGTTTTTTGTGCTTGCGATTTTTTCCAAAAAAGAGGTTACTGTGTTCACCTCGCAGCGCTCGAGCATTATCTGAAAAATGATGAAGAAGGTCAGGTGATTTTACAAGCCTTAGAAAAAGGACATGAAGAGCAAGAAGAGGTCGAAACCAAGGTTAGTTTTGGCGGTAGTTTTTTGGAGCGTATCCAACCTCAGAAGAGAGAAAAAATCTATACTTTGTCGGCTCAAGGTCAGGTAGAGGCTGGAACCAATCGCCTCCTTTGGACTCTCCGAATCGGTTTAGTTGATAGTCAAAAATATTATGTCATTCGTGACATCCCACTCTTTTTGAAGGTCTTAGTCCATCGAAAGCCATATATGATTGGGAAACACTATGAAAATGACTTGTCTTGGGAGGCTTTTGATACAGCTAGTCAAGAAGTTCTTACTTTTTTATGTGGCTTGATTGAGGAGGGACTGAGTCAAGACCTCTTTTTCCCCAATCAAGGTCGTCACCTCTTTTTTCCTCTGACCTTTTTTGAGCAGGGAGTGGAGTTGCTGATGAACTTGGAGGATTTTCATTTTGAACACCAGATCGATAGTTATGAAAATCTTCTCTTTCATGATTTAGATCCAGAAGCAAAACTTTTCTCTTTTTCCGTGAAGGAGTATCCTGATTATTTTGAGATGGAAATTTCTGAGACTGAGCGAGTCAACGTATTCTATGGGGGAGCGGTTCTCTTTCGTAAAGGGGATCTTTATCTCTTAAATCCTAAACAAATCAGCTTACTAAAGGAAATCAAGGAGCTTCCTCAGGAGGAAAGAGGGAGAAAATGCCTCCAGTTTGACAACAGTGATCGTGATCGTCTAGCCGCCTGTCTGCCTTTGTTTGGACAACTGGGCACAGTTTCTGCTCCTGAGCGCTTGCAAATCAGACCCTTTTCACCAATCTTTTACTTTGATAGGGAGGATGACGGCCGCATCCGCTTGAATATCCAGTTTGACTATGGAGATGTTAAGGTGACTAGTTGTCAACAGCTGGAACAATTACCATTTTCAAGCGATACCGTCTTGGAAAATCAGCTATTTCAAGTTTGTTTAGGGGCTGGTTTTGAAGCTGATTTTCAGTCTTGGAGACAGGCTTTGAAGCCAGAGGCAGTTTATTCTTTCTTTCACCATACGATTCCAGCTTTTGAGAAGTTGGGTCAGGTTTTCTTGTCTGATGAGATGAATCAGCTCTACAGCGTCCAAGCTCCTCAGGTTCAGATTGAGTCCAAGGGAGGATTGTTGGAAATCCAGTTCGATTTCCAAGGGATTGCCCAAGAAGAGATTGATCAAGCTCTCAAAGCCCTGACCAGCAATCAGGATTTCTATATCAGTTCTTCTGATCAAGTATTCTTTTTTGATGAGGAAACCAAGCAGATTCGTCAAAATTTACAGGAACTGGGGGTTGAGCTAAAAGATGGTTCTTTTCAAGCGCGAAAATCTCTGGCTTATAGCCTTTCTCAGCTTTTTGAAGGTCGAGACAGGATCTCCTTCTCGGAAGAATTTCAGCATTTAGCTCATGATTTGACCCATCCAGAGGATTTTCCTTTGGGAGATATACGGGTGCAGGCGAGTTTGAGAGACTATCAGGAAAAGGGTGTTCGTTGGCTCCAGATGCTTCATCACTATGGCTTTGGTGGCATTCTGGCAGATGATATGGGATTGGGGAAAACACTGCAAACCATCGCTTTTTTGACTAGTCAGGTGACAGAAGATAGTCGAGTCTTGATTTTAGCGCCGTCAGGTTTGATTTACAACTGGGCAGATGAATTTAGAAAATTTGCCCCACAGTTGGATGTGGCTGTCGTTCATGGTTTGAAAGCGAATCGAGAAGCGATTCTTTCTGAAAATCACCAAATCTATGTGACTAGCTATGCCACCTTTCGTCAAGACAGCGAGCTTTATCAAGAGATGGCTTTTGATTTTCTCTTCTTAGATGAAGCTCAGGTCATGAAAAATGCCCAAACCAAGATTGCTCAGAGTTTGCGCCAGTTTGTGGTGCCAGCAGTTTTTGCTTTGTCAGGTACGCCCATCGAAAACCATTTAGGAGAGTTGTGGTCTATCTTTCAAATTGTGCTTCCGGGGCTCTTGCCAAGTAAAAAGGAGTTTATGAAATTACCGGCTGACCGAGTCGCGCAGTTTATCAAGCCCTTCGTCATGAGGCGTAAGAAAGAAGAAGTCCTAACAGAACTACCTGACTTAATCGAAGTCGTCTATAAAAATGAACTGGAAGACCAGCAGAAGGCCATCTATCTCGCCCAGTTGCAACAGATGCGAGACCGCCTAGCGCAAGTGACAGATCAAGAATTCCAAAGAAGTCGGGTAGAAATCTTATCTGGCCTCATGCGATTGCGCCAGATCTGCGATACGCCAGCCCTCTTCATGGACGATTACCAAGGAGCTAGTGGTAAATTGGATAGTCTCCGAGATTTATTGCTACAAGTGGCTGATGGTGGGCATCGGGTCTTGATTTTCTCCCAGTTCAAAGGAATGTTGGAAAAAATCGAGCAAGAACTCCCAGACTTGGGTTTGACTTCTTTCAAAATCACAGGTTCAACTCCTGCTCATGACAGACAGGAGATGACCAAGGCCTTTAACCAAGGGGAGAGAGATACCTTTCTCATCTCCCTCAAGGCGGGTGGTGTTGGTCTTAATCTAACGGGAGCTGATACGGTTATTTTGGTTGACCTCTGGTGGAATCCCGCTGTCGAAGCTCAGGCTATCGGACGAGCCCACCGAATGGGGCAGGAGCAGATGGTTGAGGTCTATCGATTGATTACCAAGGGAACCATTGAAGAAAAGATCCAAGAACTTCAAGAACAAAAGAAACATTTGGTTTCCCAAGTTTTAGATGGTACAGAGTCGCGTGCGAGTCTCAGTCTGGCAGAAATTCGTGAAATTTTGGGAATTTCTGAAGCCAGCACTTGAAAAATCAAGACAATACGCTATAATGAAGTGTTGAAAGGAAATACAAAATGAAACAAGATCGATTTCCATTGGTGTCAGATGATGAGATCATGCTGACCGAAATGCCAGTCATGGACTTGTACGATGAGTCAGACTTTATTAGCAATATCAAAGGTGATTACCGCGATAAGAACTATTTGGAATGGTCTCCTATCAATGAGGAAGAAACCGTAGTTTCTCCAGTGGTTAGCAAGGAACCAAAGCCAAGTCCAGAACCTAAAAAAGTTGAAAAAACGTATGCTGAATTGGCTCGAGAAGAGGCGCGTGCGGACTTGAAGAAGAAACGTTCAGCCAAGTATTTGACTCAGGATGTTAGCCATACCAGACGACACAATGGTTCAGCACTTGTTCGTCAAGGAAACCAACCAACAGCGCCATTTCAAAAGGAAAATCCAGGCGAGTTTGCCAAATTCAGTAAAAACTTGAGCCAGTCCCACTATATCTTAGCTGAGGAGGTTGGCCAAGTGGCGAATCCAACTCCGAAAGCCCAAACGGGAAAAGCTAAAAAGAACAACTATGATTTTCTAAAGAAGAGTCAAATCTATAATAAAAAGAATAAGCAAACAGAACAGGAACGTCAGGTTGCCCAAGAGTTGAATCTGACAAGAATTACTGAGTAAGGGAGAAAAGCATGTCAAAAACATATCATTTTATTGGAATCAAGGGATCAGGGATGAGTGCCTTGGCCTTGATGTTGCACCAAATGGGACACAAGGTTCAAGGTTCAGACGTTGAAAAATATTACTTTACTCAACGTGGACTAGAGCAGGCAGGGATTGCGATTCTTCCTTTTGATGAAAAGAACCTACAAGGTGATGTTGAGATTATCGCTGGAAATGCCTTCCGTCCAGATAACAACGTTGAAATCGCCTATGCAGACCAAAATGGCATCAGCTATAAACGTTACCATGAATTTCTAGGTAGCTTTATGCGCGACTTTGTCTGCATGGGAGTGGCAGGAGCTCATGGAAAAACTTCAACAACAGGTATGTTGTCACATGTCTTGTCTCACATCACAGACACCAGCTTCTTGATTGGTGACGGGACAGGTCGTGGTTCAGCTAATGCCAAATATTTTGTCTTTGAATCTGACGAATATGAGCGCCATTTCATGCCTTACCACCCAGAATACTCTATCATCACCAACATTGACTTTGACCATCCAGATTACTTTACAAGTCTAGAGGATGTTTTCAATGCCTTTAACGACTATGCCAAACAAATTACCAAAGGTTTGTTTGTATACGGTGAGGATGCTGAGTTGCGTAAGATCACAGCCAGTGCGCCAATCTATTACTATGGTTTTGAAGCTGAGGGCAATGACTTCGTAGCTAGTGATCTCCTTCGCTCAACAACGGGTTCGACCTTTACAGTTCACTTCCGTGGTCAAGAATTGGGACAATTCCACATTCCAACCTTTGGTCGTCACAATATCATGAATGCGACAGCTGTTATTGGTCTTCTTTACACAGCTGGATTTGATTTGAACTTGGTCCGTGAACACTTGAAAACTTTTGCAGGTGTTAAGCGTCGTTTCACTGAAAAAATTGTCAATGATACAGTGATTATTGATGACTTTGCACACCATCCAACAGAGATCATTGCGACCTTGGATGCAGCTCGTCAGAAATACCCAAGCAAGGAAATCGTAGCAATCTTCCAACCGCATACCTTTACTAGAACCATCGCCTTGTTGGACGAATTTGCACAAGCCTTGAATCAAGCAGACGCCGTCTACCTAGCGCAAATCTATGGATCAGCTCGTGAAGTGGACCATGGTGATGTCAAAGTAGAAGACTTAGCCAATAAAATCAACAAGAAACACCAGGTTATCACTGTTGAGAATGTATCTCCACTCCTAGACCATGACAATGCTGTCTATGTCTTTATGGGGGCGGGAGACATCCAAACCTATGAATATTCATTTGAACGTCTTTTGTCTAACTTGACAAGTAACGTCCAATAAGGAAAACCAATGGAAATTCCAATCACTATAAGGCAAGCCGCCTTATCAGATTTAGACGAAATGTTGGCGATTGAAGAAGTCAATTTTTCATCAGAAGAGGCACTTAGCCGTCAATCCTTAGAAGAGAGTATCCGTAAGACTGCGGATACCTTTCTTGTAGCTGGGGATGAAAATCAGCTCCTAGGCTATGTTTTAGGAGAAGCTCAGTCTATTCATCCCAAATGGATAGAAATAAAATTATTGACCATTCATCCTGACCATTGGGGACAGGGGCTGGGAACTCTTCTTCTTGCAGCCTTGAAACAGGTGACTGTCGAGCTAGATTATCAAGGTATTCTTTTGCAGAGTCCTGATGAACTACTATCGTATTTTGAAATGAATGGCTTTGTTGAAGAAGAAGTGCCAGAAAATCATCATGGTAGTGGTTCTGGTTGGCAGCTGATTTGGGAAAATCCCTTTTATCAGGAGGAAGTATGAAAATCAGACAAGCAAGATTTTCGGATTTAGATCGGATTATAGAGATAGAGTTAGAGAATTTCTCCCTTGAAGAAGCCATTCCTCGTTCGGTCTTTGAGGCGCATTTGCGGGAAATTCAGACCAGCTTTCTCGTCGCTGAAAAAGAGGGACGTATCCTTGGCTACATTGAAGGTCCGGTCGTCCCACATCGTCATCTACAAGATCAGTCCTTTACAGAAGAAATAAAAGACTATAGCCATAAACCTGGAGGTTATATTTCTGTGACCTGTCTCTCCATAGCTAAGGAAGCGCAAGCTTTGGGAGTGGGGAAAAAACTGTTAAGTGCTCTGAAGGAAGTCGCTTTAGAACATGAACGAGAAGGCATTAACCTGACTTGTCATGATTATCTTATCTCATATTATGAGAAACATGGTTTTGTCAATGAAGGACTATCCCAATCTACCTATGCAGGTGAGACCTGGTATAACATGGTTTGGAAGCCTTGAAAACAAGAAATATAGTTGGAGAAAGGTATCTTTTGTTGCTTTTCTGCGACTTTTAAGATATAATGTTATGGATTGCCAACAAGGAGGTAAAGCTTTTGAGCGAGAAATCAAGAGAAGAAGAAACATTAAGCTTTAAAGAACAGATTTTACGCGATTTAGAGAGAGTCAGAGAGAGAGAAAGAAGAGGAAAAGAGGATGAAAGTCCAACTACCCCACCAACTCCATCTTCTCAAGTAACTCCACCCGCTCCTTCTGAACAAGAATCCAATCTTGCCACAGAAGATTTAATGGCAGATTCTCTGTCAACTGTGGATGAAATCCTAAAAAATGCCCCAAGTGTGCCACCACGCCCAAGTTTTGAATCAAGCGAAGTGACAGCACCAGCACCAGAACCAGAAGAGTCAAAACTAGAAGAGCCTGCACCAGCCAAGATTGATGCTGTAGAGCCTAAAAAGGAAGAGAAAGAGTTTAATACTACTCCAACTAAAGTGGCTGTTTCCTATAAAACAGATGACAAAAAAGAAGAACCAGTCCCTCCTGTTGTGGAGAATGTAGTGCCTGCTCCAGTTGAGCAAGTTGATGATTTAGCGGATGCTCCACGACGCAGTCGTCGTGAAGGAACAAAGCCAGCTAAGAAAAAGAAGAAATCAAAAGCTAAAGGCTGTTTGCTAACTTTCCTAGTTCTCCTAGTGCTCGTAAGTATTGGTGGCTTCTTTGGTTATGGATACGTTCAAGAATCCTTGAAACCTGTTGATGCGAGCTCTAAGGATTATGTAACGGTTCAAATTCCAGAAGGTTCAAATATTCAAGAAATTGGGAGCACTTTGGAAAAATCTGGTCTGGTTAAACATGGACTTATCTTTAGCTTTTATGCTAAATATAAGGGCGCAGACTTAAAATCAGGTTATTACAACTTGAAGAAGAGCATGAGTACGGATGAATTGATCCAAGAATTGCAAAAGGGGGGAACTCCTGAACCACAAGAACCAGCTCTTGCAAGCCTGACAATTCCAGAAGGATATACATTAGAGCAAATCGCTCAAACAGTAGGACAACTTCAAGGTGAATTTAAAGAACCTCTTACTGCGGATGCTTTCTTGGCAAAAGCTCAAGATGAGACCTTTATCTCTCAAGTAGTAGCCAAGTATCCAAACCTTCTTGGAAGCCTCCCAACAAAAGATAGCGGGGTTCGTTATCGCCTAGAAGGTTACCTTTTCCCAGCAACTTATACCATCAAAGAAAGCACTACAGTTGAAAGTTTGATTGATGAGATGTTAGCTGCTATGGATAAGGCTATGTCACCATATTACGCTACGATCAAAGAAAAGAATCTGACTGTCAATGAATTGCTCAGTATCGCTTCTCTTGTTGAAAAAGAAGGTGCCAAGACAGAAGATCGCAAGAAGATTGCTGGTGTCTTCTACAACCGCCTAAATCTCGGTATGCCACTTCAAAGTAATATCGCTATCCTGTATGCCCAAGGCAAGCTTGGTCAAAAGATCAGTCTAGCGGATGATGCTGGAATTGATACAACGATTGATTCTCCATACAATGTCTATACGCACCTTGGCCTCATGCCTGGACCGGTTGATAGTCCAAGTTTGGATGCGATTGAAGCAAGTGTAAATCAGACAAAGAGTGAGTACTTGTACTTTGTAGCCAATGTCGAAGATGGTAAAGTATACTTTGCAACGACCAAAGAAGAACATGATCAAAACGTTGCAGAACACATCAATAGCAAATTAACACAATCAAGTAGTTCAAACTAAAATTATGTGGTTTTCCACATAATTTTGTTTTAAAAACAAATTAAGAAAAGAAAGTTGAGAAAAATGGCAGAAAAAACTTACCCAATGACCCTTGAAGAAAAGGAAAAACTAGAAAAAGAATTAGAGGAGTTGAAACTCGTTCGTCGTCCTGAAGTGGTAGAACGTATTAAAATCGCACGTTCATACGGAGACCTTTCAGAGAACAGCGAGTACGAAGCAGCCAAGGATGAGCAAGCTTTTGTTGAAGGACAAATTTCAAGTCTAGAAACAAAAATCCGCTATGCTGAAATAGTTAATAGCGATGCAGTTGCCCAAGATGAAGTGGCTATCGGTAAGACTGTAACGATCCAAGAAATCGGGGAAGATGACGAAGAAGTCTATATCATCGTCGGTTCTGCAGGTGCAGATGCTTTCGCTGGTAAGGTTTCAAATGAAAGTCCGATTGGACAAGCCTTGATCGGCAAAAAAACAGGCGATATTGTTACGATTGAGACACCTGTTGGTAGTTACGATGTCAAAATTTTAAAGGTTGAAAAAACAGCCTAAATAGAATGAAAATGGAGTAGTGGAGGTCTTGACTTGCTCAACTCCTTTTTGATTTTTTGAATAAATAGGAGACTATATGAGTTCAAATAAGAAAAAAAATAAAATGGAGCGTGGTCTAACCAATCGTCATGTTCAGGTGATGGCTATTGCGGGAACAATCGGAACAGGTCTTTTCCTAGGTGCCGGTCGCTCCATCAGCCTTACTGGACCTTCTATCATCCTGATTTACATGATTACAGGAGCCTTTATGTTTTTGATGATGAGGGCTGTTGGGGAGATGCTCTACCAGGATCCAGAACAACATACTTTTATCAACTTTATCACCCGTCATTTGGGGAAAGGCTGGGGTTATTTCTCAGTTTGGTCTTATTGGTTGTCTGTTGTCTTTATCGGTATGGCAGAAATCACTGCGATCTCGCATTATGTTCAGTTTTGGTTTCCCAGCTGGCCTAGTTGGCTGATTCAGATTGTCTTTTTAACGATTTTGGCCTTGGTCAATCTGATTGCGGTTAAGCTCTTTGGAGAAGTCGAGTTTTGGTTTGCTATGGTTAAGATTGTGGCTATTTTAGCTATGATTGCAACAGGAGTCTTTATGGTCTTGACAGGATTTGAGACGCCGCATGGGGTTGCAAGTTTGGCAAACATCAGCGACCAGTTTTCTCTTTTTCCAAATGGAGTCATGAACTTTGTCATGGCCTTTCAAATGGTATTTTTTGCCTATCTGATGATTGAGTTTATCGGAGTGACAACCTCTGAAACGAAGAATCCTCGTCAGGTTTTGCCAAAAGCAGTTAAGGAAATTCCTCTCCGAATTGTCTTCTTCTATGGTGGAGCCCTATTGGCCATTATGTCTATCATTCCATGGAGAGAACTTGCTTCTTCAGATTCACCATTTGTAACGGTTTTTGAACTAGCAGGTATCAAGTGGGCAGCGGCTCTGATTAACTTTGTCGTTTTGACGTCGGCAGCGTCTGCTCTTAACTCAACTCTCTACTCAACAGGTCGGCATTTGTACCAGATTGCTCATGATTCGCCCAATCGCTTCTTAAAAGCTATTAAGGCAGATACCCTTTCTCGTCACAATGTTCCACAAAATGCCATCATTGCTTCAGCAATCTTGATTGCTCTCGCTGCCTTTATCAACGTGTTGCCAGGTGTTTCAGATGCCTTTGCTTTGATCACCGCATCCTCATCAGGTGTTTACATCGCGATTTATATCTTGATCATGGTGGCTCATCTCAAATACCGCAAGTCACAAGACTTCATGGCTGACGGCTACCTCATGCCTCAGTATCGCTTGCTCAATCCCCTAACCATCCTCTTTTTCATCTTTGTCTTTGCAACCCTCTTTTTACAAGAATCTACCTTTATGGGAGCAATTGGTTCAGCTATCTGGATTATCGGTTTCGGAATTTATAGCCAGTGGAAATTTAGGAAATAAATCATGAACTCATCAACTCTGCTTGGTGAGTTTTTTCTAGTTTGACAGTCTATTGAAATAAGATTATAATCAAGCTGTAACAGTTTATTAGGAGGTTTGGATGCACATTAGATTGGAAAATAAGGAATCTCATAAAGCGCAAGAAATAGGGGATTTGATTCGTGCTTATAATCGTTCCAAAAGAGAAGAGGCTGAAAGCGAGCCACTGAACCTTTATGTCGAAAATGAAAAGGGCAATCTCTTGGCGGGCTTGGTAGCAGAGACTTTCGGAAATTGGTTGGAAATTGAGTATTTGTTTGTAACAGAGGAACTGCGAGGGCAAGGAATCGGTTCAAAACTATTGCACCAAGCAGAAAGTGAAGCTAAGAATCGAAATTGTCGTTTTGCTTTTGTCAACACTTACCAGTTTCAAGCGCCAGATTTTTATCTAAGTCATGGCTACAAGGAAGTTTTTACCTTGCAAGACTATCCCTACACAGGACAAAGATATTATTACCAAAAGAATTTGTAAGCTGAATATGAAAGTATAAAGTAATGAGGGATTCTTCACATCACTATGAGGTAGGCAGATGAACATAATATTGGATATGGGCAACGTCTTATTAGAATGGAACAAGGATAAGATTTTACAAGGCGTTTCGGATACGAAGAAAGATTATCTGATGTTAGATAAGACTATCTTTCAGTCGGGGCTTTGGGAAAGATTAGATCTTGGTACCATGACGAGACAAGAATTAGTGCTTAAAGTTGTGTCGATGATTGGAAGTACCTATCAAAAGAAGGTCGAAGAAGTTATCTGGAATTGGCCTAGCTACATTGATATTTATAGGGAAGTCTTTCCTGTTTTGTCAGAACTAAAGAAAAAGTGGCACCGCATCTTTGTCTTGTCCAATACCTCAAAGGTATTTTATGACTTGCTGGATGAGCAATTATCTCCCTTAAAGGAGCTTTTGGATGGTTTTGTCCTATCCTGTGATATAAAAGCTATAAAGCCTGATTTGGCAATGTTTAAGGAGATTCTTGACAAATACCAGCTAGATCCCGCAAATTGTGTCTTTCTAGACGATATTGAGGACAATACAAACGCAGCTGAGAAATTGGGCATCAGGGCCTATCAGGTTAAGAAAAGAAGTGATGTCGTTGATATTTTGAAATCCTATATTTAAAGGTAACACTCTCTATTTTTTGTGGTAGAGAGTTTTTTGTTAATAAAATCTTACAAAATGACATTTATATATTGCATTAAGTTAGATATATGGTATAATGTTTTTAAAGGAAGCGCAACTTTTTAAAAATGTGAAGGAGGACGCTTGTGGCTAAAAATTTAAAATTAAAATTAGCTCGTGTGGAGCGTGATTTAACACAAGGGGATTTGGCAGAAGCTGTAGGTGTTACTAGGCAGACTATAGGCTTGATTGAAGCTGGGAAATACAATCCTAGTCTTTCCCTTTGCCAGTCCATCTGCAGATGCTTAGGCAAAACTTTAGATCAATTATTTTGGGAGGAAGAAGATGAAAAATAGATTTTTTTATTATCAATTATTAGACGAAAGAGAAGAACAACTGATTAACAAAGCTGGGACAGAGTCTTTTCATGTGTTTATCGGGCTCATTCTGCTAAGTTATTTGGTGGCTGTATTAGCACCTGCCTTTTTTAATCCTAATATTCTTCTAGTTAGCCTTCTTTTAGGAATTTTCTTCTTTTTCAATCGTGCACGACAACTTGGAGTGACCTACTATAGTCGTTTTCATTTTACGATTTTGGGATGCTTAGTAGTGACTCTTGCAATTACAGCCATCTTGATGCTACAGAACTACCAGTTCAATATTGAGATTTATCAGCATAATCCTTTGAATTTTAAATATCTGTCTGCTTGGATCCTTACTTATCTTCTCTATCTTCCATGGGTTTTTATTGGAAACCTTACTTTAAGAAATTTTGGTGAATGGGCCCAAAAAAAGTTTGAGCAAGATATGGATGAACTGGAGAACGGAGAATAGCTTGTTATCTTTTTATCAATCTCGGTAAAATGTGTTATAATAGTACTAATTTATCGGACGGTGTGAAAGTGGTAGAATACGTTCACACCTTTGTAAAGTAGGAAGAAGGAAAACAGATGTATCCAGATGATAGTTTGACATTGCACACGGACTTGTACCAGATCAATATGATGCAAGTTTACTTTGACCAAGGGATTTACAATAAAAAGGCGGTCTTTGAAGTTTATTTCCGCCAGCAACCTTTTCAGAACGGCTATGCAGTTTTTGCTGGTTTGGAAAGAATTGTGAACTATCTTGAAGACTTGCGCTTTTCAGATAGCGATATTGCCTACTTGGAGACGCTTGGGTATCATGGGGCGTTCTTAGACTACCTCCGCAATTTCAAGTTGGAGTTGACGGTTCGTTCCGCTCAGGAAGGGGACTTGGTCTTTGCCAATGAACCGATTGTGCAGGTGGAAGGCCCTCTAGCCCAATGCCAATTGGTCGAAACGGCTCTCTTAAACATCGTTAACTTTCAAACCTTGATAGCGACCAAGGCAGCACGTATTCGTTCGGTCATTGAAGATGAACCCTTGATGGAGTTCGGGACACGTCGTGCGCAAGAAATGGATGCAGCTATCTGGGGAACACGCGCAGCGGTGATTGGTGGAGCCAACGGAACTAGCAACGTGCGAGCAGGGAAGCTCTTTGGTATTCCAGTATTGGGGACTCATGCCCATGCCTTAGTACAAGTTTATGGAAACGACTATGAAGCCTTCAAGGCCTATGCGTCAACCCATCGTGACTGTGTCTTTCTAGTAGATACTTATGACACGTTACGAATCGGTGTGCCAGCTGCTATTCAGGTGGCGCGTGAGCTGGGTGACCAGATTAACTTTATGGGTGTACGGATTGACTCTGGGGATATTGCCTACATTTCCAAGAAAGTCCGTCAGCAACTGGACGAGGCTGGCTTTACAGAGGCTAAGATCTATGCTTCTAATGATTTGGATGAAAATACCATCCTCAACCTCAAGATGCAAAAGGCCAAGATTGATGTCTGGGGTGTGGGAACCAAGCTGATTACAGCCTATGATCAGCCAGCTCTTGGGGCAGTTTATAAAATTGTAGCTATCGAAGATGAGAATGGTCAGATGCGCAATACCATCAAATTGTCTAATAATGCGGAGAAAGTGTCTACGCCAGGTAAGAAGCAGGTATGGCGCATTACCAGTCGTGAAAAAGGCAAGTCAGAAGGTGACTACATTACTTATGATGGTGTGGATGTGAGTGACATGACTGAAATCAAGATGTTCCATCCAACCTATACCTATATCAAAAAAACCGTTCGTAATTTTGACGCTGTTCCTCTCTTGGTGGATATTTTCAAAGCAGGAACATTAGTTTACAACTTGCCTAGTTTGACTGAGATTCAGGCCTATGCACGTAAGGAATTTGACAAGCTTTGGGATGAGTATAAACGGGTACTCAATCCGCAACATTATCCAGTGGACTTGGCGCGTGATATTTGGCAAGACAAGATGGACTTGATTGATAAGATGCGCAAGGAAGCCCTTGGTGAAGGAGAAGAAGAATGAGTTTGCAAGAGACCATTATCCAGCAACTGGGCGTCAAACCAGTGATTGATGCCCAGGAAGAAATTCGTCGTTCCATTGACTTCTTAAAAAGATATTTGAAGAAACACCCCTTCCTTAAAACCTTTGTACTAGGTATTTCTGGAGGACAAGACTCAACCTTAGCAGGGCGCTTGGCGCAATTAGCGATGGAAGAAATGCGAGCTGAGACAGGAGATGACAGCTACCAATTTATCGCTGTCCGCCTGCCATATGGAGTGCAGGCTGATGAAGCAGATGCTCAAAAAGCCCTTGCTTTCATCCAACCAGATGTCAGTTTAGTTGTGAATATCAAGGAATCAGCTGATGCCATGACAGCAGCAGTTGAAGCGACAGGAAGTCCTGTTTCAGACTTTAATAAGGGCAATATTAAAGCTCGTAGTCGTATGATTGCCCAATATGCCCTTGCAGGTGCCCATGGCGGAGCTGTCATTGGAACAGACCATGCTGCGGAAAATATCACAGGATTCTTTACCAAGTTTGGTGACGGTGGTGCGGATATTCTCCCTCTTTACCGCCTCAATAAATGTCAAGGAAAACAACTCTTGAAGGAGCTTGGTGCAGATCTAGCCCTTTATGAAAAAATCCCAACAGCAGACCTAGAAGAGGATAAGCCGGGTTTGGCAGACGAAGTTGCTCTCGGAGTCACTTATGAAGAGATTGATGACTACCTAGAAGGCAAAACAATCAGTCCAGAAGCTCAAGCGATTATTGAAAACTGGTGGCACAAAGGCCAACACAAACGCCACCTACCAATCACCGTATTTGATGACTTCTGGGAGTAAAAAGGTCCGGGGGACCTTTTTAGCTTCTTGCCTTGAAACTCGAGAGCAAGAATAACCTCCAGTGGAGGTTTTTACCCTGAGCCTAGAAATGAGAAAGCGAAGAAGGTCCGGGGGGCCTTTTTACCCCGAGTCTAGAAACAGGAAAACGAGGAGGCCCAGTGGATATTTTTAGCTTGAGCATTGAGATTCGAAAGCAAAAACAAGTTTCAATGGAGATTTGACAGAGAACCATATATCAGAAAGTGAGGCAGTGTCATGAAAGCAATCGGTACGCAAATATTACAGACAGACCGTTTGATTTTGAGAAGATTTGTGGAGAGTGATGCGGAAGCCATGTTTCAAAATTGGGCTTCGTCTGCTGAGAATCTGACCTATGTCAGCTGGGATCCCCATCCTGATGTCGAGGTGACTCGAAACTCGATTCGAAATTGGGTTGCCTCCTATACCAATCCCAACTATTACAAATGGGCCATTTGTCTAAAGGAAAACCCAGAGCAAGTGATTGGAGATATCAGCATCGTTGCAATGGATGAGAATGGTTCTTGTTGTGAAATTGGCTATGTGCTAGGCAAGGCATATTGGGGCTGTGGTATGATGACGGAGACCTTGAAAGCTGTCTTAGACTTTTGTTTTACTCAAGCAGGCTTTCAAAAGGTCAGAGCACGATATGCCAGTCTTAATCCAGCTTCGGGTCGTGTCATGGAGAAGGCGGGAATGTCTTATCTAAAAACCATTACCAATGGTGTGGAGAGAAAAGACTACGTTGCGGACCTTATTTATTATCAGATTAAAAAGAACTAAGAAATGACCTGAACTTCAAAATTTAACTTTTGAAGCTCAGGTCATTTTTTTCTGCTCTTTTATTTTAACTCATAAAGCCAGTCGTCACCGTCTTTGTAGTAAAAGAATTCACTTAAATCGTCTTCTAAAAAAACACGCAGCATGTCTGACGTATCCTCAGTTGCAAGTTTCAGATGAGACAGATTTTCAAATTCTTCCCACCAAACAGTACCTTCGTCTGAAGACTGGAGTTCACCAGTAAAGTGTTCTGTCTTGTAAAAGAGGACGACATAGCGGTAATCCTCGTCATCGTACCAGTCTTTGATACCACAAAGTTGAGGTTTGGATATGGTTAGTCCAGTTTCTTCCTTGACTTCTCTGATAACTGCATCGGTAAAAGATTCCCCACGCTCTACATGACCACCAGGAAAAGTGATGCCGGGCCAGTCGGGACTAACTCGATCTTGAACTAGAACTTTGTTTCCGTTTTTAATCATGCACATGTTGACAAATTCAACTAATTCTCGTCTGTTCATATTGTTTTTCCTATTTTGTTAGTAACTTTTCCACGACGTTTAACTTTCGCATGGTCAAATCCACGCCAAAAAGTTTTTCAAGATAGTTGGTATTGAGCTTTTTTCGTTTTGCAGTTCTAGGGAGATAGAGGTAGAGACAGTGATCGCCTACACAAATTTCTTCCTCACCGTAGTCAGCTTTCAATTTTTCTAATGGCAGACTTTGGATAAATCCCTGATAAAGAATCACATGTACACGATCATGAAGATAGTCTTCTCTAAATGGGTTCTCTTGAACAATCTTTTCAAAATCGTGCTTATTCTTGATAACCATTTTTAAGTCAGCTCCAATTTTTTCCTTTATCAGAGTATGAATGCGTTCTCGTATTTCTTCCAAGTCCAACTCACTTTCAAGAATGATATTCCCACTTTTAATATAGGTTCGAACGTGTTGAAAACCAGCTTTTGTCAAAATATTTACCAAATAAGACATTTTTGGGATAGCATTTTTTCCATTGGGAGTAACGCCTCTTAGTAAAATAATATGTTCCAAAGGACTTCCTTTCTTATTTGGTATTTATTGGATTTGAGCCTGCCACCCAGCCGGTACAGAGGGCAGAAGTGATGTTAAACCCACCCGTGTGGGCATTGATATCCAGTACTTCGCCAGCAAAGTGGAGCCCAGAGACTAGCTTACTTTCAAGGGTTTTAGGATTGATTTCCTTAAGACTGACGCCGCCTTTGGTGACGAAGGACTTGGCAAGAGACATTTTGCCAGTCACAGGGATTTTGAGGGTCTTGATGGACTGGAGAAGTTGTTCGCGTTCCTTTTCAGTCAGTTGTTTGACTTTTTCAGGATAGCCTTGCACAAGAAATTCTGCCAAGCGTTCTGGTAGCAAGGTTTTTAAAGCATTTTTCAAGGATTTTTCCCGATTTTCCTCTAGAAATGCCACCAAGTCGCTCTCAGAAAGTTGAGGCAAAACATCCAGTGAAAGAACTTCTCCACCCTTGATAAAACTAGACATACGCAGAGCAGCAGGACCGGATAGACCAAAGTGGGTAAAGAGCAGATCATGAGTGATAACATGCTTGCCATAACTTAAAGTCACATCGTCTAGCGAAATCCCCTGAAGCGCTTTGTGAGGGAAGTCTGTCAACAATGGGCTCTCAGCGGCCTCAAACTCGGTAATGGTGTGTTTAAAATGACGGGCAATCTCATGTCCAAATCCAGTTGAACCTGTAGAAGGATAGGATTTACCACCAGTTGTAACAATCAGTTTATTACAAGTGAAGGTTTGGTCTGCGGACTTGAGGACAAACTGGTCGTCTATCTTTTTAACCGAAACAATTTCTGTTTGAGTAGCAATCTGACCGCCCAGCTCTGCAATTTTCTTTTCCAAAGCTTCGATAATGGTTCGGGATTTGTCCGTCGCTGGAAAAACGCGTCCGTGGTCCTCAACCTTTAGTTTGACTCCATTTTCTGTAAAAAAGTTGATGATATCATGGTTATCAAACTGGGAAAAGACACTGTATAGAAAGCGCCCATTTCCTGGAATTCCAGCTAGTAGATCATCTAAGCTTCCGTTATTGGTTACGTTGCAGCGACCACCGCCAGTTCCAGCTAATTTTTTTCCAAGTTTGCGATTTTTTTCGACAAGGAGAGTTTTCTGCCCGTAAAAGCTACTAGAAATCGTAGCCATCATGCCAGAAGGGCCTCCGCCGATGACAATAGTATCAAAATGTTTCATAACTCTATTTTACCACAAAAAATAAGAGATGCCTGGCATCTCTTATGGTAAAGATTTTAGTCAATTTCGTATCCTATCAACAGACCACCATCTTCTGCATAAAAACTGCAGAGACCGGAAGTTGGGAGGATTTTGATGTTGGCCTGTGGGAAGGTTTCCAGCAAGCGTTCTGACAGTTGCTGACAGAATTTTTTATTGCTACGGTGAGCCATCACGACACGGCCCCCAGCATAACCAGCTTTGATGATTTCTTCATAGGCTGCTTGAAGGGATTTTTTTGGACCACGGGCTTTTTGAAGAAGCTCTAGGGTTCCAGTTTCACTTGCTTCCCCAACCATACGGATGTTGAGAAGACCAACGACCGTACCGATAAGCTTACTTAAACGGCCATTTTTAACTAAGTTATCAACCTTAGCAAGGACAAAGAGCAACTTCGTTTTTTCTTGGTAGGCTGTGATAGCTTCAACAATTTCCTCATGAGAAAGTCCTTGGTCAATCAAGTCATTGATTTTTTCGACAATCAAATCAACTTCCCCACCTGCAGATAAACTATCGATAACATGAATCTGAGTGTCAGGGTGTTCTTCGAGGTAGATATTTTTAGCGAGTTGTGCACTATTATGGCTGCCTGAAAGAGTACCAGTGATGGTAACGACAAAGATATGCTTAGCACCTTCAAATGCACGCAAGTAATCATCAGGGCTAGGGCAAGCTGATTTTGAAGCCTCAGAAGTCGCATACATGGTTTCCATCATACGATCAATGTCGAGATTGGCATCATCAATAAAGACCTGATCAGCTACTTGAATGGTTAAAGGAACACTAACAAATTCAGTATCAATAGCAGGAGTTGCCAGTTGACGATAATCACAACCAGAGTCAGCTACAATCTTCCAAGTCATAGAAATTCTCCATCTTTGTCACTTATACATTGACAAAGGTTCTGTCTTTTTTTACAATTATATCATGAAAGCCCTTGAAACAAAAGTACCACCTCTCTGTTGTCACAAGTAGAAAGAAATTGTTATGTCTGAACGTAAAATATCTGAAAAATCTCTTGAAAATCTCAGAAAATCCAATCAAGAATCCAATTCTTTGACCAGAGAAGCAATTGAAACAGCGCTTTTGCAACTTCTGGAGAAAAAAGACTTGGCTAAGATCAGTATTTCAGAGTTGGTCAAGCGGGCGGGTGTCTCACGCGCTGCCTTCTATCGCAATTATGATTCTAAAGAAGCAATTTTAGAAAGTGTTTTTAAACGCAGTGTTCATAATATAATGGAACAGTTGAGCCACTACGATGTCAGAACAGACCTTTATCTAGTCTGGGTTCACCTTTTTCGAGCAGCCAAGAAAGAAGCCAAGGTTATCCAACTCGCTCTGGACTACCACTTGGAAAAGATTTTTATCCAAGCCATGCAGGAATTTCTGGAAAAATACCACGGAAAATCAAAAGGTGTCAGCAGCTACCTTCATTCGTTTTGGAGCTCTGCCATCGTATCGGTTCTGCTCAAATGGATCAAGGATGGCATGAAGGTTCCAGCTGAAAAGATTGCAGATTTACGCTTGCCATTTTTCAAAAAATAGAGGACAAGGAGAAGACTTATGACAGAAAAAAGACTAGCTTGGGATGAGTACTTTGCAGCCCAGGCCTTACTGATTGCTAATCGTTCCACTTGTAAACGCGCCAAAGTAGGAGCTGTCCTAGTTAAGGACAATAAGGTCATTTCAACAGGTTACAATGGTTCTGTATCAGGAACGGAGCACTGTATCGACCACGAATGTCTGGTCATTGAAGGTCACTGTGTCCGAACCCTTCACGCCGAGGTCAATGCCATCTTGCAAGGAGCTGAACGAGGGGTTCCAAGAGGATTTACAGCCTATGTGACCCATTTTCCTTGTCTGAACTGTACCAAACAACTGCTACAAGTTGGTTGCAAGCGCGTGGTTTATATCAACCAGTACCGAATGGATGACTATGCCCAGTATCTTTATCAAGAAAAAGGCACCGAGTTGACCCATTTACCATTAGAGACTGTTCAGACGGCTCTTCAAGAGGCAGATTTGATTTAGAAATTAATAAAAATAAATGGTTTAGAAAGCTTTTTAAACCGTTTTTTGATATAATAAGAAGAATAAATTGAAAGAAGGAATTCAGAAAATGGGAAAACTTGAAGTCATTAATCATCCACTGATTCAGCATAAATTGTCAATCTTGCGTCGTACAGACACTTCTACAAAAGCTTTTCGTGAGCTAGTAGATGAGATTGCAATGTTGATGGGATATGAAGTACTTCGTGATCTTCCACTTGAAGATGTGGAAATCGAAACACCTATCACAAAGACTGTTCAAAAACAATTGGCTGGTAAAAAATTGGCGATTGTCCCAATCTTGCGTGCAGGTATCGGGATGGTAGATGGGCTCTTGAGCTTGGTTCCAGCAGCAAAAGTTGGTCATATCGGTATGTACCGTGATGAAGAAACCCTTCAACCAGTTGAATACTTGGTGAAATTGCCTGAGGATATTGACCAACGTCAAATCTTTGTCGTTGATCCAATGCTTGCAACCGGTGGATCAGCAATCTTGGCCGTAGACTCGCTTAAAAAACGTGGCGCATCAAATATCAAGTTTGTCTGCCTAGTAGCTGCTCCAGAAGGAGTGAAAGCTCTTCAAGCAGCTCACCCAGATGTCGAAATCTTTACAGCAGCTCTGGACGAACACTTGAATGAACATGGCTATATTGTTCCAGGTCTCGGAGATGCTGGAGACCGCTTGTTCGGTACGAAATAAGACTCAGATAGAGTCTTAAAGATGAAATTGGAGGATGTTTCTAATTTCGCGAGGAGGTTGAATTTTTGATTCTGTCGATAGTATAGAGCAAAAATTTGACCTTTTTTGACCAAGAAGATATAATAGTTCTGTATTGAGTCGTATGACTAAGAAAATTCAACATTAAAAGGAGAAATGAATGATTCCTGTAGTTATTGAACAAACAAGCCGTGGAGAACGTTCCTATGACATTTACTCTCGTCTTCTGAAAGACCGCATCATCATGCTAACTGGGCCAGTCGAAGATAATATGGCCAACTCAGTTATTGCCCAGTTGCTCTTCTTGGATGCCCAAGATAGCACAAAAGATATTTACCTTTATGTCAATACACCTGGAGGTTCTGTTTCAGCTGGTTTGGCAATCGTTGATACCATGAACTTTATCAAGGCAGATGTCCAAACAATCGTTATGGGAATGGCTGCATCCATGGGGACTGTCATTGCATCAAGTGGCGCAAAAGGCAAACGTTTCATGCTTCCAAATGCGGAGTACATGATTCACCAACCAATGGGTGGTACAGGTGGTGGTACCCAACAAACAGATATGGCAATCGCTGCAGAACACTTGCTCAAAACTCGTAAGACTTTGGAGCAAATCCTTGCAGATAACTCAGGTAAATCAGTTGAGCAAATTCACGCGGATGCTGAACGTGATTACTGGATGAGTGCCCAAGAAACGCTCGAATATGGCTTCATTGATGAAATCATGGCTAACAATTCTTTGAGCTAAGCAACCTAGAAAGCAAACTCGACGGAGTTTGCTTTTTTTGGTATAATAGGGGAAGATTTCTTAGAAAGAGGATCCCTCATGTTTGAAAAAACAAATCGATCAGGATTAATCATCTATCTTTACTATAATCGAGATGCAAAAAAACTTCAGGAATACGGTGATATCTGTTACCATTCCAAAAAACATCGTTACTTGCAGCTCTATGTTCCAACTGAGGAGCTAGATGACTTAGTTGAGAGATTAGGTAAGGAAAGATTTATCAAAAAAATAAGACGTTGCCACATTCAAGAGTTAGAAACTCCCTTTGTTGGCAATCTCTATCGTACTGAGGAAAACGTTATCATTTAAAAAATGAGATAAATGTGTTGACAATTTTCTGATAATTCGGTATATTCTTAACATACTATTTTTGAAACAACTATAAGGAGATTAAAAATGAAGAAAAAATTTGCCCTATCTTTTGTGGCTCTTGCTAGCGTAGCTCTTCTCGCTGCCTGTGGAGAGGTCAAGTCAGGAGCGTCAAATACAACTGGTAACCCAGTAGACGAAAAGACTATCAAAATCGGTTTTAACTTTGAAGAAACAGGTGCTGTAGCTGCCTATGGTACTTCTGAACAAAAAGGTGCTCAACTTGCTGTTGATGAAATCAATGCTGCAGGTGGTATCGATGGAAAACAAATCGAAGTTGTGGATAAAGATAACAAATCTGAAACTGCTGAGGCTGCCTCTGTTACAACTAACCTAGTTACCCAATCAAAAGTTACAGCTATCGTAGGACCTGCGACATCTGGTGCAACTGCTGCAGCTGTAGCCAACGCTACTCAAGCAGGAGTGCCATTGATCTCACCAAGTGCGACTCAAGATGGATTGACCAAAGGTCAAGAATATCTATTTATCGGAACATTCCAAGATAGCTTCCAAGGGAAGATTATTTCTAACTATGTGACAAACAAATTGAACGCTAAGAAGGTTGTTCTTTATACGGACAATGCTAGTGACTATGCTAAAGGTATTGCTAAATCTTTCCGCGAAGCCTACAAGGGTGAGATTGTAGCAGATGAAACGTTTGTGGCAGGTGATACAGACTTCCAAGCTGCCCTTACTAAAATGAAAGGGAAAGAGTTTGACGCTATCGTTGTTCCAGGTTACTACACAGAAGCAGGTAAAATCGTAAACCAAGCACGTGGTATGGGAATTGATAAACCAATCGTTGGTGGTGACGGCTTTAACGGTGAAGAATTTGTTCAACAAGCAACTGCTGAAAGAGCATCAAACATTTACTTCATCTCAGGATTCTCAACTACAGTTGATGTTTCTGCAAAAGCTAAAGCTTTCCTTGAAGCCTACCGTGCTAAATACAATGAAGAACCTTCAACATTCTCAGCTTTGGCCTATGACTCAGTTTACCTAGTAGCTAATGCTGCAAAAGGTGCTAAAAACTCAGGTGAAATTAAGGACAACCTTGCTAAAACCAAAGACTTTGATGGTGTGACTGGTCAAACGAGCTTTGATGCAGATCACAACACAGTGAAAACTGCTTACATGATGACCATGAATAATGGTAAAGTGGAAGCAGCAGAAGTTGTAAAACCATAACATTAGAATAGTAGCTGAAATAGGGAATGAGCCTTTGACTCACTCCCTGTTTCGGTGTTTATGAACTTGTGAAAATTGAGAAATTTTCTAAAAATAACGATAGAAAAGAGTGAATGCTATGCTCCAACAACTTGTGAATGGTTTAATTCTGGGTAGTGTTTATGCACTTTTGGCCCTGGGTTATACCATGGTTTATGGAATTATCAAACTCATCAACTTCGCCCACGGTGATATTTATATGATGGGAGCCTTTATTGGTTACTTTTTGATTAATTCTTTCCAAATGAATTTCTTTTTAGCTTTGATTATTTCAATGGCAGGAACTGCACTACTTGGTGTTGTGATTGAGTTTCTTGCCTACCGTCCTTTGCGACACTCTACACGTATTGCTGTATTGATTACTGCCATCGGAGTGTCTTTCCTACTTGAATATGGAATGGTCTACTTGGTCGGTGCCAATACTCGTGCCTTTCCTCAAGCCATTCAAACAGTTCGCTATGATTTGGGGCCAATCAGCTTGACAAACGTCCAGTTAATGATTTTAGCAGTTTCCTTACTCCTGATGATTTTATTGCAAGTGATTGTTCAAAAAACAAAAATGGGGAAAGCCATGCGTGCGGTATCAGTTGATAGTGACGCAGCTCAATTGATGGGAATTAATGTAAATCGTACAATCAGCTTTACCTTTGCTTTGGGTTCAGCTCTTGCTGGTGCAGCAGGTGTCCTCATTGCCCTTTACTACAACTCTCTTGAACCGTTGATGGGTGTGACTCCAGGTCTAAAATCATTCGTTGCGGCCGTTCTTGGTGGTATCGGGATTATTCCTGGTGCAGCTCTAGGGGGATTTGTTATTGGTTTGTTGGAAACATTTGCAACTGCCTTTGGTATGTCTGATTTCCGTGATGCCATTGTATATGGAATCTTGCTTTTGATTCTGATTGTTCGTCCTGCAGGTATCCTTGGTAAGAATGTGAAAGAGAAGGTGTAAACAATGAAGACAAATCTTAAAGTAAATATTCTCTGGTTATTCCTTCTGTTAGCGGGTTATGGATTGATTAGCGTGCTGGTTTCTGCTGGTGTTCTCAATCTATTCCATGTCCAAATTTTAGAACAAATTGGGATTAATATCATCCTTGCAGTAGGTCTGAACTTAATTGTTGGTTTTTCAGGACAATTCTCACTCGGTCATGCAGGTTTTATGGCGATTGGAGCTTATGTAGCAGCGATTATTGGCTCAAAATCACCAACCTACGGTGCCTTCTTTGGAGCAATGGTCTTGGGTGCCTTGATTTCTGGTGCAGTCGCTTTGCTCGTTGGGATTCCGACACTCCGTTTGAAGGGTGACTACCTGGCTGTTGCGACACTAGGTGTTTCAGAAATCATTCGTATCTTTATCATTAATGGTGGAAGTTTGACCAACGGTGCTGCTGGTATCTTAGGTATTCCAAACTTTACCAACTGGCAAATGGTTTATCTATTTGTGGTGATCACAACTATTGCAACTCTCAACTTCTTACGCAGTCCAATTGGACGCTCTACTCTATCTGTTCGTGAGGATGAGATTGCTGCAGAGTCTGTTGGGGTAAACACTACAAAGATCAAGATTATCGCTTTTGTCTTTGGAGCCATTACAGCAAGTATTGCTGGTTCACTTCAGGCTGGGTTTATCGGATCTGTTGTACCAAAAGATTACACCTTTATTAATTCCATCAACGTGTTGATTATCGTTGTATTTGGTGGACTTGGATCGATTACTGGTACCATCGTTTCAGCGATTGTTTTAGGAATTTTAAATATGCTCCTTCAGGATGTAGCTAGCGTACGTATGATTATCTACGCTTTGGCTCTTGTATTGGTCATGATTTTCAGACCAGGTGGACTTCTTGGAACATGGGAATTAAGTCTATCATGTTTCTTTAAAAAATCGAAGAAGGAGGGACAAAACTAATGGCATTACTTGAAGTTAAACAGTTAACCAAACATTTTGGCGGTCTAACAGCTGTTGGAGATGTCACTCTTGAATTGAACGAGGGAGAGTTGGTTGGTCTGATTGGACCAAACGGGGCTGGTAAAACAACTCTTTTCAATCTCTTGACGGGTGTTTATGAACCAAGTGAAGGTACGGTGACACTAGATGGTCACCTCCTAAATGGGAAAACTCCTTATAAGATTGCTTCACTTGGACTCAGTCGTACTTTCCAAAATATTCGTTTGTTCAAGAATCTGACAGTTTTAGAAAATGTTTTGATTGCATTTAGCAATCATCATAAACAACATGTCCTTGCGAGCTTCCTACGCCTACCAGCTTTTTATAAGAATGAGGAAGAATTAAAAAATAAAGCTTTGGACTTGCTGAAGATTTTTGATTTGGATGGTGACGCAGATACTCTTGCTAAAAATCTGGCCTATGGTCAACAACGTCGATTAGAGATTGTTCGTGCTCTAGCAACTGAACCTAAAATTCTCTTTTTGGACGAACCTGCAGCTGGTATGAATCCACAAGAAACAGCTGAATTAACAGAATTGATCCGTCGTATCAAAGACGAATTTAAAATTACCATCATGCTCATCGAACACGATATGAACTTGGTTATGGAAGTCACTGAGCGTATCTATGTTCTTGAATATGGTCGTTTGATTGCTCATGGGACTCCAGATGAGATCAAGAACAACAAACGCGTTATCGAAGCTTATCTAGGAGGTGAAGCCTAATGTCTATGTTAAAAGTTGAAAACCTCTCTGTGCATTACGGTATGATCCAAGCAGTTCGTGATGTAAGTTTCGAGGTTAACGAAGGTGAAGTTGTTTCCTTGATTGGTGCCAATGGTGCTGGTAAAACAACCATTCTTCGTACCCTTTCAGGTTTGGTTCGTCCAAGTGCTGGTAAAATTCAGTTTTTAGGAAAAGAAATTCAAAAGATGCCAGCGCAAAAAATCGTGGCAGGTGGCCTTTCACAAGTTCCTGAGGGACGCCATGTTTTCCCGGGTTTGACTGTTATGGAAAACTTGGAAATGGGAGCCTTTTTAAAGAAAAATCGTGAAGAAAATCAAGCCAACTTGAAAAAAGTCTTTTCACGTTTCCCTCGTCTGGAAGAACGCAAAAACCAGGATGCTGCGACTCTTTCTGGTGGTGAACAGCAGATGCTGGCTATGGGACGTGCTCTCATGTCTACACCTAAGCTCCTTCTCTTAGATGAGCCGTCAATGGGACTTGCCCCAATCTTTATCCAAGAAATTTTTGATATCATTCAAGATATTCAGAAGCAAGGAACAACGGTTCTCCTAATTGAACAGAACGCTAACAAGGCTCTTGCTATCTCTGACCGAGGTTATGTGCTTGAAACAGGTAAGATTGTCCTATCAGGAACAGGAAAAGAACTCGCAGCATCAGATGAAGTCAGAAAAGCATACCTAGGTGGCTAAAAAGGTCCGGGGGACCTTTTTAGTCGGTAGATAAGGATTACGTAAGCAATCATCCAATCCAGTGGATTGTTTTAGTTGGCATATGAATTTGAAGAGCTCCAAATTTGGGGTTCTTTTTTCGCTTGCTTACTATTTTGATGGACCTGATTTGAGCATCCGTTTTCTTAATATAGAATCTAACTTGACAAAAGCACGTGTTCATCATATAATTAAATATACAAAAATATTGAACAAAAGAGGCTGAGGATATGCTATCAGAAAAACAATTTAAACTTTTACGTTTTTTGTTGACTCACAAAGACGAAAACTTTACGCAGAGACAATTGGCTGAACAGCTAGACATCGCTTTGGGGACGGTAAATAATCTTCTCAAGGAATGTAAAGAAGAGAAGTGGATCAGTGAGGAAAATCACTTAACTGACTTAGGTGAGGAGGCATTGGCTCCGTATCAGGTGAAGAATGCCATTATCATGGCTGCAGGTATGAGTAGCCGCTTTGCACCTTTGTCTTATGAGCTACCTAAAGGATTGCTTCAAGTTAAAGGTGAGCGTTTGATTGAGAGAGAAATCAAGCAATTGCAAGAAGCTGGGATAGAGGACATTACAGTTATTGTAGGCTATCTGCAAGAAAAAATGTTCTATCTTGCTGAGAAGTTTGGCGTTAAAATCGTTGTAAATAATGATTACTACAAGTACAATAACTGTTCTTCTCTCATGCTAGTCAGAGACCAACTTTCTAACACTTATATTTGCTCTTCGGATAATTATTTTGTAGAAAATCCGTTTGAGCGATACATTTACAGGGGTTACTATTCTACAATATTTGCAGAAGGGGACACAGACGAATACTGCTCTAAGGAAGACTCCAATCACACGATTATTGATATTCAAATCGGTGGGACGAATACTTGGGCTATGGTGGGGCATGTTTATTTTGATCGTGCATTTAGTGAAAAGTTCGTAGATATTTTAGAAACTGAATTTAAGCATGAACCATATCGCGAACAGCTCTGGGAAGATTATTATAGTCGTCACGTCAAGGAGCTTCCTTTAGAAGCTCGGCATTATTCAGCAGATATTGTTAAGGAGTTTGATTCACTAGATGAGTTGCGTCAGTTTGATGAACACTATTTGGTGAATACTAATTCGGAAATCATTGATAATATCTGTAAGACATTAGGATGTGTAGCTTCAGATATTGTCAATATCAAACCTCTAAAAGATGGTCTAACCAACACTTCGTTTTCATTTGACTGCCTAGGGAAGAAATATGTTTACCGTCATCCAGGTAGAGGAACGGAGAATTATATCGATCGTGCTAGTGAAGCGGCTTCCATGGAAATTGCTGCAAAATTGAAGATTGACCGTACTTTTGTTGCCATGAACAAGGATGAGGGCTGGAAAATTTCAGAATTTATCCCTAACGCCAAGCAACTAGATTATGATAATTGGGATGATGTAGCAAAAGCAATGGAGCTCTTGAGACGTTTGCACCAATCTGGAGAAAAAACGGGACATTCCTTTGACCAATTTGAGGGAATTGATGATTTTAGACAAAAATTAAAGGCTAGCAATCGTTTTGAATTTGATGGGCTTGAGGAGTTGGATCAGAATGTCTCAGTTCTCGAGAAGCTTTTACAAGAAGATCAAGCGAAAAAGGTTCTCTGCCATGGAGATTCTTATAGCCCAAATTTCTTGTTGAATGAAGCTGGAGAAATGAGCCTGATTGATTGGGAATATTCTGGTATGGGAGATCCAGCAGGAGATTTAGGAACCTTTATCGGGTGTTCAAATTATACAGTGGAAGAAGCTGAAAAGGTACTTGAAATCTATCTACAAGAGGTTCCAGATAAGAAAACCAAACGTCACTATTTTGCCTATGTATCAGTAACTTCATATTATTGGTTTTTGTGGGCCCTGTTCCAAGAAAGCGTTGGAAAACCCGTAGGTGAATTTCTTTATATCTGGTATCGTTATACCAAGCAGTATGGAAAACTTGCATTAGATTTATATTTGGAGGAGAATTGAGATGAAGCCGACATCTGAAATTGAAGAATTAATAGCAAATGAAACGAAAAGAAGGCTAGAAGAAATGGAATCACCAAACTATGTGTTTGCCCAGCCATTTCTAAAAAGCGATTTTACTATAGTCATCGTCTTAGTTCTAATTAACCTTATTCTGATTATCCTAGCCATGACAGGAGGTATTCAATAAAATGTCCAAGATGAATGACTTTATTCAACAGGAGACGATAACGGGAATTGTTCCCATGACCAACAAGGATCGTCAGTATTCTTTCTGGGATCTCTTCCTGTCGACAAGTGGTTTTGCCATTGCAACTTGGTGTTATACCCAAGGGGCTTATGTGGCTCAATATTTGACCTTTAATCAAATGTTGATAAATATTTTTAGTTTTAATATTATTTGGGTCTTTATTGAGTGTCTCCCAATCTTGTTTGCGGTTAAATATGGGATTGATTTGTGGATTTGGTTGAGGGCTGTCCTAGGAAAAAAAGGGGTGGCCTTGCTATCAACCATTATTAGCTTGGCTAACTTTGGCTGGTACGCCGTTGCGGCCAATCTTTTTGCTAGCTCCATGATTCATTTGGCAAATAATTTCGGTCTTGGTTTGGACAAGGGAGTATGGGCACCTATTCTTGGTACACTCTGTGTTCTTCTTGGAACTCTTATTGCTCTAGGGGGTCCAGAAGTGATTAAATGGACCAATCGATTCTTGGTTATCGCCTTGTTGATTGTCGGTCTCATTATCGTTGGAATCTGTTTTGTAGCTGTGCCTATCACTGACATTATGAACATTCAACCAGCTACCCAAGGAGATTTAACTCCATTAGAACGCTTCATGCTTTCTGGAGAAGGAAATGTAGCCTTTGCCTTTTCTTGGTCTACACAGGCATTGGTTTTACCACGTTTAGCAAAATCAGAACGTAGTGGTTATTGGGCTACAGCCTTATCATACGGAGTTGTGGCTCCATTCTTCGTTGCGACAGGTGGAGTCATGGCTCTAGCCATGTTTGTCAAAACAGGTGTTTATGAAAGTGATCCAACAACCATGCTGTCAACTCTAAGCACCCCAGCCTTTGCCCTCTTAAGTCTACTACTAGTAGCCTTTGCCAATATTGGAACTCAGGGGACAGGATCGTATGTGAATTGTATGATTGTTAAAAGCGGGATGCCAAAAGTAAGCTATAAACTAATGGTTTGGATTGCTATGGTATACGTGAGCCTACTTACAATCTGGGGAGGAGTGGAAGAGTACTTCGGTTCCTTCATCTCACTAGCCGCCTATATTCAGGGGCCAATTATTGGTATGATCGTTGTTGACTACTTTATCTTAAGAAAACGAAAACTTGATTTGCGCTCAGCCTATTTCCTTGAAGGACATGACGCCTATGAGTTTACAAATGGCTTTAATCTGGTAGGATTGTCTTGCGTGTTTATTTCCTTATTGGTAGCGGTACTATTTGTTTATAACCCTGTAACAGCACAGATTCAAAGCCCAATCTTTTTAATCACAACGGGTAGTGGCTTTACTGCTATTTTTGGAGGTTTATTGTACTGGTTAGCTAGCTTAACTCCATTAAAACGCTATATGATCAAGGATCGAGATTCCGTTACGATTTAAGGATAGAGGATTGATTAGAAAAGTCCCCCTTACTAGAGAATTTATAAAATCTTTATTGATACGGTAGAATAGGCTGAACAGGTATTTGAAATTTCTGTAGAAGAAATTCCAAACGTGAAAACGAAATACAGCTATCTAGCTCAGGTGTTTGGAACATCATACTATCACTCTTTTGTGAGGGTTATTTTAAGTAAATCTATTAGGAAAGTTTCTCTATATTTAGTACAACTATAGTGGGCAGTATGGTCAACTAAAATTAATTTTTAGTCGGAGGACTGACAAAATGAGAATTGGTATTGAACTTGAACAATTAGTTGTAGGTGAAACTAAAAAATGACTAGAAAAATGAAAGCCTTAATCTATGTGTATTTATCTCCCCTTTCTTAAAAGTTTATTTTACATAAGTAATTGATATGATTCTAGTCAATCATATTCTGATTATCCTAGCCATGACAGGAGGTATTCAATAAAATGTCCAAGATGAATGACTTCATTCAACAGGAGACGATAACGGGAATCGTTCCCATGACCAACAAGGATCGTCAGTATTCTTTCTGGGATCTCTTCTTATCGACAAGTGGTTTTGCCATCGCAACTTGGTGTTATACCCAAGGAGCCTATGTGGCTCAATATTTGACCTTTAATCAAATGTTGATTAATATTTTTAGTTTTAACATTATCTGGGTCTTTATTGAATGTCTCCCAATCTTGTTTGCGGTTAAATATGGAATTGATTTATGGATTTGGTTGAGAGCCGTTCTAGGTAAAAAAGGGGTGGCCGTTCTATCAACCGTGATTAGTCTGGCAAATTTTGGTTGGTACGCCGTTACCGCCAATCTTTTTGCCAGCTCCATGATTCATTTGGCAAATAATTTTGGACTTGGTTTAGACAAGGGAGTATGGGCACCGATTCTAGGCACCCTCTGTGTTCTCCTTGGAACGCTGATTGCACTTGGGGGGCCAGAGGTGATTAAAGGCACTAATCGCTTCCTGGTGGTTGCCTTGTTATTTGTTGGGCTAATCATCGTTGGAATCTGTTTTGTTGCGGTTCCGATTAGGGATATTATGAATGTCCAACCTGCTATCCAAGAAAATTTGACACCGATTGAACGTTTTATGATGTCAGGGGAAGGAAATGTGGCCGTAGCCTTTTCTTGGTCTACACAAGCCTTTGTCTTACCACGTTTGGCAAAATCAGAACGCAGTGGCTATTGGGCTACAGCCTTGTCATACGGGGTTGTTGCGCCATTCTTTGCTGCGACAGGTGGGGTGATGGCTTTGGCTATGTTTGTCAAAACAGGTGTCTATGAAAGTGACCCAACAACCATGCTTTCAACTCTAAGCACACCAGCCTTTGCGCTTTTAAGTTTACTATTAGTAGCCTTTGCCAATATTGGAACCCAGGGTACAGGATCGTATGTGAACTGTATGATTGTAAAAAGCGGGATGCCCAAAGTAAGTTATAAACTAATGGTTTGGATTGCCATGGTTTATGTGAGCCTACTTACGATTTGGGGAGGAGTGGATGAATACTTCGGTTCCTTCATCTCGCTGGCGGCCTATATTCAAGGACCCATTATCGGAATGATCGTTGTTGACTATTTTATCTTAAGAAAACGAAAACTCGATTTGCGTTCAGCCTATTTCCTGGAAGGACATGACGCCTATGAGTTTACAAATGGCTTTAATCTGGTAGGATTATCTTGTGTAATCATTTCTTTGTTAGTTGCGGTACTATTTGTTTACAACCCTATAACAAAGCATATCCAGAGTCCTATGTTCTTGCTCACAACTGGTAGTGGCTTTACTGCGATCTTTGGTGGTCTATTGTACTGGCTAGCTAGCTTAACTCCGTTAAAACGCTATATGATTAAGGATAGAGATTCAGTTACTATTTAAGGATAGAGGGAACTTTGGTTCTCTCTTTTTTGTGATTGAATGTTACAAAATCTTGAAAAAGAGATGAAAGCGTTTGATAGTTTTTGTAAGAAAGTGTATAATTATAGTAGCAATAAAGAAGGAGAAGTCTCATGGCAGTTAAAGATTTTATGACCCGCAAGGTAGTTTATATCAGTCCAGATACGACTGTAGCACATGCAGCAGATTTGATGCGCGAGCAAGGCTTGCACCGTTTACCTGTTATCGAAAATGACCAATTGGTTGGTCTTGTAACAGAAGGAACTATTGCTGAAGCCAGTCCGTCTAAAGCAACCAGCCTCTCTATCTATGAGATGAATTATCTTCTCAATAAGACCAAAGTCAAAGACGTCATGATTCGGGATGTCATCACAGTCTCAGGTTATGCTAGTCTAGAAGATGCGACCTATCTCATGTTGAAGAATAAGATCGGTATTCTTCCAGTTGTGGACAATCAACAGGTTTATGGTGTGATTACAGATCGTGATGTTTTTCAAGCCTTTCTAGAAATCGCTGGCTACGGCGAGGAAGGAATTCGTGTTCGGTTTATTACGGAAAATGAAGTCGGAGTTTTGGGCAAGATTGTGATCTTGATTGTAGAAGAAAATCTGAATATTTCACACACAGTCAATATTCCTCGTAAGGATGGTAAGGTCGTGATTGAAGTTCAAATTGATGGGATGATTGATTTAACCTTCCTGAAGGAGAAATTTGAAGCGCAAGGTATCCAAGTAGAGGAGATTGCTCGAACCTCTGCTAAAAAGTTATAAAATGGAGGGTGAAAGCCCTCTTTTTTGTATACAATTTGAAATAACAAGCAAAATATGGAAAGAAATGAGAGAATGTGGTATAATGAAACGATGTGAATAAAGGAGTATTTATGGACATTTCAGAAATTCGTCAAAAAATTGACGCAAATCGTGAAAAATTAGCTTCTTTCAGGGGGTCTCTTTGACCTCGAAGGACTAGAGGAAGAGATTGCCATCTTGGAAAACAAGATGACAGAACCTGATTTTTGGAACGATAATATCGCGGCCCAAAAAACGTCGCAAGAATTAAATGAATTAAAAAATACCTATAACACCTTCCGTAAAATGGAGGAGTTGCAGGATGAAGTTGAGATTTTATTGGACTTTTTAGCAGAAGACGAGTCAGTCCATGATGAACTGGTCGAACAGTTGACAGAGCTTGATAAGATGATGACCAGCTACGAGATGACGCTTCTCTTGTCAGAACCTTATGACCATAATAATGCGATTTTGGAGATCCATCCAGGATCTGGTGGTACTGAGGCTCAGGACTGGGGTGATATGTTGCTCCGTATGTATACTCGCTATGGAAATGCCAAAGGCTTTAAAGTAGAGGTCTTGGATTACCAAGCAGGTGATGAAGCGGGCATCAAGTCTGTGACCTTGTCTTTTGAAGGCCCAAATGCCTACGGTCTTCTCAAGTCAGAAATGGGTGTTCACCGTCTGGTCCGTATTTCTCCATTTGACTCTGCCAAACGCCGCCATACTTCATTTACATCCGTTGAGGTTATGCCTGAGTTGGACGATACCATCGAAGTGGAAATCCGTGAGGATGATATTAAGATGGATACCTTCCGTTCAGGTGGTGCTGGTGGACAAAACGTCAATAAAGTTTCAACAGGTGTGCGTTTGACACACATTCCTACGGGGACAGTCGTTCAATCGACAGTCGATCGTACCCAGTATGGAAATAGAGATCGTGCTATGAAGATGTTGCAAGCCAAGCTCTATCAGATGGAGCAAGAAAAGAAAGCTGCGGAAGTCGATTCCCTCAAAGGTGAGAAAAAAGAAATCACATGGGGAAGTCAGATTCGTTCTTATGTCTTCACACCTTATACCATGGTAAAAGATCACCGTACGAGCTTTGAAGTTGCTCAGGTAGATAAGGTCATGGATGGAGATCTTGATGGTTTCATCGACGCTTATCTCAAGTGGCGAATCAGCTAAGAATAGAAAGGAACTCACATGTCAATCATTGAAATGCGAGATGTTGTCAAAAAATACGATAACGGAACGACTGCTCTTCGTGGAGTCTCTCTTAGTATTGAACCAGGAGAATTTGCCTATATCGTTGGGCCTTCTGGAGCAGGGAAGTCAACCTTTATTCGAGCTTTATATCGAGAAGTAAAGATTGAAAAAGGGAGCCTAACAGTTGCAGGCTTTAATTTGGTTAAAATCAAGAAGAAAGATATCCCTCTACTCCGTCGCAGTGTTGGGGTAGTCTTTCAAGATTACAAACTCTTGCCCAAGAAAACCGTTTATGAAAATATTGCTTACGCAATGGAAGTTATCGGAGAGAACCGCCGCAACATCAAAAAACGTGTTATGGAAGTATTGGACTTGGTCGGTTTGAAACACAAGGTTCGCTCTTTCCCTAACGAACTCTCAGGTGGAGAACAGCAACGGATTGCGATTGCTCGTGCGATTGTCAACAATCCTAAGGTATTGATTGCTGATGAGCCGACAGGAAACTTGGACCCAGATAATTCATGGGAAATTATGAATCTGTTGGAACGCATCAATCTCCAAGGTACTACTGTCTTGATGGCGACTCACAATAGCCAGATTGTAAATACCTTGCGCCACCGTGTCATTGCCATTGAAAATGGCCGTGTCGTTCGTGACGAAGCAAAAGGAGAATATGGATACGATGATTAGTAGATTTTTTCGCCATTTATTTGAATCACTCAAAAGTTTAAAACGAAATGGCTGGATGACAGTGGCAGCAGTGAGTTCGGTTATGATTACCTTGACACTCGTTGCCCTGTTTGCATCTGTAATTTTTAATACAGCGAAACTGGCTACCGATATTGAAAACAACGTTCGTGTCATGGTTTACATTCGTAAGGATGTAGCAGATAATAGTGAAACGATTGAAAAAGAAGGTCAGACAGTTACCAATAATGACTATCACAAGGTTTATGATGCCTTAAAAGCCATGCAAGGTGTTAAGAATGTCACTTTTTCAAGCAAGGAAGAGCAGTATCAAAAATTGACTGAAACGATGGGGGATGACTGGAAGGTCTTTGAAGGGGATGCCAATCCTCTCTATGATGCCTATATCGTTGATACCAATTCTCCGAGTGATGTTCCTAAAGTAGCAGAAGAGGCCAAGAAAATTGAAGGGGTATCTGAGGTTCAAGACGGTGGTGCCAACACTCAACGACTTTTCGAACTGGCTTCCTTTATCCGTGTTTGGGGATTGGTTATTGCGGGGCTCTTGATTTTTATTGCAGTCTTCCTCATTTCCAATACCATTCGTATTACCATTATTTCTCGGAGCCGTGAAATTCAAATCATGCGTCTAGTAGGAGCTAAAAATGGCTACATTAGAGGACCATTCTTACTTGAAGGTGCCTTTATCGGTTTATTTGGTGCAGCGATTCCTTCAGTCCTTGTATTCTTTGTTTATAATATGGTTTATCAATCTGTCAATAAATCCTTGGTGGGGCAAAACTTGTCAATGATTACACCAGATGTGTTTATCCCTTTGATGACAGTCCTATTGTTTGTGATTGGTATTTTCATTGGGGCAATTGGATCAGGCATTTCAATGCGTCGATTCTTGAAGATCTAGTTGGATATAAATGCAACTTGCAGACCAAATCAGAAATAATACAATTTTAAAAGAGAAGTTTTCTTGAGCTTCTCTTTTTTCTTCGGCTCTTTGTTAACTGTAGTGGGTTGAAGTCAGCTAAGCTCGAGAAAGGACGAATTTCGTCCTTTCTTTTTTGATGTTCAGAGCGATAAAAATCCTTTTTTTGAAGTTTTCAAAGTTTCGAAAACCAAAGGCATTTCGTTTAATGAGTTTAATAAGATTATTCGTTGCTTCCAATTTGGCGTTGGAATAGGGTAATTGGAGAGTGTTGACGATCTTTTCTTTATCCTTGAGGAAGGTTTTAAAGACAGTCTGAAAAAGAGGATGAATCTGCTTTAGATTGTTCTCAATAAGTCCGAAGAATTTGTCAGGTTCCTTATTCTGAAAGTGAAAAAGCAAGAGCTGATAGAGCTTATAGTGGTGTTTCAAGTCTTCTGAATAGCTCAAAAGCTTGTCTAGAATTTCTTTATTCGTCAAGTGTATACGAAAAGTAGGGCGATAAAATCGCTTATCGCTGAGTTTACGACTATCTTGTTGAATGAGCTTCTAGTAACGTTTGATAGCCTTATATTCATGAGATTTTCGCTCAAACTGATTCATAATTTGGACCCGCAAACGACTCATAGCACGGCTGAGATGTTGTACAATGTGAAAACGATCTAGAACGATTTTAGCACTGGGAAAAAGCTGTTTAGCTAAGCCATAGTAAGGGCTAAACATATCCATCGTAATGATTTTCACCTGACAACGAACAGCTCGATCGTATCGAAGAAAGTGATTTCTTATGATAGCTTGTGTTCTAGCCTCAAGGACAGTGATGATATTAAGCTTGTCAAAATCTTGCGCAATAAAGCTCATCTTCATCTCCCGATTGAAACAGTCACTCCCCTGACTGTTTCAACATCCCAAGACATAATCTCTGGAAGACGAGAAAAATCATGCTTAAAACGGAAGTCATTAAGCTTACGAATGACAGTTGAAGTTGAAATAGACAGCTGATGAGCAATATCAGTTATAGACGTCTTTTCAATTAACTTTTGAGCAATCTTTTGGTTGATAATACGAGGAATTTGATGATTTTTCTTGACAATAGAAGTCTCAGCGACCATCATTTTCGAACAATGATAGCACTTGAAACGGCGCTTTTTCAGAAGAATTCTAGTAGGCATACCAGTCGTTTCAAGGTAGGGAATCTTAGACGGTTTTTGGAAGTCATATTTCTTCATTTGATTTCCGCAATCAAGACAAGATGGGGCCTCGTAATCCAGTTTAGCGATGATTTCCTTGTGTGTATCTCTATTGACGACATCTAGAATCTGGATATTGGGGTCTTTAATATCGAGTAGTTTTGTGATAAAATGTAATGGTTCCATATGATTCTTTCTAATGATGGTTTGGTCGCTTTTCATTATAGATCTTATGGGACTTTTTTCTACAACAAAATAGACTCCATCATATCTATAGGGGATTGACCCACTACAAATATTATAGAGCCAAATAAACAAGTAAGATCTGGGAAGACATTTCCAGATCTTTTTGATAGAATGAAATCAAAGAAAACGTTATTAAAAAGAGGTGTGTGATGGAGAAATTTTTTATATTATTGCTATTATCACCCTACTTTTATTTTTTTCATTGGATTGAGAAGGCGGACAAAAATAGTAAATATTTCGTGTTTTTCTATTACTTTTACTGGATTTATCTTCCCTTGTGGGCTTTGTTCAGTATCGCTTTTACAATTTTTTCATTCTTAATTTTCAATATTGTCTTGAAAAATCCTGCTGATTTAACAATTTGGGTGATATGGATTCTTTTAGTCTTTTTGTCTCTCGTGAATGACTGGAAAGTCTATGCCTGTCTAAAGAGAATGTTCAAGCTGAAACAAGAGAACAAAACGAGGACATTCATCAATAGCTAAAGTTTAGAGGAGGTTCCGATGTTCAAGATAAAGCAGTTCATTGATCGACACTACAAGACCTACATTCTTACGATTTGCTTGCTATGGCTGCTGGTCTTTTGTCTTCCATGGGATTTGCAAATAGGAGGAGTTTCGATTTATTTCTTCATCATGAAAAAACTCTTTGTCGTCTTTGGTGTATTGGCAATATTTTTCTCAGTACTGACTAAAAGGATAAGTCTCTTCCTCTTTGGAGTGCTATTTTGCATGGCCTTCTGGATCAATCTCTTCCTGATTTTTGGAATTTTGCCAGCTCTGCTTGGCAATTAAATTTTTGTGTGAAATGTAGTCCATAAAAAACTAAGAGGCTGACTTCTAGGTCAGCCTCTTTTCCCTGTTTAAACGCGGATTCTTTCTTGAAAATTAAGAGTAAATGTGCTAGAATTAAAAGAACATTCTAAAATATTCAGAATCTAAAGTAAGGAAAATAATGGCTAATATTTTAAAAACGATTATCGAAAATGATAAAGGAGAACTTCGTCGTCTGGAAAAGATGGCAGACAAGGTTCTCAAATATGAAGATCAGATGGCAGCCTTGACGGATGACCAGCTAAAAGCAAAAACAGATGAATTTAAGGAACGTTACAACAAGGGTGAATCGCTGGATTCATTGCTCTATGAGGCTTTTGCGGTAGTACGTGAAGCTGCCAAGCGTGTTCTTGGACTTTTCCCATATAAAGTTCAGGTCATGGGTGGGATTGTCCTCCACCATGGAGATGTGCCAGAAATGCGTACAGGTGAAGGGAAAACCTTGACAGCGACGATGCCTGTATACCTCAACGCTCTAGCAGGTGAAGGGGTTCACGTAGTAACGGTCAACGAGTATCTAACGGAACGTGATGCGACTGAGATGGGTGAATTGTACTCATGGCTTGGTTTGTCAGTAGGAATTAATTTGGCTGCTAAGTCACCAATGGAGAAGAAAGAAGCCTATCTCTGTGATATTACCTATTCAACTAACTCAGAGATTGGTTTCGACTACCTTCGTGACAACATGGTTGTTCGGGCAGAAAACATGGTACAGCGTCCGCTCAACTATGCTTTGGTCGATGAGGTTGACTCGATCTTGATTGATGAGGCTCGTACTCCTTTGATCGTTTCAGGAGCCAATGCTGTGGAAACTAGTCAGCTGTATCATATGGCGGATCACTTTGTCAAATCTTTGGACAAAGATGACTATATCATCGACATTCAGTCTAAGACTATTGGTTTGTCTGATTCAGGGATTGACAAGGCTGAAAGCTACTTCAAACTGGAAAATCTCTACGATATTGAAAATGTGGCTCTCACTCACTTTATCGATAATGCCCTTCGTGCCAACTATATCATGATTCTCGATATCGACTATGTGGTTAGCGAAGAGCAGGAAATCCTGATTGTCGATCAATTTACAGGTCGTACCATGGAAGGTCGTCGTTATTCTGATGGCTTGCACCAGGCGATTGAAGCCAAGGAAGGTGTGCCAATCCAAGATGAGACCAAGACTTCAGCTTCTATTACCTACCAAAACCTCTTCCGTATGTATAAGAAATTGGCAGGTATGACAGGTACTGGTAAAACAGAAGAAGAAGAATTCCGCGAAATCTACAACATTCGTGTCATCCCAATCCCAACCAACCGTCCAATCCAACGTATCGACCACTCAGACCTTCTCTATGCAAGTCTTGATGCAAAATTCAAGGCTGTAGTTGAAGATGTGAAGGCACGTTATCAAAAAGGTCAGCCAGTCTTGGTAGGTACTGTTGCCGTTGAAACGAGTGATTTCCTTTCTAAGAAATTGGTCGAAGCAGGTGTTCCTCACGAAGTCTTGAATGCGAAAAATCACTACAGAGAAGCTCAAATCATCATGAATGCTGGTCAGCGTGGTGCGGTTACCATCGCAACCAATATGGCCGGTCGTGGTACCGACATTAAGCTTGGTGAAGGGGTTCGCGAATTGGGTGGACTTTGCGTCATTGGTACAGAACGTCACGAAAGTCGCCGTATTGATAATCAGCTTCGTGGACGTTCAGGACGTCAAGGAGACCCAGGTGAGTCACAATTCTACTTGTCTCTTGAAGATGATTTGATGAAACGTTTCGGTTCAGAACGTTTGAAAGGTATCTTTGAACGTCTCAATATGTCTGATGAAGCCATCGAATCTCGCATGTTAACGCGTCAAGTTGAAGCAGCTCAAAAACGTGTCGAAGGAAACAACTACGACACTCGTAAACAAGTCCTTCAATACGATGATGTTATGCGTGAACAACGTGAAATCATCTATGCACAACGTTATGATGTCATTACTGCAGATCGTGACTTGGCACCAGAAATCCATGCTATGATTCGTCGTACCATTGGCCGTATCGTGGATGCACATGCTCGTTCGAAAGAAGATGAAAAACTAGAAGCAATCTTGAACTTTGCTAAGTACAACTTACTTCCAGAAGATTCAATCAGCCGTTCAGATCTTGCCGATCTGTCAGATCAGGCCATCAAAGATGAGCTGTATCAACGTGCATTGAAGGTTTATGATAGCCAAGTTGCTAAACTTCGTGATGAAGATGCAGTGAAAGAATTCCAGAAGGTCTTGATCCTACGTGTTGTAGACAACAAGTGGACAGACCATATTGATGCTCTTGACCAGTTGCGAAATGCTGTCGGTCTTCGTGGCTATGCTCAAAACAACCCGGTTGTAGAATATCAAGCAGAAGGTTTCCGCATGTTTAATGACATGATTGGATCAATTGAATTCGATGTGACCCGCTTGATGATGAAAGCACAAATCCACGAACAGGAACGTCCTCAAACTGAACACAATATCAGTACAACTGCGACTCGTAATATCGCAGCGCAGCAGACTCAGCTTCCAAAAGATGTGGACTTGAGCCAAATTGGACGAAATGATCAATGCCCATGTGGCTCTGGTAAGAAATTCAAGAACTGTCATGGCAAGAGACAATAATATGAGATAAGATACAGGCGGATACCTGGTAAAAGTCATTTTTTGCTTGGTGTCCGTTTGCTTTATAAGGAGATGAATCATGGTATTTACAGCTAAAAGTCCTAAAATTAACATCGAAGAAGTTCGCGCCTTGTCTAAATTAGAGGGGGCGGCTCTTGCGAGAAAAAACCAACGTGATCAGGAATTGGAAGCCATCATCCGTGGGGAAGATCAGCGTATTCTCTTGGTGATTGGACCATGTTCATCTGATAATGAAGAAGCGGTTCTCGAGTATGCCAAGCGTCTATCTGCTTTGCAAGAAGAGGTCAAAGATCGTATTTTTATGGTCATGCGTGTCTATACGGCTAAACCTCGTACCAATGGAGACGGCTATAAGGGCTTGATTCATCAACCAAATGCTAAAGAAGCACCTAGCTTGATCAATGGAATCAAGGCTGTTCGTCATTTACATTACCGCGTTATTTCTGAGACTGGCATGACAACAGCGGATGAGATGCTTTATCCTGAAAATCTTCCGCTGGTGGATGATTTGATTTCTTATATGGCTGTTGGAGCTCGTTCTGTAGAGGATCAACAGCACCGTTTTGTAGCGAGCGGAGCAGATTTCTCAACAGGATTTAAAAATCCAACATCTGGAAATCTCAATGTTATGTTTAACGGGATTTATGCAGCGCAAAATAAACAGAGTTTCCTCTTTCTTGGTAAAGAGGTGGAAACAACGGGGAATCCATTGTCCCACGCAATTCTTCGCGGTGCCTTGAATGAATACGGGAAAAATATTCCTAACTACTACTATGACAATTTGATGGATACCATTGCCCAGTATGAAAAGATGGGCTTGGAAAATCCCTTTATCATCATCGATACCAATCATGACAATTCAGGCAAGCAGTACATGGATCAAATCCGTATCGTTCGTCAGACTTTGATTAACCGTGACTGGAATGAGAAAATCAAGAAATACGTTCGTGGTTTTATGATTGAGTCCTATCTAGAAGATGGACGTCAAAATGAACCTGAAGTTTTTGGTAAGTCCATTACAGATCCGTGTCTAGGATGGGATAACACAGAAGCACTTGTTCGCGAAATTTATCAAACGCTAGGAGAGTAAGATGGCATTTATCGAAAAAGGTCAAGAAATTGATATTGAAGCAATCAAGGCTGCGACCCAGTTGTCACCTGAAGCCTTGCGAAAGAAAGAAGTCCGCGATAGAGAGTTGGCAGCCATCATCTCAGGTGAGGATGACCGAATCCTTTTGGTGATGGGGCCTTGCTCTTCGGACAATGAAGAAACAGTACTCGAATATGCTCGCCGCTTAGCAGACTTGCAGAAAAAAGTTGCGGATAAAATCTTTATCGTGATGCGTGTTTATACGGCTAAACCTCGTACCAATGGAGATGGCTATAAGGGTTTGGTTCATCAGCCCGATACTTCGAAAGCTCCAAGCTTGATTAATGGCTTGCAAGCCGTTCGTCAACTGCACTACCGTGTGATTACGGAGACTGGTTTGACGACAGCTGATGAGATGCTCTACCCGTCAAATCTCGTTTTGGTCGATGATCTGGTCAGCTACCATGCTGTAGGGGCTCGTTCCGTGGAAGACCAGGAACACCGCTTTGTAGCCTCTGGGATTGATGCTCCAGTTGGGATGAAAAATCCAACATCTGGGAACCTTGGGGTCATGTTTAATGCTATCTATGCAGCTCAAAACAAGCAAACCTTCCTTTACCACGGTCAAGAAGTGGAAACTTCAGGAAATCCCTTGGCCCACGTTATCCTTCGTGGTGCCATGAACGAATATGGTAAAAATGAACCCAATTTCTATTATGAAACCCTCTTAAATGCCATCAATCGCTATGAGACCATGGGACTTGAAAATCCCTTCATTATCATCGATACAAATCATGACAATTCAGGTAAGCAGTATATGGAACAAATTCGCATTGTTCGTCAAGCCTTGCTGAATCGTGACTGGAATGAAAAGATTAAAAAGACGGTTCGAGGCTTTATGATCGAATCATACCTAGCAGATGGTCGCCAAAATCAACCAGAGGTCTTTGGTTGCTCCATAACTGACCCTTGTCTAGGTTGGGAAAATACAGTAGCCTTGGTAGAAGAAATTTATACTACCTTAACAAAATAAGTGAAAAGGATGGAGTTGGGGGAATCTCAACTCCTTTTGTGAGTATGATAGTTGGACACGGAATTGACATCGAAGAATTGGCTTCGATAGAAAACGCAGTTACACGACGTGAGGGCTTTGCTAAGCGCGTGCTGACCCCTAAAGAAATGGAGCGTTTTACCAGTCTCAAAGGGCGCAGACAGATTGAATACTTGGCAGGCCGCTGGTCGGCTAAGGAGGCTTTTTCCAAGGCTATGGGGACAGGAATTGGCAAACTGACCTTTCAGGATTTGGAAGTTTTGAACAATGAACGAGGAGCTCCCTATTTTAGTCAGGCACCATTTTCAGGAAAAATTTGGCTGTCAATCAGCCATACAGATCAGTTTGTGACAGCCAGTGTCATTTTGGAGGAAAATCATGAAAGCTAGTCCACATAGACCAACCAAGGCTCTCATCCATCTGGGAGCTATTCGAAAAAATATACAACAAATGGGAAGTCATATCCCTAAAGGTACGCTCAAATTTGCAGTAGTCAAGGCTAATGCTTATGGACATGGGGCGGTAGCTGTTGCCACTGCTATCCAAGATGTTGTTGATGGATTTTGCGTTTCCAATATCGATGAAGCTATCGAGTTGCGTCAAGCAGGTATAAACAAGAAAATCCTCATCTTAGGAGTTTCTGAGCTAGAAGCTGTTTCCTTGGCTAGAGAATTTGACATCACCTTGACAGTGGCAGGGTTGGAGTGGATTCAAGCTCTCTTACCTAGGGAGAATGACCTAGCAGGCTTAACAGTTCACCTCAAGATTGACTCAGGAATGGGACGGATTGGTTTTAGAGAGGCCGGTGAAGCTGATCTGGCTCAAGACTTGCTCAAGCAACATGGTGCTCGTGTTGAGGGGATTTTTACCCACTTTGCTACTGCAGATGAGGAATCAGATACATATTTTAATGCCCAGTTAGAACGCTTTAAAGCTATTTTGGCAAGTATGAAGGAAGTTCCAGAGCTGGTTCATGCCAGCAACTCGGCAACGACCCTCTGGCATGCTGAAACTATTTTCAATGCGGTCCGTATGGGAGATTCCATGTATGGTCTCAATCCAAGTGGAGATGTCTTAGACTTGCCTTATGACTTGACACCAGCCTTGAGTTTGGAGTCTGCTCTGGTCCATGTCAAGACAGTGCCAGCTGGAGCTTGCATGGGCTATGGAGCCACCTATCAGGCGGATAGCGAGCAAGTCATCGCGACCGTGCCAATCGGCTATGCGGATGGTTGGACACGAGACATGCAGAATTTCTCTGTTTTAGTAGATGGACAAGCTTGCCCAATCGTCGGACGGGTTTCTATGGACCAAATCACCATTCGCTTGCCTAAGATTTATCCGCTAGGAACAAAAGTAACCTTGATTGGCTCCAACGGTGACAAGGAAATCACAGCAACTCAGGTAGCGACCTACCGCGGAACCATTAATTATGAGGTGGTTTGTCTCCTCAGCGATCGCATTCCGAGAGAGTATTATTAAACCAAAGAAAGGAGTGGAGCATGAATCTACATCAACCCTTGCATGTCTTGCCTGGTGTGGGACCAAAGTCAGCCGAGAAATACGCCAAACTGGGAATTGAAAATTTGCAAGACCTCTTGCTCTACTTTCCTTTCCGTTATGAAGATTTCAAAACCAAGCGGGTGCTGGAGCTGGAAGATGGCGAAAAGGCGGTCCTGTCTGGTCAAGTCGTGACACCTGCCAGTGTCCAGTATTATGGTTTCAAGCGCAATCGCCTGCGTTTTAGTCTCAAGCAGGGAGAAGTCGTTTTTGCGGTGAATTTCTTTAACCAGCCCTATCTAGCAGACAAGATAGAGTTGGGAGCAACCCTTGCTGTTTTTGGGAAGTGGGACCGTGCCAAGGCCAGCCTGACAGGGATGAAGGTCCTGGCTCAGGTGGAAGATGACCTCCAGCCTGTCTATCGTCTGGCTCAGGGAATCAGTCAGGCCAGTTTGGTTAAGGTCATTAAGACAGCCTTTGATCAGGGGTTGGACCTCTTGATAGAGGAAAATCTTCCCCAGTCTTTGCTGGACAAATACAAACTCATGTCCCGTTGCCAGGCTGTTCGCGCTATGCATTTTCCTAAGGATTTGGCAGAATACAAGCAGGCCCTTCGTCGTATCAAGTTTGAGGAACTCTTTTACTTCCAAATGCAGTTGCAGACGCTCAAGTCTGAAAATAGAGTTCAGGGAAGCGGTTTGGTTCTGGATTGGTCTCAGGAAAAAGTTGCGGCTGCTAAAGAAAATCTGCCTTTTTCTCTGACCCCAGCTCAGGAAAAGAGTTTGCGGGAAATATTGGCCGACATGAAGTCGGACCACCACATGAATCGTCTCCTGCAAGGAGATGTAGGGAGCGGAAAGACAGTGGTTGCTGGTTTGACCATGTTTGCGGCGGTGACAGCTGGCTATCAGACAGCCCTCATGGTGCCAACAGAGATTCTAGCAGAGCAACACTTTGAGAGTCTACAGAACCTTTTTCCAGACTTAAAACTCGCTCTCTTGACAGGTTCCTTGAAAGCTGCAGAGAAGAGAGAAGTCTTGGAGACTATTGCCAAGGGTGAGGCTGATTTGATTATCGGAACCCATGCTCTGATTCAAGATGGGGTGGATTATGCTCGCCTTGGTTTGATTATCATCGATGAGCAGCACCGTTTTGGTGTGGGGCAAAGGCGTATTTTACGGGAAAAAGGCGACAATCCAGATGTCCTCATGATGACGGCGACACCAATTCCACGGACGCTTGCTATCACAGCCTTTGGTGATATGGATGTTTCCATTATTGACCAGATGCCAGCAGGGCGGAAGCCTATTGTGACTCGCTGGATTAAGCATGAACAGCTGCCTCAGGTCTTGACTTGGTTAGAGGGAGAAGTTCAAAAAGGTTCTCAAGCCTATGTCATCTCTCCCTTGATTGAAGAATCTGAAGCTCTGGATCTGAAAAATGCCATTGCCTTATCTGAGGAGTTGGCAGCTCATTTTGCCGGCAAGGCTGAAGTAGCTCTTTTACATGGTAAGATGAAGAGTGACGAAAAAGACCAGATCATGCAGGATTTTAAAGAGAGAAAAACGGATATTCTGGTTTCGACGACGGTTATCGAGGTTGGGGTTAATGTTCCCAATGCGACCGTCATGATTATCATGGATGCCGATCGCTTCGGTCTCAGTCAGCTTCACCAGCTCAGAGGTCGTGTTGGTCGGGGGGACAAGCAGTCCTATGCTGTTCTCGTTGCCAATCCCAAGACGGATTCTGGGAAAGACCGCATGCGCATCATGACAGAAACCACCAATGGATTTGTCTTGGCCGAAGAAGATTTGAAAATGCGTGGTTCTGGTGAAATTTTTGGAACCAGACAGTCAGGACTCCCAGAGTTTCAAGTGGCTGATATTATCGAAGATTTTCCGATTTTAGAAGAAGCCAGAAAGGTTGCCAGCTACATTAGTTCTATAGAAGGTTGGCGAGAGGACCCAGAATGGCGTATGATCGCTCTTCACCTAGAGAAGAGAGAACATCTGGATTAAGCCTTTTCTAAGAAATCTATAAGCTAGCTTTTAGGTTTGGGTCTTATACTAGAGTCATCAAAAAGAAACGAGGACTTTCTCATGACTATTAAAGTAACCTACCAAAAGAAATTCCAAACTGTCAAACAAGAGAAAGGAGCTAGCACCTATTGATACACAAAGAGCGGAAACGCTCTTTTTATTTTTAAAACTACTTTCAGACGATAGGTTTGAGGAAAGAGAATCTAAAATCACTTTCTATTTAACATTCTTTCTTGCATTGCTTTCCTAGATATGCTACAGTTGTGATAACGATTACAAAACTAAAGGAGCATGCTATGAAAAATCCAGCTTTGTTAGAAGAAATTAAGACTTATAAAGGACGGGATGAGGTTCCAGAAGACTTTGATGCTTTCTGGGATGAGGAATTAAAAAAAGTTTCCACTCTTCCAGCCTACCAGTTGGAGGAAAGAGATTTCCACATTCCCCGAGTCAAGTGCTTTGAGCTCACTTTTGAGGGAACTAATGAAGGCAAGGTCTATGCACGCGTCGTCCTTCCAAAGACTGAGGGGAAAGTTCCCCTAATTTTCCATTTCCATGGCTATATGGGACGTGGCTGGGATTGGGCTGACATGCTGGCCTATACTGTGGCTGGTTACGGTGTTGTTTCCATGGATGTGCGGGGCCAGTCGGGCTATTCGCAAGACGGCTTGCGTTCTCCACTAGGAAATACTGTGAAGGGGCATATCATCCGTGGTGCTGTGGAAGGTCGGGACCACCTCTTTTATATGGATGTCTATCTGGATATTTACCAGTTGGTTGAAATTGTTGCCAGTCTGCCTCAGGTAGATGAGGAAAGACTTTCTAGCTATGGTGCTTCACAAGGAGGGGCTTTAGCTCTGGTTGCAGCAGCGCTCAATCCTCGAATTCAGAAAACAGTTGCCATCTATCCTTTCTTGTCAGACTTTAGACGGGTGCTTGAGATTGGTAATACCAGTGAAGCCTATGATGAACTCTTCCGATATTTCAAGTTTCACGATCCCTTCCATGAAACAGAGGAGGAAATCATGGCGACTCTTGCCTATATCGATGTGAAAAATCTTGCCCATCGTATCAAAGGTGAGGTCAAGATGATTACGGGCTTGGATGACGATGTTTGCTATCCCATTACCCAGTTTGCAATTTACAACCGTCTGACCTGTGATAAGGCTTATCGAATCATGCCTGAGTATGCCCACGAAGCCATGAATGTCTTTATCAATGACCAAGTCTACAACTGGCTCTGTGGTAGTGAGATTCCTTTCTCCTATGTAAAAAAATAAGTTTAAGAGAGCCTTGAGCTCCCTTTTTATTTTCCAAAATCGAAAAGTACTTTCAGGAAATTTGAAATATTAAAATAGTTTTAAAAGTAGAATCTATTCTATATCATTTAGCTATAAAGTTCAGAGTTTATTGTATAATAAGGGAAAGACATTATGCGAAAGGAGGGAACTTTCCGCTGTTTGGTCAAAGAGTAAGAGCAGTGGACGTTTGAAGAATGGGAGGTCTCATTCAGTCGGTTACTTTCTTTTTACTTGTTTAGTTGGAGGAACTAAAAATTTTAAGAAAAAAAGAAAGCGCTTTATTTACGGAGAATATGAAAGGTAAAAATATGAAGTATAGGGATTTTGATCGAAAACGACGATATGGCATTAGAAAATTTGCAGTTGGAACAGCTTCTGTACTAATTGGTACAGTTGTATTTGGAGTTTCTCCAGTTTTAGCCCAAGAACAGGGAAATGTAGTAGCGCCAAGTACTGAAAATGTGGAAAAAGGCAAAGACCAATCATCAAAAGAGGCGCCTAAAGAAGCTCTAGTAGCAAATGCATCTGATGCTGATCAGAATGTAGCTGGGACTGAACTTGACCAAGATAAGCTCAAGAAGCAGGTAGAAGAAAAGACAGAAAATGCAACGGAAACAACTTTAAAAGAAGAGGAAGAATCAGCAGATGAGAATGCTATTCCTCGTGACTATTACTCAAGAGATTTAAAAAATGCCAATCCTGTCCTTGAAAAAGAAGATGTTGAAACCAATGCGGCAAATGGTCAGAGAGTTGATTTATCAAGTGAACTAGATAAACTAAAGCAACTAAAAAATGCTACAGTTCACATGGAGTTCAAACCAGATGCATCAGCTCCACGCTTTTACAATCTCTTCTCTGTATCCAGTGACACCAAGGAAAATGAGTACTTTACTATGTCGGTCCTTGATAATACAGCTCTTATTGAAGGGCGTGGCGCTAACGGGGAGCAGTTCTACGATAAGTATACAGATGCTCCTTTGAAAGTTCGTCCTGGACAATGGAATTCAGTGACCTTTACTGTCGAACAACCAACAGCGGAGTTACCTCATGGTCGAGTTCGTCTCTATGTGAACGGTGTCTTATCTCGAACAAGTCTAAAATCTGGGAACTTCATTAAAGATATGCCAGATGTTAATCAAGCTCAACTTGGAGCAACCAAACGGGGCAATAAAACAGTTTGGTCATCAAACCTACAAGTACGAAACCTAACTGTTTATGATCGTGCTTTAAGCCCAGATGAAGTTCAAACACGAAGTCAATTATTTGAAAGAAGTGAATTGGAACAGAAACTTCCTGAGGGAGCAAAAGTCACTGAGAAAGAAGACGTCTTTGAAGGTGGTAGGAACAATCAACCAAATAAAGATGGTATCAAGAGTTATCGTATCCCAGCTCTTCTCAAGACAGATAAAGGAACGCTGATTGCAGGAACGGATGAAAGACGTTTGCACCATTCTGACTGGGGAGATATTGGGATGGTTGTTCGTCGCAGCTCAGATAATGGAAAAACATGGGGAGACCGAATCGTAATCTCAAATCCTCGTGACAATGAGCATGCTAAACATGCAGATTGGCCATCTCCAGTTAATATTGATATGGCCTTGGTGCAAGACCCTGAAACAAAGAGAATTTTTGCAATTTACGACATGTTCCTTGAAAGTAAGGCAGTATTTTCATTGCCGGGGCAAGCTCCGAAAGCTTATGAACAAGTGGGAGATAAAGTTTATCAAGTTTTATATAAGCAAGGGGAATCAGGTCGCTATACGATTCGAGAAAACGGAGAGGTTTTCGACCCTCAAAATAGAAAGACAGATTATCGTGTTGTCGTTGACCCTAAAAAACCAGCCTACAGCGATAAGGGAGATTTGTATAAAGGGAATGAGCTAATCGGAAATATTTATTTTGAGTATAGTGAGAAGAATATTTTTAGAGTTTCCAATACCAACTACCTATGGATGTCCTATAGTGATGACGATGGGAAGACTTGGTCTGCACCAAAAGATATTACGCATGGGATTCGGAAAGATTGGATGCACTTCCTAGGAACTGGACCTGGTACTGGGATTGCCTTGCGTACTGGGCCTCATAAGGGAAGACTGGTGATTCCAGTTTATACAACAAACAATGTTTCCTACCTAAGTGGTTCTCAATCATCTCGTGTAATCTATTCAGATGATCATGGTGAAACATGGCAAGCAGGGGAAGCAGTTAACGATAACCGTCCAGTAGGCAACCAAACCATTCACTCTTCAACCATGAATAATCCAGGTGCCCAAAATACGGAGTCAACTGTTGTTCAGTTGAATAATGGGGATCTCAAGCTCTTTATGCGTGGGTTGACTGGCGATCTTCAGGTTGCGACCAGTCATGATGGGGGAGCAACGTGGGATAAGGAAATCAAACGTTATCCTCAAGTAAAAGACGTTTATGTTCAAATGTCTGCTATTCACACCATGCATGAAGGAAAGGAATACATTCTACTCAGCAATGCTGGTGGTCCTGGACGCAACAATGGTTTGGTTCACCTGGCTCGTGTTGAGGAGAATGGTGAGTTGACATGGTTGAAACACAATCCTATACAAAGTGGTAAGTTTGCTTACAACTCACTCCAAGAACTCGGAAATGGCGAATATGGTTTGCTTTATGAGCATGCGGATGGCAATCAAAACGATTATACTTTATCCTATAAGAAATTCAACTGGGATTTCTTGACCAAGGATTGGATTTCTCCTAAAGAAGCAAAAGTGAAATATGCGATTGAAAAATGGCCAGGCATCCTTGCTATGGAGTTTGATTCGGAAGTATTGGTCAACAAGGCTCCAACCCTTCAATTGGCAAATGGTAAAACAGCACGCTTCATGACCCAGTATGACACAAAAACCCTCCTATTTACGGTGGATCCAGAGGATATGGGTCAAAAAGTTACAGGTCTGGCAGAAGGTGCAATTGAAAGTATGCATAATTTACCAGTCTCTGTATCGGGCACTAAGCTTTCGAATGGAATGAACGGAAGTGAAGCTGCTGTTCATGAAGTGCCAGAATATACAGGCCCACTAGGGACAGCGGGTGAAGAGGCAGCTCCGACAGTAGAGAAGCCAGAATATACAGGCCCACTAGGGACAGCGGGTGAAGAGGCAGCTCCGACAGTAGAGAAGCCAGAATATACAGGCCCACTAGGGACAGCGGGTGAAGAGGCAGCTCCGACAGTCGAGAAGCCAGAATATACAGGTCCATTAGGCACAGCGGGTGAAGGGGCTGCTCCGACAGTTGAAAAACCAGAATTTACAGGCGGTGTGAATGGTGAAGAGGCCGCAGTTCATGAAGTGCCAGAATATACAGGTCCATTAGGCACAGCGGGTGAAGAGGCAGCTCCGACAGTCGAGAAGCCAGAATATACAGGCCCACTAGGGACAGCGGGTGAGGAACCAGCACCAACAGTTGAAAAACCAGAAATTACAGGCGGGGTTAATGCTGTTGAGGCAGCTGTCCATGAACTCCCTGAGTACACAGGTTCATTAGGCACAGCAGGTGAGGAACCAGCACCAACAGTCGAGAAGCCAGAATACACAGGCGGAGTTAATGCTGTTGAGGCCGCAGTTCATGAAGTCCCAGAGTACAAAGGTGGTGTGAATGGCGCTGAGGCAGCTGTGCATGAAATCGCAGAATACAAGGAAATTGATTCACTTGTAACTCTTACTAAAAAAGAAGATTATACTTACAAAGCTCCTCTTGCTCAGCAGACACTTCCTGATACAGGGAACAAGGAGAGTGGCTTCCTAGCTTCACTAGGACTAACAGCTTTCTTCCTTGGCTTGTTTGCAATGGGGAAAAAGAGAGAAAAGTAAGAGAATAATTCTAATCATTTTACTTTGTAAAAATAGAAGGAGATAGCAGGTTTTTCAGCCTGTTATCTTTTTCTTTCGTCTCAAGGTGTGCTAATAAGAAATTCTAAGATGTCTGAAACTACTTTCAGGATAGTCTGTTCTATAAAATAGTTTTGAAACTGAAATCTATTCCACTACAAACTATTGAAAGCGCTTAACAAATGATATATAATAAGCCCATAAGAACAAGAAAGGGAGGAAAGAGGATGCCACAGATCAGCAAAGAAGCCTTGATTGAACAAATCAAAGATGGAATCATTGTCTCTTGCCAGGCACTTCCTCACGAACCGCTTTATACAGAAGCGGGAGGGGTTATCCCCTTGCTAGTCAAAGCGGCTGAGCAAGGTGGAGCAGTCGGTATCCGAGCAAACAGTGTTCGCGATATCAAGGAGATCAAGGAGGTTACGAAACTCCCGATTATCGGGATTATCAAACGTGACTATCCGCCGCAGGAGCCATTCATTACAGCTACTATGAAAGAAGTTGATGAGCTGGCTGAACTAGACATTGAGGTCATTGCTCTGGATTGTACCAAACGTGAACGTTATGATGGTTTGGAAATTCAGGACTTTATCCGACAAGTCAAAGAAAAATATCCGCATCAACTCTTAATGGCTGATACCAGTACTTTTGAAGAGGGAATTGCAGCAGTTGAAGCAGGGATTGATTTTGTTGGAACAACCCTATCAGGTTATACCTCTTATAGTCCTAAGGTAGATGGTCCAGACTTTGAACTGATCAAAAAACTCTGCGATGCCGGTGTGGATGTCATCGCTGAAGGAAAAATTCATACACCAGAACAAGCCAAACAAATTCTTGAATATGGGGTACGAGGTATTGTTGTCGGTGGAGCGATTACTAGACCAAAAGAGATTACGGAACGCTTTGTTGCCGGTCTTAAATAACATAATCTCAAAACAGAGGAGAGTGGTCGATGCGTCGGATAAAATGAAAACGTATACAAATAGAAGCTTACTCACTATCCAATATGGACACGCTTATTAATTAGGAGAATACAAATGAAATTTAGAAAACTAGCTTGTACAGTACTTGCAGGTGCTGCGATTCTTGGCCTTGCTGCTTGTGGTAACTCTGGTGGAAGTAAAGATGCTGGAAAATCAGGAAGCGATAGCGGAAAAACAGAAATCACTTGGTGGGCATTCCCAGTATTCACACAAGAAAAAACGGGTGACGGTGTTGGAACTTATGAAAAATCAATCATCGAAGCTTTCGAAAAAGCAAATCCAGATGTAAAAGTGAAATTGGAAACCATCGACTTCAAGTCAGGTCCAGAAAAGATCACAACAGCCATCGAAGCAGGAACAGCGCCAGACGTACTCTTTGACGCACCAGGGCGTATCATCCAATACGGTAAAAATGGTAAATTGGCTGAGTTGAACGACCTCTTCACAGACGAATTCGTCAAAGATGTCAACAACGAAAACATCGTACAAGCAAGTAAGGCTGGAGACAAAGCTTACATGTATCCAATCAGTTCAGCTCCATTCTACATGGCTATGAACAAGAAAATGTTGGAAGATGCTGGAGTTGCAAACCTTGTCAAAGAAGGTTGGACAACTGATGACTTTGAAAAAGTTTTGAAAGCGCTTAAAGAAAAAGGATATACACCAGGTTCATTGTTCAGTTCTGGTCAAGGGGGAGACCAAGGAACACGTGCCTTCATCGCAAACCTTTATGGCGGTTCTGTAACAGATAAAGATGTAACAAAATATACAACAGACGATCCTAAATTCGTCAAAGGTCTTGAAAAAGCTGCTAGCTGGATCAAAGACGGTTTATTGAACAATGGTTCACAATTTGACGGTGGGGCAGATATCCAAAACTTTGCAAACGGTCAAACTTCATACACAATCCTTTGGGCACCAGCTCAAAACGGTATCCAAGCTAAACTCTTGGAAGCAAGTAAGGTAGATGTGGTAGAAGTACCATTCCCATCAGACTCTGGTAAACCAGCTCTTGAATACCTTGTAAACGGATTTGCAGTATTTAACAACAAAGACGACAAAAAAGTCGCAGCAGCTAAGAAATTCGTTCAATTCATCGCAGATGACAAAGAATGGGGTCCTAAAGACGTTGTTCGTACAGGTGCCTTCCCAGTTCGTACATCATTTGGCAAACTTTATGATGACAAACGTATGGAAACAATCAGCAGCTGGACTAAATACTACTCACCATACTACAACACAATCGATGGATTTGCTGAAATGAGAACACTTTGGTTCCCAATGTTGCAATCTGTATCAAATGGTGACGAAAAACCAGCGGATGCTTTGAAAGCCTTCACTGAAAAAGCTAACGAAACAATCAAAAAAGCTACAAAACAATAAGCACTAAGTCAGATTGATTCCCCCTTTTCCCTGTGCACTAAAGTGTAAGAAAAGGGGGGCTTTTGTTTGAAATGGTAGGAACTGTCACGAAATTAAAATGAAGTTCTTACATAAGCGAATCTTAAAAAATTTCATTTTGGTTTTAAAACAGTTCAAGAAAATCAAAAACTATTCTATTTGAAAGAGAGGTGCCGACTGTGAAAGTCAATAAAATTCGCATGCGGGAAACAGTGATTTCCTATGCTTTCCTAGCACCAGTATTGTTCTTCTTTGTGATCTTTGTCTTGGCTCCTATGATTATGGGATTCATTACAAGCTTCTTTAACTATTCCATGACCAGCTTTGAGTTTGTGGGCTTGGACAACTACATTCGCATGTTTAAAGACCCTGTCTTTACCAAGTCTTTGATCAATACCGTTATTCTGGTTATTGGATCAGTACCGATTGTGGTTCTCTTCTCGCTCTTTGTAGCATCTCAAACCTATCATCAAAATGCGATTGCTCGATCTTTCTATCGTTTCGTCTTCTTCCTTCCTGTAGTTACAGGTAGTGTTGCCGTAACGGTTGTATGGAAATGGATCTATGACCCCCTATCAGGGATTCTAAACTTTGTCCTTAAGTCAAGCCATATCATCAGCCAAAACATTTCTTGGCTGGGTGACAAAAACTGGGCTTTGCTAGCGATTATGATTATCCTTTTGACAACATCTGTTGGTCAACCGATTATCCTTTATATCGCTGCCATGGGGAATATTGATAACTCACTTGTTGAAGCAGCGCGTGTTGACGGTGCGACTGAATTTCAAGTCTTCTGGAAGATCAAATGGCCTAGCCTTCTTCCAACAACTCTTTACATCGCGATCATCACAACCATCAACTCATTCCAATGTTTTGCTTTGATTCAGCTCTTGACTTCTGGTGGTCCAAACTACTCAACAAGTACCTTGATGTACTACCTTTACGAAAAAGCCTTCCAATTGACAGAGTACGGCTATGCCAATACTATTGGTGTCTTCTTGGCAGTGATGATTGCCATTGTCAGCTTTGCTCAATTCAAGATCCTCGGAAACGACGTAGAATACTAAAGAAAGGAGACAGTTATGCAACCTACACAAAAGAAACCCTTAACAGCTTTCACTGTTATTTCAACGATTATCTTGCTCTTGTTGACCGTACTGTTCATCTTTCCATTCTACTGGATCTTGACAGGGGCCTTCAAATCACAGCCTGATACCATTATGATTCCGCCACAGTGGTTCCCTAAAATGCCAACCATGGAGAACTTTCAACAACTCATGGTGCAAAACCCTGCTATGCAGTGGATGTGGAACTCTGTATTTATCTCACTAGTAACCATGTTCCTAGTGTGTGCTACCTCTTCTCTAGCAGGTTATGTCTTGGCTAAAAAACGTTTCTATGGTCAACGCATCCTCTTTGCAGTTTTTATCGCTGCCATGGCACTTCCAAAACAAGTTGTCCTTGTACCATTGGTACGTATCGTCAACTTCATGGGAATTCACGATACTCTTTGGGCAGTTATCTTGCCTTTGATCGGATGGCCATTTGGGGTATTCCTTATGAAACAATTCAGTGAAAATATCCCTACAGAATTGCTTGAATCAGCTAAAATCGACGGTTGTGGTGAGATTCGTACCTTCTGGAGCGTAGCCTTTCCTATCGTGAAACCAGGATTTGCAGCCCTTGCGATCTTTACCTTCATCAATACTTGGAACGACTACTTTATGCAGTTGGTTATGTTGACTTCACGTCAAAACTTGACTATCTCACTCGGGGTTGCGACCATGCAGGCCGAAATGGCAACCAACTACGGTTTGATCATGGCGGGTGCAGCTCTTGCAGCCGTGCCAATCGTAACCGTCTTCCTTGTCTTCCAAAAATCCTTCACTCAAGGTATCACTATGGGAGCGGTCAAAGGTTAATATTCTGCGAAAATCGAATTTAAACTACGTCAGCGTTACCTTGCCATACTTAAGTTTTGCCAGCGGTTAGCTTCCTAGTTTGTTCTTCGATTTTCATTGAGTATAAGAGAATACAGAGTTATAAGTGTCTACAAAATGGAGAGTATGCAGTTACTTCGTGAAGTTTTGTCAGACACTTATAAACTTAAGAATAAACTCTTTTCATGATACTAGATAGAGTAGGTTCGTTTTATGGTAACTATTTCTCGCTTTAGTGGTATTTAAGATAAGCATCTTACGCTTATCTTAGACGGAATTTTTGAGACTGACGATGAAAGAGCAAAAGGCTCAAAAATTAGGAATGAAATTCCGAAGGAATTTGCTTCCGTCCGCACTATTACAGGGAAATAGAGAAAGGATAATTCGAAACTGGAAAATAGTAACTATCAGAAACGAAGGAAACAGTATGATTTTTGACGATTTGAAAAACATCGCCTTTTACAAGGGGATCCATCCCAATCTAGACAAGGCTATCGACTATCTCTATCAGCACCGTAAGGATTCTTTCGAACTCGGTAAGTATGATATTGACGGGGACAAGGTCTTTCTAGTTGTTCAGGAAAATGTCCTCAATCAAGCTAAAAATGATCAATTTGAGCATCATAAGAACTATGCAGATTTGCATTTGCTGGTAGAAGGGCATGAATATTCGAGCTATGGCTCACGTATCAAAGACGAAGCAGTAGCATTCGACGAAGCGAGCGACATTGGCTTTGTCCATTGTCATGAAAAATACCCACTCTTGTTGGGCTATCACAATTTTGCGATTTTCTTCCCAGGAGAACCTCACCAGCCAAATGGCTACGCAGGGATGGAAGAAAAGGTTCGCAAGTATCTCTTTAAAATTTTGATTGATTAAAAGAATCAGGAGGAGCAAACATGGCACAAAAAGGAGTAAGCCTTATCAAGGCAGCATTTGATACAGATAATTTTCTCATGCGCTTCAGTGAGAAGGTCTTGGATATCGTGACAGTCAATCTGCTTTTTGTCGTCTCTTGTTTGCCCATTGTGACGATTGGAGTGGCGAAAATCAGCCTTTACGAGACCATGTTTGAGATTAAGAGAAGCAGACGAGTTCCAGTTTTCAGAACCTATCTAAGAGCCTTCAAGCAAAATCTGAAACTGGGTCTTCAGTTAGGTTTGCTGGAGTTAGGCATTGTTTTGTTGAGTCTTTTAGACCTCTATCTCTTCTGGGGACAGACAGCTTTTCCTTTCCAGATTGTGAAAGCTATATGTTTGGGGATTCTCATCTTCCTCACTCTGGTGATGCTGGCTAGTTATCCCATCGCTGCACGCTATGATTTGTCTTGGAAAGAAGTATTGCAAAAAGGGCTTATCTTGGCAAGTTTTAACTTTCCATGGTTCTTCCTCATGTTAGCCATTCTCTTTCTCATAGTGATGGTTCTTTATCTATCCGCCTTCACTCTCCTTTTGGGTGGATCAGCCTTTATCCTCTTTGGTTTTGGTTTGCTAGTCTTTCTCCAAGCAGGATTGATGGAGAAAATCTTCGCCAAATACCAGTAGGATGGCTTGCTTCTGAAACTACTTTCAATCGTTACGGTTTCTAAAATACAAGTAGAAACTAAAATCTAAGTGTATACAAGATATTGAAAGCGATTTTCACAAGGTGTATACTAAACTTGTAAAAAATAGAACTGCTCTCAGCAGAAAAAAGAAATCTTAGGAGAAAATCTATGTCAGATTTGAAAAAATACGAAGGTGTCATTCCAGCCTTCTACGCATGTTATGATGATCAAGGAGAAGTCAGTCCAGAGCGTACGCGTGCCTTGGTTCAATACTTCATTGATAAGGGAGTTCAAGGTCTCTATGTCAACGGTTCTTCTGGTGAATGTATCTACCAAAGTGTGGAGGACCGCAAGTTGATTTTGGAAGAAGTCATGGCAGTTGCCAAAGGCAAATTGACCATCATTGCTCACGTTGCTTGCAATAATACAAAGGATAGTATGGAACTTGCTCGCCACGCAGAAAGTTTGGGTGTAGATGCCATTGCAACGATTCCACCGATTTACTTCCGCTTGCCTGAGTACTCAGTTGCCAAATACTGGAATGACATTAGTGCTGCAGCTCCAAACACAGACTATGTTATTTACAACATTCCTCAGTTAGCAGGTGTTGCTTTGACTCCAAGTCTTTACACTGAAATGTTGAAGAATCCTCGTGTTATCGGTGTTAAGAACTCTTCTATGCCAGTTCAAGATATCCAAACCTTTGTCAGCCTTGGTGGAGAAGACCACATCGTATTCAATGGTCCAGATGAACAATTCCTAGGTGGTCGCCTCATGGGTGCCAAAGCTGGTATCGGTGGTACTTATGGTGCGATGCCAGAACTCTTCTTGAAACTCAATGAGTTGATTGCTGAGAAAGACTTGGAAACAGCTCGTGAATTGCAATACGCTATCAATGCAATCATTGGTAAATTGACTGCTGCACATGGAAATATGTACGGTGTCATCAAAGAAGTCTTGAAAATCAATGAAGGCTTGAACATTGGATCAGTTCGTTCACCATTGACGCCAGTGACAGAAGAAGATCGACCAGTTGTAGAAGCAGCTGCAGCCTTGATTCGTGAAACCAAGGAGCGCTTCCTCTAATCCATAAGGAGGTATTTATGACACACTACGTTGCAATTGATATTGGTGGAACCAACATCAAATATGGTTTGATTGACCAAGAAGGCCAACTTGTTGAATCGCATGAAATGCCAACCGAGGCGCATAAGGGTGGACCTCATATCTTACAAAAGACAAAAGATATCGTAGCCAGCTATTTAGAAAAAGGCCCAGTAGCAGGTGTTGCCATTTCTTCTGCAGGAATGGTGGATCCCGATAAAGGCGAGATTTTCTACGCTGGACCGCAAATCCCTAACTATGCAGGAACTCAGTTCAAGAAGGAAATTGAGAGGAGCTTTGCGATTCCTTGTGAAATTGAAAATGATGTCAACTGTGCAGGTCTGGCTGAGGCAGTATCTGGTTCAGGTAAGGGAGCGAGTGTGACTCTTTGCTTGACCATTGGAACAGGTATCGGTGGTTGCTTGATTATGGATGGAAAGGTTTTCCATGGATTTAGCAATTCAGCCTGCGAAGTCGGTTATATGCATATGCAGGATGGAGCTTTCCAAGATCTCGCTTCTACGACAGCCTTGGTAGAATATGTAGCAGAAGCTCACGGAGATCCAGTTGACCAGTGGAATGGCCGACGCATTTTCAAGGAAGCTACTGAAGGAAACAAGATCTGTATGGCTGGCATTGACCGCATGGTAGACTACCTTGGGAAAGGTCTGGCGAATATTTGCTACGTTGCCAATCCAGAAGTGGTCATTCTTGGTGGCGGCATCATGGGGCAAGAGGCTATTCTCAAACCGAAGATCCGTACAGCCTTGAAGGCGGCCTTGGTACCAAGTCTAGCTGAAAAAACGCGATTAGAATTTGCCCATCACCAAAATACAGCAGGGATGCTCGGTGCATATTACCATTTCAAAACAAAACAATCCTAGTTTGGTTGAGCCAAACTAGGATTTTCTAACGCGTTTTTGTCTACGATAGCCATTGAGCTTTTTATTTTCCCAATAGCTGTTAAAGATTTTTTCCTTGCTCTCGCGATTGATTTCTAAAAAGTAGGCATAAATCAAATCTATTAAAATGAGCATAGGGAGCTGAGCGGAAATACGCTGGATGTAAGAAGATTGGCTATGATTTGCGACGAGGACTGTTTCGGTATAAGCCTGACTATTTTTGTTTGGAGCGCTGGTAAAGAGAATGGTCTTAGCCCCCATTTCCTTGGCATCCAACAAACTATCGAGGACGGATTGGGTAGTGCCTGATAGGGAAAAGCCAAGTACCAAACAGTTTTCATCCATGATACTGGTCGTCCATGCAAAGCCATCCTGATCGGTCAAAGCTTCACAGACAACACCTAGACGCATAAAACGGAGTTTCATCTCACGGGCAATCAGACCAGAACTTCCCGTTCCAAAAAAGTAAACTCGTTCAGCGTCATCGATTAGCTGGGCAACTCGTTCCAGTTGTTCTTCGTCAATTAAATCCTGTGTTTGTTCCCGTAGGTTGCTGTAGCTTCGTAAAACACGTTTGGTCAAAGGACTGTGTTGGTGAGAGTGGGTGTCCTGTTTATTGGCCTGGTGTTGGTATTGAAAGACAAATTCTCGATAGCCAGTAAAGCCACATTTTTTTGCAAAACGGGTAAGAGCAGCTTGGGAAACATGCAGTTTTTGAGTAACCTGTTGCGATGATAGATCATCCACAATCGTATCTACCTGCAAGAAATAACGAGCGATTTCCTGTTCTAACTCTGTTAATTCTTCAAAATGAAGATCAATAATAGTTGCGATATCCTGCTTTTTCATGGAGCTCCTTTTCATGAGTCAAACTCTTAAAAGTTGACGATTGCCAGCTTATTAACATCATTATATCATAGAAGTTAGGATAACCAAATAAAAAGGCATTTTTGATTAAAAGTCAAAAAATGCTTCGACTTTTCCAAGAGTTTCTCCGTAAAATATGGTACAATGAAAAGTACCGAGCTTCACCCGTTTGCTCTATTATTTTAGCTGAAAATGAAGGTGAAAATCGGGAATTTTTCTAGAAAAGAGTCTTAGTTGTATGAGAAAATTCAATAGCCATTCGATTCCGATTCGGCTTAATTTACTGTTTGCCATTGTTATCCTACTGTTTATGACCATTATCGGTCGATTGTTATACATGCAGGTGCTGAATAAAGATTTCTATGAAGCAAAGTTGGCATCAGCCAGCCAGACTAGGGTGACAACCAGTTCAGCTCGTGGGCAAATCTACGATGCAACAGGGAAACCCTTGGTAGAAAACACACTTAAGCAAGTTGTTTCTTTCACACGAAACAATAAGATGACGGCGGCAGAGTTAAAGGAGACGGCTAAAAAACTGCTGACTTACGTGAATGTCACTTCCCCTGAACTCACAGACCGTCAGATTGCAGACTACTACTTGGCGGATCAGGACGTTTATAAAAAAACAGTCGAATCCTTACCAAGCGATAAACGCCTAGATTCAGATGGGAACCGCTTATCAGAAGCGACACTTTACAATAATGCGGTTGAAAGCATAGACGTGAGTCAACTTAATTATACAGATGACCAGAAAAAGGAAATCTATCTCTTTAGTCAGCTCAATGCTGTTGAAAATTTTGCAACGGGCACCATTTCAACAGATGCTTTAGATGATACTCAGGTTGCTCTTGTGGCTTCTGCATCCAAGGAATTACCGGGCATTAGTATTTCAACCTCATGGGACCGAAAAGTACTGGACACTTCTCTATCGTCTATCGTCGGTAGCGTTTCAAATGAAAAGTCAGGACTTCCAGCTGAGGAAGTTGACGCTTATCTCAAGAAAGGCTACTCACTCAATGACCGAGTTGGGACTTCCTATCTTGAAAAGCAATATGAAGATGTCCTCCAAGGCAAACGCTCCGTCAAGGAAATCCATCTCGACAAACATGGAAACATGGAAAGTGTGGAAAATGTCGAGGAAGGAAGCAAAGGAAACAATATCAAACTAACGATTGACTTAGCTTTCCAAAATGGAGTGGATGACCTGCTTAAGAGCTACTTTAACTCGGAGTTGAGTAATGGTGGCGCTAAATATTCTGAAGGGGTCTACGCTGTGGCCCTCAATCCCAAAACTGGTGCAGTTCTGGCGATGTCAGGTGTCAAGCATGATGTTGAATCAGGGAAATTGAGCTCAGACTCCCTAGGGACAGTTACCAACGTCTTTGTGCCAGGATCTGTCGTCAAGGCAGCGACCATTAGTTCTGGTTGGGAAAATGGAGTTTTGTCAGGCAATCAAACCTTGACAGACCAGCCGATTGTTTTCCAAGGTTCAGCTCCTATCAATTCATGGTACACCTTGTCATACGGTTCTTTCCCTATCACAGCGGTTGAAGCTTTGGAATATTCCTCTAATACCTACATGGTGCAAACAGCTTTGGGAATTATGGGACAGACCTATAAACCCAATATGATGGTAGCAACGAGTCAATTAGATACAGCTATGGGCAAATTGCGGTCAACCTTTGGGGAATATGGACTCGGAGCTTCAACGGGGATTGATCTTCCAGATGAATCAACAGGATTTATACCAAAAGAATTTGATTTGGCCAACTATCTAAATAATGCTTTTGGCCAGTTTGACAACTACACACCGATGCAGTTAGCCCAGTATGTCGCAACCATTGCAAACAATGGCGTACGTTTAGCTCCTCACATCGTTGAAGGTGTTTATGGAAACAATGACCAAGGTGGCTTAGGCAGTCTGGTTCAAGAAACAGCCACTAAGGAACTAAACAAGGTCAATATCTCAGAATCAGATATGGCTATCTTGCAGCAAGGTTTCTATCAAGTTTCGCATGGAACGAGTGCTCTGACAACTGGTCGTGCCTTTTCAAATGGCGCAGCCGTTTCCATCAGCGGGAAAACGGGTACTGCCGAAAGTTACGTTAACGGTGGCCAAAAATCCGACAATACCAACGCCGTAGCCTATGCGCCAACCGATAATCCGCAGATTGCAGTCGCAGTTGTTTTCCCGCATAATACGAATCTAACTAATGGTGTCGGACCTTCGATTGCTCGTGACATTATCAATCTATACAACCAACACCATCCAATGAACTAGAAAGGAAGCCATGCTTTACCCAACACCTATAGCTAAGCTGATTGACAGTTATTCTAAACTTCCAGGTATCGGGATTAAGACAGCAACCCGACTGGCCTTTTATACCATTGGGATGTCGGATGATGACGTCAATGAATTTGCAAAAAATCTTCTTGCAGCCAAGCGAGAATTGACCTATTGCTCTATTTGTGGACGCTTGACAGATGATGATCCTTGCTCGATTTGTACGGACCCGACTCGAGACCAGACAACGATCTTGGTGTTAGAGGATAGTCGCGATGTGGCTGCTATGGAAAACATCCAAGAATACCACGGACTCTATCACGTCTTGCACGGCCTCATTTCTCCGATGAATGGTATCAGCCCAGACGATATCAACCTCAAGAGTCTCATGACTCGTCTCATGGATAGTGAGGTTTCAGAGGTGATTGTGGCAACCAATGCGACGGCGGATGGAGAAGCGACATCTATGTATCTCTCTCGTCTCCTCAAGCCAGCTGGTATCAAGGTCACTCGCCTAGCACGAGGTCTAGCCGTGGGAGCAGATATCGAGTATGCGGACGAAGTCACACTCTTACGAGCCATTGAAAATCGGACAGAGTTGTAGGAGTAAACAAATTTACGAACTCAATTCATTTATACAAAAATCAAGGAGACCGAGTTTGTCGTTATCGGTCTCTTTTTATATTTCTTTACTATCAGTACCATGTTCAAGTTTCAAAAAAGAAGCAAATATGATATACTAAGGTGCGAGTATTCTATTAGAAAATAGGACAGTAATATGAAACAAACAATTATTCTTTTATACGGTGGACGGAGTGCAGAGCGTGAGGTCTCTGTACTATCAGCTGAGAGTGTCATGCGTGCGGTCAACTACGACCGTTTCACAGTCAAGACTTTCTTTATCAGTCAGTCAGGTGACTTTATCAAAACGCAAGAATTTAGCCAGACTCCAGGTCAAGAAGATCGTCTCATGACCAATGCGACCATTGACTGGGACAAGAAAATCGCGCCAAGTGCCATCTATGAAGAAGGTGCTGTGGTCTTTCCAGTTCTTCACGGTCCAATGGGAGAAGATGGTTCAGTTCAAGGATTCTTGGAAGTCTTGAAAATGCCTTATGTTGGCTGCAATATCTTGTCATCTAGTCTTGCCATGGATAAAATTACAACTAAGCGTGTCTTGGAGTCTGCTGGGATTGCCCAAGTTCCCTATGTGGCCATCGTCGAAGGTGATGATGTAGCTTCTAAAATCGCTGAAGTTGAAGAAAAATTGACTTATCCAGTCTTCACGAAGCCGTCAAACATGGGTTCAAGTGTCGGTATTTCTAAGTCTGAAAACCAAGAGGAACTCCGTAAAGCATTAGAGTTGGCCTTTCAATATGACAGCCGTGTCTTGGTAGAGCAAGGGGTGAATGCCCGTGAAATCGAGGTTGGTCTCTTGGGCAACTACGATGTGAAGAGCACGCTTCCTGGTGAAGTGGTCAAGGATGTTGCCTTTTATGACTACGATGCCAAATATATCGATAACAAGATTACCATGGACATCCCAGCCAAGATTAGTGATGATGTAGTAGCTGTCATGCGTCATAATGCAGAAACAGCCTTCCGTGCGATCGGTGGCCTCGGTCTATCTCGTTGCGATTTCTTCTATACAGATAAGGGCGAGGTTTTCCTAAACGAGCTCAATACCATGCCAGGTTTTACCCAGTGGTCTATGTACCCACTACTTTGGGACAATATGGGAATCAGTTACCCAGACCTAATCGAGCATTTGGTTGGCCTTGCTAAGGAGAGCTTTAATAAGCACGAAGCGCATTTACTATAAAAATGAAAGAGGGGGTAGAAGCCAGGAACATCGCCTGCAAGGTGATTAGAGTTCTCGGACTTCAACCCTTTTTAAAGGAGTAGAAATGAAACTAACAATCCGTGAAGTCGCCCAAGCTGTTGGGGCTAAAAATGATGTCAGCATATTTGAAAATGTCCAGTTAGAAAAGGCTGAGTTTGACAGTCGTTTGATTGGGACGGGAGATTTATTTGCGCCACTCAAGGGTGCGCGCGATGGTCATGACTTTATCGAAACAGCCTTTGAAAATGGTGCAGCAGTAACCCTGTCTGAGAAAGAGGTCGCAAATCATCCCTACATTCTAGTAGACGACGTGTTGACTGCCTTTCAAGCCCTCGCAGCCTACTATCTTGAGAAAACGGCTGTTGATGTCTTTGCCGTTACGGGTTCAAATGGCAAGACGACGACCAAGGATATGTTGGCGCATTTACTGTCAACAACCTACAAGACCTACAAAACTCAGGGCAATTACAATAACGAGATTGGCCTTCCCTACACGGTTCTCCATATGCCTGAAGGAACAGAAAAGCTGGTCTTGGAGATGGGGCAGGATCACTTGGGTGATATCCATCTCTTGTCTGAATTGGCTCATCCTAAGACAGCCATTGTGACCCTGGTTGGAGAGGCTCATTTGGCCTTTTTCAAAGACCGTTCGGAAATCGCTAAAGGGAAAATGCAAATTGCTGATGGTATGGCACCAGGTTCTTTGCTTTTGGCACCAGCTGACCCGATTGTAGAGGACTACTTGCCTACAGATAAAAAAGTGATCCGTTTTGGGCAAGGAGCTGAGTTAGAAATCACAGACTTGATTGAGCGCAAGGATAGTCTGACCTTTAAGGCTAATTTTTTGGCACCAGCCCTCGATTTGCCAGTGACAGGTAAGTACAATGCCACCAATGCTATGGTTGCTGCTTATGTGGCTCTACAAGAAGGAGTTTCAGAGGAACAGATTCGTCAGGCCTTTCAGAACCTAGAATTGACCCGCAATCGTACTGAGTGGAAGAAAGCAGCCAATGGAGCAGATATCCTGTCTGACGTATACAATGCCAATCCAACTGCTATGAAGTTGATTTTGGAGACATTCTCTGCCATCCCAGCCAACGAAGGAGGCAAGAAAATCGCTGTTCTAGCAGACATGAAGGAACTCGGCGACCAGTCTATCCAACTCCATAATCAGATGATTTTGAGCCTATCGCCAGATGTGCTGGATACCGTTATTTTCTATGGAGAAGACATTGCCGAATTAAGCCAGCTGGCTAGTCAAATGTTCCCAATCGGCCACGTTTACTACTTCAAGAAGACAGCTGACGAAGACCAATTTGAAGGTCTTGTCAAGCAAGTCAAGGAAAGCCTCGGTGCCAATGACCAAATCTTGCTTAAAGGCTCTAACTCCATGAATCTAGCCAAGTTGGTAGAAAGTTTAGAAAATGAATGCAAGTGATTTTACCAAGTATCTGCAAAGAATGCTAGCCATTACGGATACTGGATTAACCTTCACAAAAGATCCTTTTGACTGTGAGCGATACGAGGACTTGCGTGCGATCTTATCTGATATTTTGAGAGAAACTACAGAACTAAAGCAAGAGGAAGTAACAGAGCTCCTGAGACCAACTTCCGCTTACGCAACTCCTCTGATGGACGTCCGTGCCTGGATTGTTGAGAATGAAAAAGTATGTTTAGTCAGAGGGCAAGGAGAGGAAAGTTGGGCTTTGCCAGGTGGCTTTGGTGAAGTCGGCTATTCTCCAACTGAAAATATTCTTAAAGAAATTGAAGAAGAAACCGGTTTTACAGCAAAGGCTGAAAGGTTACTTGCAGTTTTTGACACCAATCGTTTCCAACTACAGAGCAAACAATATGCAAAGTTTGTCTTTGAATGTCAACTTCTTGACGGACAATTTCAAGAAAATCAAGAGATTGCCGACCTTCAATTTTTTGCTATTGACCAACTGCCAGCCTTATCTGAAAAACGCATCACCAAGGAGCAGATGGAGATTCTTTGGCAAGTTTATCAGGGACAAAGAGACCAATATATTGATTAGGTTATACTAGAGAAGTCTGCAAATCAAAAAAGGGTGTTTGTAAGATGCATTTCTGCGATACAAATGATATAATAGGTTGCGAATTTAAGACGCAAGTGTTCTATGCATGTCATAGAATCAAGTTTTTTCAAAAAATAAAAACTAGGGCAGTGAACTTTCTACTGCTCTGGCTAGATGAACGAGGAATAGAATATGAATTTGTGGGAACAATTATTTACCACACAGATATCAGAACCGCCCCAGTTTGAACTCCACTGGTATATTGGTTTGTTATGTTTACTGGCTCTTACTTTCTATGTTTCATATCGTTACCGTGACAAGGTGGCTTACCAGCGTTTTATTCAGATCCTTCAGTCTCTTCAACTGATTGTTCTGTATAGCTGGTATTGGGGGAACCAAATGCCCCTGTCAGAAAGTTTGCCATTCTATCATTGCCGTATCGCCATGTTTGTTATGCTCTTGATTCCAGGAACTTCCAAGTACAAGCAATACTTTGCCCTTCTAGGAACCTTTGGAGCAACTGCAGCTCTGGCTTACCCACTCTTTGACCCTTATCCGTTTCCACACGTGACCATCTTATCCTTCATCATTGGGCACGTGGCACTTTTGGGGAATGCGCTCCTATACTTGTTTAAGAATTATGAAGCTTCCCTACTCAATTTGAAAAATGTGACAGTGATTACATTTTCTCTAAATGCCTTGATAGGAGTTGTCAACTTGGTTGTAGGTGGAGATTATGGATTTTTAACGAAACCACCACTAGTGGGGAATCACGGACTATTAGCGAATTACATCATCGTGTCCAGTGTGTTGGTAGCAGCTATCAGCTTGACTGCAAAAGTAGTGGAGATCTTTTTGCAACAAAGAGCAGAAAAAATGATTCAAGAGAAAGCCTAAGAAGGCCTTCTCTTTTTTTGATTAAATATGTAAAATATAGCTGTAAGGATATAAAAATAATGATTGCTCCTGAGAAAAATTGTTCAAAAGACTTTTACAAAAAACCTAGAGGAAATTTATGAAAAACTAAGCACGATTGGATTTTTTGTGTTATAATATTTTGTGAATAGCTGTGTCTTGTCACAGTTATTGAAAATAGAAGTGAGAAACTTGGAAGACAGAGAGGACGCAATGTAATGACTAGAGATGGTTTTTTTACAGGCTTAGATATCGGAACTAGCTCCATCAAAGTGCTAGTTGCCGAACATAGAGATGGTGAAGTAAATGTAATTGGCGTTAGCAATGCCAAGAGTAAAGGTGTCAAGGACGGGATTATCGTTGATATTGAGGCTGCTGCTTCAGCAATTAAATCCGCAATTTCCCAGGCAGAAGAGAAGGCAGGGATTTCAATCAAGTCTGTCAATGTTGGTTTACCAGCAAACCTTTTGCAGGTTGAACCAACTCAAGGAATGATTCCTGTAACATCAGATACAAAAGAAATTACAGATCAAGACGTAGAGAATGTTGTCAAATCAGCTTTGACAAAGAGCATGACGCCTGATCGTGAAGTGATTACCTTCATTCCAGAAGAATTTATCGTAGATGGATTCCAAGGTATTCGTGACCCTCGTGGCATGATGGGGGTGCGTTTGGAAATGCGTGGTTTGTTGTACACAGGACCTCGTACCATCCTTCATAACCTTCGTAAAACAGTGGAGCGCGTGGGAATCCATGTTGACAACGTCATTATCTCACCATTAGCGATTGTAAATTCAGTTCTCAATGAGGGAGAACGTGAGTTTGGCGCGACAGTGATTGATATGGGTGGTGGGCAGACTACAGTTGCAACCATTCGCAATCAAGAATTGCAATTTACAAATATCTACCAAGAAGGTGGAGAATATGTCACTAAAGACATTTCCAAAGTCTTAAAAACTTCCCAAAAAATCGCAGAAAGTTTGAAACTCAACTATGGTGAAGCTTATGTTCCACTAGCAAGTAACGAGACTTTCCAAGTAGAAGTCATTGGTGAGGTAGAGCCTGTTGAAGTGACAGAAAGTTACTTGGCAGAAATTATCTCAGCACGTATCAAACATATTTTTGATCAAATTAAACAGGAGTTAGACAGAAGACACTTGTTGGATCTACCAGGTGGTATCGTTCTGATCGGTGGGAATGCGATTTTACCAGGAATTGTCGAATTAGCGCAAGAAGTGTTTGGTGTTCGAGTGAAACTCTATGTGCCAAATCAAGTGGGAATTCGCAACCCTGCTTTTGCACATGTAATCAGCTTGTCTGAGTTTGCAGGTGAATTGACAGAAGTGAATCTTCTGGCTCAAAAGGCAGTCAGAGGAGATGAATTCCTTCGTCAAAAACCAATTAATTTTGGTGTTTCAAACCAAAGTGTGACACCGATTATACAATCAACTCCAGTGCAACCAGCTACTGCAGCAACTGAAATCACACCTGACAGTGGCCTTGCTCCAAGAGACGAATTCCAAGCAAGTTCTCAAGATAAACCAAAATTAACAGACCGTTTCCGCAGCTTGATCGGAAGCATGTTTGATGAATAAAAGAGGAAAAGAAATTATGACATTTTCATTTGATACAGCAGCTGCTCAAGGTGCAGTTATTAAAGTAATTGGTGTCGGTGGAGGCGGTGGTAATGCTATTAACCGCATGATCGACGAAGGTGTTTCAGGCGTAGAATTCATCGCAGCGAACACAGACGTGCAAGCCCTAAGCAGTACAAAAGCTGAAACAGTTATCCAACTCGGACCAAAATTGACTCGTGGTTTGGGTGCTGGAGGTCGTCCAGAAGTTGGACGTAAAGCTGCTGAGGAAAGCGAAGAAGCATTGACAGCAGCAATTAGCGGGGCAGACATGGTCTTTATCACTGCTGGTATGGGTGGAGGATCTGGTACAGGTGCTGCCCCAGTTATTGCCCGCATTGCTAAAGATCTTGGTGCCCTTACAGTCGGTGTTGTGACTCGTCCTTTCGGATTTGAAGGAAGCAAACGTGGTCAGTACGCTGTAGAGGGAATTAACGAACTTCGTGAACATGTAGATACACTATTGATCATTTCAAACAACAACTTGCTTGAAATTGTTGACAAGAAGACACCGCTTCTTGAAGCTCTTAGCGAGGCAGATAACGTCCTTCGCCAAGGTGTTCAAGGGATTACAGACTTGATTACCAACCCTGGTTTGATCAACCTTGACTTTGCTGACGTGAAAACGGTTATGGCAAACAAAGGAAATGCCCTCATGGGTATCGGTATTGGTAGTGGAGAAGAGCGTGTCGTTGAAGCGGCTCGTAAAGCGATTTACTCACCACTTCTCGAAACAACCATTGACGGTGCTGAAGATGTCATCGTCAACGTTACTGGTGGTCTTGACTTGACTTTGATTGAAGCAGAAGAAGCTTCTGAAATCGTCAATCAAGCAGCAGGCCAAGGAGTGAATATCTGGCTTGGAACCTCTATTGACGAAAGCATGAAAGATGAAATCCGTGTTACTGTTGTAGCGACTGGTGTTCGTCAAGAACGTGTAGAAAAAGTTGTTGGCTCTCCAGTTAAGCAAGCAGCTCGTAGAGAAGCTTCTAGAGCTCCGCATTCACACACAGTTGATCGTCATTTTGACCTAGAAGATACAGCAGAATTACCAAAACAAAGCCAACGACGCTTTGAAACAAGTCAATCTTCTGCTTTTGGTGATTGGGACTTGCGTCGTGAATCAATCGTTCGTCAAACTGATTCAGTCGTATCACCTGTGGAACGTTTTGAAGCACCAACTTATCAGGAAGAAGATGAGTTGGACACACCTCCATTCTTCAAGAATCGTTAATCAATGGATTTGAAAAAAAATACAGAGTTCGTTTTTCAGCAGGTCGCTGAAGCTAGCCGAGAAGCCAATCGTGATCCAGCTTCTGTTTCAATTATTGCAGTGACGAAATATGTGGACGTAAAAACAGCGGAAGCCCTGCTTCCCCTTGGTGTTCATCATATTGGTGAAAATCGTGTTGATAAATTTTTAGAAAAATATCAGACGTTAAAGGAATTCCCTGTCACTTGGCATTTGATTGGAACGCTACAAAGACGGAAGGTCAAAGAAGTAATCCCTTTTGTGGATTACTTTCATGCTTTAGATTCCTTTAAATTGGCACAGGAGATTCAAAAGAGAACAGATCATGTTATCAAGTGTTTCCTACAGGTCAATATTTCAGGAGAAGAAAGCAAGCACGGTTTTTCAAAAGAAGAATTACTAGAACTTTTGCCAGACTTGGCTCAGCTAGATCAGATTGAGTATGTTGGTTTAATGACCATGGCTCCTTTTGAGGCAGATTCTGATGAATTGAAACAAATTTTCAAGAAAACTCAGGAACTGCAAGCAGAAATTAGGGAAAAACAAATTCCTAATATGCCGATGACAGAGTTGAGCATGGGGATGAGTCGTGACTATAAGGAAGCGATTCAATTTGGTTCGACCTTTGTTCGAATTGGCACAGCATTTTTTAAATAGGAGAGATCTATGTCTTTAAAAGATAGATTTGATAAATTTATAGATTATTTTACAGAAGATGGGGAAGAAACAACTGCGACTTATCAACCTCAGGATGAGCAGATGATTGCTTCATCGAGTTCAGCTTCTAAAGAACTGCCAGCACAGTTTCAATCAACCACTTCAAAAGATGCAAACATCACTCGCTTACATGCTCGCCAACAAGAATTGGCTATGCAAAGCCATCGTACAGATGAAAAAGTGACGATTGATGTTCGTTATCCTAGAAAATATGAGGATGCAACAGAGATTGTGGATTTATTGGCTGGAAATGAAAGTATCTTGATTGACTTCCAGTACATGACAGAGGTTCAGGCTCGTCGTTGTCTAGACTATCTGGACGGTGCCCGTCATGTTTTGGCAGGTAATTTGAAAAAAGTTGCGAGTACAATGTATTTGTTGACACCAGTCAATGTGGTTGTGAATATTGAAGATATCAAGTTGCCTGATGATTCTCAAAGTGCGGAATTTGGTTTTGATATTAAACGAAGTAGAGCGAAATAATGATTTTTCTGATTCGTCTGATCCAAAATGCAGTGAATATCTATTCCCTGCTTTTGTTAATCTATGCACTCCTCTCTTGGTTTCCAAATTCTTATGGTAGCTCGCTTGAACGTTTACTGGAAAAACTTATTAAACCGATTGTTGATCCACTTCGCCGTTTACCTTTACAATTTGGAGGTTTGGATTTATCCATTTGGCTGGCAATCTTAATCGTCCGTTTTTTGGGTGACAGCTTGATTCGTTTCTTGTTGATACTATGATGACAAATAAAGCGATTTACCAGCACTTTTCCCTTGATGATGCTCCTTTTATTGATAAGGGATTAGAGTGGATCGAGCGAGTGGAAGATACTTATGCTCCTGTCCTCACTGCTTTTGTCAACCCGCATCAGGAACAGATATTGAGGGTTTTGGCTGGGACATATGGACTGGGCTGTGTGAGTAGCGGAGAATATATCCATACAGAATTTGTCCGTGTCCTTCTGTATCCGGAGTATTTTAGTCCGACACTGTCAGATTTTGAAATGGCATTGCTAGAGATCCATTATCCAAGTAGATTTGAACAGCTAACACATGCAAAGATTTTGGGAACGATCATCAATCAACTAGGAATTGATCGTAAGCTCTTTGGTGATATCTTGGTAGATGAAAAGAGAGCACAGATTTTTGTCAATCGTGATTTTATCCCTCTGTTTCAGGACGGGATACAAAAGATTGCCAGACTACCTGTGTCGCTGGAGGAATGTCCTTTCACCGATAAAATCGTATCTGAGATCAATTATCAAGAACAAGATATTTTGATTTCCAGTTTTCGTTTGGATGCCCTCTTATCAAGTGCCTTGAAATTATCCAGAAAGCAGGCTAGTCAACTCATAGAGAAAAAATCTGTTCAGGTAAACTACCACTCCATTGAAAAATTAGATTATTTAGTAGCTGTAGGGGATTTGATTAGTGTGAGAAAGTTTGGTCGTCTGAAGATTGTCAAAGAAAATGGGCAAACTAAAAGGGATAAGATAAAACTGACTATCCAATTATTATTAAGTAAGTGAGGAAAAGTATGCCAATTACATCATTAGAAATTAAAGATAAAACCTTTTCTACGAAATTCAGAGGGTTTGATCCAGAAGAAGTAGATGAATTTCTTGATATTGTTGTTCGTGATTACGAGGACTTAGTTCGCAATAATCACGAAATGGAAAGACACATTAGAAGTTTAGAAGAGCGCTTATCTTACTTTGATGAGATGAAGGATTCGTTGAGCCAGTCTGTTTTGATTGCTCAAGATACGGCTGAACGTGTAAAACAAGCTGCTCAAGAGCGCTCAAACAATATTATTCAACAGGCTGAACAAGATGCTCAGCGTTTGCTAGAAGAAGCAAAATACAAGGCAAATGAAATTCTCCGTCAGGCAACAGATAACGCTAAGAAAGTAGCTGTTGAGACAGAAGAGTTGAAGAACAAGAGTCGTGTATTCCATCAACGCCTCAAGTCTACGATTGAGAGCCAGTTGGCCATTGTCGAATCTTCAGATTGGGAAGATATTCTTCGTCCGACTGCGACTTATCTCCAAACAAGTGATGAAGCCTTCAAAGAAGTCGTAGGTGAGGTCTTGGGAGAAGCTGTTCCTTCGCAACCAGAAGAAGAGCCAATTGATGTGACTCGCCAATTTTCACCTGAAGAAATGGCGGAGTTACAAGCCCGCATCGAAGCAGGTAACAAAGAATTAGCTGAGTTTGAAGCTCAGCAGGCTAACAGTCAAGCGGAAAGTCATGTGTTAGATATCAATACGGTTGTAGAAGAGATACAGTCTCATTCAGTTGAGCCACAACATGAGGATTCAGAAATGATGACAGAGTATTTCTCAGTATCGCCATCAGCAATTGGAACTGCTTCTTCAACTACTAGACATGAAGCACAACAAGAATCCGTTACAATATTATAAGAAATAAATGTGAGAACAAGATCTGACTAACTATATTTCCAGCGAGTAGGAGACGGTGTGAGTCCTGCAATCCCTAGTGGTGAGATTATCCTCTCAAGTAATCCAGTCTGAAAGCAGTAAGATTGGACGTTCCCCACGTTACGGGAAAAGAGGAAAAGAGACTTTGTCTTTTTTCGAACAAAGGTGGTACCACGATTTTCGTCCTTTTTAGCGATTCGTGGTTTTTAATTTGTCTATATAATAAAGGAGATATAATGAAACTCAAAGATACCCTTAATCTTGGAAAAACAGACTTTCCAATGCGTGCTGGTCTTCCAACCAAAGAGCCAGTTTGGCAAAAAGAATGGGAAGAAGCAAAACTTTACCAACGTCGTCAAGAATTGAACCAAGGAAAACCGCATTTCACCTTGC
>ERZ773090.114-NODE-114-length-79871-cov-8.35072_pt1 | contig 79871 bp, 72 predicted proteins | sample MGYA00580579_ERZ773090 | MGnify/ENA primary metagenome ERZ773090 (study PRJEB29015, sample SAMEA2738014) | human oral metagenome | biome: human oral; feature: human-associated habitat; material: dental | place: China | collected 2132 ... | reverse complement strand
ACGAAAGCGGGCCGCCGCTGTTCGAGTCGCAATAAAAACAGGAGCGAATTCAGGGGGTACCAAATGCCATGCAGCGCACGATTCACTAGGACGTATTGCTATGCATAAAGGAGCGAAATAACGCGGCGCGCTCAGCCTTGCCATTTCGCTTCTCGCATTTGCTGGCCCGTGTCTTGCGTTTCATCCGGGCCGGGCCTCTTATGGCCAAGCCGGGCGCTCAGTGATCCTGGCCGCCGCCTGCGGCTTCAAACGTGAGGGTGAACAGGGTGATGTCCTTGTCGGCCTTTTTCGGATCGGGGTAGGCCACGGCGTGATGGGTGCTGATGACGTTCAGGCCGCTGCGGGCCACGGTGAGCGTGGCGCGGCCCTGGGCGTCGGTGGTGGCTTTCTGGGCTTCGTGGTCAAAGGCGTTGCTGGTGACTTTGGCATCGGCCAAAGGCTGGCCCCGGTAGAGCACCTGCACGGGCAGTTTTTCGCCGGGCAGCAGTTTGGCGGGGTTGGTCTCGGGCACGATTTCCAGCTCGTAGCCCAGCTGGGTGACTGGCTCGCGCTTGTTCAGGTAGGCGGCGGAAAAGCCCCGGGCATGCATGGAGCGTTCGGCGTCAGCCGGGTTGGGCAGCTGGTCTTTGGCCAGGTTGTGCCATTTGCCGTCTTTGGTTTTGCTCCAGATGCCGCCTTCCTTGGTGAAGGTCAGCAGGCCGGGCGCTTCGGCCTTGAGCGTGGCAAAGCGCTGGGTGTAGTGGCGCACGATGGTGACTTCTTCCGGCTTGCCGTTTTTGTAGGCGCGCGCTTCGCTGATGGTGATGGGGTCGTAGGGGTCGGTGTCTGATTCTTCGTGCCCGTACATCACGGTGGGCTGGCCGTGGATGCGGGCCAGCCAGATTTCATGCGCCTGCGCGGCCGCCGGGGCAAGCAGGCTGCCAGCCAGGGCCAGCAACAGGGCGTTCAGATGGCGTTGTTTCATGAGACTTCTCCTGATGGTGCAAAGTGAAAAGGGTTGATTGTTGGGCTTTGTTGCGAAAAATTCGCGTTTGTTATTATTCCACGCTTGATTTTTCCGGAGTTTCGCCATGTCCCGTTTTCCGTTTTCCGCTTGTCTGGCCGCCGCTTTGCTGCTGGCGGGCGCTGCCGCGCAGGCGCATTCAGTCAAGTTCAAGTGCCAGGCCGATGGCGCGCAGCATGTGCTGTGCACAGGCGGTTTTTCAGACGGCAGCGACGCCAAGGGCGTGGAAATCCGCGTGATGTCGTACGAAGACAAGGTGCTGCTCAAGGGCGCGCTGGATGACAAGTCGCAAATCCGCTTCGAGCGCCCGAAGCAGGATTTTTTTGTGCAGTTTGACGGCGGCGAGGGCCACTCCGCCGAGGTGGATCACGCCGACATCCGATGAGCAAAGCTCCCACGCAAGCGCCCTCGCCGCCTGCCGCCGGGGCGGCTGCGCTGCCTGCGGGCTGCGTGCAGCAGGTCATGCCAGCCGGGGCGGGGCGCGAAACGCGCTGGGTGCTCGTGACGGTGGCGCTGGTGCTGGCGCTGTCGGCCACGGTGGCGCTTTGGCAGCGGCACATGCAGACCGAAATGGCCTTGCAGGCGCACCAGATTGACCTGGCCACGGGCCTGACGGCAGCCGAGCAAGGCATCTACACCGATTTGCAGGCCGTGCATGACGAGTGGCGCGCCGAAGGCCGCCCGCTGCCGCCGCCCGCGCCCGATGTCTGGGCCAGCGATGGCTGGCCGCCTTTCGAGCAAGACCTGGCGGCGCAGCGCCGGGGCGCCCGCCAGTGGCGCGTGGTGCAGGCCGAAGGGCGCTACGCCTACCTGGGCGAGCCGGATGAAGCGCAGAGCAGCGGGCCAGGCGAACAAGGCGGCCAGGCCGCCCGCCTCATGCTCTGGCGCCTGCCCGCCGCGCAAGATGCCGAGGCCCGCTTTGATGTCTGGCTGCGCACGGCTTCCGGCCCGGCCCGCGCGGCAGAGGCCTTGCCCGGCCTGCACGATGACGATTTGGCGGCCCACGGCTGGCGGCAAGTGGCCGCGCACCTGGATGACGTCAAGCCCAAAGACAAGCACTGAAGCACTGAAACACCGAAATACAGGCGCCGAACATGACTTCCCCTCTTTCCGAACCTTCCGAACGCACCGCCTTTTTCAGCCGCCGGGCGGCCCTGATGGCGCTGGGCGCGCTGGCCGCCAGCGCGGCCCTGCCCCCGGGCCGCGCCCGCGCAGCGGATGCGGCCCCAAAGCTCAAGGTCGGCATCACGCTGCACCCCTACTACAGCTTTGTGGCCAACATCGTGGGCGACCGCGCCGAAGTGATGCCCTTCATTGACGCAGGCTTCAACCCCCATGCCTACGAGCCGCGCTCTGAAGACATCAAGCGCATCGGCCAGATGGATGTGGCCGTGCTCAACGACGTGGGGCACGACGACTTCGCCCGCCGCATGATTGCCGCCAGCGAAAAGCCCCATCTGCCCGTCATCAACGCCAATGCCGATGTGCCGCTGCTGTCCACCATGGCGCTGGGCACGCCGCAAGGGCGGGCGGTGAACCCGCACACCTTCATCTCCATCAGCGCCTCCATGCTGCAAGTGGGCACCATCGCGCGCGGGCTGGGCAAGATTTCGCCCGAAAACGCGCCGTTTTTTGAAGACAACGCCCGCGCCTACAACAAGCGCCTGCGCAAGCTGCGCGCCCAGGCGCTGGCCAAGGTGAAAGAAGGGCCGGATGCCAATTTCCGCGTGGCCACCATTCACGGCGCTTATGACTACCTGCTGCGCGAATTCGGGCTGGAAGTCAGCGCCGTGGTAGAGCCTGCGCACGGCATGGAACCCAGCGCCGCGCAGCTCAAAAGCATGGTGGACCGCCTGCGCTCGCAAAACATCCGCGTGCTCTTTGCCGAGCAGGACAACCCCACGGGTTTTGTGCAAACGCTGGTGCGCGAGACGGGCGTGCGCGTCTATCCGCTCACCCACATCTCGCACGGCCCCTACACGGCCGACAAGTTCGAGAAAGACATGGCCTTCAATCTGGATGCCGTGGTGCGCGCCATTGAAGAGTCGCGGAAAGCGCGCGCATGAGCGCCGCCCCCGCCCGCTCCAGCCCCGGCTTCGTCCCCGGCCCGGCCCTGCGCTTGCAGGGCGTGAACCTGCAACTGGGCGCCACGCGCATCCTGCAAGACATGAACTGGCAGGTGAACGCGGGTGAAATCCACGCCCTCGTCGGCCCCAATGGCTGCGGCAAAAGCAGCCTGATGAAAACCGTGCTGGGCATGATGCCGCACACCGGCCAAATCACCCTGCACTGGCCGCTGCCCGCGCCGGGCGTGCTGGCCTACGTGCCCCAGGCCATCGAGGCCGACCGCACGCTGCCCATGACGGTGCAAGACTTCATGGGCTGCATGCTCCAGCAGCAGCGCCCGCTGTATCTGGGCCTGCGCCGCGCCGTGCGCGAGCGCATCCTGCAAGGGCTGGAGCGCGTGGGCATGGCGCACAAGGCCAGCCGCCGCATGGGCGACCTCTCCGGCGGCGAGCGCCAGCGCGTGCTGCTGGCCCAAAGCCTGCTGCCGCCCGCGCAATTCGTGCTGCTGGACGAACCCATGGCCGCTCTCGACCGCGCGGGCATGCAAGTCTTTGAATCGCTGCTGGCCCAATGGCGGCAAAGCCGCGCCACCGTGCTGTGGGTAGAGCACGACCTGGCCGCCGTGCGCCGCCTGGCCGACCGCGTCACGGCCCTCAGCCGGGGCCGCCTGCTCTGGACGCGCGAACCCGCCGCGCTGGGCGACGCAGACATGCTCTTGCAGCTCTTTGCTCACACGGCCAGCCCCGAAAACGCTGCACCCGAAAACGCCCGCCTGGAACCTTAACAGGAGCACGCCGCATGAGCGCCGCCGCCGCCCCTTCGCTGCTGGACAGCCTGCACCAGCTCATGCAATCCGGCGTGGCCGCCGGCTGGCTGCCCGCCATGCTGCAATACGGCTTCGTCATCAACGCCCTCGTGGCCGGCCTGCTGCTGGGGCCGCTGCTGGGCGGGCTGGGCACGCTGGTCGTCGTCAAGCGTTTTGCCTTCTTCTCGGAAGCCGTGGGCCACGCCGCGCTCACCGGCACGGCCATCGGCATCCTGATGGGCGAACCCATCGCCAGCCCCTACGGCAGCCTGTTCGGCTTTTGCATCCTGTTCGGGCTGCTGCTCAATTACCTGCGCGGGCGCACGGGTCTGTCGCCCGACACGCTCATCGGCGTGTTTCTGGCCGTCTCGCTCGCGCTCGGCTCCAGCTTGCTGATGGTGCTGGCCGCGCGCATCAACATCCACATTCTGGAAAACGTGCTCTTTGGCTCCGTGCTCACCGTCAATGGCCGCGATCTGGCCGTGCTCGCCATCGTCACCGCCTTCACCCTGGCGGCGCTGCACCGCACCTACAACCGCGCCATGCTCGCCAGCTTTCACGCCCCGCTGGCGCAGGCGCGCAAGCTGCCCGTGCAGTGGCTGGACTACGTGTTCGTCATGCTCGTCACGCTCATCACCGTGGCCGCCGTCAAGGTCATCGGCGCGCTGCTCGTGGGGGCGCTGCTGGTCATACCCGCTGCCACGGCGCGGCTGCTGGCTGGCTCCATGCGCAGCTTTTTCTGGCTCACCGTCATCTTCGCCACCGTCTGCACGCTCACCGGCATTGCCGTGCCCGTGGCGCTGGACATTCCTGTGCCTTCGGGCGCAGCCATCATCTTGTGCGCTGGCGCGCTGTTTCTCGTGGCTGTGGCCATCAGCGCGCGGCGCTCGCAGACAGTGCATTGAGCGCAGGCTGGCCAATATGCTTCAAAAAGGATAGCTGCCCGCGCTTGTTCCACTAGGACTTGAGGCCGATTTGATGCCTGAAATCCAGCCCCCTTCCGTTTTTGTTCCCCCTTTTCTTGCAGCCATGAACCGTCCCGCCCTTCTTTCCGCTTTCGCCCTGGCCGCCGCGCTGCTGGCGCCCGCCCCGGCCCATGCCGCCGGGCCGGCGGCCACGCCGTCCGCCGAAACGCCCTCCGGCCAGCCAGCGGGGCAGGCTGCGCCCCTGCGCGTGATCGCCACCCACCCCGTGGTGCTGGGGCTGGCGCGGCAAATCGTCAAGGGCACGCCCATTGAGCTGGTGCAGGCCGCCCCCGCGCGGCTGCCTGCCAGCCGCCAGCCCGCCTACCTGGCAGGCGGCAAGGGGCTGGACGAGCTGCTGGCCGCCGCGCGCCAGGCGCAGGCCGTGCTCACGCTGCGCTCCGTCTGGCCGGACGACCAGCTCTACCCGCTCGCGCGCCGCGCCAACATCCACATCGTCGAAATCGACGTGGCCAACCCCATCGAGGGCGAGCTGCCCGGCATCGCCCTGACCGAATCCACCCTGCGCGAGGCCAAAGGCAGCGCCACCGTGCTCATCAACCAGCCCTGGCAAGACAGCGCCAACCTCGCGCGCATGGCCATGATCATGGCCGACTCCCTCTCGCGCCTGGCGCCGCCGCAGCGCGAGCGCCTGCAAGCCAACTTCGCCGCCATCAGCCAGCGCCTGCAACAGGCCCAATCCGAAGCCAGCCGCCAGCTGGCCCAGGCTGATGAGCTGCCCGTGCTGCTGCTCACCCCCCGCGTGCAAGCGCTGGCCACCGCGCTGCAACTGGAGCCTGTGCCCTGGAAAGCGCCTGAAAAAGACGAAGACCTGCCCGCCGCGCTGCAAAAAGCCATTCAGGCCCATCGCCCCCGCGCCATCCTCAGCCACACCGCGCCCGACGAAGCCGCCGCCCAGGCCATCGCCGCCGCAGGCATGCCCCTCATCGTGCTGCGCGACAACGCCCCCGACCCCGTGCAGGCCCTGACCGACGCCATGCTGGCCGTGGCGCAGGCCATGGCGCGCAAGCCATGATGCGAAAGCGGCTCAGCCAGGAGGTGCCATGGCGAAAGCAAAGAGGCCCGTGCAAAGGCACCATTCCTCTATTAGCATCTGGCCTTTTTGCAGTTGGCTGGCCCCATTCAGCTAGTTAGGCTGCCGTTCGCTTGACAGAAAAAATAGGAACTTTTTTATGCTCCGTTCCCGCTTGTCCCTTTGCATTTCTGCCGCATTGGCCGCTTTGCTAACCGTGCCGCAGACAGTCTTTGCGGCGCCCTATGCCTGCGGAGACGACATCCGCATCTTCAACACGGGTGTGGATGCTTCGCTGGCCCGCATCACCACCCTGGGCACGCCCGACCCGCGCTGGAAGGTGGCCAACAAACCCGTGGACGACGTTACCACGCTAGGCGTTATCGCGGCCTGGGATACACCCGTGACGGCCCGACTAGGTCCTCCGAATGGCTGGACTTGGGCTGACGTACCCACGGCAGCCTGGCTGGCCCGCAATACTGAAATGAGCGCCGCCAAATACACCTACTACAAGCTGGATGTGGATCTGGCCGCCAGTGTGAATCCGGCTACCTTCCAAGTGCATACCACCATGCATGCTGACGATCAGGTTGTGGCTGTTTTCCTCAATGGTCAGCTCCTGCCCGGCTCCCAGCTGGCTGATTCATGGGCAGGCGGCGTACATGTTTCCGCGCCTTCCACGTTTACGATTGCCAATCAGTGGCGGACTGGCGCAAACGAACTGGTTGTGCAAGTGTTCAACAACTCCGCCACAGTGAACCCCGCCTCGGCCAGAAAGTGGGGCGGCTTCGCACTGGAAGCCTCCACTGCTTCTTGCACAACACGCCCGGCAGCTACCACTGTGGCGCCTGTGCCAGCCACTCATCCGCTGGCACTGGTGGTTGGCGGCTTGCTTGTGGCAGGCATTGGCATGCGTGTCGCGCGCCGCCAGGCTGGTTGAACACAACGCCATGACCCATTTCGCAAAAAAACGTGGTTTCAGCTGGCCTGCGGCTCAGTGAATCCTCCGCAGGTTATCCAGCCCGTTTGCGCCTTGCAGCCCCTCCTGATTCCCGCCCTGCGCAGGCGCAAGCTGCCTGTCAAACGGCATGAGATGTATCAGAAACAGGAGCAAATAAAAGGGGGCTGAAATGCCATTTTGCGCCCTTTCCACTAGGACATCATGCTATTGATTCAGTAACTAAATAGCATGACTGGCTCAGCGCCATCCATTCAGCGCCGCTTGCCTGCGCAGGGCTTTCACGGCTTGCGTCTTGTCCGTTCGGAACCGCTCTTTTCGCGCCTGCTGGCCAGGCAGTGGAAGAGGCAGGGAGTCAGTCCTCGCCAGCGGTGATGCGCACGGCCTTGAGCACGGCGCTGGCGCGGCGCAGCTGGCGCAAGGCCGCTTCCAGGTGGGCGGTGTCGCGCACGGCGATGATGAACTTCAGATCGACCGTGCCTTCGGCGGCCAGGCCCTCCATTTCGACGCGGGCGATGTCAACGCCTGCGGCGGCCAGCTCGCCGGTGACGCGGGCGAGCACGCCCTTGCCATTGGTGACGGTGACGCAGATGCCGGTTTCAAACGGACGGGCGGGTTCGTCGGCCCAGTCCACGGCGATGAACTGCTCGCTGTCATGCGCTTGCAGGCGGCGGGCGATGGTGCAGCCATTGGCGTGGACGACCAGCCCTTTGCCTCGCTCCAGGTAGCCCAGCAGGGCGTCGCCCGGCACGGGCAGGCAGCAGGGGGCGTATTGCACGGCGGGGCCTTCGGTGCCGTCAAGCAGCACGGTGCCTTGCGAGAGCTGTTCATGCGCGGTGTAGCGCTCGCGCGAGAGCAGCAGAGCGTCGCGCCGCTGGCCGGCGGCGGCCAGCTGGCCGGCCATGTGGCGGGCGGCCACGCTGGCAATGCGCTTGCCTTGCCCAATGTCGGCCAGCAGCTCTTCGCGCGAGGCGCTGGCGCCGAAGGCCAGCAGGTTGGCCCAGGCGGGGTGTTCAGGCGCAGGCAGGCTGGGCACGCCTTCAGCGCGCAGGGCTTGCGCGAGCAGTTTTTCGCCCAGCGCCTGCGAGTCGCTTTGCGCCAGGGTTTTCAGGTGGTGGCGGATGCGCGAGCGCGCGCGCCCCGTGCGCACGAAGGCAAGCCAGGCGGGGTTGGGGGCGGCTTGCGGGTTGGTGATGACTTCGATGACGTCGCCATTTTTGAGCACGGCGCGCAGCGGGGCGGGGTCGCCGTTGATGGTGGCGCCCGTGGCACGGTCGCCAATGCCGCTGTGGATGGCGTAGGCGAAATCGACCACCGTGGCGCCTTGCGGCAGGGAGATGACTTTGCCGTGGGGGGTGAAGACGTAAACGGCGTCAGGGGCGAGGTCCACCTTCACGTTGTCCCAGAACTCGGCGGCATCGCGCGTTTCGTTCTGGATGTCGAGCAGCGATTGCAGCCAGTGCGCGCCGGTTTCGCCCGCGTCAGCCTTGGCGCCGCCGCTGTAAAGCCAGTGGGCGGCCACGCCGCTTTCGGCAACCTGGTCCATCTGCTCGGTGCGTATCTGGAATTCGATGCTAACGTTGGCCGGCCCGACCAGCGTGGTGTGCAGGGATTGGTAGCCGTTGGTTTTTGGGTTGGCGATGAAGTCGTTGAACTGGCCGGGAACGGGCTTGTAGAGCTGGTGCAGGTAGCCCAGCGCGGTGTAGCAGGCGGCGCGGCTGGGCATGACGATGCGCACGCTGTAGAAGTCGCTCACCTGTGCAAATGACAGGCGCTTGCTGTTCATGCGGCTGTAGATGGAGTAGAGCGTTTTCTCGCGGTCGCTCACGCGTGCGTTCAGCCCGGCGTTGTTGAGGCTGGACTGCACTTCCTGCATCACTTTCTGGATGAGGTCGCGCCGGCGCTGCTGGGCGCGTTTGACGGCTTTGGCCAGTACGCCGTAACGCCAGGGCATGAGGTGGCGGAAGGCCAGGTCTTGCAGCTCGCGGAACACATGGTGCAGGCCCAGGCGGTAGGCGATGGGGGCGTAGATGTCCAGTGTTTCAGACGAAATGCGGCCCCATTTGCTGCGCGGCATGTCGCTCATGGTGCGCATGTTGTGCAGGCGGTCCGCGAGCTTGATGAGGATGACGCGCACGTCGTGCGACATGGCCAGCAGCATCTTGCGGAAGGACTCGGCCTGGTTTTCCTCGCGAGTGGTGAATTGCAGCTTGTCGAGCTTGGTCAGGCCGTCCACCAAATCGGCCACGGTGGGGTCGAAGGCGCGGGCAATGTCGTCTTTGGTGACACCGCAGTCTTCCATGGCGTCGTGCAGCAGCGCGGCCATGAGGGCGCGCGCATCCAGCTTCCATTGCGCGCACTGCACGGTGACGGCGATGGGGTGGGTGATGTACGGCTCGCCGCTTTGGCGCATTTGCCCCTCATGCGCGCGGTTGGCAAAGCGGTAGGCGCGGCGCAGCTGGGCCAGATCGTTTTCGGGCAGATAAACGGCATGCGCCTCCAGCGCGGCCAGGCGCGCCTGGGCGGCCTGATCCAGCGGCGCGTCGGCAAAGTCTTGACAGCTGGCGCAGCGGTCTGGCGACAAATCGCCTTTTTTGTTGTTCATGGCGTCAGATTTAATCACCCGCATCGAATGTGTGCAAATAAAAAAAGCGCCCTGAAGGCGCTTGTGCCGGGCTGCGGGGGTCAGGAAACCTTTTTCAGCATCTCCAGCCCCACGTGGCCCGCCGCAATTTCGCGCAGCGCCGTCACATTAGGCCGGTTGGACGACTCCAGCTTGGGCGCATGCCCCTGATGCAGCATGCGGGCGCGGTAAGTGGCTGCCAGCACGAGCTGAAAGCGGTTGGGAATTTGTTGCAGGCAGTCTTCAACAGTAATGCGGGCCATGAATCACCAAAATCAGGAAATATCAAAAAGAAAACAAACCGGAATATCAGCCCATATTCAGCGCCCTGAAAACCTCGGCATGAATATATTGCTGGCAGCGATAGCGCATGCGCTGGGCGTGCACGATGGATTGCAAGTCCTTCAATGCGCTGGAAAAAACGGCGTTAATTATAACGAAATCAAAGTTTTTCGCCTGCGCCAGCTCCGCGCGGGCATTTTCCAGGCGCATTTCAATCACGTCGGGTGCATCTTCACCGCGCCGCTGCAACCGGGCGCGCAGCTCGCCCCAGCTGGGCGGCAGCACGAATGTCAGCACGGCCTGCGCAAAGCGCCGCTTGATTTGCAAGGCCCCTTGCCAGTCAATTTCAAGCAGCACGTCCTGCCCTGCCTGCAAGAGCGACTCGACGTTCTGGCGCGATGTACCGTAGCGCTTGCCATGCACGTGCGCCCACTCCACGAAAGCGTCTTGCTCCACCAGGGCGCTGAATTCGGCGTCATCCACAAAAAAATACTCCCGGCCATGCGTCTCCTGCCCGCGCGGCGCGCGCGTGGTGTGCGACACCGAAGGCACGATGCGGCCATCCGCCTCGCGCAAGGCGCGCACCAGACTCGACTTGCCCGCCCCGCTGGGCGCGGAAACCACGAAAAGATTGCCGGGAAAATCCATGTGTTTCATGACAGCATTTCTGCCGCAAAGAAAAACGGCCCAGACAGGGCCGCCAATTTGTGAAAGCGTGTGAATGCGCTCATTTTATGGGCCTTGGCACAATGCCCCTCTGACCCAAGCCCCATTCACATTCTGAAAGGAAAACCGCCATGAGCGAACAGCCCGAAGCCATTGAAATTGAAGTGGTCGAATCCACGCGCGCCGCGCGGGGCGACGCACAGCCGCCCGACCTGGGCGCTTGCGCCCGCAGCGCCGTGCGCCAGTGCGAGCAGGCGCTGGGCGGCCTTGCCCGGCAGGCGTGCCTGCAAGCGCAGGTCTATGCCGACCGCGCCAGCGCCTGCGTGGTCAAGCAGCCCATCAAATCCATGGCCGTGGCTGCTGCCGCAGGCGCCGTGCTGGCCTTGCTGCTGAGCGGGCGGCGGCGCTGAGAACCTGTTCAAAAACCGTGCGCGTTCTTGGGCCTTTGCAGTCCACACAGCCCATCACGGCCAGACTCTGAACAAGTTTCAACGCCGAATATCGCCCGCGCAAAGGCTGCCCGTCTGCCTGCTGCGCAAGCCAGCTCTGGCCTGATGGGAGGCGCAAAGATGAAGCCCGCCGGGCGACGTCCGGCTCAACCCGCGCTTCCATCACGGCTCCCGCACGGCCACGCCGCGAACAGGCCCTGCGGCTTTCATCGCCCATGCACCCGCGCACGCGTGATCAACCGGTTGAATTGGCTTTGAAGACAAGTTCCTACACAGGCCGCTTCGCCCCCTCGCCCACCGGCTTGCTGCATGCAGGCTCGCTGGTGGCGGCCCTGGCCAGCTGGCTGGACGCGCGCGCGCACCAAGGCCGCTGGCTGGTGCGCATTGAAGATGTAGACGCGCCGCGCTGCATTCCCGGCGCAGGGCAGGCCATCTTGCGCCAGCTGGCCGCCTGCCAGCTGCTGTCGGATGAAGAACCGGCATGGCAGTCCCGCCGGGGCGCGCTCTACGCTCGCGCGCTCGCGCAGCTGGAACGCGCGGGCCTGGCCTACTCCTGCTCCTGCACACGCAAAGACATCGCCAGCTGGCACGCCGCCCGAGGCCACGCTCCCGTGCGCGGCCAGGCCTTGCCCTATCCCGGCCTTTGCCGCCCGGAGCGCGGCGGCCCGCGCGCCCAAGCCCCCTGCGCCTGGCGGCTGCACACCCTGCGCTGCGAGCAAAAAGCGCCTGCCGAACCAAACGCCCGCGCCTTCATGGTCAATGGCGTGTTGCACTGGCATGACCGCCGCCTGGGCGCGCAACAGCAAAGCGTCTCCGATGCCGTAGGCGACTTCATCCTGCGCCGCGCTGACGGCCTGTGGGCCTACCAGCTCGCCGTGGTGGTGGACGACGGCGCGCAAGGCATCACCCACGTCGTGCGCGGAGCCGACCTGGCTGACAACACGCCCCGCCAGATCCTCCTTCAATCCGCCCTCGGCGCGCCCACGCCCCTTTATCTGCACACGCCGCTGGTTCTGGCAGCCAATGGCGAAAAGCTCAGCAAGCAAAACCACGCTGCCCCGCTGGATTTATCCAACCCCATGCGCGCGCTGAACGCCGCCGCGCAGGCGCTGGGCCTGCCCGCTCACAACACGGACGATGCTGACAGCATCCCCGGCGCACTCGCAGCCTGGGTGCGCGCCTGGCGGCAAATGGACTGGGCAGCTACGTAGAAGCTAGCGCAAAGCCATTTTTCATCAAAATCAAGAGCAAATTCAAGGGGGTCGAAAGACCGATCTGCGCTGTTTCCACTAGGACGTTTTGCTATTGAAAAAAAAGCAAAATTAGGCCACTGCCGAAGCTGCGCGCAAACAAGCTGTGAACAGTTTGGGAATGAGCGGGCACGTATGAAGGCTAAGGCCCCAACTCCCGTCAGGGAAGCCGTCTTGTCCGCAGGCGCGAGCGCATCCGCGCATTTCCCGAACTGGCTTGATGAACAAAGCCCCCTCGCCAGCAAGGAGAGAAAACCGCCGGGCCGCGCCTCTGCCATTGAAAGGAGGGAAAGCCTGAATCAGCTCCTGGATTCATAGCAGAGAGTCCTAGAACAGACTGCGGAGATTCCGTTTTTCCGTCCTATCAATTTGCTCCTCTTTTCATACTGATGGAAGCCATTTCCGAGCGCGGGGGCGCAATGCAGCGCAGGCTGGCGGCAGGCGCTTTGCGCCGCGTTGTTGAGTACGATAGAAAACTTTTGCCACATCTCAAGGAAAGCCCACCCATGTTCAACAAAGGACAACTCGCCGGCCTCATGAAGCAGGCTCAGGCCATGCAGGACAACCTCAAGAAAGCGCAGGAAGAGCTGGCCCATATTGAAGTCGAAGGCGAATCGGGCGCGGGCCTGGTCAAAGTGCTGATGACGGCCAAGCACGACGTCAAGCGCGTGACGATTGACCCCAGCCTGCTGGCTGACGACAAGGACATGCTCGAAGACCTCGTGGCCGCCGCCTTCAACGCCGCCGTGCGCAAGGCCGAGGAAGTGAGCGCCGAGAAAATGGGCAAAGTCATGCCTGCTGGCATGCCCGGTCTGCCCGGCGGCATGAAATTCCCATTCTGAAAAACGCGCTGCCTTGCCGCGCGCTTTTGCCTGTCTGCCAGGCGCTGCTGGCCTGCGCGCGCCGCATCACAGAATGAACAAGCGCCAAGGCTGGCTACCTGCACAGCCCGTGGGGCGCCAAGCCGCCGCATCATCCTGCCCCGTGCGTCATGCCGCTGCCTGCGGGCGCTTTTGGCCCACTCACCTTCAATGCCCGATACAGCAGCAACGGCCAGACTTGGGGGGAACTGGAACCCCATGCGGGCCGGGTACCTTGTGCCGCCCGATGCCTTTACCCGCCCGCCGCACGCCGTGCGGCATGACGCGCAGCTGAACCTGTTCTGACGCCATCCCGGCCCGCTGCCATCCCCATCTTCTCCATTCCATGAGCGATACCCATAGCCTGGATGCCCTGGTGCAAGCCCTGCGCCGCCTGCCCGGCGTGGGCGTGCGCTCGGCCCAGCGCATGGCCTTTCACCTGCTCCAGCACGACCGCGAAGGCGCGCTGCAACTGGCCCGCGCGCTGGATGCCGCCACCAGCCGCATGCGCCACTGCGCGCGCTGCCACACCTTCACCGAGCAAGAAATTTGCGCCACTTGCGCCGATCCCCGGCGCGATGCCTCGCAGCTGGCCGTGGTGGAAACGCCCGCCGATCAGGCCGCGCTGGAGCGCACCGCCGCCTTCAATGGCCTGTATTTCGTGCTGATGGGGCGCTTGTCGCCGCTCGATGGCATCGGCCCCAGCCAGATCGGCTTGCAAAAGCTGCTGGAGCGCGCCACGGATGGCACGGTGCGCGAAGTCATCCTGGCCACCAACTTCACCGCCGAAGGCGAGGCCACCGCCCACGTCATTGGGCAAGCCTTGCGTGCGCAGGGCCTGACCGTGACCCGCCTGGCGCGCGGTGTGCCTGCGGGCAGTGAGCTGGAATATGTGGATCTGGGCACCATCGCCCATGCCCTGGCCGACCGGCGCTGAAGGCGGTGCGCCTTGCGCCGCCAGCAGGCAGCGGCTTGCCCGCGCCTGCCCGGAGGCCGCAAGCTGCTTGGCTCCGCGCGGCAGGCTGGCAGCCGGAAAATGAAGCGGCCGTTCCGGAATTTGTAGCGGCCAGTCCACGCCAGCGCTGCATTTGAAGCTATGAAACTGCTAGCAAAAAGCCGAATTCGGCTATCATGCCCGCCACTTGCGCCGCACGCCTGCAACCAACTGTTTACTGCGGCCTTTTTCAGGAGAAACCCGTCATGAGTTCCAAGGAAACCGCCGCCACCAATCAGCTGCTGACCTTGCTGGAGTCGCGCTACGCCATCCGCGTGATATGGGCGCTGCGCGACGGACACGCCCAGACCTTCCGCCTGCTGCAAGACAGCGTCGGCAGCATCACCCCCAACACGCTCAACACCCGTCTCAGGGATTTGCGCGCGGCGGGCTTCATCACCCACGGCTCCGATGGCTACAGCCTCACGCCCAGCGGGCAGGATCTGTTCAAGCGCCTGTCGGACTTGCAGGCTTTCGCGGTGCGCTGGGTTGCATCGCAATCCAAAAAGAAGTGAATCACTCACCTGCACGCGCCCGGCAGGGCGCTTTTTTTTGGCCTTTGCTTTTTTCTCTTTAAGGAAGCCATTCATGCCCACGACTTCCAGCGGCCTTCAATATGAAGACATCACTCCCGGCACAGGCGCCGAGGCGCTCTCCGGCCGGACCGTGCAGGTGCACTACACCGGCTGGTTGCATGAACAGGGCCGGACGGGCGCGCCGTTTGACTCCAGCCGCAACCGGGGCCAGCCCTTCACTTTCGTGTTAGGCCAGGGCATGGTGATCGCCGGCTGGGACGAAGGCGTGGCGGGCATGAAGGCTGGCGGCCGCCGCAGGCTCATCATTCCGCCTGCGCTTGGCTATGGCGTGCACGGCATTCGCGGAGTGATTCCACCCAATGCCACGCTTGAATTCGATGTGGAGCTGCTCGCCGCGCAAGACTGAATCCCCCTGCCCTGCATGCATCAACGCGCCAGCTGGAATCCCGCCCGCCGCAACCGCCGCACAAGCACGGCAGCCAGCGGTTACAAGCGGCGCGCGCCATTCGCAATTCCCGCTCCGTTCGGCCGCCAGCGGGAGCCGCGCGCTTTCCATGAACAGCTGCATTCGCCCGTCATCGTGTGGCGGCAAGTGGCGGGCCATTCACTGTGTTTCGTCGTGGAGCCGCCCCATCTGCCGGGCGGTTTTTTTCATCCCTGCACGGTGGATGACCTTTGCGCCGTCCTGGCAGGCTGCCCGCCGCATGACGTGGCCCGCGTGCGCATGATCGTGCTGCGCCAGCCCACACGCAAGCAGCGCATTTTCAGCCGGGCGTGGGGCCGCGCCTTGTTCGTGCGCCACGGCGCGCCTGTCATCGTGCTGGAAGCGCAAAGCCTGGCCAGCTGGCGCTGGCCTTTGGCGCTCACGCCTGAATGGGCGCGCGAACTGGCCCGCCTGCGCGCTGACGGCCACACCGCGCAGCGCACCCGCCGCCACTGGCTTGTCACGCCCTCACCCGACGCATTGCGTTGCACGCTGCTTTGGCGCACCTTGCTGCACGAATTGGGGCACATCGCCGATCACGCCCGCTGCCTGTCCGGCAAAGGGCAAGAGGTTTGGAAAACCCGCTGCTCCAGCGCCAAAGAGGATTTCGCCCACCGTTACGCCCAGGAGCGCATGGCGGCGCTCCAAGCCAGCGGACAAGCGCCTTTTCCCGCAAAAAACGATTCTTTCCGTCTGTTGGGCGATGGCTTGCGGCCTGAATGGTTTCAGCCCGTGCTTTCATTCGCCGCAGCCCCTGAACGCAAGAGCTGCCATTCCGATTGAGAGGCCGTTCGCGCCTTTCAGCGCGGCGCGGGCTGCCCGCTTTCGCTTCCGCCCGTTTTTTCTGGCGCCATGCCGCCGGTGGCGGCGTGGTTGCGGGCCTGCATGGCGGGAGCGTGGGCGGCTTGTTCGTGGCGGGCGGCGCCGGGGGCGGTTTGGCGCTGCTCGTCGGTGTAGAGGTAGTCGGGGTTGGCAATGGCCAGGTAGAGGGTGAAAAAGCCGGCGATGACGACAAGCGCCGGGCCGCCGACGACCAGCCACATGATGCGGTAGCGCCACCAGGGGCCGGAGTGCGGCTCTTCGGGGCGTGGAGCCGGGCGGCGGGCGGCGGGTTGCGGTTCGCGGGCGGCCTGCAAGTCAGGCGAATCAGGCGCAACGGGTGAGCCAAACGAATCTGATGAACTGGGGGGCTGGGGCAAATCGGGCATGTCTTGCGGCTCGCGCGGCTTTGGCGCGCGCTATCTCGGAATCATGAAAACGGATTTTTCGGTGACGGTGCCCAGCTCCGGCGTGCTGATTTGCAGCCGGATGGGGTGCGCGCCGGGCGCGGCGGCGTCATAGGGCGTTTGCAGGCGCACGGAGACCCATTTGGCCTGGGCGGCGGGCACTTCGACGGTGCGTCCAGCGGCCACTTCCAGGCCGGGCAGGCCCTGGGCTTGCAGGGTGAAAGTGTGGGCGGCTTCGGCGGCGTTCATGATTTGCACGCGGTAGATGTTTTCGATGCGGCCGCCGGCCACGATGCGGGCGAGCGCGGCGCGGTCGCGCACGATGTCCACTTTGAACGGGGTGCGCAGCGCAATGCTGGCGAGCAGCGCGATGGTGACGGCGGCCAGGATGGCGGTGTAGACCAGCACGCGCGGGCGCAGCACGCGGCGCAGCAGCTGCTGGCGGCTCCAGCCGTTGGCCACGCCGTTTTCGGTGGAGTAGCGGATGAGGCCGCGCGGGTAGCCCATTTTGTCCATCACGCTGTCGCAGGCGTCGATGCAGGCGGCGCAGCTGATGCATTCGTATTGCAGGCCGTTGCGGATGTCGATGCCCACGGGGCAGACTTGCACGCACAAGGTGCAGTTGATGCATTCGCCCAGGCCCTGCGCCTTGTAGTCGGCTTTTTTGGCGCGTGCGCCGCGCGGCTCGCCACGGGCGGCGTCGTAGGTGACGATGAGGGTGTCTTTGTCGAACATGGCGCTTTGAAAGCGCGCGTAGGGGCACATGTATTTGCAGACTTGCTCGCGCATGTGCCCCGCGTTGCCGTAGGTGGCGAAGGCGTAGAAAAAGACCCAGAAGGTTTCCCAGGGGCCGGGCGTGCCGTGTGCCAGGCTGATCAGCAGCTCGCGGATGGGCGTGAAGTAGCCCACGAGGGTGATGCCGCACCACAGCGCAAAGGCAATCCACAGGGCCTGCTTGGCGAGCTTGCGGCCCAGTTTGCGGGCGGACATGGGGGCGGCGTCCAGTTTCATGCGGGCGTTGCGCTCGCCTTCGGCCAGGCGCTCCATCCACATGTAGATCTCGGTATAGACGGTTTGCGGGCAGGCGTAGCCGCACCACTGGCGGCCCGCGACGGCGGTGAACAAAAACAGCGCCATCGCGGAGATGATGAGGATGGCCGTGAGGTAAATCACGTCCTGCGGGTAGAGGATGAGGCTGAAGACGTAAAAGCGCCGGCCTTCCAGATCGAGCCAGACGGCGGGCCGCCCGCCCCAGGTGAGCCAGGGCAGGCCGAAGAAGATGATTTGCGTGAACCACACCAGCGCCCAGCGCCATTTGGCAAACAGGCCCGTGACGCTGCGGGCATAGACCTTTTTGGCGGCGGCGAAAAGCGGCGTGGCGGCGGCGCTGGCGGGGGCGGGCGGGGAGGTCATGACGTGGGAGCGGTGGATGAAATGGCGTCACGCGCCCGGCTTGCGCGCCGTGCGTGCGGCAGGCGGCCAGGCAAACGCCTGCCCGGCGTTTGGCTTATGCGCCGTTCATGAGTCAAAAACAGGAGCAAATTCAAGGTGCCAGAAAATGGCTTCTGCGCAGTTTCCACTAAGACCTCTTGCTATGAATCAAGGAGCTAATTCATTCCCTTCCGGCAAGCGCGCAGGCGGCTGAAGCCAGCGCCTGCCCGCCAGCAGCGGGCTGCCGGAGCTGTCCGTAGCGCGTGGTCCGGCCCGCCGCGTCACTGCGCGGCCGCCGCGCCGCCTTCGGCTTCGCCCTTGTGCGACAGGCTCCAGACATAGGCGGCCAGCACCTTGATTTGCTCGGGCGTGAACTTGGCGCCCCAGGCGGGCATGACGTTGGTCATGCCTTTGTTGATGCGCTCGACGATGGCGTTTTCACCCCAGCCGTGCAGCCACACGTTGTCGGTGAGGTTGGGCGCGCCCAGGGCGGTGTTGCCCTTGCCGTCTTCGCCGTGGCAGGCGGCGCAGGCGGCAAACTTTTCCTGGCCCCGGCTGGCGCGGGCGGCGTCATGCGGGCTGCCCGAGAGGCTGAGCACGTATTGGGCCAGGTCGCGCACGTCTTGCGGCTCGCCCACGGCTTCGGCCATGGGAGGCATGTTGCCCATGCGGCCTTCGGTGATGGTTTCGACGATTTGCTCCGGCTCGCCGCCCCAGAGCCAGTCGCCATCGGTCAGGCTGGGAAAGCCTTTGCTGCCGCCGGCGTCCGAGCCGTGGCACTGGGCGCAGTTGTTCATGAACAGGCGGTCGCCAATGGCCACGGCCTGCCCGTTTTGCGCCAGCTCGGGGATGGTTTTGTCCTTGAAGGCGGCGTAGATGGGCGCGGCCTGCTCGTTGCCGCGCGCCACTTCTTTTTCAAACTGGCCTGTTTGCGTCCACTGAAGCGCACCCGGATAAGTGCCCAGGCCGGGGTAGAGGTACAGGTAGGCCAGCGCGAAGGCCACGGTGATGAGAAACAGGCCCATCCACCAGCGCGGCATGGGGTTGTTCATTTCGCGCAAGTCGCCGTCCCAGACGTGGCCGGTGGTGTTGTCGCTGTCTGGCTGCACCTTGGCACGCAGGGCCAGCCAAAGCAGCCACACGCAGCCAAAGATGCCGCCCAGGGAAATGGCCGTGATGTAAACGGGCCAGAAGCTGCTGGTGAAGTCGCTCATTTTTTTGGGTGTCAGGCGTGGGTTGTTTCCGGTTCAGTCCTGCTCGAAAGGCAGGCGGGCGGCTTCTTCAAAGCCGGCTTGGTTGCGGCGCGACCAGGCCCAGGCGACGATGCCGATGAAGGCCGCGAAGGCCAGCACGGTGGAGATGCTGCGCAAGGTGTTGATGTCCATGACGGGCCTGCCTTTCACTTGCGGTGCAGGCCCAGCGATTGCAGGTAGGCAATCAGGGCATCCAGCTCGCTTTTGTCTTTCAGCTCTGCGGGGGCCTGTTCGATTTCTTCGTCGGTGTAGGGCGCGCCCAGGGCGCGCAGGCCGCGCATGTGCGCCTGGATGGTGGCGGCCGGCGCAGGCGTTTTTTCCAGCCAGGGATAGGCGGGCATGTTCGACTCGGGCACCACATCGCGCGGGTTGTGCAGGTGCAGGCGGTGCCATTCGTCGCTGTAGCGGCCGCCCACGCGGGCCAAGTCAGGCCCGGTGCGCTTGCTGCCCCAGAGGAAGGGGCGGTCATAGACAAATTCGCCCGCCACCGAGTAGGGGCCGTAGCGCAGGGCCTCGGCGCGGAAGGGGCGAATCATTTGCGAGTGGCAGTTGTTGCAGCCTTCGCGGATGTACACATCGCGCCCGGCCACCTGCAAGGCGGTGTAGGGCTTCAGCCCCTCGATGGGCTGCGTGGTGGAGTGCTGGAAAAACAGGGGCACGATTTCCACCAGCCCGCCCATCGACACGACGATGAAGATGAGCACGATCATCAAAAAGTTGCTGGTCTCGACGCGGGCATGCCCGGTGGCTTTTTCTTCTTCAGCCATTTGGTGTTGTCCTCGGGGTGATTTCTTCAGGCATGCGCCGGGGCTGCGGCTTGCGCGGCAGCAGGCGCGGCGTGGGCGGCCAGGGCCGGGATTTCGACCGGCGCGGCCTTGCCGGCGGCGGCGGTCTTGACGGTGTTCCACAGCATGATGCACATGCCGCCCAGATAGAGCAGCCCGCCCAGCAGGCGCAGCACGTAGAACGGGAAAGTGGCCTTGACGGATTCGACAAAGGTGTAGGTGAGCGTGCCGTCGGGATTGACCGCGCGCCACATCAGGCCCTGCATCACGCCCGCAATCCACATGGCAGCGATGTAGATGACGATGCCGATGGTGGCCACCCAGAAGTGCACTTCAATGGCCTTGATGCTGTACATGCGCGTCTGCCCGAACAGGCGCGGAATCATGTAGTAGAGCGATCCCATCGTGATCAGCCCTACCCAGCCCAGCGCGCCCGCGTGCACGTGGCCCACCGTCCAGTCGGTGTAGTGCGAAAGGGCATTGACGGTCTTGATGGACATCATCGGCCCCTCGAAGGTGGACATGCCGTAGAACGACAGCGCCACGATGAGAAAACGCAGGATGGGGTCGTCGCGCAGCTTGTGCCATGCCCCCGAGAGGGTCATGATGCCGTTGATCATGCCGCCCCAGCTGGGCGCCAGCAGGATGAGCGAGAACACCATGCCCACGCTCTGCGTCCAGTCCGGCAGCGCCGTGTAGTGCAGGTGGTGCGGGCCGGCCCACATGTAGGTGAAGATGAGCGCCCAGAAGTGAACGATGGACAGGCGGTAGCTGTAAACGGGGCGCCCGGCCTGCTTGGGGATGTAGTAATACATCATGCCCAGAAAGCCCGCCGTGAGGAAAAAGCCCACGGCGTTATGCCCGTACCACCACTGCACCATCGCATCCTGCACGCCCGCGTAGGCCGAGTAGGACTTGAACCAGCCCACGGGCAGCTCGGCGTTGTTCACCACATGCAGCAGCGCGATGGCGATGATGTAGGCGCCGTAGAACCAGTTGGCCACGTAGATGTGGCGCACGCGGCGCGTGCCCACGGTGCCGAAAAACACCACGGCAAAGGCCAGCCACACCAGGGTGATGAGCACGTCAATCGGCCACTCCAGCTCGGCGTATTCCTTGCTGCTGTTCAGGCCCAGCGGCAAGGTGATGGCGGCGGCCACGATCACCGCCTGCCAGCCCCAGAAGGTGAAGGCGGCCAGCTTGTCGGAAAACAGCCGCACCTGGCAGGTGCGCTGCACGATGTAGTAGGCCGTGGCAAACAGCGCCGAGCCGCCAAAGGCAAAGATCACCGCGTTGGTGTGCAGCGGGCGCAGCCGCCCGTAGCTCAGCCACGCAATGCCCAGGTTCAGCTCCGGCCAGGTCAGCTGGGCCGCGCAAATCACGCCCACCAGCATGCCCACCACGCCCCAGACGACGGACATGATGGCAAATTGCCTGACCACCTTGTCGTTATAGACAGTGGATTGTGTGTTCAGGGATTTCACTTGCACCTCTTTGTTTCGGATTTTTGATATTAACCATGCGTGCAGTCAGGGCATGATTGATTGCCATCAAGCCCTTCAGTCCTGCTCAAGAATGCGTTCGCCCTCGCGCTCCACGTCGTCAAACTGGCCGCTGTAAATGGCCCAGCCCAGCGCCGCCAGAATGAAAAACGCCAGTCCGACGGACAGGGGAATGAGGAGAAAAAGAATGTCCATTGCTCAGTCTCTTGACAGGCGCAGCGCATTGAGCGCCACCAGCAGCGAGCTGGCCGCCATGCCCAGCCCGGCGGCCCAGGCGGGCATCAGCCCGGCCACGGCCAGCGGCACGCCCACGGCGTTGTAGGCGGCAGCCCAGGCCAGGTTCTGCCGCACCACGCGCAGCGTGCGGCGCGCCTGCGCCAGGGCGCCGGCAATGGCCGACAGGCGGTCGCCCAGCGCCACGAAATCAGCTTGCGCTTGCGCCAGCGGCACGGCGCGGCCAAAGGCGAAAGACACATGCGCCGCCGCCAGCGTGGGGGCGTCATTCAGCCCGTCGCCCACCATGGCCACGCGGCAGCCCGCCTGCTGCCACTGGCGCACGGCGCGCAGCTTGTCATCGGGCGTCAAGCCGCCTTGCGCCTCTTCAATGCCCGCCTGCCGCGCCAGCCTTTGCGCGGCAAGCGGCCTGTCGCCCGAGAGCAGCGCCACGCGCGCGCCTGCCGCGTGCAGCGCCGCCACGGCGGCGGCGGCATCGGGCCGCAAGTCTTCGTCAAACACGAAAGCCGCCAGCCAGCGCGCGCCGCTGTCATCAACGCGGCTCAAGTGGCAGGCCAGCGCGCCCGCTGCTTCATCACGCACGGCTTCGTCGCCCGCCACGCCGCAAAAACGCGCCGAACCCAGCCGGAAACCGCCCGCTTCAATGCCCTGCCCCGCCACTTCACGCCAGCCTGGCAGCGGCTCTTGCGGCGCGGCCAGCCCTGCTTTTTCAGCTTGCGCGGCCAGCGCCCGCGCCACGGGGTGCAGGCTGCCGCGCGCCATCTGCGCCGCCAGCGCCAGCGCCTGCGTTTCGCCCATGTCTTCACTCACCCGCAGCTGCCGCAGCGCGAAGGCATCGCGCGTGAGCGTGCCGGTTTTGTCGAAAACCACCGTGTCCACGCCAGCCAGCGCCTCCAGCGCCTGCAAGCGGCGCACCAGCACGCCGCGCCGCGCCATCCAGCCCGCGCTGGCCAGCAGGGCCGTCGGCGTGGCCAGCGACAGGGCGCAAGGGCAGGTCACCACCAGAATGGAAACGGCCACCATCAGCGCCCGCGCCGGGTCTTGCGGCCACCACCCGGCGCAAGCCGCGCCCGCCGCCAGCAGCACGGCCAGCAAAAAGGGCCGCGCCATCTTGTCGGCCAGGCGCGCCACGCCCGGCTTGCTGCTGGCCGCCTGCTCCATCAGCGCCACGATTTGCGCGTAGCGCGTGCCAGCGCCCGCCTGCTGCACGCGCACCTCGACGGCGGCGGACAGGTTGTGGCTGCCCGCCACCACCTGGCTGCCCTCGCCGCGCTCCAGCGGGGTGGATTCGCCCGTGAGCAGCGCCTCATCCACCAGCGTGCGGCCTTTGAGCACCTGGCCATCGGCCGGAAAAACCTCGCCCGGCCACACCCGCAGCACATCGCCCGCGCGCAAGCGGCGCGCCGCCACGCGCTGCCAGGCCCCCGGCGCGCCTTTTTCGCCCGCCTGCCAGCGCTCCACGCTTTGCGGCAAGCGGTGCATGAGCTTTTCCAGCGCGCCTGCCGTGCGCTCGCGCAGGCGCAGTTCCAGCCAGCGGCCCGTGAGCAAGAAGAACACGAACATGGTGAGCGAGTCGAAATACACCTCGCGCCCGAAAGGCCCGGCCGGCTCGAACGTGCCCAGCGAACTCACGCCAAAGGCCACCAGCATCGCCAGCGCCACCGGCAAATCCATGCTGATGCGGCGCAGCTTCAAATCCAGCCACGCGTTTTTGAAAAACGGCCCGCACGAAAACAGCACCACGGGCATGGCCAGCACCCACTGCGCCCAGCGCAGCAGGTATTGCGTCTGCGCATCCATTTCGCCCGGCGCGGTGAAGTAGGCGGGCGCCGCATACATCATCACTTGCATCATGCAAACGCCGGCCACGCCCAGGCGCCACAGCATGCGGCGCGTTTCGGCCTGCCGGCGCGCGCTGCCTGCCGCGTCATGCGCGGGCACGGGCCGGTAGCCGGCGGCCAGCGCGGCCTGCATCCAGGCGGAAGGCCGCGTGGCGCTTTCGTCCCACACCACGCGGCCGCGATGGCTGGCGGCGCTCACTTGCGCGTCGCGCACGCCCGGCACGGCGCGCAAGGCGTCTTCAATCGTGCCCGCGCAAGCGGCGCAATACATGCCCTCGAACGCCACACTGGATTCCCACAGCCGCGCGCCTTCGCCCGCCGCTGCGGCAACCGGACGGCTGAACGCCGCCCATTCATCGGCTTCGTCCAGCAGCGCGAAATCCGCGCCCTGCCCTGCCCGGGCGCGCGCCCGGCCTGCATCCGGCGCATCCGGCAGCGCGGCGGGCAATGAAAGCGCGGAAGAAGCGGTCATGGCGAAATAGAAAAAATCAATGAACTATTGATAACCCATATTTCAGACAATGTATTGTTTTGTGCCTTCCCTTGCGCGCCCGCCCCGCAATCCATGGTTTTTTAGTGCGGCATTGCAGCGCCCGCTTGTGCGAAAGCGCTTTTCCTGGCTCGCTTTTTTCTCCACGCCAACGCGCGCGCCTGACGGAACCCGGCGCAAGAAAGGCGCGCCGCCGCCCCGGCGGCCGTTCAGCGGCAGGCCATGAACAGAAACAGGGCATTAAAAAGAGGAGCTGATTTGGCAGGGCCAAAACCCCGTCCAGCGCAGTTTCCACTAGGACATCTTGCTATGGAACAAGGAGCGAAAAACGGCCTTTCCAGGCATGCGCAAGACGCCGCCTGGAGCGGGCTGGCCGCGCGCGGCGGCAAAAGCGGTCTGGCCTGGGGCGCAAACGCCAAAAAGACAAACGCCCAAAAGACGCAAACCGCAAGCAGGCCGCGCGCGCAGGCCCTTCAGCGGCCTTTCAGTGCGTGACGGCTTTTTTCCATGCGCCGTAGCCTTGCGCATCCATCTGCTCCAGCGGCACAAAGCGCAGGCTGGCGCCGTTGATGCAGTAGCGCAGGCCGCCTTGGTCTTTGGGGCCGTCGTCGAACACGTGGCCCAGGTGCGAGTCGGCGGCGCGGCTGCGCACTTCGGTGCGCAGCATGTTGTAGCTGCGGTCTTCACGCTCGGTGACGGCGGCTGGCTCAATGGGGCGGGTGAAGCTGGGCCAGCCGCAGCCGGAGTTGAATTTGTCGGCGGAGCTGAACAGCGGCTCGCCGCTGACGACATCGACATAAATGCCCGGCTCGAACAGGTGGTCGTATGCGTGGCTGAAGGCGCGTTCGGTGCCGCTTTGCTGGGTGACGCGGTATTGCTCGGCGCTGAGCTGCCGGCGCAGCGTGGCCTCGTCGGGCTTGCGCCACCGGGTCGCTGGCTGGGCTGCCGGCTGGGCTGCCGGTTGGACTGTCGGTTGGGCGTCTGATTTGCCGCTCAAGGGTTCGTCCGCCTTGCGGATGTCAATGTGGCAATAGCCGTTGGGGTTTTTGAGCAGGTAATCCTGGTGGTATGCCTCGGCTTCGTGAAAGTGGGCCAGCGGCAGGTTTTCCACGACGACGGGCTGCTGGTGCTTTTTCTGCTCTTGCGCAAGGGCGGCGGCGATCACGGGCTGGTCGGCCGCGTCGGTGTAGTACACGCCGCTGCGGTATTGCTCGCCCCGGTCGTTGCCCTGCTTGTTCAGGCTGGTGGGATCGACCACGCGCAGGTAGTACTGGAGGATGTCTTGCAGGCTCAGGCGGTCGGCATCCCAGGTCACGCGCACGGTTTCGGCGTGGCCGCTGTGGCGATAGGAAACATCTTCATAGCTGGGCCTGGCGCTGCTTTTGCCGTTGGCATAGCCGGAAACGGCGTCAATCACACCGGGCACGCGCTGGAAATAGGCTTCCAGCCCCCAGAAGCAGCCGCCTGCAAGGTAGATGGTGCGAGTGTTCATGGCTTGAGCTTTCTTTGAATGGCCGGATTGGGCGCCGGGTTTGTAGAAGGCCGTTTGCAGTTTGCCCAGATCGGCATCAGGGCTGGCCATCAGGGCCAGGGCCTGCTGCTCATTGAGGCTGCCTTTGACCACGCGCGCCAGCTGGCCGTTGGCGTCCAGCACGGCCCAGGAGGGATAGACGCTCACGCCCAGCGCGCGCGCCAGGCCGCCGCCGTTGTCAATCAGCACGGGCAGCGCCGGGTAGTCCAGGCCCCGGTACCACTGCTCGAACTGGCCGGGTTTTTTCTCGCCCAGATGGCCGGGCGAAGCCAGGGTGACGAGGTTGGCGCTGGCAAAGCGCGCGTCTTTGGCCCAGCCCTCGGTTTCCTGCAATTGCGACAGGCACAGCGGGCACCAGCTGGCCCAGAACTTGATGAGCGTGGGCCGCCCCGCTTTCAGATGGGCAGCAGCAGGCTGGCCCGCCACGTCATGCAGCGCGGCCAGCCTGCCCTGCAAAGAGGCGGCGGCAGAAGCGGCGGGAGCGGCGAAAGCGGCGCTCGCCATCGCCGGTTGGAGGCGGGGCCAGGCCAGCGCGGCCAGGCAGGCCAGCGAGGCCAGCGAAACCAGCGTTTTGCGCGGCCAACTTGAATGCGACATCGAATAACTCCTTTCACATGAATGCGGCGCGGGCGGCCGGATGCCAGCGCTGAACGCCGCACGGAAAACGGCCCGGCGGCGCATCAGCGCAAGAACCTGCTCAAAGGCGGCCGGCCCGCGCCTGCCTCAACAGTCGCTCAGACCGGCCCCATCCTGACAGCGGCAGCTGAAGAAATACCGGCAAGTGCAGCCCTTTCGCCTTCCGCACGGCCCGCAAAAGCCTATTTTTCGCTCCTTGTTTCATAGCAGGACCTCCTCGTCGAACGTGCGCAAAAGCCCTTTTGATGGCGCTGAATTTGCTCCTGTTTTTAATGCCATCGGCCACGCTGGCCCGTTTCGCCCAGGCGGGGCGGCCTCTTGCTTTCGCGCAAGCAGGGCGGGCGCAGACAGGCATGCTGCCATTCCGGCGATGAAATTTGTCAAAGATGAATCATTATCAAAAAGCGCTTGCCATTTATCAAATCAAACCGTCATGATTATCAATTAATGCTCATTTCCATCATCGCCGCACCGGTTCTGGATTCTTGAGGTAAATCAATTCCAGGGCTGCTTTGCGACAGGGCGCTCTAAAATGCGTCAACCTAGATAAAGCGGCCTGCGTTATCCGGGCAGGGGGTCCAACCTGATTCCCATGATGAAAGGAAACAACCGTGAAATACCATATTCTGCTTATTCTGGCCTGCCTGGCCGCCCCGGCCATGGCTGACGAAAGCTTGGCGAAAGCCAAAAACTGCATGGTCTGCCACGCGACAGACAAAAAAGTGATGGGTCCCGCCTTCAAAGACGTAGCCGCCAAATACGATGACGCCTCCACTGTGGTTGCGAGCATCAAAAACGGCAGCAAAGGCAAATGGGGCGCCATTCCCATGCCGCCCAACAAGGTGTCTGACGAAGAGGCACAAAAACTGGCGCAGTGGATTCTGTCGCTGAAATAACATGGAGCCACAGGCAGCGCCATTGCAGCCTTTTCGCTAGGCCGGTGAAACTCATGAGCTGGCCTGCAATGGCTTCAATGCGCGCGCCTTCTTTTTTTGAATTCTCGAATGCGCGCCTGAATGGCCGAATCATCAAGGCAAGCGCGCGGAATGCGCCGCTGAAACAAAGAAAATGGAAAGCGCCTGACCGGCCAAAACCACAAGGCGCAAAATCAATGGCATTGAAGAAACGCCCGCCCGTTTGAAACAAGCCTTCCGGCGCACCGCCTTGCGCCACGCAGCCCGCGCAGCGGCCAGATAATGCGGGGCTTTGAACGCCAAACCGCCCCGTCTGCCGTCCGCGCCATGCCTTTTGTGTCTTTCCGCCCTGCCCTGCCCCTCATCGCCGCCGCCGCGCTGGCCGCCTGCGCGGGCGGCCCGCCCGTGCCGGACTGGCAGGTCAAAAGCGTGGCCCACGCCAGCCGCTACACCCAGGCCTATCTGCTGGGCAACGAGCGCGTGGCCCGGCGTGAATTCGAGCAGGCCCGGCAGCAAGCGGCCAGCACCGGACAGCCCGAGCAAGTCGCCCGCGTGGAACTCACCCGCTGCGCCTTGCAGGCGGCCAGCCTGGACTTCGCCCCCTGCACCGGCTTTGAAGCCCTGCGCGAAGACGCGCCGCCTGCCGAAGCCGCCTATGCCGACTGGCTTGCGGGCCAGGCCAGCGCCGCGCAGGCCGCCCTGCTGCCCGCCGCCTACCAGGCCATCGCCGCCGCAAATGCCGCCGCGCCCGCCGCCGCCGATGCCGCCGCCGCGCTCAAAGCCATTGAAGACCCCGCCTCCCGCCTGATTGCCGCTGGCGTGCTCATGCGAAGCCAGCGCGCCAGCCCCGCCGTCGCCGCACTGGCTGTCGAAACAGCCTCGGCCCAAGGCTGGCGGCGTCCCCTGCTCGCCTGGCTGGGTGTGCAGCAGCGCCTGGCGCAGCAAAACGGCCAGGCCGAAGAAGCCGCCCGCCTGCGCCGCCGCATAGACCTGGCGGCCCCGCTGCCCGCCGCTGCGCCAAAAGGCCAAGACGCTCCAGACGCTCCGGGCGCTGCCAGCGCCGCCAAACCGCTTTGAACCGCGCTTTGAGCCGGGCGGCCGCACCCGCCTTCGCTTCCGGTTTCATGGCGGCGAATCCAGCCCGCATCAAAGCTTGCGGCTGCCTTCGCGCCTGAAGCTTCACCCCTTTTCGCGCATGACCGCCCGCCGCATCGCCCAGCAGCCCGCCTACGTGCTGCACCACTACGACTGGAGCGAGTCCAGCCTGATTCTGGAAACCTTCACCCGCCAGCACGGGCGCGTGGCGCTGGTGGCCAAGGGGGCCAAGCGGCCCAGCTCCAGCCTGCGGCCCGTGCTGCTGCCCTTGCAGCCGCTGCTGCTGGGCTGGGGGGGCGATGCCGAAATCCGCACCCTCAAAAGCGCCGAATGGGCGGGCGGGCACGTCATGCCCACAGGGCAGGCGCTGCTGTCGGGCTATTACGCCAATGAACTGCTGATGCGCCTGCTGGCGCGCGATGACGCGCATCCTGCCCTGTTCGACGCCTACGCCGCGCTGGTGCACACCCTGGCCCTGCACTCGGGCGCTGCCGGACAGGCTGATGTGCTGCACGCCGCCTTGCGCGCCTTTGAGCTGCTGCTGCTGCGCGAAACCGGCCACCTGCCCGCGCTGAACGCGCAAACGCTCACCCTCGCGCCCGTGCAGGCAGGCGCGCGCTACTGCCTCGTGCCCGAAGGCGGCCTGCGCCAGGCAACCGATGGCGACGGCGCCTGGCTGGATGGCGCGCACTGGCTCTCGCTGCACCATGCCTTGCAAGAAAGAGGCAGCGCACGCGCGCCCTTTGCCGCCGTGCTGGCCGCCTGCGCCGCGCTGGGCGCCGCCCGCAGCCGCCTGCTGGCGCAGCTGCGCGGCCTGCTTCACTACCATTGCGGGCGCAGCTTGCGCACGCGGCAAATGATGGCCGAGCTGCAACAGCTGCAAAGCGCCGCCGCCGCGCTTTCCCCGCTTTCCCCATCTTCCGCGCCTTTTCCGGCTGACCCCGAATCCGAATGAACACCCGGCTTTCCGTCAATGTCAACAAGGTCGCCCTCGTGCGCAACACGCGCCATCTGGGCATTCCGTCCGTCACCCGCGCCGCCCTGCTTTGCCTGCAAGCGGGCGCGCACGGCATCACCATCCACCCCCGGCCCGACGGCCGCCACATCCGCGCCCATGACGTGGGCGAACTCGCCGCCCTGCTGCGCCAGTGGCCGGGGCGTGAATTCAACATCGAAGGCAACCCGCTGCAAAACCTCATGCCCCACATCGAAGCCGCGCGCCCGCAACAAGCCACCTTCGTGCCCGATGCCGAAGACCAATTCACCAGCGACCACGGCTTTGACCTGACCGACGCCGCCACCCGCGAGCGCCTGGCCCCGCTCATCGCCCAGTGCCGCGCCTGGGGCGTGCGCGTGAGCCTGTTCATGGACCCGCTGCCGCAGCAAATGCCCCTGGCCCGCGCCCTGGGCGCCCCAGCCGCGTGGAGCTGTACACCGAGCCTTACGCCCTGGCTTTTGCCCGCCATGCCGGACAGGGCACGGCTGAAACCGCGCACGCGCTGCAAGCCGAAGCCGCCCGCTACGCCGCCGCCGCCCAGGCCGCACAAGCCGAAGGGCTGCAAGTGAACGCAGGGCACGATTTGAACCAGCACAACCTCACGCCTTTTTTGCAGGCCGTGCCCGGCGTGGTCGAAGTCAGCATCGGCCACGCCTTCATGGCTGATGCGCTCGAAGCCGGCTATGCCGCCACCGTGCGCGGCTATCTGGCCTGCATTGCGGCGGCGTGACAGTTGCTCTGCCGCCTAAGCGCGTCTGCAAATCGGATATGTCTGCCGCTTGATTTCAAACAGGCGCCCCGGCGGCAAGCTGCCGGATGACGGCATCTACGCCATGAGGCAAAAAGCACCACGCCGAAGGCTGGCCCGTCAGCAAGACGTTGGAGCAAAAACAGGAGCAAATTCAAGGGGGCCTAAACACCATTGTGCGCAGTTTCCACTAGGACATATCGCTATGAATAAAGGAGCTGAAATGAGCCAGTCAAGGCCGCCTGCTCAGCTCCGGGCGCGCCGCTTTGCCCAGACCGCCCAATCCGCCCTGTTCATCGCCGGTCTCATCGCTGTCTTCCCGCTTGCGCTGCCGCTGGCTGGTGAAAACGCCCGTACCGGCCCATATCCGTCTGGCCCCTATCAGCTCTACCGGCCCGCGCTTTTTCAAATCCGGGGGCCGGGCGGAGGCATTTCGGCCTGAAAATACGCGCCTTTGCCGCCTTTTCCCTGATCCGCTTCTCTTTTTCTCCTGCGCATGGCACTGATTACCCGCTGCCCCGCTTGCGCCACCTTGTTCAAGGTTGTGCCCGATCAGCTCCGCATCTCCGCAGGCTGGGTGCGCTGCGGCCATTGCAGGCGCGTGTTTGACGCCCGGAAAAACCTGCAAGACCCCGAATCCGCGCCGCCGCCCCTGCCAGACGCGCCAGACGCGCCCAAGGCCGCCCCCGTCGCTCCTTCCGCCGCAGTTGCCGCCACTGCCGAGCCGCCTGCGCCATCCAGCGGCACACGCCGCGCCACGGCGGACGAGATGACGCAGTTTCGCGCCCTGTTCGAGCAGATTTCGGCCCAGCAGCATCCCGAAGGCGCGCTTTCGGCCCCGGCCCCCATGCCGGAAACCGTGCCTGCTCCCGCCGCGCTGCGCGACGCCGCTGCTGGCGCGGAAGGCGGCGAACCGGAGGAAGGCCGCATCACCTCCCTCTATTCCCTGCTGGAAACGGGCGACTCCGAAAGCGCTGGCGAAGGCCCAGAGCGCCCCGCTTCAGGCAGCGGAGAAACTGACGAAGAAGGAGACGGCGAAAGCAGCGCCCCCGCCCGCGTTGCTGAAGCCGAAGCCGGAAACGCCGCGCACCAGGCCAGCGTCTCCGCCGCGCAAGAGGAGGAGGAAGACAGGAGCGTGGCTCCGCCCGCCGAAACGCCCCCGGGCGGAGTGGACTTTCTGCTCAGCGGCATCGGCTCTTATCTGCTGGACCCGGAACCGGCCGCCGCACCCGCGCCGCAGCCCGGGCCAGAACCGCAGCCGCAGGCAGAGGAGTCCCCTGCCCTGCCAATGGCCGCGCAGCCCGCGCATGAATCCGCCCGCGACGAGCGCCAGCCCGTGCAGCCGCCCCTGTTCATGCCTTCTGTGCCTTTTGACCCGGACGAGTGGCCGCTTGATCCGCCTCCCGGCAGCAAGCCGCCAGCGCGGCCTGCGCCGCTGGACATTCCCGCCGCGCCGCTCACGCCGTCAGCGCCCGCCCAGCCTGCTCTTGCCGCCGCCGAAGCCGCGCCCAAGAGCCGCGTGGATGGCAAGCCTTCTGAAAAAGCGTCTCGCAGAGCGTCTGACAAGGCATCTGACAAAGCGCATGGCAAGTCCGCAGGCAAAACCAGAAAGACCGCGCCTGAAACGCCCAAAGCCCCGAAATCACCCGCCCCGCACCGGCAGCGCCCGGAAACGGCTGAAGCCGCTGCGGCAGCCGAGCCTTCCTTTGTGCGCGAAGCGCGCCAGCGCGCCATGTGGCAGCGCCCGGGCGTGCGCCTGGCCATGGGCGGCGCTTTCGGCCTGCTGGCGCTGGCGCTGGCGGTGCAGGTCGCCATTCACAACCGCTCCTGGCTGGCTGCGCGCGCACCCGCTACCAGGCCCGTGCTCACTGCCCTGTGCCTGCCGCTGGGCTGCAAGGTGGAGCCTTACCGGCTGCTGGACGCCATCGTCATCGACAGCTCCAGCTTCGTGCGCACCAGCGCCAACACCTTCAACCTGAGCTTTGGCCTGCGCAACACGGCGGATCTGCCCGTGGCCACGCCTTCGCTGGAACTCACGCTCAGCAACGGCGAGGGCAAAACCGTGCTGCGCCGCGTGCTGCCCCCCGCCGAGCAGGGCGCATCCGCCGAAATGGCCGCGCGCGGCGAATTCACGGGCGCCGTCACCCTCACCGTGGATGGCGATGCGGCTGACCCTGCCGCCATCGTCGGCTACCGCCTCACCGCCTTCTACCCCTGAACCCTGAAAGGCTTTCGCTTCCCATGTCCGTTCTCATCTGCGGCTCCATCGCGTTCGACACCATCATGAACTTCGATGGGCGCTTTGCCGACCAGCTCCTGCCCGACCAGCTGCACAACATCAACGTCTCTTTCGTGGTGCCGGGCCTGCGGCGCGACTTCGGCGGCTGCGCGGGCAACATCGCCTACGCGCTGCGCCAGCTGGGCGGCGCGCCGCTGCCCATGGCCACGGTGGGCGTGGACGGCGCCGATTACCTCGCGCGGCTGAAATCGCTGGGCATCAGCGCCGAGTTCGTGCGCGAAGTGCCCGGCATGATGACCGCGCAGGCGCTCATCATGACCGACACGGGCAACAACCAGATCACTGCCTTTCACCCCGGCGCGATGACGCAGGCGCACATCAACACCGTCACCGCCCGCGACGACATTCGCCTGGGCATCATCTCGCCCGACGGGCGCGAAGCCATGCAGCAGCACGCCCGCCAGTTCAGGGCGGCGGGCATTCCCTTCGTGTTTGACCCCGGCCAGATGCTGCCCGCCTTTGACGGCGCCGAGCTGCTGCAATTCATCGAACTGGCCGACTGGGTGGCCGTCAATGATTACGAAGCCCACATGCTGTGCGAGCGCACCGGTCTGGCACTGCCCGACCTCTCTCGCCGCGTGCGCGCCCTGGCCGTCACCCTGGGCGGCGAAGGCTGCGACATCTGGGAAGGCGGCCAAAGCCAGCGCGTTGCCCCCACGGCCGCCAGCCAGATTGCCGACCCTACCGGCTGCGGCGACGCTTGGCGCGGCGCGCTGCTCTACGGCCTGGAGCAAGGCTGGCCCGTGGCCCGCTGCGCCGCCCTCGGCAACCGCCTGGGCGCGATCAAGATCGCCTCGCACGGCCCGCAGAACTACCAGGTGCAAAAAGAAGCGCTGCTGGCGGGCATCTGAAAACCCCGGGCGCACCTGCCACCCGCGCCGCGTGAAACGGGCCGCCGCCGTTTCCCACGCTGCCGCCCGCCTGGCCGGGCGGCAGGTTTTTCCGGCTTTCACATATCAACAGGAGACAAACTTGTCCAAGGCATTCATCAAGATCGTTTCTGCCGTGGCGCTGGCCGCCTGCGCGGCAAGTGCGGCAGCGCAAGAGGCCACCAAGGTGGTCATGGGCATTTCGGGCTGGACGGGCTACGGGCCGCTCTCGCTGGCCGAGAAAACCGGGCTGTTCAAAAAGCATGGCATCGAGGCCGAAATCAAGATGATTCCGCAAAAAGACCGCCATCTGGCGCTGGCTTCCGGCGCCATCCAGTGCGCGGCCACGGCGGTGCAGTCGCATATTTCCTGGACGGTCAATGGCGTGCCCATCACGCAAATCTTCCTGATGGACCGCTCCCACGGCGCAGACGGCCTAGCCGTGCGCGACAACATCAAGAGCTTTGCCGACCTCAAGGGCAAAACCATCGCCGTCAGCGCGCCCGGCACCACGCCGCACTTTTTTCTCTCGTGGATGCTCAGCAAAAACGGCATCCGCCTCAAAGACATACGCACCGTCGCGCTGGAGCCGCAGCCCGCCGCGCAAGCCTTCGTTTCAGGCCGCAACGACGCAGCGGTGAGCTACGAGCCGTATCTGTCCACCATCCGCGCCAAGCCCGAAGCGGGCCGCATCCTGGCCACCACCGTGGACTATCCGGCCGTGATCGACACCTTCGGCTGCACGCCGCAGTGGCTCAAGGCCAACCCCAAGGCCGCCCAAGGCATCACTGACGCCTACTTCGAGGCGCTCGACATGATCAGGAAAGAGCCTGAAAAGGCCTACGGCATCATGGGCGAAGTGGTCAAGCAAACGGGCGAGCAGTTCGCCGAATCGGCCAAGGCGCTGCGCTGGGCCGGCAAGGCCGAGAACCAGAAGTTCTTCGCCAGCGAAGTGCAGCCTTTCATGAAGGAAGCCGCCGCCATCTTGCTTGAATCTGGCGTCATCCGCCAGCTTCCGCAAACCTACGACGGCCTGGCCGATCCGCAATTCATCCGGTAAATCCGTGCGTCCGCTGCAACCTGTCACGCCCGGCGTCCGCTGGGCGCTGGGCATCGCTTTTTTCGCGCTGTTCGTGGCCGCCTGGTGGCTCGTAACCGCCCTTGGCTGGGTATCGCCCACCTTTTTGGCCAGCCCGGCCGCGATGGCGCGCGAAGGCGTGCTGCTGTTTACCGAATACGGCTTCGCCAAAGACGTGGGCATGACCGTCTGGCGCGTGATGGGCGGCTTCGCGCTGGCCGCCGCCATTGGCGTGCCGCTGGGCATTCTGATGGGCGCTTTCAAGCCTGTTGAAGCCTTTCTGGAGCCATTTGTCAGCTTCTGCCGCTATCTGCCGGCTTCCGCCTTCATTCCGCTGCTCATCCTGTGGGCGGGCGTGGACGAAGTGCAGAAGCTGCTGGTCATCTTCATCGGCTCTTTCTTCCAGCTCGTGCTGATGATCGCCATCTGCGTGGGCGGCGCGCGGCGTGACCTGGTGGAAGCCGCCTACACGCTGGGCGCCAGCGGCGGCGGCGTGGTGCGGCGCGTGCTCATTCCGGGCGCGGCCCCGCAAATTGCCGAAACGCTGCGGCTGGTGCTGGGCTGGGCCTGGACTTACATCATCGTGGCCGAACTCATCGGCTCGTCCAGCGGCATCGGCCACATGATCGTGGACAGCCAGGCGCTGCTCAACACCGGGCAGATCATCTTCGGCATCATCGTCATCGGCGTCATCGGCCTGGTGTCCGACTTCGCCTTCAAGCTCATCAACCGCCGCCTGTTCGCCTGGGCCTCGCTGTGAGAGGCTGGTTCCCAATGCACCGGATTCAAGGCTCTTATCCGCTCCTTGTTTGATAGCATGACGTCCTAGTGGAAACAGCGCAGAATGGCATTCTGCGCCCCCTTTATTTGCTCCTTGTTTTGATGCGGCGCAGGGGTCAAGACAAGGCGATGCGGCAGAAATGCGGCCCTGAACCGTGCTGTGCCGCTGCCTGCCGCGCCAGGCCGCCGGGCGGTTTTGCGCGGGGCCTTGCGGGCGCTTATTTCGGCGGCATGCGGATGGCGCCGTCGAGCCGGATGACTTCGCCGTTGAGCATGTCGTTTTCCAGAATGTGGCGCACCAGCCGGGCGTAGTCTTCGGGGCGGCCCAGGCGGCTGGGGAAGGGCACGCTGGCGGCCAGCGCGTCTTGCACGGGCTGCGGCATGCCAAAGATCATGGGCGTGGCGAAGATGCCGGGCGCGATCGTCATGTTGCGGATGCCGCTGCGCGCCAGATCGCGCGCGATGGGCAGCGTCATGCTCACGATGCCGCCTTTGCTGGCGCTGTAGGCGGCCTGGCCCATTTGCCCGTCAAACGCGGCGATGCTGGCGGTGGAGATGATCACGCCGCGCTCGCCCGTGTCGGCTTGCGGCTCGTTGTGCGTCATGGCCTCGGCGGCCAGGCGGATCATGTTGAAGGTGCCAATCAGGTTGATGCTGATGGTGCGGGCGAAGGATTCCAGCCGGTGCGCGCCGTTTTTGCCCGCCACTTTTTCCGCCGGGGCCACGCCCGCGCAGTTGATCAGCGCGGCCAGCTGGCCCAGCGCCTGCGCCTTTTGCACGGCGGCCAGGCCATCGGCCTCGCTGGTGACGTCGCAGTGCACGAAAGCGCCGCCGATTTCGCGCGCCACGGCCTCGCCTTTGTCGGCCTGCAAGTCGGCCACGACCACCCGGCCGCCTGCAGCGGCCAGCATGCGCGCCGTGCCTTCGCCCAGACCCGACGCGCCGCCTGTGACGATGAACGCCCTGTTTTCGATTTGCATGTTCTCTGATCTCCTTTATGCATGGTTGAGGAATGGGCCAGCGCGCATTGTGGAGCGCCAGGCGGGCGGGCCGTCTCCTGTTTTTCCCTGTATGCGCCGGGGCGCCGCTGCCACAATCGCCGCCCGCCATGCCAGAGACTGCCGCCGCGCCTTCCGCACCCTTTGAACCCTGCCACTGGCTGGCCGTGGCCGTGCCCGCGCCAGCCCACAGCGCGCTGGCGCAAACGCTCACCTACGCCCACAGCGCGCCGCTGCCCGCCGGCACGCTGGTGCGCGCCCCGCTAGGCCAGCGCGAAGTGCCGGGCGTGGTCTGGGGCCTGGCTAATGCGCCCGATGCCGCGCTGGCCGCGCACATCAAACCCCTGGCCTGCGCCTTCACCAGCCTGCCGCCGCTGGATGAAAACTGGCGCCAGCTGATCGCCTTCACGGCCCGCTACTACCAGCGCGCGCTGGGCGAGGTGGCGCTGGCGGCGCTGCCGCCGCAGTTGCGCACGCTGGACGAAGCGCAAATGGCGCGGCGGCTGGCCAAACTGGCCAAGCAAGACGCCGTGGCGCAAGGCCCGGCCACGCCCGCCGCCAGGCCCGGCCCTACGCCGCAGCAGGCCGCCGCGCTGGCGCAAATCGCCCAAGGCGCAGGCCCTTTTTTGCTGCACGGCGTCACGGGCAGCGGCAAAACAGAGGTCTACATGCGCGCGGCCGAAGCCGTGCTGGCGCAAGACGCGGCCGCGCAAGTGCTGGTGCTCGCGCCCGAAATCAACCTCACCCCGCAGCTTCAGGCGCGCCTGGCCGCGCGCTTTGCGCCGCTGCTGGGCGCGGGCGCCGTGGTGGCCATGCACAGCGGCCTCACGCCCGCGCAGCGCCTTTCGGCCTGGCTGGCCGCGCACACGCAGCGCGCGCGCATCGTGCTGGGCACGCGCATGGCCGTGCTCGCCTCCATGCCCGCCTTGCGCCTGATCGTGGTGGATGAAGAGCACGACCCCAGCTACAAGCAGCAAGAAGGCGCGCGCTACTCCGCGCGCGATCTGGCCGTGTATCGCGCGCGCTTGCAAGGGGCCAAAGTCATCCTCGGCTCGGCCACGCCGTCGCTGGAGAGCTGGCACGCCAGCCGCCCGGACGGGGGCAAATACCAGCGCCTGGTCATGCCTTCGCGCGTGGGAAGCGGTGCGGGCGCAGGCGCAGGCGGGCCTGCCGCGCTGCCCCTCGTGCGGCGCGTGGACATGAACCGCCAGCCGCGCGGCACGGTGATTGCCGCGCCGCTGCTGCAAGCCATCACCGAACGCGTGGGGCGCGGCGAGCAGTCGCTCATCCTCCTCAACCGCCGGGGCTGGGCGCCCGTGCTGCACTGCGCCAATTGCGGCTGGAAAAGCGAATGCCCGCATTGCAGCGCCTTCCGCGTCTTTCACCGCGCCGACCGCAGCCTGCGCTGCCACCACTGCGGCCTGGCGCAGCCCGTGCCCCGCGCCTGCCCCGCCTGCGGCAACGCCGACATCACCCCCATCGGCCGGGGCACCGAGCAGCTGGAAGAGCGCCTGGCCGCCCTGCTGCAAACCGCCCGCCGCCCCGACGGGCAGCCCGCCCGCATCGCCCGCATGGACGCCGACACCACCCGCCTCAAAGGCGCGCTGGCCCAGCAACTGGCGCACGTGCACGACGGCAGCGTGGACGTGCTTGTGGGCACGCAAATGATTGCCAAAGGGCACGACTTCCGCCGCGTCACCCTCGTGGCCGCGCTCAACCCCGACACGGCGCTTTTTTCCAGCGACTTCCGCGCGCCCGAGCGCCTGTTTGCCCTGCTCATGCAGGCCGCAGGCCGCGCCGGGCGCGACGCCGCCTACAGCCAGGCCAGCGGCCAGGGCAGCGAAATGTGGGTGCAAACCGAACACCCCGCCCACCCCTTGTTTGAAGCCCTCAAACGCCACGACTACCCCGGCTTTGCCGCCAGCCAGCTGGCCGAACGCCAGGCCGCCGGCCTGCCCCCCTACGCCCACCTGGCCCTGCTGCGCGCCGAAAGCCGCGCCCTGCCAGCGGCCATCGCCTTTTTGCAAGACGCCGCCGCCGCGCTGCAAGCCGACCCGGCCCTGGCGCACTGGGCCGCCCACGTCACCTGCTACCCCGCCGTGCCCGCCACCATGCAGCGCCTGGCCGGCATGGAACGCGCCCAGATGCTGCTGGAAAGCCCCCGCCGCGCCGCCCTGCAAGGGCTGCTGGCGGGCTGGCAAGCCGCCCTGCACGCCCTGCGTGCCCGCCACAAAGCCGTGCTGCGCTGGGCCATTGACGTAGACCCGCTCAGCTTTTGAGGGCCTGTTCAGGAGCAGGCGGAGAAAACGGGCAGACAGCAGCATGAACGCAGCACAGGCGGCGGGCAAGCAGCGTTATTTCGCTCCTATATTAATAGCATGTAGTCCTAGAGGAACGGGCGCATACCGGCATTTTTAGCCGCTCAAATTTGCTCCTGTTTTCGGTGTAATTCAGCAAGCATCCTCTATCCGCTAGTCACCCCAAAGCCTGCGGCAGCCGACTTGCATTCGCCGTACTTCGCGCAAGGGCATAAATAGATACCCCTATATGTAGAAATAAACAGCCAGTAATCGCACTAGCTTGTCGCTCATGAAAAGTAGCTTTTAAATCGGATTGTTTTCAACTGTTTCGGGGGCTTTCATGGCCGCCATTTCAAACACTTCCGCGAGCACTTCAGCCTCCGCGTCTGCATCCATAAGGCAGCGGCAAACGTCTGCGCTTTCCCCGGGGAAAAAGCCTGATGAGCAGGAAATCAGGCAAATGGCATCAGAGATCAACCGCACAGGCGACCGCCCCCTGTGGTTTGACGACCGGGATGAGCGCATGCAAGCGTTCGCCCGCCAGGCCGCGCAACTGCCCGCAGACGCGCGCCCGCAACTGCTGAAGGAAATCATCGACCAGCGCCCGGACGCCATTCATGACTGGGTTGGCGCGCAACGGCTGGAGCAACTGGCTGGCGCAGGCCGCATCAGCGCGGAAGAAAAAGCGGCCGTGCAAAGCACCGTGGCCGCTGCATATACCGAAGGCCACATCACCCATGCGCAAATGCAGACCATCATGGGCGTGGCCAGCATGCCCCCAGGCCATAACCCTGCGCGCTTTGAAACAGCCCGCAGCTTCCTGACAGGCAACGCGCCTGAGATGGCGGGCGCCAGAGCCAAATTTCTGCGTGACAGCTTTGCCGCCCATGTGGAGCGCGCCGCCAATGGCTATGGCGGCAGGCCTGATTTCAACAGCGCACTGGCGCTGACGCTGATGCAGTCAGGCGGGCAGCAAAGCGACGTGGCGCGCATTTTTTCCAAGCTGACACCGGCTGAGCAAAGCCTGGCAGCAGCGGGCGTGGGCGCGGCTGCCGTGGGCTATCGCTACAGCCAGCCCCATGTCAATGGTCTGACAGATCCCTGGGCCGTTTTGCATCGGGCCGTTGTGCAGGCGAATCCGCCAGCCACTCGGCAAGGGCAGCTGCAACTGACACGCATGGCCGAAGGGCTGGCTTCGTCGAGGCGCTACGCCACGCCTGAATCTGACAAGGCCGTGACGGACCTGTACGCGCAAGTGGCCGAAGGCCGCGCCCGGCAAAAAATGGACGATCCGCAAGCCATGGCCGAAGGGCTGGCCCGCGTTGCCAATGCCGAAAGCAGGGCCGCTGGCGTTCTGAAAACCCTGCCTCCTGATGCCAGCGCGGAACAAATCTGGCAAGCCATACAGAAAAATCCGGGCGCATTCACTGACCCCGTTTTTGTCCAGTACCTGGAGTTGCGCGGCGATCAGGCCCGCCATTTGCAGGGGTCAGATCTGCGCAACGACATTGGCCTGGCCTTGGGCCTGCCCGTAACGCAGGCCCCTGCCAACGAGGTGCAACAGGCCCGCATGGAGCGCGGTGAACTTGACTTCTTCAACGTCAATGCCGCTGATGGAGCAGGCCAGGCCATCCGCTCCATCGAAGCGCAAATCCAGAAAGCGGGCGGCGAAGGCGCGCGCGTGGCGTCGCTGCCCGTCACCGTCGCATCCAAAGAACACGGCCTGATCCAGACCGTCATCTGGCGTGTTGAAACCGCAGACGGCCGGGAAAAATTCGTTGACTACAACCCGGCCACCCAAGAGGCCCGCACCTACGCCAGTTTTGAAGACTGGAAAAACAACAACCAGCTGCCCCCGGGCGAAATGACCTATGCCCGCAACGGCCATCTGACGGCCGGAGTGAACGGCAAGCCCCAACTGGAAACCGGCAACACGCCCAACACGGTGGACACCGCCTGGGAAGCGTGGATCAAACCGGCCCTGGACGGCGCCGCGCTGGCGGGCGGCATCGTGCTGCTGGGCGCTGCCGTGGTCGGCACAGGGGGCACAGCGGTGATGGTCGGAGGCGCGCTGCTTGGCGCTTACGGCGCTGGCACTGGAGGCGTGGAACTGGCAGACCGCGCCGCACATGGGCAAACCCTGTCACTGGGCAATGCGCAAGCACGAAATGCTTGGCTGAACGTAGGTGCCAGCGCGCTCAGTTTGGGGGCCATGGGCGCCAGCATGCGCCTGGCAAACATGAGCGGACGCGCCACAGGCAATGCGATTGATGAAGCAGTGCAGCTGACCCGAATGGCGCAAACCGCGCGCGGCCTGAATGTGGCTGCACAGTACGCCGACACCGCCGCCTTTGCGGATGGCGGCCTGATGCTGGCCGCAAACTGGGACCGCATGACGCCTGCCGAACGAACGCAGGCGCTGGCCATGATGGCATTCTGGTCGGCTGGTACGGCTGTCAGCGCGCGGCAGGCAGGCGGCGTGAAAAATTTGTATGGCGTCAAGGATTTTTCCAATGCCATTTCCTCCACCCATCAATGGCTGAAGAGCCAGGAGGGGATGGTAGGAGATGCGTTACATCGTGATATTCAAAGCTCTTCCAGATTAATGGGGCGGTCGCCCGGGCCTGCGCCTGTGGCGCAATTAGAGACAGCAGAAGTGGAGTCAGCGTCTGTCAGCCAATCTAATAATGTACTGAAAAACAGAATTAATGACAAAAATATTGGAAGGGTTGAATCCGTAACTTTAGCTCAACCAAGAATATCTAATTCACCTCTGCCGCGTTCAAAAGAGTTGGGGCCTGTCTCAACAACTTCTGAATTGCTAAAAAAAGGATACATTCCCGGAACAGATGGTGTTATACTTGATCAAAACAGAGTTTTATTTAATGATCTATGGCAGCTGACTGAAAAAACAGGAGTTGAATTTGCGTTGACGCGTGAAAATGGACGCTACATTCTCAGAAGCGGGTCCCCAATTTCTGTGCCGATACCGCCAAATGTGCGTCCTATAGCACATACGCATCCTCTGAATTGTGATGGAGTTAACAGCCCCTTGCCGTCTAGAGCAGATATTAATGTATTAAATCGTTATTGGAAGCAACATCCGAACGAGCCGCGCCCTGTTTCTCAAATCATCATCGGGCCCGATGAAACTACGCGATTTTGGGCAACCGGCCAAGAAGAATGGAAGACAAAAAGGAAAGAAAGATGGAAGAAAAGATAAAACGGCATTTATTGGCCTATGCTCCTTTGGAGGACTTTTATGTATTGTCTCCACCATCAGGAGATGACAAGAATAGTCTAGTTGGTTTCTTCAGCAAAGGAGACCCTTTTCTTCTGGTCATAGACGATGATGAAATAGCGGAGCATGCGATAGATTTCCTCTTGAAAAATGGAGTGAAAGTTCTTTTCAGTGACGAAGAATTGTCTGAATATGGAAAGAACAGACAGGTTTCACGCGATCATCAAAATGAACGTAGTCGTTAAATAATTATGGACTGTGTTATTGCCAAGAATTGGCATAGTTCTATTCGATTCGGAGACTGTGCGGATGGATATTCCAGGCGCTGTGCGTCGGCTCGATGAATAAAACAAGCAAAGCAGAGCGTATCACGCCTTGCTTCTGGCGAAGCTTGTTTTTATGTGGGCATGTATCTAAAATCGGACTAGGACTAACTTTTGGAAATATTATAAGACCTATTTGCATCGAAGATTTCAAGTTTAAAAGGAGCTGTCGGAGGGTGATTGTCATATGAAATTTATCAAAAGCGGCAATGCCTGCAAAGCAGTCCATATGAGCGGGCCAACGCATAATTATCTTGAACTGGTTTTTTCTGATATTCCCGTGAATGATGTGGAAATATCAGTCCTCAGATTAAAAGCGGATGATATAAAGCGGCTTGATGAGAATGAGGTTGCGGGGCAGGTAAAAGCCGGTGTTGAATTTGCCTGCCAGCGCGTGGCGCAGAAATATTACGTCAAGCGTATTGCCTTTGTCTCCAGTGATTCGCCGCCGGAAAACAACTACTTTGCTCTGGCTCAGGCAATAGTGGAGCGATTGCATCACAAAAAGGAAGATTTTTGAGATTCAGAAGATGGGTCATGTATTTATCATTCGGGTTCATGTCCGGAGAATGGAAAACTCCATTATGCCGGACAGCATGAGCGATGCCTACGCCAGTTGCTATGCTGCATCGGCCAATTACGAGGAGGCTGTCAAAAAGGTGCTGGAAAAGCTGATATCCGATGGCCTCTATCCCGTCGAGATATTGACGCCTATCGCGATGCTTGAGGCAAGTGACTGGGATATTCATGTCAAGGAACAATGGGGAATCTATGCGGGCGAAATGCCGGGCCAAGATGAATTCATGAAACGAATGAATGATGGCGATGTCGTTTATGGCCCTTTCGGCGGATACTGATTTTTTTCAAGGTTCAGTTCAGGGAGACCATGATCCGAGACAACAACAAGGATAAAGCCTATTTTGATGAGCATATCGCTCTGAATGATGCTGCCATAGCAAAACGTCTGGATGTTGAAACGTTTCCGAATGTCAAGGGGCGTGTTGGCCGGGCATATACGCTTGTACATGATGCATTCATCGGCTGCATATACCGGTTTAGCCGGGGCGACAGTCTGGAAGACATTCGCCAGCATGTGTTTTTATGGATGCAGACCAAGGAAATCCAGCAACGCGTCATAGCCAACACGCCTGCCGAATTCAAAAATATATGCGAGCAATACACACGAGTAACGCTGGATACCGTTTATGACGCATTGACCATGATGGCCTTCAGCGCAGCCTTGCGCTTTACTCCAGAAGAAACGCATCGGTTATTGAGTGCGATAGGTCACGCGGGCAAAGATGCCCTGATGGACGAGGCGGCCCGCGCCTTGGGCGATGTGAACCGCCCTGTAGCCAGCGAATGCGCGTTTCCGAGGGTCTATGCGCCGCTGCTGGAAGTATGGCGCTCGGCGGCTGATCTGCGTGAAACCCGGTTGTGGGAATACGCCGCCAGCTGGAAAAAGAAAATATCGCCCATTTACTGGTCCAGCAGTCTGAAAGGGGCCGAGGGCGCTTATTTTGGCTACTGGTGCTTTGATATTGCCCTGGCGGTCATGCTGCTGGATATTCCAGACGCGGCCTTGAGAAAAAGCGCGTATTACCAAGCTGATTGGGTGGATGCGGCGCAGCAGGCCGCGCCTTGATTGCATCAGGCGCGAGGGAGCAAGAAATGCCACCGTATTGGAAATAACCTGGAAATAACGCCGCATTCATCCGGCTTTTTGCGGCAGTCAGGTTTCAGGCAGCCTCAATGTCCTTCGCCTGCGTTGGCATCGGGTTTGACGCGGTGCAGCAGCGCGAGCATGGCGGCGCGGATGCGTTCCAGCGCTTGCGGGGTTTGGCCTTCAAAGCGCAGCACGAGCATGGGGGTGGTGTTGCTGGCGCGGATGAGGCCGAAGCCGTCGGGCCAGTCCACGCGCAGGCCGTCAATGGTGCTGATGCGCGCGGGGGCGGCGAAGGCGGCGGGGGCCAGTTGTTGCAGCTCGGCGGCTAGGCGGTGCGGCTCGCCTTCGGCGCAGCGCACGTTCAGCTCGGGCGTGCTGTGGCTGCTGGGCAGGGCGTTGAGCACGGCACTGGGGTTGACGTGGCGGCTGAGGATTTCAAGCAAGCGGCAGGCGGCGTAGGTGCCGTCGTCAAAGCCGTACCAGCGCTCTTTGAAGAAGATGTGGCCGCTCATTTCGCCGCCCAGCGGGGCGTTCAGCTCTTTCATGCGGGCCTTGATGAGCGAGTGGCCGGTTTGGTGCATCACCGGCACGCCGCCCGCCGCTTCGATGGCCGGGGCCAGGCGCTGGCTGCATTTCACGTCGAACACGATGTGCCCGCCGGGCGCGCGGGTGAGCACGTCTTGCGCAAAAAGCATGAGCTGCCGGTCGGGGAAGATGGTTTGCCCGTCCTGGGTGACGATGCCCAGGCGGTCGCCGTCGCCGTCAAAGGCCAGGCCCAGCTCGGCATCGGTTTCTTGCAGGGCGCGGAGGATGTCGCGCAGGTTTTCGGGCTTGCTGGGGTCGGGGTGGTGGTTGGGAAAGCGGCCATCCACGTCGGTGAACAGCTCGATGACTTCGCAGCCGATGGCGCGCAGGATGCCGGGGGCCGATGCGCCGGCAACGCCGTTGCCGCAGTCCACCACGATTTTCAAGGGGCGCGTCATGGCTTGCTTGATCTGGCACAGCCCGGCGCTTGCGCTTTGGCCTGATGTGGCAGCCGGGCGCGCCAGGTGAATGTCGCCCACGATGCGCTCGCGGTAGGCGGGCAGCACGTCGTGCTGGCGCACGCTGCCGCCTTTCTGAAGCTGCCAGCTTTCTTCTTCCATGATGCGGCGCAGCTGCTGGATTTCTTCGCCGTAAATGGCGCGGCCCGCCAGCACCATCTTGAAGCCGTTGTCATCGCGCGGGTTGTGGCTGCCCGTGACCTGTATGCCGCTTTGGCACAGCGTGCTGGCGGCAAAGTAGAGCATGGGCGTGGTGCACATGCCGATGTCGATGACTTCGACGCCCGCTTCCGCCAGCCCGCGCGTGAGCGCGGCGGCCAGCGCGGGGCCGGAAAGCCGCCCGTCGCGCCCCACGGCAACCACGCGCTGGCCTTGCGCGATGGCATGCGTGCCAAAGGCGCGGCCCAGCGCCAGCGCCACGCTTTCGTTCAGGGTGGCGGGCGTGGTGCCGCGTATGTCGTAAGCCTTGAAGATGGAGGGGGTGATTTGCATGGGCGGCGATTGTAGGAATGGGGGTAGAAGCGAGAGGAGCGGTGCAGGGCGGGCACGCAGGCCATTCGCCAGCGGCGCGGCCGGGGCGCGGCAAGGCGTGAGCCTTGCTCTTCGCGTTGCCATGCCGCAAGGGGCTGGCGATGTTTGCTTTCGCTCCTTGTTTTATAGCGTTAGGTCCTAGTGGAACTTGCGCTGGATGGGTTTTTAGGCACCGCTAATTCGCTCTTTTTCTTGATGATAAACGGGCCTGCGGCGGCCGGGGCGCAGGCCTTGCGGATGGCGCGGGCGCATGAAAAAAGCAGGCCGCGAAGCCTGCTTTTCAAAAGCCAGGTCATACAGCCTAGCTGCAAGGGCGGGAAAGCGGTTTGGGATGGTCCGCGTTGCCCGCGCTGGCGTGTTTTCCGGCCCGCTTTTGCGTCTTCTGCGCCTTTTGCGGCCAGCCGAAGGTTCAGAACTGCGCCTGCACGCGCAGCCAGAACTGGCGGCCCGGTTCGTTCACGCGCATGGTGCGCACGCCCAGGGAGGGGTCGATGTGCGAGCCTGGGCGGCTGATGGATTCGGCGTAGGTTTTGTCAAACACGTTGTCCACGCCTGCTTGCAGGGTGACGTTGCGGTTGATGCGCCAGCCGCCGTTGATGGAAAACACGCCAAAGCCTGGGGTGGGGCCGAGGTCTTGCCCAATGATGTTGCCCTGCCCGATGGCGTAGCGGTTTTGCTTGGCGGCCACGCGCCAGAGCGCGCCGGCGCTCCAGACGCCGTTGTCCCAGTTGAGCGATGTCTTCAGCTCCAGCGGCGGGGTCTGGCCCAGCGGGCGGTGGTCGCTGCGGTTGGTGCCACGGGTGTAGGCCAGGCTGGCGCCGGCTTCCAGCGTGGGCAGCAGGCGCCACTTCACTTCGGCTTCGCCGCCGTAGCGGCGCGCGTCGATGTTGCGGGCCGCTGCCGCGCCGGGGTTGGTATCGACCAGGATGAAGTCTTTGACGCTGCTGGCAAAGAGCGAAACGGACGCCTGCACGCCGCCCTGGCGGTAGATCACGCCAGCGTCAATCTGGCGGTTTTTCTCAGGCTTGAGGGTGCTGCTGCGGTTGCGCTCCCAGAAGTCGGGCGAGCGCTCGGCCAGGCCCAGACCCGCATACCAGGTGGCGTTGCCAAAAACCTGCTCCCAGCGGCCAAAGGCGGAGGTGAGCTTGTAGGTCTGGTTTTTCGTGGGGCTGGCGGCGGGCTGGCGTTCAAAGACGGCGCGCACGCGGTCGTGCCGCAGGCCGGCCACGAGTTTTTGCTCGGGCGTGCGCTTCCAGGCGGCCTCGGCAAACGCGCCCGCCTGGCGGAAGCTTTGCGTGGGCATGAAGGGTTTGGCCAGGTAATCGGCATCCGTGCGCAAGCGGTGCCGGTCGCGGCTCCAGTCCAGCCCGGCCTGCACGTTCAGGTTGCCCCATTCCATGGTGGTTTTGAGGTGGGCGGTGCGCACGGTGCGCTTGGGGTTGCGCAGCCGCAGGCCCATCATGCGATTGACGGGGCGCATGCTGAAGTTGTCCATCACGTGGTCGATGGTGCCGCTGCCAAAGCGCAGCTCGGCTTCCTTGAACCAGGGAGTGATGTTCTGGTGCACGCCTTGCACGCTCCAGGCGTCGCGGTCGAACTTGGGGCCGTCCATCATGCGGTCGGCATAGGCGGCTTCGCCCCGGCTGCGCTCGTAGGTGACGCTCAGGCGCGTGTCGCGCGTGGGCATGAGGCCCGCTTGCAGCATCTGGCTGTTGCGCTTGAAGTGGGAATTGACTTCCTGCCCGCTGCCGTCTTTGTAGTTGTCGGATTTGTTGTGCGTGGCGTTGGCGCGCACGAAGAACATGCGGCCGGTGATGGTGGCATCGCCAAAGAGATCAAAGCGACCAAAGCTGCCCGCCGTGGCGGCGGCATTGACTTCGGCGCGCGTGGTTTCGCTGGGCGTGGGCGGCTGGCGCACGAAGCGCACGCCGCCAGCCACCAGCCCCATGCCCTGGGTGACGCTTTGCGGGCCTTTGGTGATGACAACTTCGTCAAACGCCGCCGGGAAGATGTAGGCCGTGGGCGGATCCATGCGGTTGCCGCAGCCGCCGTAGATGAACATGTCATCAGCCAGCACGTTCAGGCGCGAGCCGCCCAGGCCGCGCAGCAGCGGATCGCCCGAGCTGCCGCCCTTGCGGATGACGTTCAGCCCCGGCGTGCCCTTGAGCAAGCTGGCGCCGTCGCTGGCGGGCAGCGGCTGCAAAGCGGCCTTGGGGTCGATGCGCACGGCATCCGGCTGGCGGGGCACTGTGCCGGTGACCACCACCGTGCCCAGCGCGGGCGCAGGCTCGTTGGCTTGCGCGCGCTTTTCCTTTTCAGCCTGCGAGGCATCGGCGGCCCAGGCCGCGCTGACGGCCAGCGCCAGCGGCAACACGGCCCACGGCGCAACAAGTGAATGACGGATGCAGTGCTTCATCGCATATTTCCTTTGTGTACATAAAACAAAACCCCTGTATCGAAAATTGTATGAAGCCGTTTACCCGGCAGGCATGCGCAGCCCTTGACTTTGGTCAAAGGCGGGAACTCTGGTCAGGCGGCAAGCGCGAGACGGCAAGCGCACAAGCGGGGCGGGGCGAAACTCCAGGCCGTCTGCCGCCCGGCGCGGCTCAAGCGCGGGGCGTGCCTTCCGGCGGCATGCAAATCAAATCAAAAGAAGGAGCAAATTGAAGGGGCAGGAAAACGGCATTCGCGCACATTCCACCAGGACATCATGCTATGAATGCAGGAGCTAAAAATGCGCCTTCGCAGAGCAGCGGCCCGCCGGAGAGCGGCGCAAGCGCCCGGGCCGGTTTCTCTAGAATGCCCGCTTTCGCTTTTCAGGCCCTGGCCGAGATAGAGACATGAAACCCATCCAAGGCAGCATCGTGGCGCTGGTCACGCCCATGCATGAAGACGGCAGCGTTGATTTCGCTGCGCTGCGCAAGCTGATTGACTGGCACGTGGCCGAAGGCACGGACTGCATCAGCGTGGTCGGCACCACGGGCGAGTCGCCCACGGTCACCGTCGATGAGCAAAAGGAAATCATCCGCGTGACGGTCGAGCACGTGGCCGGCCGCGTGCCGGTCATGGCCGGCTGCGGGGCCAACTCCACCGCCGAGGCCATCACCCTGGCCCGCTACGCGCGCGAAGTGGGCGCCAACTGCCAGCTGCAAGTCGTGCCTTACTACAACAAGCCCACGCAGGAAGGCATCTACGCGCACTTTCGCGCCATCGCCGACGTGACGGGCGGCGATCTGCCCGTGCTGCTCTACAACGTGCCGGGCCGCACCGTGGCCGATTTGCAGCACGAAACCGTGCTGCGGCTGGCACAGGTGCCGGGCATCATCGGCATCAAGGAAGCCACCGGCAACATCGACCGGGCGCAGTGGCTCATCCGCGAAGCGCCCGCAGGTTTTGGCGTCTATTCGGGCGACGACCCCACCGCCGTGGCGCTGATGCTCTGCGGCGGCCAGGGCAACGTCAGCGTCACGGCCAACGTGGCACCGCGCCTGATGCACGAGCTGTGCATGGCCGCCATCGCGGGCGACGCGAAGGGGGCCATGCAGCTGCAACGCCGCCTCATGCCCCTGCACCGCAACCTGTTTGTGGAAGCCAACCCCATTCCCGTCAAATGGGCCTTGTCGCGCCTGGGCCGCTGCGGCGGCGCCTTGCGCCTGCCCCTCACCCCTTTGACGCCCGCCAGCCAGGCCAAGGTAGAGCAGGCCCTCAAAGACAGCGGGCTGCTTTGAAAGCAGACTCCCAGGCAGAGGCCCTCCATCCATTTAACGCCAGCTTCGCGCTGGCCCTTTTTTGCCTTGAAGGAATTCGCACAGTGAAGCATGCAAAACACATCCGCGCGGCCGCGCTGGCCGCTGCCGCAACCCTGGCCTTGAGCGCCTGCTCGGTGCTGGAGTCGGACAAGATTGACTACAAAAGCGCGGGCAAAGGCGTCTCGCTGGAAGTGCCGCCCGATTTGACGCAGCTGACAGACGCCTCCCGCTACGCCGCGCCCGACGGCGCCGTCACCGCCAGCAGCTACCAGGCCGGCCAGCACGCCGCGCGCGCCGCCGGCACGCCCGCCGCCACCGAGCAAGTGGCCGACGTGCAATACCACCGCAACGGCAACGAACGCTGGATCAGCGTGGGCCGCCCCGCCAGCGAGCTGTGGCAGCCCGTGCGCCAGTTCTGGCAAGACAACGGCTTTTTGCTCACCATCGACCAGCCCGAACTCGGCATCATGGAAACCGACTGGGCCGAAAACCGCGCCAAACTGCCGCAAGACATCATCCGCTCCACCATCGGCAAGGTATTCGACAGCCTCTACTCCACCGGCGAGCGCGACCGCTTTCGCACCCGCATGGAGCGCAACGCCAGCGGCGGCACCGACATTTACGTGACCCACCGGGGCATGGAAGAGGTTTACAACAGCAGCCACAAAGACAGCACCGTCTGGCAGCCCCGCGCCAGCGACGTGGAGCTGGAAACCGAATTCCTGCGCCGCCTCATGCTCCGCCTGGGCGCCACGCAAGAGCAGGCGCAGGCCGCCAAAGCCGCCGCCCAGGCGCAAGAAGCGCAGGCCGCCAGCAGCGGCCCGGCCCTGGCCGCGCTCACCCAGGCGGGCGGCCAGCCCGTCATCCAGGTGGGCGAGAACTTCGACCGCGCCTGGCGCGCCATCGGCCTGGCGCTCGACCGCGCGGGCTTCACCGTGGAAGACCGCGACCGCAGCAAAGGCGCTTACTACGTGCGCTACGCCGAGCCTGACGCGCCCCGCCCCAAACAAGGCTGGCTGGACCGCATCCTCAACCGCTCCGCCGCCGCCATTCCCACCACCCAATACCAGCTCATCATTCAGGAGCAGGGCGGCAGCAGCTTCGTGCGCGCCTTAAGCGAAAGCGGCGCGCCGCTGGACGCAGCCACGGCAGAAAAACTGCTGAAACTGATCGCTGCCGAAACCCGCTAAGCCCCGGCGCGCGCAACCCAAAGCGCGCCGCCGGAAACCCAAAACCGCAGCCGGACACAAGCGCCGCCTGCGGTTTTGGTTTTTTCAGTGCTTGTTCAACACCTGGCTGTGAGGAGCCAATGCGCGCCAGGGCAGCTTGATTCGCCGCCCTCATGGCCAGACTGTGAGCGGGTATCGAGAGCTTCAAAAGCAATCCTTTTTAGCTCCCGAATCCATAGCAATAGGTCCTAGTGGATATTGCGCGGAGTGGCATTTTTGCCTGCTTGAATTTGCTCCTGTTTCTGGCACCCTGCAAGCAGAGGGCCGCGCTGCGCTTTGGTCCCTAGGCCAGACCGTGAGCAGGCACCCGGGGCAGGTTTGTGCTTGAAGCCGGGAAAACGGGCCATGGATTGAACCAAACGGCGGCCCAGCTTCTCCGGGCGCGTTTGGCACGCGGACGAGCGCTTGCATGCAGCGGCCCGCCATTTACGGCGGCGGCAGCAAACCGGCTTATGGCGCTTTTCACACTGCGACACATACGTGACAATGCGTGTCCATTCGTAGCCATAGGAGAAATGCCATGTCCATCCCCCTGCTTGCGCAACGCTTGATCGCTCTGGCCGCTGCGGCCAGCCTGGCCGCCTGCGGCGGCGGCGATGATGAAACCCCTGGCGCGCCCACGCCGCCCGCACCAACGTCCATTCCCACGCCTGCGCCCACCCCGGCGCCGCCTGCACCCACCCCAGCGCCGCCTGCACCCACACCGGCGCCGCCTGCGCCAATCCCTACGGTGACGCCCAGACCCGCTCCTACCCCGACGGCAACACCCACCCCGACGGCAACGCCCACCCCGACGGCAACGCCCACCCCGACGCCCACTTTCACTCCCGCGCCTGCCGCAGCCAATCCTTTTGACGCCCTCTACGCCAGCAACTTCCAGCTCAAAGCCTTGTCAGCGGATGCCATTGCGCCGCTGGCGCGGCCCGCGCGGGCGCAGACTCTGGCGCAAGCCACGCTTGACCCGGCCTACGGCACGCGCATCTACCGCGCCACGGACGCCAGCGAAGGCAGCAGCGGCAGCACTTTCGTGCGTCACGCCTACAGCCGCAAGCAGGCGTTCAATGCCGACAGCACGCGCTATCTGGTGCGAGACAGCAAGAGCTACTGGCACCTGTACGACGCCCAAACCCTGCAAAAAATCAGGCAGCTGCCCAAGCTGCTGGGCGAAGCCGATCCCATCTGGCACCCCACTGATCCCGGCAAGCTCTACATGACCAGCAACAACGGCGGCAGCGCCTGGTGGCTGTATGACGTGAACACGGACGCCACCGAAACCGTGTTTGACTTCACCCTGCCCGCCACCGGCTCGCCCTGGCCGCAGGCCACCCAGTACTGGACGCACAACGAAGGCACGGCCAGCGCCGATGGCCGCTACCTGGCGCTGATGGTTTCGTCTTATGACAGCGCCACCCGGCAGACCACCATGCACGGGCTGATGACCGTGGACCTGGCGGCCCGCAAAATCATCGGCACGCTGCCAGCCTCCCGGTTTCCCAAACCCGGCGCAGCGCCAGATCACGTCAGCATCTCGCCCAGCGGCAAATACGTCGTGCCCTCCTGGCCTGCCGAAAACAGCGGCGACACCGGCGCAGGCACCTACGCCTATGCGCGCGACTTTTCCGGCGCGCCCAAGCGTTTGCACACCACCTCCGAACACTCCGATCTGGCCTACGGCCCCGCCCGGCAGGATTACTACGTGTTCGCCGATTACCAGGCGGGCCGCATCCGCGCCGTGGACATGGACACGCTGCAATCCATCGACATCGAAGCGCTCTACCCGCAGCCGGGCGAAAGCTACGCGCTGCACATCAGCGGGCAGGCCTTCGACAAACCGGGCTGGGTCGTCATCTCCACCTATCAGGACTACAGCAGCTATGACCAAACCAGGCCCGCCGCCGAGCTGCGCGCGCCCATGCGCAAAGTCTGGCTGGCCGAGCTGAAAGCGGGCGGCCGCAAGCTGAACGTGACGCACACCCGCCTGGCGCGCTACCCCGTGCCCTACTTCTTCGAGCCGCAAGCCAGCGCCTCGCGTGATCTGAGCCGCATCATCTTCACCAGCGACTTCGGCGCTGGCGGCAACGCCGACGACTACATCGCCGGCCTGCCCAGCTGGCTGGGCCGCTAACGGAAGGCTCCGGGCCCTGACTCCAATGGCCCGGGCCGCCTGCCGCAGCCGGGATGGCCTGAAAGAGCTTTACAAAGCTTCATCAGGCTTTGACTGGCGCGGCTGATGGTGACAAGCAGAATCAAAGTTTTCCGGTTTCCAACTGGCCTTCAACTGTTTCCGCTTTTGCCATGACTTCACCCTCTCTGCCCGAAGCCACCTCCGCCTCTGCACGGCCTGCCCGCTGGCGGGGGGCGCTGGGGGTGCTGGCGCTGCTGGCCGCGCTGGCGGCGCTGGGCTGGTGGCTGGTGGAGCGCGCGCAGGCTGGCCCGCAGGCATCCACGCAGGGGTTTGGCCCGGGCGGGCCGGGCGGCGGCGGGCGCAGCCGGGTCACGGTGGGCACGGCGCTGGCGCGGCAGGGCAAGCTGGCGGTGCAGGTGCAGGCGCTGGGCACGGCCACGCCGCTGGCCAGCGTGACGCTGGCGCCGCAGGTGTCTGGCGTGCTGACCGAGGTGCTGTTTGAAGAAGGGCAGATGGTGAAAAAGGGCGATTTGCTCGCCCGCATTGACCCGCGCCCTTTCGAGCAGGCGCTGGCGCAGGCCAAGGCGCAGCGCGCGCAGCAGCAGGCGCAGCTTCAGGCCGCGCAAGTGACGCTCAGGCGCTATGAAACGCTGTGGAAGCAAGACTCCATCGCCCGCCAGGAGCTGGATACGCAGGCCGCGCAAGTTCAGCAGCTGCAAGCGGCCGCGCAGGCCGCCGCCGCCGCCGTGGAGACGGCGCAGATCAACCTGGGCCACACGCGCATCACCGCGCCCATCACGGGCCGCATGGGCTTGCGGGCGGTGGACGCGGGCAACCTTGTTTCCAGCGCCACGGCCCTGGCCACGCTCACGCAGATGCATCCGATGGACGTGCTTTTTTCCGTGCCGCAAGACCACGTGCCCGCCGTGCTGGCCGCGCAGCAGGCCGGGCAGGCGCTGCCCGTGACGGCGCTGGACCGCGCCCGCGCGCACGTCCTGGCCGAAGGGCGCTTTGCCACGCTGGACAACCAGATTGACGCCGCCACGGGTTCTGCGCGCGCCAAGGCCCGTTTCAGCAACGAGGGCGCAAGCCTTTTTCCGAACCAGTTTGTGAACGTGCGCCTGCAACTGGGCGAGCGCGAAGGCGTGCTGATTCCCGTGACCGCCGTGCGCACCGGCCCCGAAGGGCACTATGTGTATGTGGTGGATGAGGCGGGCGTGGCGCACACGCGCGCCGTCACGCCCGGCATGGCCTCGGCCGAGGCCGTGCTGATTGAAAAGGGCCTGCAAGCGGGCGAGCGCGTCGTGACCGAAGGCGGCGACCGCGTGCGCGACGGCCAGCCCGTGCAGCTTCAGGGCCAGGCGCAGCCGCAAGCCGCCCCCGGGGCAAGCGGCGAAGGGCGCGGTCAGCGGCGCGGGCGCGGCGCGCAGGGCCAGCCGCCAGCGGTTTGACAGGAAAGGAGGCTTGAAAATGATCAGAAAAATATCGTGGTTTTTGTTTTGTTTTATGGGATACCGCTTCTGGTGAACGTCCCGTGGAGTTTTATTTCAATCACCCGCATATTGATGACAGATTCAAATATATGGCAAGAGGCTATGGCTTTTCCATATCCGCTTCCAGAGTTTCTGGCGAAAATGATGCCGAGCAGACTCGGCACGATGCTCGTGGCGCTTTTTCTTCTGAATCTGCTGCTGGCTGTTTTTCCGGCGCATCGCGTGTGGCTCATGCTTTCAGGCCGGGAAAAAGGTGTGCCGGCGGCCTATAACGGGCTGGCGCAATGGCTGGGCATGGCGGGTGCGTTTTTCATTGCGGCTTTTGTTCTGGGAATCATTGTGACCATCGTTTTGCGGGCAGGCTCTGGCGTGCCAGCCGCCATGCTGCTGATTCCCACGCCCTATTTGGTGCCCACGAGTTTTGTGCTGACGGAAATCAAGAGTTTCATGCAGCACCGGGCGGGAAAACGCCGCAAGGCGCGCGCCATGCGCCCAGAAAGATAATGGCCGGAAATGATTTTCAGGATGCGCCGCCGAACGCACGCAAAAACAAGGCGATCAGCCCGCCGCAGGCAGACGGAATTGCTTCGAAAGAAAGAGCAAATTCAGGCTATCTGAAAAGCTGCCCGCCGCACATTCTTCTAGGACATCTTGCTATGAATCAAGGAGCGAAAAAATGGCTTGCCGGGCTTCGGCGGGAGCGGGCGGCATGATCAGAAAAATATCGTGGTGGCTCATTTTCATTTTCGCGGGCCTGCCGCTGCCCCTGATTTTGCTGCTGACTTTGGCGCATTCCATGCTTCATCCGGCGTGGCCGTTTTTGTCGGATGCGGAATCCGCGCTGATGCCGCTCCTGATTTTTCCCGCCATCGTCCATACCGGTTTGTTCAGCTTCATTCATCGAATGCTTCTGGAGCCGCTGGGGTTGGCTTCTTTTTCTGAATGGCTGTTGGGGTGGATGTTTTTTTTGCTTTCAGCGCTGCTGGTGTGCGCCGTGCTGCACCGGCTGTGGCAAATGGCGGCGCGGCGCGAAATGACGCCTGCCGTTTACCGGGGCGGTTTGCAATGGGCAGGCATGGCGGGCATTTTGATTTTCGCCATGCTTTTTGTTTTTGTACATTGGCCGTATTTGGGGCTGGAAAATCTGGAAGATTTTTTTCCGCTGGACTGGTTTTTCATGCTTGCGGGCGTGCTGCTGCCCTGGAGTTTCATATTGAGCGAATGGGCCAGTTTCAGGCAGCGCCGGGCGCAGAAGCGGGCTGAAATGCGGGCTGGCAAGAAAAACGCCCTTGAAAATCATGCCCAAAAGGGCGGCTGATGGCGCGGGCGGCTGAAATGCAGTCTGAAATACGGATAGGTTTGGCGCGGGAGCACGCAGCGGCGCGCATGCATGCGCGGATGCATGCGCGCGTGGATGACGGGCTGAAAAAACTGTCGTGGTGCGCGTGCTGGCTGGGCGCGGCCTGGCCGGGCGCGGCGGCGCTGCTGGCGGCGCTGGTGCTGGCGGCCAGCTGGCCGCCCTTGCTGGGGCAGTGGCAGGCGCTGGCGGCGGCGGCGTGGATGTTTTCGTTTTCGGCAGCGTGGACGGCGCTGCCGGGCCTGGCCGGGCTGGCGCTGGCGCTGGTGGCGCTGCCGCTGGCAGTGCGGCGGGCGTGGAGGGCCGGGGCGCCGTGCCAGCGGCCTATGACGGGCTGTTTGAGACGGCGGGCGTGGCGGGGGCGTTTTTTTTGCTGCTGGCGCTGGCGCTGGCGGCGGCGGGCGCGCTGGGCTGGCCGGTGAAGGCGGTATGGCAGCACCGCGCGCTGTGGCCCGCTGGCGTGCTGCTGCCGTGGGCCTTTGTGTCGGCAGAGCTGGCCGAATGGTTTGGGGCCGGGCGCGAGGGCCGCTCCATGCAGGAGAAATCAGCAAGATGAACGTTTCGCGCCCTTTCATTCAAAGGCCGGTGGCCACGGGGCTGTTCATGCTGGCCATTGTGCTGGCGGGGCTGCTGGGCTGGCGCTTTTTGCCGCTGGCGGCGCTGCCGCAGGTGGACTACCCGACGATTCAGGTGCGCGCGCTGTATCCGGGGGCCAGCCCTGACGTGATGAGCCGCACGGTGACGGCGCCGCTGGAGCGGCAGCTGGGGCAGATGCCGGGCCTGGCGCGCATGGCCAGCACGAGCGCGGCGGGGGTGTCGCAGATCACGCTGCAATTTGCGCTGTCGCAGTCCATGGATTCGGCCGAGCAGCAGGTGCAGGCAGCCATCAACGCGGCCAGCGCGCTGCTGCCGGCGGATTTGCCCGCGCCGCCGGTGTATGCGAAGGTGAATCCGGCAGACGCGCCGATTCTTTCGCTGGCCATCACTTCCGGCAGCCTGCCGCTGCCCCAGGTGCAGGACATGGTGAACACGCGGCTGGCGCTGAAGATCAGCCAGATCAGCGGCGTGGGGCTGGTGACGCTGGCTGGCGGCCAGCGCCCGGCCGTGCGGGTGCGGGGCAACGCGCAGGCGCTGGCGGGCATGGGGCTGGGGCTGGATGCGATTTCGTCGGCCATCAGCGCGGGCAATGCCAGCGGGGCCAAGGGCAGTTTTGACGGCCCCGCGCGCAGCTACACCATCAATGCCAATGACCAGCTCGTTTCCGCCGACGACTACCGCGAGCTGATCGTGGCCTACAAAAACGGCGCGCCCGTGCGCCTGAAAGACGTGGCCGAGGTGACGGACGGCGCCGAAAACGACCGCCTGGGCGCGTGGGCCGCCATCAAGGCAGATTCAGCCGATACAGGCAGCGTGGCCCTGCCGCTGTCGCCCGCCATCATCGTGGACGTGCAGCGCCAACCCGGCGCAAACGTGATTGCCACGGCCGACGCCATCAAGGCCCGGCTGCCCGAGCTGGCGCAAAGCCTGCCGGGCAGCGTGCAGGTGGCCGTGCTGGCCGACCGCACGCTGGGCATACGCGCCTCGGTGGCGCACGTGCAAATGGAGCTGGCGCTGGCGGTGGCGATGGTGGTGCTGGTCATCTTCGGCTTTCTGCACAGCGCGCGCGCCACGGTGATTGCCAGCGTGGCCGTGCCCATTTCGCTGCTGGGCAGCCTGGGCGTGATGTACCTGCTGGGCTACTCGCTCAACAACCTGAGCCTGATGGCGCTGACCATTGCCACGGGCTTTGTGGTGGACGACGCCATCGTGATGATCGAAAACATCGCCCGCCACCGCGAAATGGGCAAGCCGCCCATGCAGGCGGCGCTCGAAGGGGCGGGGCAAATCGGCTTCACCATCGTCTCGCTCACCATCTCGCTGGTGGCGGTGCTCATTCCGCTGCTGTTCATGCAGGAAGTGATCGGGCGGCTGTTTCGCGAATTCGCGGTCACGCTGGCCATCACCATCCTCATCTCCGCCGTGGTCTCGCTCACGCTCACGCCCATGATGTGCGCGCGCTGGCTGGAGCCGCTGCAAGAAGGCGCCGGCCGCCTGGGCCGCGCCATGCAGCGCGCGCTGCACGCCACCGTGGCCGCCTACGGCCGCGCCCTGCAAGCCGTGCTGGCGCGCCAGACGCTCACGCTGCTGGCCGCGCTGGGCACGGTGGCGCTCACGGCGCTGCTCTACGTGGTCATTCCCAAGGGCCTGTTCCCCACGCAAAGCAGCAGGCAGCTCATGGGGCGCGTGCAGGCGGCCAGCGACGCCTCCTTTGCCCGCATGGCGCTTTTGCAGCAGGCCGCCGCGCGCGTGGCGCTGGCTGATCAGGCCGTGCAGTCCGTCAGCGCCGTGGCCGGCGTGGACGGGGCCAACAACACCGCCTTGAGCGAGGGGCGGCTGACCATCAACCTGCGCCCGCGCACCCTCTTTGGCGACAGCGAAGCGGCCATCATGCAGCGCCTGCGCCAGGCCGTGGCCGCACAAGTGCCCGGCGCCACGCTCTACCTGCAACCCACGCAGGATTTGACGGTGGACAGCGCCACCGGCCCCACCGAATACCGCTTTGACCTCGAAGGCGCAGACACCGCCCTCGTCAATGAATGGGCGCAGCGCCTGGCGCAAGCCTTGCAAACCGTGCCCGAAGTGCGCCACGCCACCACCAGCGCCGGCGCGCAAGGGCTGGCCGCGCAAGTGCAGACTGACCGCGAAACCGCCTCGCGCCTGGGCGTGACGGCCAGCAGCATCGACAACGCGCTCTACAACGCCTTTGGCCAGCGCATCGTCTCCACCATCTTCACGGAAACCAACCAGTACCGCGTCATCCTCGACGCGGCGCGCCCGCCCGCTTCCGGCCCGTCTGCTTCAGGCGCGGCAGGCGGCGCCAGCTTGCAGGCGCTGCAAGAGCTGCCCGTCAAAACCAGCAGCGGCGCCAGCGTGCCCCTGGGCAGCATCGCCGCCATCACCGAAGCGCCCGCCGCCCTGCAAATCACCCGCGTGGGCCAGTACCCGGCGGCCACCGTCGGTTTTGACGTGGCCCCCGGCGCCAGCCTGGGCGCGGCCGTGCAGGCCATCCGCCAGGCCGCCAGCGCAGCGGGCCTGCCCGCCGCCCTCACCCTGCGCTTTACCGGCGCGGCCGGGGCCTGGCAGCAATCGCTGCAAGGGCAGCTGTGGCTCATTGCCGCCGCGCTGGTGTGCGTCTACATCGTGCTGGGCGTGCTGTATGAAAGCTACGTACACCCGCTCACCATCCTCTCCACGCTGCCCTCGGCGGGCGTGGGCGCGCTGCTGGCGCTGTGGGCCACGGGCCACGCGCTCGACGTGGTGGGCATCATCGGCCTCATCCTGCTCATCGGCATCGTCAAGAAGAACGCCATCATGATGATCGACTTCGCCATCGACGCCGAACGCGCCCAGGGGCTGCCTGTCGCGCAGGCCATCCACCAGGCCGCGCTGCTGCGCTTTCGCCCCATCCTCATGACCACGCTGGCCGCCTTGGCCGCCGCCTTGCCGCTGATGCTGGGCTGGGGCGACGGCGCCGAACTGCGCCGCCCGCTGGGCCTGGCCATCTTCGGCGGCCTTGTGCTCTCGCAGCTGCTCACGCTCTTTACCACCCCCGTCATCTACCTCTGCTTCGACCGCCTGGGCCGCGCCCGCGCTGGCAAGCCGGACAACGAAGCAGACGAGAAGGCCCCCGCATGAGCGCCGTTTACATCAATAAAAGGAGCGAATCTGCACCCCGCAAAAAGGCATCTGTCGCAAGTTTTACGGGGACCTTATGCTATCGAACCAGGAGCGAATTCATGAGGGATTCAGGCCCTTGCCTGCGGCCAGGCGGCAAACAGGCTCTGGACATCCGGCCAGCGGCATGAGGGGCGCGGCATGAACCTCTCGCGCCCCTTCATCACGCGGCCCATCGCCACCACGCTGCTCACGCTGGGGCTGGCGCTGGCGGGGCTGGCGGCTTACTTTGTGCTGCCGGTGGCGCGGCTGCCGAATGTGAATCAGCCGGTGATCACGGTTTCGGCCAGTCTGGCGGGGGCTTCGCCGGCAGACATGGCGCGCACGGTGGCCACGCCGCTGGAACGCACGCTGGGCGTGATTGCGGGGGTGACGGAGATGACCTCCAGCAGCGAGCCGGGCAGCACGCGGGTGACGCTGATGTTCGAGCAGTCGCGCGATATCGACAGCGCCGCGCGCGATGTGCAGGCGGCCATCAATGCCGCGCGGGCCGATTTGCCGGCCACGCTGCGCGCCATGCCCGCCTGGCGCAAGCGCAATCCGTCGGCGCAGCCGTTCATGATCCTGGCGCTGTCTTCGGCCACGCGCTCGCCGGGGCAGATTTACGACGTGGTGAGCAACCTGGTGAGCCAGCGCTTGCTACAGGTGCCGGGCGTGGGCGATGTGGAGCTGGGCGGCGGCTCGCTGCCGGCGGTGCGGGTGGCGCTCAACCCTTTCGCGCTGGATGCGCTGGGCATGAGCAGCGAGGACGTGCGCGCCGCCATTCAGGCGGGCACGGCCAACCGGCCCAAGGGCGTGCTGGAAACGGACGCAGGCGAAGGCAGCGGCGCTGCGCAAGGGCGGGCGCTGCAAATCGTCACGCCCGCGCCGGGGCTGAAGGCGGCTGACTGGCGCGATCTGATCGTGGCCGTGCGCAATGGCGCCGGGGTGCGCCTGTCTGACGTGGCGCAGGTGAGCGACAGCGTGCAGAACACGCGCACGCGCGGCATGTTCAACGGGCAGGCGGCCATCATCGTCTCCATCACGCAGGAGCCAGGGGCCAACCTGATTGCCACGGCTGACGCCATTCACGCCCTGCTGCCGCAGCTGCGCGCGCAGCTGCCGGGCGATATTGCGCTGAACGTGGCCAACGACCGCACGGCCACCATCCGCTCGTCGGTGCATGAAGTAGAGCTGACGCTGGCGCTGGCCGTGCTGCTGGTGGTGGGCGTGGTGGGGCTTTTCCTGCGCAATCTGCGCGCGGCGCTGATTCCGGCGGCGGCCACGGTGGTGTCGCTGCTGGGCACTTTCGGCGCGATGCACGTGCTGGGCTATTCGCTGAACTATCTGACGCTGATGGCGCTGACGGTGGCCACGGGCTTCGTGGTGGACGACGCCATCGTGGTGCTGGAAAACATCTCGCGCCATCTGGAAGAAGGCATGCCGCGCCGCCAGGCCGCGCTGCGCGGCGCGCGCGAAGTGGGCTTTACGGTGCTGACCATCAGCGCCTCGCTCATTGCGGTGTTCATTCCGCTGCTGTTCATGAGCGGCTTTATCGGGCTGATGTTCAGGGAGTTCGCCGTCACGCTCTCGATCGCCGTGCTCATCTCGCTGCTCGTTTCGCTCACCACCACGCCCATGATGTGCGCTGCGCTGCTGCCGCGCAGCCTGGCGCGGCCCGCCGCAGCGCCGCAGCGCCAGAGCCTGCTGGGCCGCCTGCGCCAGCGCGTGGCGGGCGCTGCCGTGGCCGCCTACCTGAAGGCGCTTGACGGCGCGCTGGCCGCGCCCTGGCTGGCGGTGCTGGCGCTTGCGGCCGTCATCGGCATGAGCGGCTGGCTGTTTGCGCACATGGCGCGCGGCTTCTTTCCGGAGCAAGACAGCCGCCAGATGCAGGGCCACATGCGGGCCGACCAGAGCATCTCCTCCAGCCTGCTGGCCGACAAGATTCAGCAGGCCGTGGACATCGTGCGCGCCGACCCCGCCGTGGGCGACGTGGTGGCCTTTTCCGGCGGCGGACGCGCTGGCGGCGGCTTTCTGGCCGCCGCGCTCAAGCCCGCCAGCCAAGCGCCTGAAAGCTCGCGCGCCGTCATCAACCGCCTGCGACCGCAGCTGGCGCAAATCACGGGCCTGAGCGTGTTCATGAACCTGGAGCAGGAAGTGCGCATGAGCGCGCGCAGCAGCAATTCCGGCACGCTCTACGTGCTCAAGAGCGACAGCGCCGCCAGCCTGCGCGAGTGGACGCTCAAGCTCGCCGCGCAGCTCAAGACCGACCCGCGCCTGACCGACGTGGACGAAAGCCAGAGCGACAACGGCGTGGAAACGTTCATCACCGTCCATCGCGACCGTGCCACGCAATACGGCGTGAGCAGCAGCGCCCTCAATGCCGCGCTCTACAACGCCTTCGGCCAGCGGCAAATCGCCACCTTGTATGCCGACCTGAACCAGTACGCCATCGTCATGGAATGGCTGCCGCGCCTGGCCCAGTCGCCCCTGGCCCTGCAAGACGTGCGCGCGCCCTCCAGCTTCAGCGCCAGCGCCAGCGCACCGGCCAACCCCGGCCTGCGCGACGCCTCCACCGGCCAGAGCCTGTCCACCAGCGCCCGCACCCTCGTGCCCCTGACCTCGTTTGCCAGCTACGCCGAGCGCGCCGTGCCCACCAGCGTGCAGCACGACGGCGGCGAGCTGTCATCCACCCTCTCTTTCAACCTGGCCGACGGTGTCAGCCTGCAAGCCGCGCAAGAAGCCGTGCGCGAAGCCGAAAACGCCATTGGCATGCCCAACAGCGTGCGCGGCCAGTTCGCGGGCAACGCCGCGCAAATGCAGCAGCAGCAAAGCGAGCAAATGTGGCTCGTCATTGCCGCCGTCGTCGTCATCTACCTCGTGCTGGGCATCCTGTACGAGAGCCTGATTCACCCGCTGACCGTGCTCACCACCTTGCCCAGCGCGGGCTTCGGAGCCGTGCTGGCGCTTTTGGCCATGAAGATGGAATTCACCATCATGGCCCTCATTGGCGTGTTCCTGCTCATTGGCATCGTCAAGAAAAACGCCATCCTCGTCATCGACTTTGCCCTGAGCGCCGAACGCGAGCGGGGCCTGGACGCGCGCAGCGCCGTGCGCGAAGCCTGCCTCAAGCGCCTGCGCCCCATCCTCATGACCACGCTGGCCGCCGGCCTGGGCGCGCTGCCGCTGGCCATTGGCTTTGGCCAGGGGGCCGAACTGCGCCAGCCCCTGGGCGTGACCATCATCGGCGGCCTGCTCGCCAGCCAGTTCATGACCCTGCTCACCACCCCCGCCATCTACGTGCTGCTGGACGGGCTGCGCCAGCGCATTCATCGTCCTTGCGCGGAAAGAATGCAATGGCCTGACTCGCAACGCCATTCAGCTCCTTGGCATAGCGGCTCCTGAGAACCTGTTCAAAGCCTCGTTTTACTATGAAATAAATAGCTGCCCGCGCCCATTCCACCAGGACTTGAGGCCGGTTTGATGCCTGAAATCCAGCCCTGTAATCCAAACCCGAACTCCGCTTCTGAACGCCATGCGCTCCACCCCTTGCGCCGCCTTGCTTGCCCTGGCCGCCCTGCTTGCCGCCTGCTCGCAAGCAAGCCGCCACGAAACCCCGGCCATCGACTTGCCTGCCACATGGAAAACCCTGCCCGCCGCCGGTGCTGCCAAATCTGACGCCGCCGCCCCCGAAGGCTGGATCAGCGCCGATCAGGCCGCCCGCCCGCTGGCCGCCGACTGGTGGCGCGGCTGGCAAGACCCCGTCCTCTCGGCCCTGATGGAGCAGGCCGCCGCCCATAACCAGACCGTGGCCGCTGCCGCCGCCAGCGTGCGGCAGGCCCAGGCGCTGCTGGAGCAGCAGCAGGCCGCGCTCTGGCCCACGCTGGGCCTGCAAGGCAGCCAGCAGCGCAGCGGCGGCGACGCGCGCGCAGCTGGCGGATCGGGCAGCCTGAACCTGTCGGCCAGCTGGGCGCCTGACCTCTGGGGGCGCGCCGCCAGCGCCGCCAGCGCCCAGGCCGCCGCCGTGCAGGCCAGCCAGGCCGACCTGGCCGCCGCCCGGCTGGCCGCGCAAGCCAGCCTGGCGCAAAGCTACTTCGCCCTGCGCGAAGCCGATGCCGAGCTGGCCCTGCTGGACGACATCATCGAAGGCTACGAACGCAGCGCCGCCATTGCCCAGCGCCGCTTTGAAAGCGGCACGGTGGCCCGCACCGACGCCCTTCAGGCCCAAAACACGCTTGAATCCGCCCGCGCCAGCCGCGCCGCGCTGGAGCGCAACCGGCATCTGGCCGAAAACGCCATTGCCGCCCTCACGGGCCAGCCGGCCACCGCCTTCAGCCTGCCGCCCGCCCGCTCGCTGCATGACTGGCAGCGCGCCCTGCCAGCCATCCCGGTGGATGTGCCCGCCACCCTCTTGCTGCGCCGCCCCGACGTGGCCGCCGCCGAGCGCGCCGTGGCCGCCGCCAACGCCCGCATTGGCGTGGCCCGCGCCGCGTGGTTTCCCACCCTCAACCTCAATGCCAGCGCGGGCGGCGGCGGCGCAACGCTGGCCGATGTCATCTCCGCCCCGCAATTGCTGTGGTCGCTGGGCCTGAACCTGGCGCAAACCCTGTTTGACGCTGGCGCGCGCTCCGCCGCCGAAAAACAGGCCATCGCCGCCCACGAGCAAGCCGCCGCCGCCTACCGCCAGCGGGCGCTGACGGCCATGAAGGAAGTGCAAGACCAGCTCGCCACCTTGCAAACCCTGGCCCGCCAGCAGCGGCACGCCGCCGCCAGCGCCGAAAACGCCGCCGCCATCGAGCAGCAAATGCTCAACCGCTACCGCGCCGGCCTGGTGGCCTACACCGAAGTGGTCACCGCCCAGGCCAGCGCCCTCACCGCCCGCCGCTCGCTCATGCAGCTGCAACTGCAACGCCAGCAGGCCGCCATTGCCTTGATTCAGGCGCTGGGCGGCGGCTGGCAAACGCCGCAGCAAGCGCCGCAGCAAGCGCCGCAGTAAACGCCTTGAAATGCAGCCTTCATGTGTCCGGGCGCTTGAGCTGCTTGAGCCGCCCGGGGCCGCGCGCGCTGGCCTCCTTGCGTCCTGTCTATTGCGCAAAAAAAGCGGGGCCAGGCCCCGCGTTCATGCCGGCTCCAGGCCCGCTCCTACTGCATCACCACGCTGGCGCCCTGCGGCGGCTTGAACTGGAAGCGGCTGGCGGGCAGGCTGGGCTTGAGGGTGAAGCGCTCGAAAGTGATGAGCGACTGCTGGCCGAAGCTGTCCACGATTTCGAGCGTGGCCAGTTGCGGTGCGCCGCCTTCGCTGGCGGCGGGCGCGAAGCCAATGCGGATGCTCTGCAACTGCCCGTCTTTGGAGCGCGGCAGGGCCTTGACCCAGTCCTGCCCGTTGCGGCGCGGCTCTTCGCTCAGCTCGAAGTCTTTTTGCAGCGCCTGCATGGTGGTGGCCGAGGCGATGATGGCTGCCGGACTGGCGCCCAGGGCCTGCTCCTGCGGGCGGGCCGTGACCTGGTCCAGATCGGCGTCGTACATCCATAAAGTCGTGCCGTCGGCCACGATGGTTTGCGTGAAAGGCTTCTGATAGTCGAAGCGAAAGCGCCCGGGCCGCTGGAACTCGAATTGCCCGCTGGAGGTTTTGCTGCGCGCAGCCTGCTCCTGCCGTGGCGGGGTGGTCACCACTTGCGTGAAGGCGGCCTGCCCGGCGCGGGCGGATTCCACGAATTGCGCCAGCGCCTGCATGCCGCCAGCGTGGGCGGGCAGCGCGGCAGACAGGCTGGCGGCAAAGGCGACGGAGGCAAGAATGAGCGTGCGCAAGGTTTTCATGGCTGGCGTGGAGCTTGGGGCATCCGGGCAAGTTCCGGCCCGCAGCCGGGCCGTCGGGAAAAGGGCGAAAGGCGGCAGCAAAGCTACCGCCCCAGGGCATGCAGCAGGCGGTCAAGGCCGCCTTCGTTGATGAGCACGGCGGCCCGCTCGCGCACCCTGGGCTTGGCATGGTAGGCCACGGAAAGGCCAGCGGCGGCCATCATTTCAAGATCATTGGCGCCGTCGCCTACAGTGATGGCCTGCGCAGGGGCGATGCCCAGCAGGCCGCACACGTCCAGCAGGGTCTGGCGCTTCATGGCGCCGTCCACGATGTCGCCCCAGCTTTGCGGCAGCAGGCGGCCCGTGAGCTGGCCCTGCCGGATTTCAAGCTGGTTGCTGCGGGCGAAATCCAGCGCCAGGCGCTGGCGCAGGCGCTCGGCAAACCAGGTGAAGCCGCCGCTGAGCAGCAGCGTTTTCAGCCCCGCCGCCTTGGCGGCCAGAATGAGTTCCGCCGCGCCGGGGCTGGGGCGCAAGCGCTCCTGCCACACACGCTCCAGCTGCGCCTCGCCCACGCCTTGCAGCAGGGCCACGCGGCGGCGCAGGCTCTCCTTGAAATCGGTGATTTCGCCGCGCATGGCCGCTTCGGTGATGGCGGCCACTTCAGCGCCGCGCCCTGCGGCGGCGGCGATTTCGTCCACGCACTCGATGTTGATGAGGGTGGAGTCCATGTCAAAAGCGATGAGCCTGAAATGGCCCAGCGGCGGCAAGGCAGCGGCGCTGCGCACGAGCAGGCCAGGGGCGATTTCGCGCAAGGGCGCGGACGGTGAGGCGGTCATGATGGGCGGAAGCGGTTGATCATTAAAAAAAGGAGCGGATTCAGGGCGTGAAAAACGCGTAACGTCTTAGTGGAATCGGGAGAGCTTGCTATGGTTTTCAAAGCTATTTCCGGCTTGCCTGGGAACCTGTTCAAAGAGCGGGACGGGTAAGACGCAAGGGGCGCAAAGGGCGCTCATTCGCGGCCCGCATCTGCCGCCGCCAGCGTTTCCGCGCGGATTTCTTCGGTCAGGCGGGCCTTGAGCTGCATGAATTCGGGCGAAGTCTTGAGCGTGTAGTGGCGCGGGTGCGGAAAGTCCACGGCGATTTCGCTCTTGATGCGGCCCGGGCGGGCGCTGAAAACAGCCACGCGGCTGGCCATGAAGATGGCTTCGTCAATGTCGTGCGTGACAAAGAGCACGGTTTTCTGCGCCTGCTCCCAGATGCCCAGCAAAAGCTCCTGCATGAGCACGCGCGTCTGGTTGTCCAGCGCGCCGAAAGGCTCGTCCAGCAGCAGCATCTTGGGGTCGTTGGCCAGGGCGCGGGCAATGGCCGTGCGCTGCTGCATGCCGCCGGAGAGCTGCTTGGGGTAATGGTGTTCAAAGCCGCGCAGGCCCACTTTGGCAATGAAGAAGTCGCTGCGCTCTTTTTGCTGCGCCGCGCCCATGCCGCGCTCGCGCAGGCCGAAGCGGATGTTCTGCTCCACCGTCAGCCACGGAAAGAGCGTGTAGCTCTGGAACACCATGCCCCGGTCCGCGCCGGGGCCGCGCACGGGCGCGCCTTCCAGCAGCGCCTGGCCTTCGGTGGGAAAGTCCAGCCCTGCAATGATGCGCAGCAGGGTGGACTTGCCGCAGCCGGAAGGGCCGAGGATGGTGATGAAGTCGTTTTCGCGCACTTGCAGGTTGATGGGGCGCAGCGCCTGCGTGGGCGGCTTGCCGCGTGCGCCGGGAAAAATGCGCGTGACGCCCTGCACGTCCAGCTGAACGGCGGGGGCGGCGGGCGCTGGCGGGCGCGGCAGCACCTGCTCTGGCGCGTTCGTGGCAGCTATCGCGGGGGACATCATGGCGGTCATCGTGCTGATCAGGGCGGTCACGCGGTTTTCAAAAGCCTGGCCTGGCGTGGAAAAGCAAGGCGGGCAAAAGCGGGAAACAAACGGTATGGGAAACAGGGCGGAGGCGTTCCATGCACGCAGCTCGTTGGCAGGGTGAAGGGCGGGGCGGCATGCGGTTATTTTGCTTCGCTATTAATAGCAATATGTCCTAGTGGAAACTGCGCGAAGCGGCATTTTCGGCCCTTGAATCTGCTCTTTTTTATGAAGCATTCTGGCGAGTGGAGCCGGAACCTGTTCTCAAAGTTATCCCGGAAGTTCGATCATGCGCCGAATGCAAGCGATCTTGACGCAGGCTTCACCGGGGCCGCGCTGACCTGGCCGTCCTTGCTCAATCTTCTCGATTGACTCAGCCAGGTGAAGGCTTTCTCCACAATTCAGCGCTTGGGCAGCACTTTGAAGGCGCGCTGTTGGCTGCGCTTGATCGCTTGCATCTTCCCGCCAAGCATGTGCCCAGCGCCTGTCCGATAAGCGTGCCCGTGTAGCCGCCACCCACAAAAAGGGGCTGGAGGCACTCAAAGCGCATGAACAGCCTCTCAGGCCGAAGCATGAATGTTCATCTCGCGGCGGTACCACTCGTGGAAGTGGCGCATGCCGTCCTCCATTGGGCTTTGGTAGGGGCCGGTTTCGCTGTCGCCGCGCTCGAACAGGGCGCGGCGGCCCGCGTCCATGCGCTCGCCAATTTCGTCGTCTTCCAGGCAGGTTTCCATGTAGGCGGCGCGCTGCGCCTCCACGAATTCACGCTCGAAAGCGGCGATTTCCTCGGGGTAGAAAAACTCCACCATGTTCAGCGTCTTGTCCACGCCCATCGGAAAGACGGTGGAAATGGTGAGCACATGCGGATACCACTCCACCATGATGTGCGGGTAGTACGTCAGCCAGATGGCGCCGCGCCCTGGCTTTTGCCCGCCCTGGTAGTCCAGCAGCACCTGATGCCAGAGCCTGTAAACGTCAGTGCCCGGCTTGAAGCCGGGCGACACGCCCACGGTCTGCACCGAATAGTCGCGGCCAAACTGCCATGCCAGATCGTCACAGGTCACGAAATTGCCCAGGCCGGGGTGGAAGGGCGCCACGTGGTAGTCCTCCAGATAAATCTCGATGAAGGCCTTCCAGTTGTAGTTGCACTCGTGCAGCTCCACGTGGTCGAGCACAAAGCCGTCAAATGAAAGCTGCGGGGCCACGGCCATGTCCGCCAGGTCGGCCCGCACGTCGCGGCCGTTGTCTTCAAACAGCAGACCGTTCCACTCGCGCAGGCCGTAGTTGTTCAGGCTCAGGCCAGGGTCCTGCGGAAAGTGCGGCGCGCCCAGCAGCTGGCCGCTGGGGCTGTAAGTCCAGCGGTGTATGGGGCAGACGATGTTGCCCCCCGCGTGCGCCTGCCCCTGCTCGCGCAAATTGCCCCGGCCCTTGAGCATGATGGCCTGGCGGTGGCAGCACACGTTGGAAATCAGCTCCAGGCCGCCATGCGCGTTGCGCACCAGTACGCGGCCGCCCTTTTCCTGCGGCAGCGTGAAGTAGTCGCCCGGGCGAGGCACGGCCAGCGCATGGCCCACATAGCGCGGCCCGGCGTCGAAAAGCCGGTTTTTCTCGCGCGCAAGCAGCGCCTCGTCAAAGTAGAAAGGGACGGGCAGCTGGCTTGCCGCCTGCTGCAATGGAAGACTTAAATCAGACATCGTGGGTTTTCTCGCAAGCGCGCCGCTTCCGTGCTCCGGCAAAGGCGGCGCGTCATCGCTCGCGCGCTCTTCCGGAGACTGGCGCATGAAAAAGAAAAAGCCCCGCCAACACAGAAGGCCAAGCGGGGCGGGCGCATTCTAGTCAGCGCCCCGCCAGCGGGCAGCGCCACAGGCGCATGCCCTGGGGCGCGTCCCTACAATTGCCCGCTTTACCTTCTCATCACCGCCAGCCGCCATGCCGCCCCGCAAAACCGCTTCTCCGCCGCTGCCCGCCACTTATGGAGAGGCCGTGGCACAGCTCGAGCAAATCGTCTCGGGCCTGGAATCGGGCCAGTTGCCGCTGGAAGACTTGCTGGGGCAATACCAGCGCGGGGCGCAGTTGCTGGCGTTTTGCCGCGAGCGGCTGCAAGCGGTGGAAGAGCAAGTCAGGCGCCTGGACGGCGATGTGCTGCGCCCCCTGACGCAAGGAGACGAGGCATGAGCGCGGAGCAAGGCGGCTTTGCCGCCTGGCAGGCCGCGCAACTGGCGCGCGTGGAGCGGGCGCTGGATGAATGGATGCCCGCGCAAGCCCCCGCCGGCCTGGGCGAAGTCATGCGCTACGCGGTGCAAGGCGGCGGCAAGCGCTTGCGCCCGCTGCTGGCGCTGGCGGCGTGCGAGGCGGTGGAGGGCGCGCCGCAGGCGGCCTTGCGCGCAGCCTGCGCGGTGGAGCTGATTCACGCCTATTCACTGGTGCACGACGACATGCCCTTCATGGACAACGACGTGCTGCGCCGTGGCAAGCCCACGGTGCACGTGCAATTTGGCCAGGCGCAGGCGCTGCTGGCGGGCGATGCCTTGCAGGCGCTGGCCTTTGAAATTCTCACGCCCGAACCTTCGGCAGCCGCTTCAGCCGACATGCCCGCCGCCATGCAGGCCGCGCTGTGCCGCCTGCTGGCGCGCGCCGCCGGAGCCGACGGCATGGCAGGCGGGCAGGCGATTGACCTGGCCAGCGTCGGCCTGCCGCTGACTGAACCTGAACTGCGCGCCATGCACCGCCGCAAAACCGGCGCGCTGCTGCTGGCCAGCGTGCGCATGGGCGCCGCTTGCGCAGCGCACCCGCTGCCCGCCGCCGCGCTGCAAGCGCTGGATGCATACGGCCAGGCCCTGGGCCTGGCCTTTCAGGTGGTAGATGACGTGCTGGACGTGACCGCCGATTCCGCCCTGCTGGGCAAAACGGCGGGCAAAGACGCGGCAGCGGGCAAGCCCACCTACGTTTCGCTGCTGGGGCTGGAGGCGGCCCGCCAGCTCGCCGCCGATTTGCTGGCGCAAGCCGAAAACGCCCTGAACGCCTTGCAAGCCAGCGGCTTGGCGCACACGCAGCCCCTGCACGCGCTGGCGCGGCAGGTGGTGCAGCGCCAGCACTGAAGCGCGCGGCCACAGCGGGCCACCTCCTCAAAAAACGCCCGCAAGCCGCCCGCCGCAGCGCCACACCGCAAAAAAGCCGCTTCACAAGAAGGCAGCCATGACCGACAAACCCACACTGCTTGAAAACGTCCATTTCCCGTCTGACCTGCGCCAGCTCACCCGCGCGCAACTCAAACAACTGGCCATCGAGCTGCGCGAGTGCATCCTGCAAAACGTCTCGCGTACCGGCGGGCACCTCAGCTCCAACCTCGGCACGGTGGAGCTGACCCTGGCGCTGCACTACGTGTTCAACACGCCCGAAGACCGCCTGGTGTGGGACGTGGGCCACCAAAGCTACGCCCACAAAATCCTCACCGGCCGGCGCGCGCGCATGCCCACGCTGCGCCAGCTGGGCGGCCTGTCGGGCTTTCCCAGGCGCGCCGAAAGCGAGTACGACGCCTTTGGCACCGCGCACTCATCCACCAGCATCTCTGCCGCGCTGGGCATGGCGCTGGCCGCGCGGCAAAAGGGCGAAGTGCGCAAGGCCGTGGCCGTGATTGGCGACGGCGCCATGACGGCGGGCATGGCTTTCGAGGCGCTCAACCACGCGGGCGTGGAGCGCGACGCGCGCCTGCTTGTCGTGCTCAACGACAACGACATGAGCATCAGCCCCCCCGTGGGCGCGCTCAACCGCTACCTGGCCCAGCTCATGAGCGGCCAGTTCTACGCCGCCGCCCGCAACGTGGGCAAAACCGTGCTCGGCCCCGTGCCGCCGCTGCTGGAGCTGGCGCGCCGCCTGGAAGAAGGCGCCAAAGGCATGGTCACGCCCGGCACCCTGTTCGAGAAATTCGGCTTCAACTACATCGGCCCCATCGACGGGCACGACCTGGACGCGCTCATTCCCACGCTGGAAAACATCCGCAGCCTCATGAGCGCGCAGTCCGGCCCGCAATTCCTGCACGTCGTCACCAAAAAAGGCCACGGCTACAAGCTGGCCGAAGCCGACCCCATCGCCTACCACGGCCCGGGCCGCTTCGATCCTGCCGTGGGCCTGGTCGCCCCCGCCGCGCCGCGCCAGACCTTCTCCCAGGTTTTCGGCCAGTGGCTGTGCGACATGGCCGCCCAGGACGAGCGCCTCGTGGGCATCACCCCCGCCATGCGCGAAGGCTCCGGCATGGTCGCCTTCCACCAGCGCTACCCCGCGCGCTACTTCGACGTGGGCATCGCCGAGCAGCACGCCGTCACCCTGGCCGCCGGGCTGGCCTGCGAGGGCCTCAAACCCGTTGTCGCCATCTACTCCACCTTCTTGCAGCGCGCGTATGACCAGCTCATCCACGACGTGGCCCTGCAAAACCTGCCCGTGGTCTTTGCGCTGGACCGCGCGGGCCTGGTCGGCGCAGACGGCGCCACGCACGCGGGCAACTACGACATCGCCTTCTTGCGCTGCATCCCCAACATCAGCATCGCCTGCCCCGCCGATGAACGCGAATGCCGCCAGCTGCTGACCTGCGCCTACGAGCAAAACCACCCCGTGGCCGTGCGCTACCCGCGCGGCGCGGGCGCAGGCGCTGCGCCCCTGCCCGATCTGTCCGCCCTGCCCTTTGGCCGGGGCGAAACCCGCCGCCAAGGCCGGCGCATCGCCATCCTCGCCTTCGGCACCCTGCTCTACCCTGCCCTGCAAGCGGCTGAAAAGCTGGACGCCACCGTCATCAACATGCGCTGGGCCAAGCCGCTCGATCTGGCCCTGCTGCGCGAAGCGGCCGAAGCACACGAAGCCCTCGTCACCCTTGAAGAAGGCTGCATCGCAGGCGGCGCGGGCAGCGCCGCCGCCGAAGCGCTGCAAGCCATGCGCATCACCCGCCCCATCCTCCACCTGGGCCTGCCCGACCGCTTCATCGACCACGGCGACAGCGCCCAGCTCCTGGCCCTGCACGGCCTGAACGCCGAAGGCATTGAAACCGCCGTGCGCCAGCGCTTTGCGCAGCCCTGAGTTCCATCCGGGATAAGGAGAAAGAGCGAATCGAGACGAAACGGAGCAACAGCACGTGCCAGCCAAGCTGAATATGTGCTTATTTTCGCTCCTCCAACCATAGCGATATGTCCTAGTGGAAACTGCGCGAGACGGCATTTTGGCCCCATCAAATCAGCTCCTTTTTTTGATGGCATCAGGCTATCCAGGCGCGTCCCCTTTCTTTCGCTCGGCGAAGATTCGCCACGCCGCGCACCGCCCTGCCAGCCTCGCGCCCGCATGGCGGCCCGGCCCTCGTTGCGGCCCTGTTTCCCGCTCCATTTCCCGCCTCACTTTCGCACCCTCGCTCCATGCGCGCCGCTCTTGAACGCACCCTCACCGCCGCCTGGCAGCGGCGCGGGCCTTTGGCGGTGGCGCTTTGGCCGCTTTCGCGGCTGTATGGCGCGCTGGCGGCGCGGCGGCAGGCGCGGGCCGTGCCGCAGCGCCTGCCGGTGCCGGTCATCGTGATTGGCAACGTGGTGGCAGGCGGCGCGGGCAAAACGCCTGCCACGCTGGCTGTGGCGCAGCACCTGCTGGCGCGCGGCTGGCGGCCCGGCATCGTCTCGCGCGGGCACGGGCGCGCCAGCCGGGCCTGCCTGCCCGTGCAGCCCGGCAGCGATCCGCGCGAGGTGGGCGACGAGCCTTTGCTGCTGCGCCGCCGCGCGGGCGTGCCCGTGCAGGTGGCCCCTTGCCGCGCCGAAGCGGGCCGCGCGCTGCTGGCCGCGCACCCGCAAGTGAACATCCTGCTGTGTGACGACGGCCTTCAGCACCACGCCCTGGCGCGCGACGTGGAAATCTGCGTGTTTGATGGCCGTGGCATCGGCAACGGCTGGCTGCTGCCCGCCGGGCCGCTGCGCGAAGCCTGGCCCCGGCCCGTGAGCCTGGCGCTGTTCACCGAAGGCCGCATCAGCCTGGCCGCTGCCGGGCTGCCCTGCCCCGCTTTTGCCGCCACGCGCCGCCTGGCATCCAGCGCCTGCCGCGCCAATGGCCAGGGCGTGCCGCTGGCCCGCTTGCGCGGCCAAAGCGTGGTGGCGCTGGCGGGCATTGCCCGCCCGCAGGCTTTTTTCGACATGCTCCGCGCCGAGGGCCTGACGCTGGCGCGCACCATCGCCCTGCCCGACCACGCCCCGCTGGAGCGCCTGCCGTCGCTGCCGCCGCAAGAAGCGGCCTTGCCGCTGCTGTGCACGGAAAAAGACGCCGCCAAGCTCTGGCCCCATGCCCCGCAGGCGCTGGCCGTGCCGCTGCGGCTGCAAGCGCCCGCCGCCTTTTTTGACGCGCTGGACGCGCTGCTGCCTCCGCCGCCGGGCAATCAGATGGAGGCCCGGCCCGATGCCGCCTTGCCACAATCGCCCCTTTCACCGCCCTGAAGGAAAACCGGCATGGACCCCAAGCTCCTTTCCCTGCTCGTCTGCCCCGTCACCAAAGGCCCGCTGGACTACGTGCGCGGCCAAAACGAACTCATCTCCCGCTCCGCCCGCCTGGCCTACCCTGTGCGCGACGGCATTCCCATCCTGCTCGAAGGCGAGGCGCGCGCCGTCACTGAAGACGAAATCGCCCAGCTGCCCGCCCGCGCCCCGCTGGTGTGAGGTTCATGATCTGGCCGCAGGGGCGGGCAAGGGGCCGAAAGCGCCAGAGACGGTTTGCGCCTTGCGCCCCGCTCCGCTCCGCAGCCCTCGCAGCCAGGACAGGCCCTGAAAGGCATGGCGGCCAGCGCCTGAAAATGCTCCTTGATTCATAGCATGAAGTCCTGGTGAAACGTGCGCTGGCGCCGTTTTCAACCCTCTGAATTTGCTCCTCTTTTAAAACCTCCAGTCTTCCGCTCCGAATGGCGGAATCCATGCGGGCGGCGGCAGGGGCCACTGGCACACAAGAAACCATGACCTCCCCCACGCTGCAAAGCCTTATCGAGCGCCTCAACCAGGCCCCTTTCATCCTGCCCAATGAGCAAGTCATCTGGGCGCCGCGCCGCGCCACGCCCGAAGCCATCGCGCAGGTGGAAAACGCGCTGGGCCAGCCCATTGCTGGCGCGCTGCGCGAGTTTTTGCTGCTGCGCGGCGGCGGCGGACTCAAAAGCCTGCCCCTGTCGGGCATCGACCCGCTGCACCCGCTGGCGCGCAATCGAGGCTCCATCCTCGGCGACACCCTGCACTGGCGCGCGCACGGCATGCCCGGGCGCTACATCGCCATTCAGCGCGACGCCGCCGACCAGGCCCCGCTGTGCCTGGACGCCCAGGGCGGCAGCGAGCCGCCCGTCATCCGCTGGGCCAGCGGCCAGGCGCAGCCCGTGGCGTCCGGCTTCATTGACTTCTACGCCGCCAGCCATGAAGCCGTCTTCAGGCAGGCGGGCATTTGAGAGGCCTTTGTTCAAAGTCTGGCCGTGGGCGCAAAAAGCGCCGCTCCGTGCGCTTTGCCGCGCTTTGCCGCGTGTCTGCGGCCAGCCTGTGAACAGATGACAAAAACCGGAAAACAACCGCCCCCATGAACCTGCGCCCCCTGCATCACTGGCCGATTGAAGCCGTCATGGCCGTGCAAGCCAGCGCCTATGGGCCGCACTTGCTGGAAAGCGCCCACGTGCTGGCCGCCAAGATGGCAGCGGGCCGCAACCTGTGCCTGGGCCTGGGCGCGCCGCCAGCCGCTGGCGGCGGCGAGGCCCTGCGCGGCTACGCCATCGCCCTGCCCTGGCACAGCAGCCGCGCGCCGCAGTGGAACCACGCGAGCACTTCAACCGACGGCGCGGAGGCGGCAGCCGTGCCTTGCGCGCCGGACTGCGTGTATCTGCACGACTTCGCCATTGCGCCCGCGCATCGCGGCCAGCGGCTGGCGGCCCTGCTGCTGCGGCAGGTGCTGCAAAACGCCCGCGCCGCCGGTTTGCGGCACGCCGTGCTGGTGGCCGTGCAGGGCGCCGATGCCTGGTGGCTGCGCCACGGCTTCACCCCCGCCGCACCGCCCCAGCCGCTGGCCAGCTTCGGCGCGGCCGCAGTGTGGATGACGCGCGGGCTGAAGGAGCCGTGAACTTGCCTGCGGCCAGGCCGGGGGCGGCTTGCCAGAACATCAAAAACAGGAGCGGGTTCAGGGCCGGTAAAAACGGCGTTTGCGCCCATTCCACCAGGACCTCGCGCTATGGATAAAAGAGCGAAAAACCGCCGTCCGCCCAAGCGGCGCGCAGCCCGGGGCCGTCTGCGGCCTTGTGCCCATCCCGGCCCGCCCCTCGCGGCCAGACGCTGAACGGGTTCCAGAGGCAAGACCTCCGACCCTTGCTGCCAAGCTCTTGAAGCACTCTTTGATGCCGGGGCGCTGCCGCCCGGCACTCAAGTGAGTCAAAAGCCTGCTGCGTGATGGCTGCTGCGCAGACCCGCCATTTGCGCAAGGCGTCATGGAACCGGGGCACAACCAGCGCTGAACCGTCCGTGGCGCGCATTTTTCCTGGCACACTGAATTTCGCTCACTGGCGTCAGGATGTAATCGCCCGTCTTGGTCGCTTTTTATTCCTTAACGCCGCCATTTATCCGCCTGATTTGACCTGCGGAATATCTGGAGGTATCTGCGCGGCAAGATATTCCGCCAGCGTGCGCAGCAGCGTTTCAGGGCAATCCGGGTTTTCAGAAAAAAAGAGGAAATCGCCATAAATGCTGTGGGCGCTGAACCGATGGCCGCGCCAGCGCCAGTCGATCCATGTCTCGCCTGTCACCAGGTCAGGAAGATAGGTTGTGGGCAGCGCGGGTAAACGCACGATGAGCCACAGCAGGCGCAGCGGCGAGCAGTTTTGCGGCCATGTGAAAAACAGGCGCGAGCCGTCCGGCATTAACTCGTTGGTCAGATGAACTGGCATGGGAAGCGATGTGGAAATGCCGGGTTTTGCTGGTAATCAATCGTGCGCAGATCCGTTAAATTGAATCCAACCGATTAGATCTGCCCGATTTGCCGCTCCATGTGCCTGCCTGATTGTCAAGGATATATGCCGAACGGCAGGAAATAGCAGCGCCAATCAAAATGGCTGGTTTTTGTTTTGCCAGCCTCCATCTTGTTTATTGGCTTTGTCTTTCATCCAGGCAGGCATTGCGCAAGGCCCCAGGCGGCCAGGGCGGCGGCCATGTCGGCGGGCAGGGGGGCTTCAAAAGCCAGCGGCTCGCCCGTGACGGGGTGGGCCAGCGCCAGGCGGCGGGCGTGCAGGGCCTGGCGGGCCATGCCTGCGGCGGGCGCGCCGCCGTAGAGCGCGTCAGCCACCAGCGGATGGCCGATGTGCGCCATGTGCACGCGAATTTGATGGGTGCGGCCCGTGCCCAGGCGGGCGTGGACGAGGCAGCCTGGCTCATGCGGCGCGTTGCCCAGCAGGGTGAAAGTGGTCAGCGCGGGCTTGCCTGCGTGCCGGGCCAGATCAACCACGGCCATGCGCTGGCGGTGGCGCAGATCGCGGCCCATGGGGGCCTCCACCACGCGCTGGGCCGCGCCCTGCCACGGACGATGGGCCAGCGCAAGGTATTCGCGGCTCACTTGCCGGGCGGCGATGGCGGCCACCAGCGCATCCATCGCCGGGCGGGTTTTGGCCACGGTCATCAGGCCGCTGGTGTCTTTGTCCAGCCGGTGCACGATGCCCGCGCGCGGCAGATGGGCAAAAGCCGGGCCGTGGGCCAGCAGGCCATTGAGCAGCGTGCCGCTCCAGTGGCCGGGCGCGGGGTGAACCACCAGGCCGGCGGGTTTGTTCAGCACGAGCAGGTGCTCGTCTTCATGCAGCACGGCCAGCGGCATGGCCTGTGCGGTGAAAGCCTGCGCCTGCGGCGTGGGGCGCAGCGTGAGGGTCAGCGGCTCGCCCGCCTTGACGCGCCGGGCGGGTTTGAGGGCCGGGCAGCCCGCCAGCGTGACGGCGCCCTCATGGATCAACTGGCTGAGGTAGCTGCGTGAAAACTCGGGCGCCAGCGCGGCCAGGGCGCGGTCCAGCCGCTGGCCATGCCAGGCGGCGGGCACGGCCAGCTGGCGCTCTTCGGCCAGCGCCGCGCCGTCCTCCTGCGCGTCATCCGCAACGCTGTCCGCAGCGCTGGCGGCATCAAAAGCTGCATCAAAAGCGGCTTCAGGGGCGGGCGCAAGAGTGGATGCAAGGGGCGCGATAGACTCCATCGTTTCGTTTCAGCTTCGTCTCAAGAGGGGAAAGACCCGTGAATTTCTACGCCAGATTATCGGCAGCCGCCCTGGCCGCAGCCCTTGCCGCCGCGCTGGCTGGCTGCGCCTCCAAATCGGGCAACAACATGGAAAACTGGAGTCCGGGCCGCATCCACTCCGAAGCCAAGGAAGAAATGAGCGCGGGCAGCTACGACAAGGCCATTCCCATGCTTGAAACGCTGGAAGGGCGCGCCGCCGGCACGCCGCTGGCCCAGCAGGCGCAGCTGGAAAAAGCCTACGCCCAGTTCAAAAACGGCGACAAGGCCGAAGCCGTGGGCACGCTTGACCGCTTCATCCGCCTGCACCCGGCCAGCCCTGCGCTGGATTACGCGCTTTACATGAAGGGCGTCATCCATTTCAACGACGACATGGGGCTGTTTGCCTCCATCGCGCGGCAAGACCTCTCCGAGCGCGACCAGAAAGCGGCCAAGGAAGCGTATGAGTCCTTCAGCGAACTCGTCACCCGCTTTCCTGACTCGCGCTACGCGCCCGACGCCCGCGCGCGCATGCGCTACACCGTCAATGCCCTGGCGCAGTACGAAGTGCACGTGGCCCGCTACTACTACCGCCGCGCCGCCTACGTGGCCGCCATCAACCGCGCCCAGCAGGCCCTCAAGGACTACCGCGACGCCCCCGCCCTAGAAGAAGCCCTGCACATCCTGGCCGATTCCTACGACAAGCTGGGCATGACCGACCTGCGCGACGACGCCCGCCGCGTGCTGGAACTCAACTACCCGGGCGGCAGCGTCAAAACCAAAAGCAAGCCCTGGTGGCAAATCTGGTAAAGCGCCCGGCTTGCCTTCCCGCCCACGCGCATGCCAAAGCCGCCCAAGGGCGGCTTTTTCAATGCTTCAATGCAATAGAGCGCCCAAATCCGCGCTTTCGCCCACAAACCGGCTGCGCGCAGGTTCTGAAAAGAACCAGCCTTCCAAGACATGCAAGCGGATTGACGGCCGCTCACCATCACGCACCCAGGCACAGAACGCATCAAAAACATGAGCGAATTCAAAGGCCTCAAAGTGCCGCCTCGCGCAGTTTCCACTAGGACATCATGCTATGAAGAAAGGAGCGAAACAATGCGGCATGCCTGTCGTTCGCGCCTTGTCTCCTGATCCGTTTTTCCGGCGGGCGAAAAACACGGCGGCAATCAAGCAGGCCAATGAAGCGGGCCGCAATAAGCGCTACTCACAATAGGCGCCGCTCACAATGCAACGCCTGCACAGCGGAAAATGAAAAAAGATGCCGGCAAACATGCGTGAACGCATTTGCAAACGCCCGCCATTTCATTCACCAAAATGGCGCAAAACCACAATCTGCTTTTGAGCAAAAGAAAAAGTATTCCTGGTAGTCTCCTCCATCAATTCTGATGAGAGCCGCTCGGCTAGGTCTAATACCCCAGCGCGCTTTGCGCCCATCTTCCAGCGTCATGGAGCCAGAAGCGCTGCATGAAATCATGGTTAGCTTATGCGTCCAGTCCCAGCGGCTAATTTGCCGCGCTTTTGAAAAATAGCGCCGCACTGTAGCGGCGTCCGGATGAAATGTATTGCAATCCGGCTCCCCTAATCCCTTTTTGCTCTCACTATAACGTTCCACCTGAATGGTCTTGATGGGCGGCAGTGACGAGGGGCATAGCGTGATCGTGTCGTCTGCAAAGTCCTCTTCCAATATATCTACGCAGGCATCATGAACAGGCATTTCTTGGGCCAAGGACAAAGCGCTAGGCGTCAGAATGAAAGGCAGGCAGACTAGCCATTTGGAATTCATGATGATCTATCTCCATCGAACTGTCAGCGCTTCCGAACCTGTTTTGCGGAAAACTGTTAGTTGAAGCTTGTGCATGTCATGGTCTCTAGAAAAAATTGCCTTCACGCTACGCATGGATGCAATTGTTGGAACAGCCGCCTGTTACCAAAATGGCGGGAAATCGCAATCCGCTTCGGGGCAATATAAATAAAAATCCTGTTCAGGCTGCCCTTCAATCACAACACTCGCAGAACGGTTGGCACTGATGCCCCAATACGCTTTACGTCCGTCCTCCAGTATCATTGAGCCATAGACCCTGCATGAAATCCATGTAAGTTTGTGGATCCAGTCCTGCTCATTAATAAACCGCGCTTTTGAAAAATAACGCCTTATTGTCGCCACATCTGGCCTAAACGTATCACAATCTGGTTCCCCGGCTTTTTTTCCATCGCCACGGCTGCCTTCAATATGAATGGTTTTGACTGGGGGCAATGGAGAGGAACAAAGCAGAATCGTGTCTTCGGCAAAATCGTCCTCCATGCTTTCTACACAGGAATCAGAAACCTGCTGGGCTGGTGACGAGACGCTGAAGGCCAGAATGCCTGACAAACAAGCAGTCCAGCCGAAAAAGCGTATTCTGCCTAATACAGGTTTCATGCAAACGCGCAAGCTACTCTCCTAACCAAAATGGATGGAAACGGCAATCAGGACAATAAAGATGAAAAGTCACAGGCGCCGGACCTTCGATGTCTATTGTGCCTATTGCCGATGCGCGCACATGCCACGAACCTTTGCGGCCGTCCTTGAAAACCACCGTTCCCGATACATAACAGGAAACCCAAGTCAGCTCATGAGACCACGCTTGCTGGCTCACGGATTTCGCTCTCGAAAAAAAGCGATATATTTCAGGGATGCCTGGCCTGAATGAATTGCAGTCAGGCTCTCTTTCCACTCCATCGCCGTGATGATCGGTTATGTCAATATGCGCCATGGGCGGTAGCATGACATCACACATTTCAGGCTCAAAGTTTTCATCATCCGCAGGAATGCAACTTGCATGACATACACTGGCGGCAAGACAACTTGCTGCCAGCATGCTGCGGATGATGCCTGGCGCATGGATTTTTACCATTTTGCTGTGCTGGCTTCAGTGATATTCTTGTAAGAAATTTCCGGATGCCTGAACACTTCGGAGTCAGGAATCCTGCACTCCTTTTTCAACTGTTCGACCAGCCAGCGCAAGGACTCATTTTGCGCATCAGCAACGATTTCAAACTTGACCTTTTTCTGATCAATATTCGGTCCTTTGGGAAATGACTCTCCAACCAGCTCAATCCCTATGGAATCCTTGTTGGATGGATATCGAACGCCAGCTTGTTTGACTATTTCACGCTTGTTTTCGGCTTTTGCGTTGAATTTTTGATTCAATTTCGTTTCTCCCGGTGAACATGTCTGTTCATGTGCACAACGGCTTTTGAGTGTTCCAACATGATGGCATGTTTTATTCAGTGAAGCTGTCTGGTAAATGGTTCCATCCTTGTCAATCAGAAAATGAGCGCCATTGGCTCCTTTTAGCGCATAACCATTCAAGGTGGAAGAAACTGTGGGCGAATCTGTCTGATGAATTGCCAATCCATTCACCTTTGGCATTTCTCCGCGCTCAATCTTCGGGCTGATGGTTTCGCGCCCTGCCGCCGTTTTCAGCAG
>ERZ773090.111-NODE-111-length-81244-cov-28.5167_pt1 | contig 81244 bp, 69 predicted proteins | sample MGYA00580579_ERZ773090 | MGnify/ENA primary metagenome ERZ773090 (study PRJEB29015, sample SAMEA2738014) | human oral metagenome | biome: human oral; feature: human-associated habitat; material: dental | place: China | collected 2132 ... | reverse complement strand
CCGCTAACACCGGACCGGCCAGCAGCCATGGTCCCGGGTTTTAGTCGCCTGGAATGGTGTGGTTTTGCTTGGCTAAATAGTGTGGTTTTGCCTGGCTGCCGATTCGGCGAACGCGATCGGAGTGGCCGGCGCGAGTGCCTGTTATCTGTGGAGCCTCGCCCTACTGGACGAGGTGCTGGGTGCGATTCCACGGAAACCCGCATCCGTAGCACCTGGCCCGGGGCTCAAACAGGCACGCGACCAGCGCCCCAGCCGGCCCGCGATGACAAATTGGTCACGCCTGGCAGGGCCTGCCAATCGACCAGGGAACCCGATGTTCCCCGGTCGGGCAGGCCAGCCCGCAACCGATAGGCTGGGCCGCAATCTGCCAAGGAGTGAATCCCATGCCCAAGCTGCGTTCTCGCACCACTACCGATGGCCGCAACATGGCCGGCGCCCGGGCCCTGTGGCTGGCGACCGGGCTCGAACAGTCCGACTTCGGCAAGCCGATCGTGGCGGTCGCCAATAGCTTCACCCAGTTCGTGCCGGGCCATGTCGGGCTGCGCGATGTCGGCCGCATCGTGGCGGACGCCGTCAAACAGGCCGGTGGGGTGGCCCGGGAGTTCAACACCATCGCCGTCGACGACGGCATCGCCATGGGACACGACGGCATGCTGTACTCGCTGCCCAGCCGCGAGATCATCGCCGACTCGGTCGAGTACATGGTCAACGCCCACAAGGCAGACGCCCTGGTGTGCATCAGCAACTGCGACAAAATCACTCCCGGCATGCTGTTGGCCGCTTTGCGACTGAACATCCCGACCGTCTTCGTGTCCGGCGGAGCGATGGAATCGGGACGCCCGATGGAGCAATCCGGCGAAGCAGGCACCCACCGGCTGGACCTGATCGATGCCATGACGGCGGCGGCCGACCCGGCGATCGGCGACGACGAGCTGGCCCGGATGGAATCGGCCGCCTGCCCCACCTGTGGATCCTGCTCGGGCATGTTCACCGCCAACTCGATGAACTGTCTCACCGAGGCCCTGGGGCTGGCGCTACCCGGCAACGGAACGACCCTGGCCACCCACGCCTACCGCCGCGAACTGTTCGTCCGGGCTGGCAAGCTGGTGGTTGAGCTTGCCCGCCGGTGGTATGCGGCAGAGGACGACCGGGTACTGCCGCTCTCCATCGCCACCCGGGATGCCTTCCGCAATGCGATGGTGATGGACATCGCCATGGGCGGATCGACCAACACCATCCTGCATCTGCTGGCAGCCGCCCAAGAGGCCGGCGTGGATTTCGACCAGGACGACATCGACGAGCTCAGCCGCCATGTTCCGTGCATCTGCAAGGTGGCCCCGAACACCAAGGACTACTTCATCGAAGACGTCCACCGGGCCGGCGGCATCCCGGCGATCCTGGGCGAGCTGCACCGGGCCGGGCTGCTCAGCGAGCCGGTGCACTCGGTGCATCACGACAGCCTGGCCGGTTTCCTGGCCGACTGGGATGTCCGCGGCGGAAGCGCGCGCGAACAGGCCCTTCGGCTGTTCCATGCCGCGCCAGGGGGCGTGCGCACCACCGAGATGTTCTCGGCCACCGCCACCTGGCCGGCCCTCGACCTGGACGCCGAACACGGCTGTATCCGCAGTGTCGCCCACGCCTATACCGCCGACGGCGGTCTGGCGATCCTGCGCGGCAACATCGCCGTGGACGGCTGTGTGGTCAAGACCGCCGGCGTCGGCGAGGAACAGTGGGTGTTCCGTGGCCCGGCGAAGGTGACCGAATCGCAGGAGGAAGCCGTCGAGGCGATTCTGGGGGGCCGGATCGAACCCGGCGACGTGGTCGTGGTGCGCTACGAGGGTCCCAGAGGCGGCCCCGGCATGCAGGAGATGCTCTACCCCACCAGCTATCTGAAAGGCATCGGGCTGGGACCGAAATGTGCGCTGATCACCGACGGCCGGTTCTCCGGTGGCTCCTCGGGCCTGTCCATCGGGCATATCAGCCCCGAGGCGGCCGCCGGCGGGGCCATCGGTCTGATCTCCGACGGCGACATCGTCTCGATCGACATCCCTAGACGACGAATCGATCTGGAGGTGTCGCAAGCCGAACTCGAACACCGCCGGGCGATGCGGGAGGCCACCGGCTGGCGGCCGGCGCACCGCGAACGACAGGTCAGCAATGCCCTGAAGATCTTTGCGCTGCTAGCCCAGAGCGCCGATCGGGGTGCCGCCCGACGCAGACTGGACTGACAGTCGTCTAGATCTCGCCTACCGGACATCTCGGGCACCGAAAATGCGGTCCGGCCACCCATGACCCTTCGGCAAGGCAGCATGGATTCATGACCGATGGTTTCTCCCAGAGCTTGGCCGACCTGTCCAGGGTCATCGAACGGATGAATTCCACGGGCTTCTCCGAACCACCCGTGGTCGAGGTCACCGGTCACGACCCCGACGAGTTCGTCCGGGTGACCATCGGCGGCAGCAAGGTCACCTCGGTCGATATCCGGGCCGCGGTGCTGAAGCGCGGCAACGCCGAGGTGGCCGATCTGGTCAAGGCGGCCATCAACGACGCCCTGGACAAGCACACCACCGCGATGACCGAAGCTCTGGCCGATACCCGCACCGATTTTGGGGCGTTACAGGCCGAGCTGAACAGGATCTCGGCCGAATCCCAGCATCAGATGACCCGCTACCTGGATGCGATGGACCGAATGCTGCGGCAGGGCGCACAACTCGCCCAACGCAATGCGGCCACACCCGGGGAGGCCCAGTCGTCATGACCGATTTCCAGATCTCACCCAGTTCGCTGCGCCGAGGTGCCGGCCAGCTCGAACAGGCCAGCGAATCGTTGCAGCAGGCCGCCGAACAGTTCATGGCCCAGGTCTCCGACGCGGCCCCGTTGGGCGGCAATGACATCCTGGGCAGCGTGGCGATGCCCATCTACCAGGGCATGTACGAGCATCTAGCCCACTGCCTACCGACGGTGATCGATGCATTGGGCGGGCATGCCGAACAGCTCTCGGGCGCCGCTGACGACTACGAGGCAATCGAGGAATTCAACGTCTCCTTGGCCGACCAGATCACCGGGAGCCTGTGATGGCGATAATGCTGCCCCCCGAATTGGCCCACTTCCTGCAGATGATCGGCTTCGAGTGGCCCGAAGGGAACGAGGACAAGGCATTCGAATACGGCGGCGCCTGGCTGGAGTTTGCGGGCCAGCTCTCGGCGGCCGCCAGCGCCAGCGGCCAGGCCTCCGGAGAGATCGCCCAGACCAATCAGGGCATCGGCATCGATGCCTTCAAGAAGCAGATGGACGACGCCGAAGGCCCCACGATCACCGCGCGTGACATGGCGATGGGAGTCAACGTCGGCGGCGGTATCTGCTACCTCATCGCCGGCGCGATCATCGCCCTGAAGATCGTGGTGATCATCCAATTGGTACAGTTCGCCATCACCGTGACGGAGGCCATCGCCGCCGCCGTGCCGACGGCCGGGGCATCGATGAGCCTGATCCCAATCGCAAAGATCGCTGCCCAGAAGGCCATCGAGTTCGCGCTCAATATGGCCGTCGAGAAACTGCTCGGCTGAACCCACCCTCCCCAGCAAACGAGGTTGATCGGACCATGAAGAAGGTGCCACCCGCAAAGGGACTACTCAAGGGCTTGGCGAAACGCCTTGGTCTGGACTCCACGATCAGGACCGCCAAACAGATAGACAGCCAGGTAGCCCAAGCCGCAGCCAAGACTTCTCAAATCAGAAGAAAGGCTCTACGGGCCGGGGACGTAAGACGCGCACACCCGGTACGCCCGGGCCAGGTCGGTTCCTATCGAAAGCTGAAGCGCCGAGAAATACCCGGAGATAGGATGGAGCACGATCACATTCCCTCTTCTGCCGCCCTCAAGGAACGCGCGGATCAAATTGCACAAGAAAAGCTCGGACGCAAACTCACAAAACAGGAGCGGGCGGAGTTGCATCGTCAGGCCCAGACGATCGAGGTTCACCAGGATCTGCACGCAAAAATTTCCCGCACCTATAGATCGAGGAACACGAGAAGCCAGATAGCCCAAGACGCCGGGGACTTGCCTGCCGCTATCGAACACGATATAGCAAGCTATACGGAGTTCTTCAAAAAGGAGGGCTGGACCGACGCACAGATTCACGATGTATTCGACCCGGTCAGGCAGGCCAGCCACGAGTTCCTCAGCGGCGATTGGTGGAACCCGTTCAATGTCAAACCTGAAACCGGTGGCTGAGTTATAGTCTTCAGGCCATCGACAGGCCGAGAAACGATGGATGACAGTCATGAACCAGATACTTGGACCGATACAGCGCTTCAGCGATTCCCTCGGCGCTGCCTCAAACAGCCAGCAGATCATAGATCTGATCAAGAAGCTTGCGGCTCCCTTCGAGGTTACGGAGTTCGACGACAGCGTCTATTTCACCTTCAACCGGCGTGGCGTGGAACTCCTGTTCGAGAATCGGATACTGACCGCCGTACACATATACACGCAGGATCGCGCCGCCGCGGACCCGGCAGAAACCTACTCCGCATTTCCGTTACCGCTAATCAATGGGCTTCCGCCGACCGCTACCCGCTCAGCGGTGACCGCGCTGCTCGGGACGCCATCGAACGCGAGCACCCACTGGGTGCGATATCTGGCCGACAGGGTGTTCATCACCTTTGCCTTCGACGCCAACGGACGCACCGAGTTGGTGTCGGTCACCCAGGACGATGTCCTGCTGCCGGCAGAAGCAGAAGAGGAGGAAGAGGAGGTCCCCTATTCAGAACGCCTGATAATGACCGGAAGCCACCTGCGAGACGCCGCAACAGAGCAGGTGATCTTCACCGATGGCAACACCACCTTGTCCTTCACCCGGCGATTGGATACCTCCGACCCGGTGATCATAGGATGGGATGGCCTTGAGTCCGTGGGCGGCGTGCGGAGTGTGTGGCTGGCCGAAGACAACTCCCTGCTACTCCAGTTGAGCGAGGAGGCCGCCGCCAAGATCGAGCTGTTCGACAAAAGCCGTTTCTGGATAGCCGAGGATTGCGATGCCGAGGAGCTCTACGACGCCCTGGTGGCTATGCTGGAGGCCACCGGTGAGTTCGACCCGGCCCGGTACTAGCCGCCGGCACCGCCACGACCCCCTGGCCACGCATCTGCACAGTGCGGTTTCGCACTGCCGGGCGGGCCGGCCGAGCGGCCGGCCACGGACGTCGTGTCCCGGCTGCGAAGCACCCGATCGGGCGGCCCGGCGCTCCCCTAGCCTGGCCGGTGAGCCCAGCACGAGTCGTAGCCGCGGCAGCGTCCACTCATCTCACCCGGAACGACGCCTTCGCGACAGACCCTAGAGTTGGGTAGGGGTATATTTTCAGATTGATTGGCGGAAGGCATGACCGAACTGCGCGGCCCGATCCAGCGATTCACCGGGGTGCTGGGGATGGCCCAGAATGCTGCCCCCGTCCGGGAACTGGTCGAACAGCTCAAGGCCGCACACACCGTAACCCGGGATGGCTCCGGGCAAACCCGCTATATCTTCCCCGATCGAGGAATCGAACTGGTGTTTCGGGACGGATCGGTGTGCGAGGTCCATGCGCACACCCGGCCCGCCGGCGATGGCTCGCACGCCAAGTTCCCGATCCCACCGATCAACGATCTACCGGAATCGGCCAGTAGGCAGGAGGTGGAGAGTCGCCTCGGGACGCCCGCCCGGGTCGATGCCGGTCGGTTCAGTTACCGGATAACCGGCGGCTGGCTGCACTTCGACCTGGCTCCGGACGCCCACGTCTCGGCCATCTCGGTATCCACCCTAGCCAAAGCCAATCCGGTAGTCGAGACCGATGAGAATGGCCAAGACGCGGACAGCGAACCGCTAGTCTTCGTGGGCCGCTATTCCCAGTCGGCCGGCAGCGAGCAGGTGGTCTTCACCGACGAGGACGCCGAGTTGTCCTTCAGCCGCCGGCTGGATGCCCCCGGGCCGTTGGTCATCGGCTGGGAGGGACGATATTCACCCGGTGGGCTGGAATCGGTGACCCTCGGCAACGATAACACCCTGATCGTCCAGGTGACCACCGTGGCAGCCACCACGCTCGGCCTCCACGAACGCAGCAGCTTCCGCGTCGCGGACAATTGCGATGCCGCGGAACTGTGCGAAGTCGTACGCGGCATGTCATCGGCCGGCATGGACCCTCCGCCCCGGCGCGCGGCACGTGAACCAGCCTGAGGAATCCCGCGCGGCAGCCGCTTGCCGGTCGGGACGCGACCCGGTCGCTAGCCCCGGAGCCGCATCGAGACCATAGCCACCGGAACCGGCGCGGTGGGCCGCCCGTACACGCCGGGCCGGTGTCGCCGACTTCACCGGTACCTGCCGGCTGGCGGATCCCGCCGGGCTGCGGATCGGCTAGCGAACGGCCATCCCCGATATCCCACCCTCTGCCCCGGGCATCTTGGGCTGTCGCGTCATGGCCTACCCGTGATGACCGCGTCGTCAGCGCGGACGGGTCGTTCGACGCCATCCATCGCGCCCGTGTTCCCGGTCTTTGGATCCACCCGGCATCCGCGGTCCAGAAGCAGCGCATCGTTCACGGCAGGATCGCCACCAGCCCCGAGGACGGTGGGGCCGATTTGCGGGCGGATCTCGCCCGAGCCCCGCACCGCAAAGCCGGTGGGCACCACGATCGCCTGCCCCGGCCCGGTGATGTCACCGGCGATCCGGCCCAGCAGCCGCTCGGTGGCCAGCTGCCCGATCCGGGCCGGATCCTGGGTGATGGCGGTCAACGGCACCGGAAACAGGTCGCCGTAGGCCACGTCGTCGAAGGAGACCAGCGCTATTTGACCGTCTTTACGCAGATAGTGCAGGGCGCGCATCGCGCCGATGGCCAGATGGTTCTGGGCCGCGAATAGCGCGGTCGGTGGCTGCGGGCCGGTGAGCAGTTCGTGGGTTGCCATGCGTCCCATCTGCTCATTGACCAGTCCACCGCGCATCAGCACCGGGTCTACGGTCAGCCCGGCTTCCGCCAGGGCGGCCAGGTAACCGGCGCGGCGGGCGCGGGCGGTCTGGATCAGTTCGCTGTCGGTGAGCAACGCAATCCGACGGTGGCCATGGCTTATCAGATGCCGCGTGGCCCGCTGGGCCGCGATCTGATGATCGGAGACCACCCAGTCCCCGATCGGCAGCGAGGGCTCACGGTCCACGAATACGATCGGCCGGGCCCCGACCACGCCGGCCAGGTAGCCCTGGTCGGTGCCGACGCTGGCGATCAGCAGGCCGTCGACCTGTCGCTGGGTCAGCGTCGCGGCCCGGGCCGCCTCGGCTGCCGGGTCGTCGTTCGAGCTCAGGGCCAATACCGCGACGTGGTGCCGGGCGGCGGCCTCCTCGATCGCGCCATGCAGCTCGGCGTCGAACGGATTGGCCACCGACGACACCACCAGCCCAATCGACTGGGAGCGCCGGTCGCCGCGGCGCAGGCCCCGGGCCTGCAGGTCGGCGTGATAGCCCAGCTCGGCGATGGCACGTTCCACGGCATCGGCGGTTTCGCCGGCCACCCCGGCCTCCCGGTTGATCACCCGGGAAACGGTCTTCAAACTGACCCCGGCGCGCGCCGCCACGTCACGCATGGTCGGACGCGGCCCAGCAGTCATGGGAACAAGTATGACCGCATCCGGCTGTTTCCGCGCAGGGGTTGTGCTCAACATTCCGGCCGGACTACACTGGGCCTGTTGACAACGTTGTCAAACCGTTGTCGACACGCTTCACGTTGCCACATCGTTGTCGATGGGCTTCGTCTCCCCCGAAAGGACCCTAAATGTCGAGTGAAGCAGCTACCCAAGAACGTTCCGGTGCCAACGGTCTGGTCATCCGAAGCGCCATCGTCGCCTCCATCGGCGGCTTGATCTTCGGTTTCGACACCGCAGTCATTTCCGGTACCACCAAGGCCCTGGAACGGGTTTACGAACTGGGTGACTTCGGGCTCGGCCTGACCGTGGCCATCGCCACCGTCGGCACCATCATCGGCGCCCTGATCAGCGGCAACCTGGCAGACCGCTATGGCCGCAAGAAGATGCTGTTCGTGATCGGCGCATTCTACGTACTCGGCGCCCTGGGCACCGCACTCAGCCCAGGTAACCCGGCCGGGCACGGCATCTTCATGCTGTTCAGATTCCTGGGCGGCATCGGTGTCGGCATGTCCAGTGTCTGCGCCCCGATCTACACCGCCGAGATCGCTCCACCAGCCCAGCGCGGCCGCCTAGTCGGCCTGCTGCAGTTCAATATCGTGCTCGGTATCCTGCTGGCCTATCTGAGCAACTTCGTCATCCGCGGCGTGGTCAACGGCCCATCCGACTGGCGCTGGATGCTCGGAGTGATGTCGGTGCCCGCCTTCGCCTTCCTGGCGCTGCTGGTCACCGTGCCCGAGACCCCCCGCTGGTTGATGGCTCATGGGCGCACGGACGAGGCGACCACGATCAGCCGCAAACTATGCCGCACCGCGGACGAATCCGAAGCCCAGATCACCGAGATCCGCGCCCAGATCGAACAGGACGCCGCCAACCGCGCCACGAAGGTGCCGTTCTTCACCAAGCGCTACCGCAAGGTGATCCTGATGGCCTTCTGCATCGCCATGTTCAACCAGCTTTCCGGCGTGAACGCCATCTTGTACTACGCCCCGGTGGTCATGCAGAAGGCCGGCGCCTCGGACAGCGCATCCTATCTGATGAGTGTGGCCGTCGGCCTGATGAACCTGGTGGCCACCATGACCGCGCTGACCGTGATCGACAAGATCGGGCGCCGCTCGCTGATGATCGTGGGCTCCTGCGGCTACCTGCTCAGCCTGGGCTTCCTGACCGCAGTCATGTTCGGCTTCGAGGGTCACTTCAACTCCACTTCCTCGGTGCTGGTGCTGATCGGCCTGCTGGTCTTCATCGCCGCACACGCCTTCGGGCAGGGCTCGGTCATCTGGGTGTTCATCTCCGAGATCTTCCCCAACCGGGTGCGCGCCCGCGGCCAGTCCCTCGGTTCCATGACCCACTGGACCTTCGCCGCCATCACCACCTACGCCTTCCCACCGATCATCGGCGCCTTGGGCGGCGGCGTGGCCTTCGCCTTCTTCTTCGGCTGCATGTGCGGCCAGTTGCTGTGGGTGCTGAAGGTGATGCCCGAGACGAAGGGCGTGCCGTTGGAGAAGATGTCTGCGAAACTTGGCTTGGACTAGGCTGCACGACGATGTGAGGAGCACATAATGACCGATCCCAACCAAGCCCCGGTGCTGTGCCTGGGCGAAGCCCTGGTCGACATCATCATCCGCGACGACGAGTCGAGTGAGCATGTCGGCGGTAGCCCCCTGAACGTGGCCTGCGGAATCTCCTGCATGGGCCACCCCGCCGTCCTGGCGGCCTGGTGGGGCAAGGATAAACGCGGCGAAGCGATCGAACGATTCGCCCTCGACCACGGTGTCGGCTTCGTGCCGGGCAGCAACGGCGCCGACCGCACCGCGGTGGCCTATGCCCGGCTGGACGAGGCGGGCCGGGCCACCTACGAATTCGATCTGGAATGGGCCGTACCACCGCTGCCGGAGCCCACCGAAGTGGTTCATCTGCACACCGGGAGCTTCGCCGCCACCCTGGATCCGGGCGGCACGGCCGTGCTGGCAGCGGTCAAGCGGATGGCGATCAACGGAACCGTCAGCTACGACCCCAACGTGCGGCCCGCCCTGATGGGTTCACCCGAGCAGGTGCTACAGCGTATCGAGGAGATCATCGCGCTGGCCGATGTGGTCAAGGCCAGCGACGAGGACATCGCCTGGCTGTATGGCCCCGACACCCCGGTGGAAAGCGTGATCCGGCGCTGGGTCCGGCTAGGTCCGGGCCTGGTGGTGGCGACCAGAGGCCCTTGGGGAGCCTATGCCGTGCTGGCAGGAGACCGGGACATGATGGTGGTTGACCCGCTGAATGTCGAGGTGGCCGATACCGTCGGAGCCGGTGACTCATTCATGGCCGGACTGCTGTCGGGGCTGCTGGATCTCGGCCTGATCGGCAGCCCCATCGCCAAGACACGGCTGCGCGAGGCCCGCTGGGGCCAACTGCGCAGCGCGCTGCACCGGGCGGTGATCACCTCGGGGCTCACCGTCAGCCGGCCCGGCGCCTATGCGCCGACCCGGGCGGAGGTGACTCGCGTGTTGACCGCCGACCCACGGCTCGGCTGAAACCCGCATCGGAACCAGGCCGGGGTCCTGCCCGGGGCAGGACCCCGGCCTTCAGCGGCCCGAAGGCGATCTCGGCCATCCGCCCCGAGCGAGTCCCCGGTCGCAAACCCTTTCCAGAACCGGCCGCCGGCTCGACACAGCCAGCCATGACGCCGAAAGGCCCTGGTGGGCCGCAGAGGATATCTCGCCCACCAGAGCCTGCGGGGTGCCCGCTGCCGGGTCAGCCGATATGCGTGCCGGCCGAACCGAGTTGCTGGCAGGCCTCGACAACCCGGGCCGCCATGCCGGCCTCGGCCGATTTGCCCCAGGAGCGCGGATCGTACTTCTTCTTGTTGCCTACCTCGCCGTCGACCTTCAGCACACCGTCGTAGTTGCGCATCATGAAGTCCGCCACCGGGCGAGTGAAGGCGTACTGGGTGTCGGTATCGACGTTCATCTTGACCACCCCGAAACTCACCGCATCGGCGATTTCCTGGGCGGTAGACCCCGACCCGCCGTGGAAGACCAGATCGAAGGGCTTATCCACCCCATACTTTGCGCCGCACTCGCGCTGGATCTCGGCCAGGATCTCGGGACGCAGCTTCACATTGCCGGGCTTGTAGACCCCATGCACATTGCCAAAGGTCAGCGCGGTGATGTATTTGCCCTTCTCGCCGAGCCCCAGCACCTCCAGGGTGCGCAGCCCATCGGCCACCGTGGTGTAGAGCTTCTCGTTGATCTCACCGACCACACCGTCCTCCTCGCCACCGACGGCGCCCACCTCGATCTCCAGGATCAGTTTGGCCGCCGACGTGCGAGTCAGCAGTTCCTCGGCGATCTTCAGGTTTTCCTCGACCGGGACGGCCGAGCCATCCCACATGTGGGAGTTGAACAACGGATCCTCGCCGCGATTCACTCGCTCCTGGGAGATGGCGATCAGCGGATTCACATACCTGTCCAGCTTCTCCTTCTGACAATGGTCGGTGTGCAGGCCGATATTGATGGGATAGTTCTTGGCCACCACGCGGGCGAACTCGGCCAGCGCCATGGCACCGGTCACCATGTCCTTGATGGTCGAGCCGGACGCGTACTCCGCGCCGCCGGTCGAGAACTGGATGATGCCATCCGAGCCTGCCTCGGCGAAGCCCTGGATGGCGGCGATGACAGTTTGCGAGGAGGTGCAGTTGATGGCCGGATAGGCAAAACCACCCGCCTTGGCCTTCTCAAACATCTCCTGGTAAACTTCGGGGGTTGCGATGGGCATGTTCACTTCCTTCTATCTGACGCGGAGTGGCCGCGAACCTTGCCAGCTGCCGGATGGCCGGTGGCAGCCATTCTTTCAGACCCATCCCCGGCCGGCGACCCCGGCACCCCTTTTACGGGCCGGATTCACCACAAATCGTCGACACCGCTCAGATCCAGCCCGAATCGTCCCAGCGAATGGGCCCGCAGAGCGGAATCGAGCCCGCTAGGCGGAACATCGAGCATGACGACGGGCACCGACCAGGTTCGCCCATCTGCCCAGGCGAACTCCAGCCGGGGGCCCGGATTGAACCATTTCATATGCCCCCGCACCGAGCGGATATCTGGCCAGTCGATGCGCTCACCCAACGGCGTGGTGGACAGCACCAACCCCCGGTTGTCGATCTGGAAGGCCGGGCCAAGCGGCACCTTGCCGGTTTCATTGCCGGTCCACACCGCCTGCACGATCGCCCAGCCGGTCAGTCCGGCACTGTAGATGGCCGAGACGACCAGCACCCAGAACCACATGCCCCCCACCTGGACGCTGCCGCTCAACACAAACAGCAGCAACAGTGCGATGCCGATCGCCAGACCGACGATTCGCCGCACCATCACCGTGCGCAGGGCGGCGGCCCGCTGGGCCAGCGCCACCGGGGTATAGCTCACCAGCACACCGCCAATGGGCTGCGCCGACTGTCCCGGCCGGCCGGCGCCCGCCATGACGGTAGCCACCGGGGCAGCGCCGGACGGCGTGGCTGCCCGCTCGGGGGCCATCGGCGGGAGCACCGGCGCAGACCGCATCCGATGCTGCCCGCCGGGATCCGGGTCTCGCGGCATACTCAAGCCAACCTCCTAGTAGAACAGCTCGGTATCGACGACATTGCGCAGCGGGCCACCGGCCAGGAAGGCCCGCAGATTCTCGATGAACAGTTCGGCTATCCGGCTGTCCTCCTTCTCGGAGTTCGCCGCGGTATGCGGTGCGATCAACACATTCGGCAGATCCCACAGCGGACTGTCGGCCGGCAGCGGCTCGACCCGGGTGACATCCAGGCAGGCGAAACCCAACCGGCCGCTGGCCAGCAGCTCGGCCATGGCGTCCTCGTCTAGGCAGGTTCCGCGGCCCACACTGGCGATGATGGCCCCCGGACGCAACGCCTGAAGCACCTCCCGGCCGATCAGACCCTCGGTGCCTATGGTCCCGGGTAGCGCATTGACCAGAGCGTCCGCGCCGCTAGCCGCCTCGACGATCTCTTCGGCCAGATACAGTTCGGCGACCGCATCGACCTGTTTGCGGGAGCGGTTCACCCCGATCACCCGAGCACCGACCTCGGTGAATCTGCGGGCGCATTCCTGACCGATCGCCCCCATGCCGACGACCACCACGGTCATGTCCGAGACCTGTCTCATCGCCCAGCGCGCCGGCGACCAATGATGCCGGCTCTTGTGGTCCAGCAGCAGGGGCAGATCCTTGGCTCCGGCCAGCACCCCGAACAGGGCGAACTCGGCCAAGGTGCCGGCATGGACCCCCGCCGAGGTCGTGAAGACGACCCGGGCCAACTCCTCCGCGGTAAGGCCGGCGGCTTTCACCTGAGCGCCACCGCCGGCAGCCATGGTCTGTACCCACTTCAAGCGGGGGTTGGCGCGAACGGTACGGGCCAAGGCGGCGGGTTTGGTGTCAGGAATGCCGTACAGGATATCGGCCGAGTCGATCAGGGCCTCGAATCGCGTCTGCTGTTCGGGAGTGCGCCGGAAACCGGGATCGCCATCGTGGTCGCTGGGCCAACGCATCTGTGGCAGCAGATCGGGCTCGATGAGGAACTCGACACGCGGTTCCGCAGCCCGGATCCGTTCGACGTATTCGGCCGCCAATGGCTTGCCAACCACCACACGCAGTTTATCCATGCCGATACCCTCCACATTAGCCGCGCTTCACCAGAGCTCTGGCCTCCATTGAAGCAGGTACGCGCCGCACCGCACCCACTGCGCCGTTGTGCGACCGCGACCCGACCGCGGCCGGTACCGGACCGCCCAGCCTGCACCCCGCGGCGGCATACACCGGCCGGCCGGGATCCCGCCCGCCGTCTTCGCGCGGAGGCAGCCCCAGGCCTCGACGTCGAAGACCTGCCGGGACCGTCGCGAACCGCCGGCGCGATCAGTCCGCCGAGCCGGTCACGATCGGCAGTTCGACACCGGCGAGGCTGGGCCTGGCGGCGACCTCGGTCACCTCGATCACCTCGATCAGGCGCCGGTAGGTGGCCGGGTCGAATGTGCCGGCCTCGGCCGAGCAGACCGCCGCCCCGGATAGCGCCACCGCGTCTCGCAGCGCGGCGGCAGCCACGTCCCGCAGTGGCTGTCCGGCCGCCAGCACCCGGCACCATGCGGCAACCGCCGCATCGCCAGCGCCGGTGGGATTGCCCGACAACGCGGGTCCGCTAGCCAGCCAATACCGATCGGGCCGGTCGGCCAGGAACAAACCCATGCCTTTGGCACCGCAGGACACCGCGACCGCCCGGGCACCCCACCTGATCAGTCGCCGCGCGCCGACCACCGGATCCGGGCTGCCGCCGATCGCCGCCAGCTCCAGGTGATTCGGTTTGAGCAATCCGGCTCCGGTCCGCGCGGCCTCGGCCAGCCAGCGTCCCGAGCTGTCGACCACGCTGCGGGCCTGCCCCAGGGCGACGATCTGCAACAGCCCGGCCAGGCTGCCCGCTGGTGTACCGGGTGGGACCGATCCGCAGAACGCAACCACATCGCCGGGACGGACACGCTCGGCGAGCCGGGCGCCGAGGTTCTGCCAGGCTCCGGCCCCGGCCGGCCGCCCGGGCTCGTTGAACACCGTCGCCTCGCCCTCGGCGACCACGATCAGGGTGCGCCTGGATTCGGCTGGACAGGCCACCCAATGCCGTTCGACGGCCCGGATGCCGGGTGCCCGGCAGGCCAGGTCGGCAATCCGCTGGCCGGTCAGACCGCCCAGGAAACCCAGCGCGCAAACAGGTTCACCGAGTTGGGCGAGCACACTGGCCACGTTCAGCCCCTTACCGCCGGGTCGTTCGGTGACCCGGTGGGCACGATGCACGCTACCGGGGATCAGCCGGTCGAGCTCGTGGGTGATATCCAGCGCGGGGTTTGGGGTGACCGTGACGATCATGCAGGCTCCGATCGGACGCGGCCCGGGCTGCGGGCCGAGTGCAAGTATCGCCGCCAATCATGACAGTCGCCACGGTGAAGTACCGAGCCACCGGTCGCGACGAGCCGCCGGATGGCGCTCGGCCACAATGGTGCCATGGACTCAATCGACGCCGTGATCTTCGACCTGGATGGCACCCTGACCGATTCCGAACACTGGTGGGACGAGGTGCGCCGGGCACTGGCCGCCGCCCACGGCCGGGCCTGGCCGGGCGAGGCCACCGCGGCGATGATGGGGATGAGCACTCCGGAATGGGCCGGCTACCTGATCGACGTCGTCGGTATCCCGGGCACCTGGCGTGCGGTGGCCGACCGGGTCATCGACGGCATGGTGGCCAAATACCGCGCCGGGGTTCCGCTGCTGCCGGGGGCGGACGCCGCGATCCGCCGGGTCGCGGCCCGCTGGCCGGTCGCGATCTGCTCGTCCTCGCCACGCAGGCTGATCGATGCCGTGGTCGACGAGATGGGTTGGGCCGGCCTACTGGGTGCGCGGGTATCGACCGAGGAGGTACCGCACGGCAAGCCGGCCCCGGATGGCCCGCTGCGGGCCGCCGAATTGCTCGGGGCAGACCCCGGTCGGGTAGTGGCCATCGAGGACGCCACGAACGGGCTGCTAGCCGCCATGGCAGCCGGAATGCGTACCGTGGCCGTGCCACCGCACTTCCAGCCACCGAGCCAGGATGTGCTGGCGCGCTGCGATGCGGTGATCGACAACCTAGACGAACTCAGCAACGAGCTGATCTCGGCGCTGCGATGACCCCGAATCCCCCTAGGCTTGCTGCTCAGGAGGTGGCCAATGTCCGAAAGCGGACCCATGCAGACTGGCAGTTCCTCGGCCTGGTCAACCGACGGCCATGTCGAAGTCGAAGTGACCGCAGGACGCGTGACCCGCGTCTGGATCGACCCGCATTGGCGGGCGGAGCAGCTCGAACAGGTGGTGGAGCGTTCGATCGCAGAAGCGACCAATATCGCGTTGTATCAGCGATTACGGGAGATCTACGAGTTGATCTATCGCGAGCATCCCGAGGTGCACCTGTCCCGGGATCTGAATCGAGCAGCGGCCGAGGTCGAATCGCACGCTCCACGTGGTGCCGAGCTTCCCGGAGCGCTGCGCGAACTCGGAAACTTGCTGGAGCACCTTGAGGATACCGATTTTCAACCAGACACCCCCGACCAGTCCCAGCCCCCGGTCATGGTGGACGTGATGGCCGAGGATTCCACCACCGAGGTGCATGTGGCCGGCGGCCAGATCTACCATCTCGGCCTGGATCCGAAATGGTCCCGGGACACCGATGAGGACACCTTCCTGGCCAGGGTCGCCGATTTGCTCAACGAGGGACTCGATCGCAGCCGCGATGCGCAGCTTGAGCAGGTACTGTCCACCCCCAGCGGACGCGCCGGCCTGGCATCCGCGCTCTGGGAGGCCAACGCCTATGTGGTCTCTGCACACCTGATGGATCTCGACAAACTAACCGGGAGAGCTCGATGAAGTTCGAAGCTAGCGGCTGGACGCGAGCGGCGTCCGTTTTTGAGGAAGTCTCATCGGCGGTTTCCTCCGCCAAGTCCGCATCGTCGGCTGCCCAGGGCGGCGGCGGTGCCACCCAGACCGATGCCGCGGTTACGGCTGCGATCGGCAAACTACAGGGCCTGGTCGATCAGGCGCTTTCCGGGTTGTCCGGCGGCCTATCGGCAGATGCCGCGACAATGCGGAAAACCAGCGCCGACTACCAGAGCACCGAACAACAGCAGGCCGAGCTCGGCGCCAGCCTGGCGAGGAGGATCTGATGGGAATCACGCTGCCCGGCGAATTGGCAGAAGCGATGGGCATGATGGGAGTCGAATTCCCCGGCACCGACGAGGACGCTTTGCAGAGCGCTGCCGGCCAGTGGCGCAATATCGCGTCCCAGTGCTCGGGTTGGCACGGCGAACTCAGCCAGGCGGTGGATTACATCGAATCCACCAACGAGAATGCCGCCTCCGAAACCTTCACTTCCTATGCCCGGGGCAAATCGAATGTGAGCGGCGTCCAGGCGCTCGGCACCAATGCCAACGCCATCGCCGACGGCTTCGAGAAGGCCGCGCAGGCGGTCCGGGGATACAAGACCACCTGCATAGCCACCGCCACCACCGTGACCGCCCTGATCAAGGCGATGCGCAAGGCGCCCGGGGCGGATGTCGAAGCGGTCAAACAGCAGATCGAGCGTGCCGGCACCCTGCTGAAGCAGGCGGACGCCAAGACGGCCAGTGCGATTGGAGGCAACTGACATGGGCATCAGCGTTTCCCAGGTTTCATTGACCGGAGCCGGCATCCTGACGGCTGGGTGCGGCGAGCAGTGGTACTCCAACGTGGATCTCCCCGGACTGGACAATCCCGGCGGACCGGGCCGCATCGGCTTCATCGACGGGCCGGGCCGCTTCACCGACGGCGACAACAGCCTGCATGATGACGGCCACTACGGCTCCGCCGACGGCGGCAGCGGCGGGGGCGGCAGCGGTGGCTATGGCGGAGGTGGCGGCGCCGGCGGTGGCTCCGGTGCCGGCGGTGGCTATGGCGGAGGCGGCGGCGTCGGCGGTGGCTACGGCAGCGGCAGCAGCGGCGGCGGCCCGGTGCCCACCGATCCGAACGTCGGCAACATCCCGGTCGGTGGCCCGATCACCCGCGAACAGATCCTGGCCCGCGCCAGGTACTGGGCCGCGATGGGCGTGCCCTACTCGATGGCGGCCTTCACCAACGATCCGCAAGGCAAGAGCTACCGCACCGACTGCTCCGGGTTGGTATCGATGGCCCTGAAGCTGGAAACCAGTCTCAGCACCGTGACGCTGCCATCCCAGGTGCTGCCGATCTCGAAGGCCGATCTGCAACCCGGCGACATCGTCGGCAACCTGGGCGGTGGCACAGCCGGTGCCGATGGGCACGTGATGGTCTTTGCCCGCTGGGCCGACTCGTCGATGAGTACCTTCTTCACGGTGGAGGAAACCCCACCGAAGGCCGTCGAACGCACGCGAGTCTGGGGTTCGGCGCCCTACGCCAGCCATGCCTGGCGCTACCGCAACCTGGCGGGTTGATAGCCACTAATCCCACCACCGCCACCGCGGGGCTGCCCGGTCTATCGACCGGGCAGCCCCGCGGCCATTCATCGAAGGCATCCCGCCCGGTGCGGTCCTCGATCTCATCCGGGCGTGTCCCGGGGCCGAAACCCACCGGCGTCCGGCCCGGCCGACGCGGCCCCGCCGGACCGCTTGGGTCAGGGCAGACTGGCCACCATCCGGTCGACCGCCGCCCGCAGCAGCGGAGTGGGCAGGGCAAAGTTGAACCGTACGCCGCCGCGGCCCGCGGCACCGCAGCCGGCGCCATCGGTCAGGGCCACCCCGGCCCGTAAGAAGTGGGCGCAGGGATCGGTCAGTCCCAGTTCGCGCACATCCAGCCAGGCGAGGAAGGTGGCCTGCGGCCGGTGACCGCGTACCTGCGGCAGCCGGGCGGTCAGCGAGTCGATCAACAGATCGCGGTTGGTTCGCAGATAGCCGAGCACGTCGGCCAGCCAGGGCCCACCGAAACGATAGGCCGCCACGGTGGCCGCCATGCCGATGGGCGTCGATTCATAGGGCAGACCGTGGCCGCTGCCGGTGAACAGGCGCTGATGAGCGGGATTGGTCAGCACCAGTTGGGCACACTTCAGGCCGGCCAGGTTGAAGGCCTTGGACCCCGAGAAGGCCGTAACCGTATGCCCGGCGGCGATATCGTTCAGCGCGGCGTAGGGCTGGTGCCGGGCGCCCGGATAGATCAGGGGGGCATGGATCTCATCGCTGAACACCAGCCCGCCGTGGCGGTCGACCAGCTCACAGATCTCGGTCAGTTCGGCAGCCGTGTACACCTTGCCGATCGGGTTGTGCGGATTGCACAACACCAGCAGGGCCGGCCCGGCCGCGAGCGCCCGGTCGAGCCCCGCCAGATCCATCCGCCAGCCATCGGGCCCGGGCAGCATGGGCAATTGCACCAGTTCATGCCCGAAAGCGGCCGGCATGTCCACGAAAGGCATATAGCAGGGCGTCGGAACGATCACCCGGGAGCCCGCGGGCAGCCAGTGGTGCATCGTCAGGGCCAATCCGGCCAGCACATCGGGCAACTGGTGCACCAGTTCAGGCGCCAGCTGCCAACCATAGCGGCCGGCCACGAACTCCGCGGTGGCCTGCTGGAACTCGGTGCGCAGCGCCCTCGGCGCATAACCTGTCAACTGGCGATGCGCATAGTCGGCGACGACTTCTGCGACCGCGGGGGCCAGACCGAAATCGGCTTCGGCGACCCAGGCCCCGATGGCGCCCGGATAGGCCGACCATTTGAGGCTACCCACCCTCCTTAGCTGGTCGAGGGTCAGGGCATCGATGCGATCGGCGAATTCACTCACCACCCCAGTCTGGCAGTTCGGCCCCGGCACCGGATGCTCCGCCCACCGACCCGGGCGGCAGAGCCGATCGTTCGAGCCGGCGGATGGTCCGCCCAGCGCCCGGAGGTGGCCAGCCGAACCGGCCGGGACCAAACCGCCAGCATTTGACCTAGCGGAGTCTCAGCCATCGGCTGCCCGGCCCCAGCGGTGGCTAAGACTCCACTGATACATCGCGATGGCGGCGGCTGCGCCCGCGTTCAGCGATCGGGTGGACCCGTACTGGCTGATCGCCACCAGCAGCGCGCAGGCCTCGACCAGTTCCGCGCTGAGACCGGAACCTTCGGATCCGAACACCAGGCAGCAGGCCGGTGGCAGCGGGGTCGATTCCAGCGGACGCGAGCCGGGCAGATTGTCCACCCCAACCAACGTCAACCGCTGCGTGCCGCAATGGGCGACCAGATCGGCCACCTCGGCCCGATGCTCGACATGCAGGTAACGATCGGTCACCATCGCGCCCCGCCGGTTCCAGCGGCGGCGGCCCAGAATGTGCACCAGCGTGACGTTGAAGGCATTGGCGGTGCGCACAATCGAACCGATATTGAAGTCATGCTGCCAGTTCTGGATGGCCACCTCGAGCCGGGCCGGACGCAGCCCCGCCCGTTCGGCGTCCAGCTCGGCCATGATCGCCGGCACCCGCCAATACCGGTAGCGATCGACCACATTGCGGCGATCCCCGCCAGCCAGCAACTCGGGATCCAGCCTGGGATCGTCGGGCCAAGGCTCGGGATGAGGCCCCACCCCGATACCGGAGGCGACCGGGCCAGCCGATGCCGTATCCGGAACCGGACCCCACCGGCAGAGCCCGCCCCCGCGGCCTCGGACGGGCCCCGGCTCACCGTAGGCCGCCTCCGGCGCCGGATCCGGCAGGTTCATCTCACAGCTCCAGGTCAGCCAGTCCGAAGGCGAACCGGTAGTCCAGCCCGGCCGCCCGAATGGCCTCGGCCGCCCCGGTAGCCCGGTCCACGATCACCGCCACCCCGATCACCGTGGCACCGGCCTCCCGCAAGGCATTCACCGCGGTCAACGCGGAACCCCCGGTGGTGGAGGTGTCCTCAACCACCAGCACCCGCCGGCCGGCGACCTCGGGCCCCTCGATTCGTTTGTGCAACCCATGGGCCTTGGCGTTCTTGCGCACCACGAAGGCATCCAGCCGCTCCCCCACCGCGGCAGCGGCATGCAGCATCGCGGTGGACACCGGATCGGCACCCATGGTCAATCCCCCGACCGCGTCAAAGCGCCAATCCGCGGTCAACTCGCGCATCACCCGGCCAACCAGCGGAGCCGCCCGTCCGGCCAGCGTGACTCGGCGCAGGTCAACGTAGTGGTCGGCCTGCCCGCCACAGGACAGCGTGACCCGGCCGCGCACGATAGCCAACTCGTTGATCAGATCAAGCAATTGCGCACGGTCGCTCATGGTCGATCAGCCTAGTGCCCCGCCCATGTTCCGGCAGGATAGCCCGGCCGGACTCAACGTGGCTCGGAGGCAACCAGGTGGCCGAAGCCCACCGAACGATCCGGGGTGGGCAGTAGATCCTGGTTGGTGATCACGGTGATCATCCGCCCGGTGGGCTGCCGGCCCGGTTTACCGGGTACCGCGTCGAGCACCCAGACATCGCTCGACTGCACGGTCACGTTGGCCGGTGCCACATCGATCTGGTAGAGATGCACCCGGTCGCAAGTCACGATCTGGATCCGGTCGCCGGCCTGCAACTCGAGCAGGTTGGCGAAGGGCTGGCCGTTGGTGATGCGGTAGCCGGCCAACACCATGTTCCCGATCTCGCCGACACGAGCGGTCTGCGAATACCAGCCGACACCGGTGGCGAGCTGTTCGGGGCCGATACCGGCAACCACGGGCCAGCTCTGCGCCCCACGTCCCGGAAAACTCAGCACCCCCTGCACCGTCCCGTCGGCGGGCCGGCCGGCGGTGGGACGCTGCGCGGCGCAATTAGCGAAGTAGTCGTCGATGGCCTGCCGGGCCAGCTTCCCCGATACCTGATTCGTGCCGACCAGCTGCCACACCAATGCCGCCGCGACCACCAGCACCACCATCGCCAGCAGCGCCCAGGCGGCCCGGAGCAACCAACCACCGACCCCGATCTTCCGCCGCCTCGGACGCGGCCGATCGGCCCGCGTGCTACCCACCGGCCGCACCGGACGGACGCCGCTCGCGCCTCGTCCGGTCACCCCAGCCCAGTCGATGGGCCCCGCCGACCGCGTCGCAGCGGGACGGATCACACACTTGGCCATCGAACCTCCTGAGTGGATGCTACCGGGAGGCGTTACGGTCGGGTCAACGACCCGAGGCGTGGCGAATGAACCGGCACATCTCGTCGGACTCCCGCAGCCGGCTCGGGCCATGCAGATAGGGCATGTGGCCGGTCTCGAAATAGCCATGCTCGATGCGCGCGAAGTCCGCATCCGGCAGCGCCAGATGATCGACCATGTCCTGGGCGGCGAAATAGGGCGTGGCCAGATCGAAATAGCCATACTCGATCCGCACCCTGAGGGCCGGATTCGCCCGCATGGCCCGTTCCAGCTTGTCGGTCACGTTGACCGGCCGGCCCTCGAATTCGCGGTAACGCCAGGTCTTCCACAATTCGGCCGCAACGCGATAGTCCATATCCTCGGTGCTGCCGAGTTCGGCCCGCAGATAGTGGTGCAGGGCAGCGGTATAGGCGCCCATGGTGAGGTCCCCACTGGGATCGGTATCCATGGTCTCCTCGGTGCCCGAGGCCGCCGGGCCGGTGAACCGGCCATCGATGCGGCCGACCACCAGCCCCCGGTCACGCAGCAACTCGGCACAGAACCTGGCATGCTCGATCCGCAACCGGGTGCGGGTCACATAGTCCACCGATAGGCCGCAAAGCCGGGCCAGGGTCTCGGCGACTGCCGCCCGATCCGACACCGGCAGCCGCCGGCCCTTGGCCAGGGCAAGCCGGTAGGGACCATCGGCGAACTCCTCTGCCTCGGCCCGCACCTCCGCCAGGCCACGGCCGGGATGCTTGCCGTGATACCAGGCGATGGCCGCATAGCTGGGCAGGAAATGGATGGCGGCTTCGTCCCAGCGCGGATTGTCGAAATCCTGGCTGCCGAAATCGAGCACGCTGCTCAACAGGATCAGGCCATTGAAGTACAACCCGTGCTCGTCTTGCAGTTGCTGGGCCACCGATGCGCCGCGAACCGTGCCATAGGATTCGCCCAGGATGAACTTGGGGCTCATCCAGCGGTCCTCGCGCGTACACCACAGCCGGATCAATTCGCTGAACTGGGCGACATCGGCCCGCCAGCCATGCCAGTCGGTGGCCTTGCGTCCCTCGGCGGCCCGGCTGTAACCGGTGCTCATGGCGTCGATGATCACCAGATCGGTGGCCCGCAGCAGCGTGTGGGCGTTGTCGATCAACCGGTAAGGCGGCCGGGCGATATCGGTCACCTCGCCGATGTCGATGATGCGTGGGCCGACCAGCCCCATGTGCAGCCAGAGGGATGCCGACCCGGGCCCCCCGTTGAAGCAGAAAGTGACCGGACGGGTCGTGACATCGGCTCCGGTAAGGGTATACGCGGTGACACCGAGCTGAGCCTGGTCGATGACCCCCTGGAAGACATCGTCCTTGACATCCTCGGCGCGCAGCACGACCCGGCCGGTCCGGGCGGTATAGGCCAGCTCGCCCTCGGTGGTCTGCACCACATGCTCGGTGGTCACCAGGGAATCGTTGAGCTGGGCCGGCGTGGGTGGCGTGATCGTCTGGACGACCAACGCAGGATCGGGTTTGGGCATGTTGAAGAGGTTAGCCCCACCGGCCCACCAAGTGGGTACCGGTTGCCATTCGGGAACCGCCGCCGGGATAGCCCCTAGGGGTCGCCCATGGCGGCGGGCGGGGTCAATCGAAGTGCAGCAGGCCGCGTTCCACGGCAGGCGAGGCCACGGCGTCTTCGACGGTGAACGGGCTGGCGGCACCGATGAATGCCCTGAGCCGTTCACCCGAGAGTACTCGGAACGGGAAGACGGAACCCGCCGAACGCCTGGTCACCTGGTCGATCGGCAGCTCCCGGTTGGCGGCCGCAACCAGCAGATTGCCGTGCCGGCGTCCCTTCAAAGTCGCCGATTCCGCGCAAAGCGCCAGTTCGACGAAACACTCGGCTAGCCCCGCCAACACCCGGCGCGTCCACCAAAACGGGTGGCTGTCGATCAGGTTGACCAGCAGCAGGCCGTCGGCGGTCAGCACCCGCCGTAGCTGTCGATGGAAGACCGTGCTCGCCAGTTCGGCCGGCACCCGGGCGTCCTCGAAGGCATCGACTATGACGACCTGGGCGTAGTCGCCGGGCAGGGCAGCCACCCCGGTGAAACCATCGACCGGCCGCACCTTGATTCCCGAATGCGCCGGCAGCGGCAACCGGCGACGCACCAGATCGGTTAGTCCGGTGTTTGGCTCCAACACGATCTGCGCCGAGGTGGGCCGCCGCGCCGCGATATAGCGGGCCATGGTCATCGCGGCGCCACCCACATGGATCACCCGAAGCCGCTCCCCCCGCGGTGCGATCGAATCCAGGAAATCGGCCATCCGCAGCATGTAGCCGAACTGCAGATTGGTCGGCTCCGCCGGGTCGCACCAGGACTGGGCCACCCCGTCCATGACCAGCACCCAACCCGGCGGATCCGATAGCAACTGGAAGTCGTCTCCCATCGGCCCAGTGTAGGTGTGGCCACCGGACCCGATCCATCGACCGCTCACGCGACAACTCAACGCACCGGTCAGCCAGCAGCCTCTGCCCACTGGCGGCAGGGCGGCATCGGGACGGAACTCGCCCTCAGCCAGTTACCAGCCCGGCAGCCCACGTCGCGGCCCGCTCCAGTTCGCCGGGCGCCAGTGGCCCCTGCATGCCGAGCACCTTGAAGGAGATCGGTTTCGCGACCCGGAAACCCGCGCCCTTCAGCTTCTTCGTAGCGGCCTTGGCGGCGGTACCCAGGAAGGCCGCCGTGGAGGTGTCAAAGGCCACGGCACGACAACCGGGGCTACTGGGCAAAGCGGCCAGCCACTCGGCCAGGCCCAGAGCTGGGTCAATGGTTGCGCCGGCCTGCACCGCCTGCTCCCGGGATTGGGGGGTCGGCAATCCCATGCTGTGGGTCGGTGCTCCCACCACCAGCAGTCCGGTTCCCCCCGGCAGCGTGGCCGGAGCGTCCGCCACAGGGATTGCGGGCACACCCAGCACACTGGCGACGACCCCGGCGATCGCCGCGGTGTTGCCGTGACAGGACTCATGGATCAGTAGCACGTTCATGGTTGGGCTCCAGTTCATTTCGCCGGTTCGATGATCAGTTGCTCGCCGGCCACGGTGATGTCCACCTTGGTCAGCGGCCTGTCGGTGGGACCGGTCAGGGCATTTCCGGTGGACAGTTCAAAATCCGCATTGTGCGCCGGGCAGTGGATCGTCTCGCCAACCGAGCCGACCTTGATCCCCTTGTGCGGGCACCGGGCGTCGTAGCCGACGAACTCCCCCCGGGTGGGCTGGACGACCACATAGCCGCCGACGATCACGCCGCCACCCACCGGCACCAGTGAGCCATCCAGCGTGACCGTCTCCGGCTGCCCCGCGCAGCCAGACAGGGCACTCGAGCCGAGAAACATCAGGCTGCCCAGCCCAAGGCCGGCCAATACGGATCGCCGGGACCAGCAAGGAGGGCTTTGGGACACGACATTCGCAATATTGGATATCATGTCTCATTTATAGTGGTTACCGTGCCCAAACCGCAATCCGTCCACGGCTCCAGTCAGGGCCGGCTCAGGGAATCCGAGGTCACCCGCCGCCTGTTGGACGCGGCCAGCGAGTTGGTGGAGCGGGACGGGCTGTTCTCCGGCCTGGCCGAGGTGTCCTTTGAGGAAGCCATTGCGCTGGCCGGCGTACCGCGCAGCTCCGCCTACCGACGGTGGCCAACCCGACAGGCGTTCACCGCGGCGGTCACGCTGGAGATCGCCCGGGGCACCCGGCTGCAATCCGGTTGGGCGCAGGCCGGGCTGACCCTGATCCGCGATCTCAACCCGGACGAACTGCTCGACCCGCGACGACGCCACGACCTGTGGGTGGACGCGATCCGGCAGTTGATCCATCTGGATTTCATCGAGATGCTGGGCTCGAAACAGATGCGGCTGTTCGCCTCGTTGACCGCCACCCAGCACAATCTGGCGGACGAGCAGTTGCGCACCCGGGTCAGGGCCACCCTGGCCGAGACCGAGCAACGCTATGTGACTGAACGCGCGGAGAATCTGGCCTGGCTGGGCGACCTGGCGGGCATGCGATTGCGCGCCCCATTGGGCGGCCCGGAGGGCTGGCGGCTGGTCAGTGCCGCGGCCGGCGCCACCATGACCGGTCAGCTCCTGAAGGCCTGGGTTGATCCGGCACCCGCCGCCCGAGAGTTCAGTGCCCGTGCCTTCGGCATGAGCCAGCCGGCCAGTTGGACACAGCAGACCTACCTGGGAACCGCAACCTTGCTGGCCTATCTTGAGCCGGACCCCGCCGTGGAATGGACGCTGGCCCGCGCGGAGCAACTCCTGACCCGGATCCGCGAAACGCTCAGCGCGCTGTGACCGGGCGCCTCGCCCCGGCCCGCGAATTGGGGCCGCGGCCAGGCAGGATCAGTGAATCTCGACCACCTGCAGACCCTCGCCGTCCGGCGTCACATCGAGCTTCACCCGGGCACCATCGCCGACCTCACCGGCCAGCAACCGCCGCGCCAACTGGTCCTCGACCGTGGACTGCAGCAACCGGCGCAGGGGGCGCGCGCCATAGACCGGGTCGTACCCCCGGTCAGCCAACCACTGGCGACCGGTATCGCTCACCTCGATGGTGATCCGGCGATCGGCCAACCGCTTGTTTATCCTTGCCAAGTTGATATCGACGATCTTCGCCAGATCCTCCCTGCTGAGCGGGGTGAACATGACTATCTCGTCCAGCCGGTTCAGGAACTCGGGGCGGAAGGCCTTGCGCACCACACCCATGACGGCGTTGTACTTCGCCTTCTCATCCAGGCTCTGATCCGCCAGGAAGTTCGAGCCCAGATTCGATGTCATGATCAGGATCACATTGCGGAAGTCGACGGTGCGCCCCTGGCCATCGGTCAGCCGGCCATCGTCCAATACCTGTAGCAGGATGTTGAAGACATCGGCATGGGCCTTCTCGACCTCATCCAGCAGCACCACCGAATAGGGCCGGCGACGAACCGCTTCGGTGAGCTGGCCGCCCTCCTCATAGCCGACATAGCCGGGCGGGGCACCGACCAGCCGCGAGACGGCATGCTTCTCCATGTACTCGCTCATGTCGATGCGCACCATGGCCTGTTCGTCATCGAAGAGGAACTCGGCTAGCGCCTTGGCCAATTCCGTCTTGCCGACGCCGGTGGGCCCCAGGAAGAGGAAGGAGCCGGTCGGCCGGTTGGGGTCGGAGATGCCCGCCCGGGCACGCCGTACGGCGTCCGCGACCGCCTTGACCGCCCCGGTCTGCCCGATCAACCGGGCAGCTAGCCGGTTCTCCATTTCGAGCAGCTTCTGCGACTCGCCTTCCAGCATCTTGCCGACCGGGATACCGGTCCAGGCGCTCACCACCTCGGCAATGTCCGAACTGGTCACCTCCTCGGAGACCATGGTCTTGGCGGCCCCGGCATTGCGTTCGGCCGCTGACATCTCCTTCTCGAGGGTCGGAATCTCGCCATAGATGATCTGCGCGGACTTCTCCAGGTTGCCCTCCCGCTGGTAGCGGTCGGCATCGGTGCGCAGTGCATCGATCTGCTCCTTCAGTTCGCCGACCCGGTTCAGGCCACCCTTCTCGGCCTCCCACTGGGTCTCCAGGACGCGCAACCGTTCCTTCGCGTCGGCCAGTTCCGAGTTCAGGTTGGCCAGCCGGCTGCGGGAGGCATCGTCCTGCTCGGTGGAGACAGCGAACTGTTCCATCGTCAGCCGATCCACCTGGCGACGCAACTGGTCGATCTCCTCCGGGGAGGAGTCGATCTCCATCCGAAGCCGCGAGGCAGCCTCGTCCACCAGGTCGATGGCCTTGTCGGGTAGCTGACGGCTGGTGATATAGCGATTGGACAGGCTGGCCGCGGCGACCAGGGCGCCGTCGGTGATGCGTACCTTGTGGTGGGCCTCATAACGTTCCCGGATGCCGCGCAGGATCGCCACGGTGTCCTCCACACTCGGTTCCCCCACGAAGACCTGCTGGAAGCGGCGTTCCAGGGCGGGATCCTTCTCGATGCGCTCGCGGTATTCGTCCAAGGTGGTGGCCCCGATCATCCGCAGTTCACCGCGCGCCAGCATCGGCTTGAGCATATTGGACGCGTCCATCGCACCTTCCGAAGCGCCCGCCCCAACCACGGTATGCAATTCGTCGATGAAGGTGATGATCTGGCCCTCGGCCTGCTTGATCTCGTTTAGCACGGCCTTCAGGCGCTCCTCGAACTCGCCCCGGTATTTGGCGCCGGCGACCATCGAAGACAGATCGAGCGAAACGACCCGGCGGCCCTTCAACGAATCGGGCACATCGCCGGCCACCACGCGCTGGGCGAGACCCTCCACTACCGCGGTCTTGCCGACCCCCGGTTCACCGATCAGCACCGGGTTGTTCTTGGTGCGCCGGCTGAGCACCTGGACGACCCGGCGGATCTCCGCATCCCGCCCGATGACAGGGTCAAGTTTGCCCGCCCGCGCGCGTTCGGTGAGATCAACCGAGTACTTGTCGAGCGCCGATGCCCCGCCCTCGGATTCGGCACTGGTCACCCGGCGGTCCCCGCGGCCCGCATTGAAGGCGGTGGCCAGCTTGTCGGGCAGGGCGCCGGCCCGGTTCAGAATCGTGGCCGCCTCGGACTGCACCCGGGCCAGCGCGATCAGCAGATGCTCGGTGGCGACGAACTGGTCGCCAAGCTGCCCGGCGCTGGTCTCGGCGTCGGCCATGACCCGGGCGAACGCTCCCGAAAGCTGCGGCTGGGTGACCGACGCGCCGGTGCTGGAGGGCAGCCGCTTGATGGCCGCCAGGGCCTGCTGGTCGATCTGGCCGGCATCGACATCGACCTTGGCCAGCAGCGGGGTGACCGCATTGTCGGGCGTCAACAGCAGGGCATGCAGCAGGTGCACCGGTTCGGCGCTGGGGTTGCCGTTGGTGAGGGCGAGCCGCAACGCGGTCGAAACCGCGTCCCGGCTCATGGTGGTGAGCTTCTCGGTGTCCATGTGTTCTCCGCGTTCAGGGATAGTTCCAAAGTTGAGCCTACGTCACTCAACCTCTGTTCGAGCGAGATTATTCCCTGAGCCAACCCGGAACTGCCAGTCACACGGCCAGCAGGGCTCGCCGGACACGCACCCCGGCCGGCCACGAGATCGCCCAACGGTAAGCCAACACATCGGCGCCGATCAGGCGGCCGTATCGATAGCATGTACCCATGGCCACCGATCGGATCGCAACTCGCGGCGCGCCGGATGGGATTCCCGAGCCCGGCGCCGCCGCATTCTGTCATCGCGGCGGCTGCCCGGCCGGTAGGCGGAAAACGGGGACATGAGCAACAGAATCGTCGTCGTCGGGTCCATCAACGCCGATCTGATGATCCGGGTCGCCCGGCATCCGCGGCCGGGTGAAACCCTGCCCGGCCGCGGTGGCCTGCTCGCCCCGGGCGGCAAGGGCGCCAACCAAGCGGTAGCTGCCGCCCTGCTGGGAGCCCAGGTCACCCTGGTAGGCGCGATCGGCAACGACAACAACGCGCAGATCGCCCTGCGTTTGCTGCGGGCCGCCGGGGTTGACCTGAGCGCGGTAGACCAGGTCACGGCGGCGACCGGACTGGCCGTGGTGGCGGTCGATGACCGCGGCGAAAACAGCATCATCGTCATCGCCGGCGCCAACGCGGCCGTGGACGCCGAACTGGTCCGGCGGCACGCCGGCACCATCGCCGACGCCGCGATCGTCGTGCTGCAGGGCGAAACACCGCGCGCCGGGATCGAACTGGCGGCGCGACTGTGCCGGGGACGGCTGATCTTCAATCTGGCTCCCGTGATCGAGGTCGCCCCCGAGGCACTGCTGCGGGCCGACCCCCTGGTGGTCAACCGGCACGAGGGCGGCCTGGCCCTGCGGTTGCTTACCGGTAGCCCACCCGGAAACGGCGAACCGGGATGCTGCGGGCAGACCGCGGCGGGCCACCCGGCGCATGCCCCGGCAGCCGTGGGGCAAGACGGGCAGCATGCCGAATCCGGTCCCTCGGGCGTTCCAGACCCCGCGGAGACGGTCCGCGGGCTGCGGGCAGCGGGCGTCCCCAGCGTGGTGCTCACCCTCGGAGCCGACGGCGCACTGGTAGCCCAGCGGGACGAGGTGACCGCGGTGCCCTCCCCCGTGGTCGAAGCGGTCGATACCACCGGCGCCGGCGACGCCTTCGTGGGCGCCCTCGCCCACCGGTTGGCGAACGGAGATGCCCTGGTGGCGGCGGCCGGGTTCGCGGCCCGGGTGGCCGCCCGGTCGTGCACCCGAGCAGGCACCCAGGCCTCCTACCCGGGCCGGGGCACCGAATTGCCCCAGGCCTGACCGGCCATCGCGGCCCGCAGCGCCAACGGGACCGGACGACCCGATCGGGGCTACCTACCGCGCCGGCGGCGGGCCGGGCCGATCCCAAACGCCCGGGCCCGAAGGAAGACCCGATAGCCGCAACCGCCGCCGATGCCTGCCGTGGGCGACCCCGATGGGGCCGCCCACGGCATGGGGCTCAACGCTCCACTTCTCCCAGGATGAACCGTTCGGTGGTCTCCAACGCGACATCATCGTGCCGCTGCTCCGGCGGGGACTTCATGAAGAAACTCGACGGGCTGAGCAGCGGACCGCCGATCCCGCGATCGAGACCTATCTTGGCCGCCCGGATGGCATCGATGACCACCCCGGCCGAGTTCGGCGAATCCCACACCTCAAGCTTGTATTCCAGGCTCACCGGAGCACCGCCGAAATTGCGTCCTTCCAGCCGGACAAAGGCCCACTTGCGGTCGTCCAGCCAATCGACGTAGTCGGAAGGCCCAACGTGGATGTCGCGATCGGCGAAATGGTGTTCCACATTGCTGGTGACGGCCTGGGTCTTGGAGATCTTCTTGGATTGCAGCCGCTCGCGCTCCAGCATGTTCTTGAAATCCATATTGCCGCCGACATTGAGCTGATAGGTGCGATCAATGGTGATGCCGCGATCCTCGAACAGCTTGGCCAGCACGCGGTGGGTGATGGTGGCCCCGATCTGGCTCTTGATGTCGTCCCCGACGATCGGCAGCCCGGCCGCGGTGAACTTCTGCGCCCACTGCGGATCGGAGGCGATGAACACCGGCAGGCAGTTCACGAAGGCACAACCGGCATCGATCGCGCACTGGGCGTAGTACTTGTCGGCCTCCTCCGACCCCACCGGCAGATAGCTGACGACCACATCGGCCCTGGTGTCCTTCAAGACCTGCACCACATCGACCGGCTCGGCAGCCGACTCGGCGATGGTCTCGCGGTAGTACCTGCCTAGACCATCCAAGGTGACCCCACGCTGCACCTTGACACCGGTTGGAGCCAGATCGCAGATCTTGATCGTGTTGTTCTCCCCGGCGCGCGTGGCATCGGCCAGATCCAAACCGACCTTGGCAGCGTCCACGTCGAAGGCCGCCACGAATTCGATATCGCGGACGTGGTAGTCGCCGAACTGGACGTGCATGAGACCCCCGACCCGCTGATCGGGCTTGGCATCCCGATAATGGGTCACGCCCTCGATCAGCGAAGTCGCACAGTTGCCCACGCCGACGATAGCGACGCGAATCGTGCTCATCTGTTCATATCTCCTTGGTTGGGTTGATGCCGGACGAGACCGCCTCGCCGACGGTGGGGTCTTCTGCGGCGATCAGCCCGTCGAGCCAATCTAGTTCGCGCTGCGCCGAGGCCCGAGCGAACCGCATAAGTTCTGTCGCATAGGGATCCCCACCGGTTCCCATGCTGGATTCGATCGTGACCAGTCTGCGGTGGGCAAGCTGCCTTCTGCATTGCAGGATACGCAGGCGGGCCTGGGGATCGGTCATGCCGAACAGGCTGAACCGGACGTCGAAGTCATCGTCGGTACAGCACTCATCGTCGACTCGGGCCAGTTCCTGGGCCAGCCGGTCCTGCCCGGCCGCCGTCAGATGGTAGACCCGGCGAGCCCGGTTGCCGACGAGGCGGCCGGCCGGGCCACTGGCACAGTCGCAGATCAGACCGGCGCGCAGCAGCCGGCGCAGGGCGGGATACAGCGAACCGAACGAGACGACATGCAGATGGCCCAGCACGGCATTGACATGCTTGCGCAACTCATACCCATGGGAAGGACTCTGCATGAGCCGACCAAGGATCGCTAGATCCAGCGACTGCTGGCGCAACGACATCCGGGAACCTTCTGGATAGACGAAACGAATCATCGACAGCATATCGCGTCGATATACTTGCCCAAAATGCCGCCGGACGGCCCGGTTCAGCCAGCCGGCAACGCCAGGATCCGGGGATGGCGCCGGCCATGCGCCACGTAGCCGGACGACCCGGCGGTGAACACCCGCGGGCGCCGTTCCTCAAGCAGCTGGCGGACCAGATCGGTCAACTCCTCGACCCGCTTCTGCTGCTGCTCGAGTTCGGATTGCAGGGCGATGATACGACGGACTCCATTGAGATTGATCCCTTCGGTCTGCGACAGATGCTGCACCAGCCGCAGGCGGCGGACATCGCGAGGCGAATACCTGCGCCCGCCGCCCTTTGCCCGGCTGGGCACCACCAAACCCAGCCGGTCGTAGGCACGCAACGTCTGGGGATGCATATCGGCCAACGCCGCCGCCACCGAAACGCTGAAGACCGGGGCGTCCGGTTCCAGGACCTGGGGTAACCGAGAATCGCTCATCGATTGCTCGCAAGCAGCTTCTCGCGGGGATTGGGTTCATGCGCGGCGGCGGCGTAGTCGTTCAGGACGCTGCGCGCGGCCTCCGAGAGATGACTGGGCACCAACACGTCCACGGTGGCCAGCAGATCCCCACGCTCGCCCCTAGCATTGGCCACGCCACGACCACGGATGCGGAAGGTGCGGCCATTGGGGGTGCCGGCCGGGATGCGCAGCTTAACCGAGCCACCGCCCAGCGTCGGCACCTCCACCTCGGCGCCCAGCGCGGCCTCGGTGAACCGCACCGGCACGGCGACCGTCAGATTGTCGCCCTGCCTGCCAAAGACCGGGTGTGGCCGCACATGCACGACCACATACAGATCACCGGCCGAGCCACCATTCTCGCCGCTACCGCCCTTGCCCTTTACCCGGATGCGCTGGCCATCGGCCACGCCGGCGGGAATGCGAACCTGCATGTTCTGGCGCGCCCGGGCACGTCCCGTGCCCTGGCAGTTCTCGCAGGGATCGTCGACTATCAGGCCCCGGCCACGGCATTCATGACAAGGCTCGGTGACCTGGAAGATACCCCCCGAGGGGGACTGTTGCATGCCGGAACCCTGACAGGTGGGGCATACCCGCGGCGAGGTGCCCGACTTGGCCCCGGTGCCCCGGCAGGCCGGGCAGGCGTCCTCGCTCATGAGCTGGACACCCACCGTCGCACCATCCACCGCCTGCTGGAAGCCGATGGTCACCTCGCCTTCGACGTCTGCCCCGCGCCGGGCACCGCGGCCGCCGGCCCGCCGGGTGCCGGCGGGTTGCCCCTGACCGAACAGATTGCCCAGCAGATCGCCCAGACCGTTGTCGCCCAGGCCACGGAAGATGTCCTCCCCAGTGGGACCGCCGGAATTGCCTCGCGGGAACCGGAACCCCGACCCGAACACCGCGCGTTGCTCGTCGTATTCGCGGCGCTTGTCCGGGTCGCCCAACACATCGTTAGCCTCGGAAGCCGCCTTGAAACGCTGCTCGGCAGCCCGGTCGCCGGGATGCTGATCGGGATGATTCTCCCGGGCGATCTTGCGGAAGGCCTTCTTGATCTGCTCGGGTTTGGCGTCCTTGGGCACGCCAAGGATCTTGTAGTAGTCCTTCTCCAACCAATCCTTGGCGCTCATCTGACCTCCTCGCCAACCGTTGTCATTGCTCGTCCGGCACGGCCACCACCACCCGCGCCGGACGGATGATCTGGTCGCTGATCCGGTACCCCTGCTGCACCACGTCACGAATCATCATCTCGATGCCTTCCGGCAGTTCGGCGGCCGGCACCGGCGAGCGCATGAGAGCCTCATGCAGCCGCGGATCGAAGGCCTCACCGGGGGCACCGAATGCCTCCAGGCCATACCCGCGAGCTACCCGGTCGAGTTCATCGACGATGAGTTTGAAACCTCCGCTGAGTTCGTCATGCGCCCGGGCCGCGGCGATGGCGTCCAGCACCGGGATCAGATCGCGCAGCACCGTCTCGACACCGGACTGCTTGGCCAGTGCCCGGTCGCGGTCCACCCGCTTCTTGTAGTTCACATACTCGGCCTGGACGCGCTGCAGATCCTCGGTGCGCTCCGCCACGAGGGTTTCCAGCGTCCGGACCGGGTCTGCGGGTAGCGCATCGGGGGCCGGCTCGACCGGATCGGGGTCGGGATCGGGCGCCGAACCGGTGACCCCGGAAGCTTCCGGGGTCACCCGGGCATCCTCCGAGCTCAGCGAACCGTTTGCGGCCTGCTCGGGACCGTCCGGCTGCTGTGCCACGGGTTCGGTCATCGGGCTCAGTCCTTCTTCTCGTCGTCAACGATCTCGGCGTCCACCACTTCGTCCGCACCCGGATCGGTCGCGCCCTGAGCAGCCGACTGATCGCCGGTCGCCGACTGGGCGCCGGCAGCGGCCTGTTGGTTGGCCTGCGCCGCGGCATAGACGGCCTGGCCCATGGCGGCCGCCTTCTGATTCAGGTCCTCCATGGCAGCCTTGACCGCATCATCGTTGTCGGTGCCCTTAAGCGCCTCCTTCAACGCCGCCAGCGCCTCGGTGACCGGGGTCTTCACCTCGGCAGGGATCGTCTCGGCGTTGTCGGCCAGCAGCTTCTCGGTGCGGAAGGCCAAGGCATCGGCCTCGTTGCGCATCTCCACCGACTCCCGGCGCTTACGGTCGGCGGCCTCGTGGGCCTCGGCATCGGCCATCATGCGATCGATCTCGTCCTTGCCGAGCGCCGAGCCGCCGGTGACGGTCATCGACTGCTCCTTGCCGGTGGCGGTGTCCTTGGCATACACGTGCACGATGCCGTTGGCATCGATATCGAAGGTGACCTCGATCTGCGGTAGGCCGCGAGGCGCCGGCATCAGGCCGGTCAGCTCGAAATTGCCCAGCGACTTGTTGTCGCGGGCGAACTGCCGCTCGCCCTGGTAGACCTGGATCATCACCGAAGGCTGGTTGTCCTCGGCGGTGGTGAAGATCTCCGAACGCTTGGTCGGGATGGTGGTGTTGCGCTCGATGATACGGGTCATCACGCCGCCCTTGGTTTCGATGCCCAGGCTCAGCGGGGTGACATCCAGCAGCAGCACATCCTTGACCTCGCCCTTCAGCACACCGGCCTGCAGGGAGGCGCCCAGAGCGACAACCTCGTCCGGGTTCACCGTCTTGTTCGGCTCCTTGCCGCCCGACAGTTCCCGGACGAGTTCCTGCACCGCGGGCATCCGGGTGGAACCGCCGACCAGGATGATCTGATTTATCTGGGAGACCGAGATCTTGGCGTCCGACAGCACCGCGTTGAACGGCCCCTTGCAGCGATCCAACAGGTCCTGGGTGAGCCGCTGGAATTCGGCTCGGGACAGCTTCTCCTCCAGATGCAATGGGCCATCGGCGCCGGCGGTGATATAGGGCAGATTGATCTCGGTCTCCTGCACCTGCGACAGCTCGATCTTGGCCCGCTCGGCGGCCTCCTTGAGGCGCTGGCCAGCCATCTTGTCCTTGGCCAGGTCGATACCGGTCTTGTTCTTGAACTGGGTGACCAGCCAGTCGATCACTCGCTGATCCCAGTCGTCGCCACCCAACCGAGGATCGCCCTTGGTGGCCTTGACCTCGAAAACCCCCTCGCTGATATCCAGCAGGGAGACATCGAAGGTGCCACCGCCCAGGTCGAAGACCAGCACGGTCTGTTCCTGATCGGACTTGTCCAGGCCATAGGCCAAAGCCGCCGCGGTGGGCTCGTTTATGATGCGGTCCACGGTCAGCCCGGCGATCTCGCCGGCCTCCTTCGTCGCCTGGCGTTCGGCATCGCCGAAATAGGCGGGCACCGTGATGACCGCATTGGTGACGGGCTCACCGAGATAGGCCTCCGCATCCCGCTTCAGCTTCTGCAGCACCATGGCGCTGATCTGCTGGGGACGGTACACCTTGTCGTCGACGGAGACGGTCCAATCGGTGCCCATATGCCGTTTGACCGAACGAATCGTCCGATCGGGGTTGGTGACGGCCTGCCGCTTGGCGACCTCACCGACCAGAATCTCGCCCGTCTTGGTGAAGGCCACCACCGAGGGGGTGGTGCGGGCGCCCTCCGCATTCGGGATGACGGTTGGGTCGCCACCTTCCAGCACGGCGATCACCGAGTTGGTGGTGCCCAGGTCGATACCGACTGCACGAGCCATGTGTTTCCTCCTGATCAAGGCTCCGACCCCGGCGGGCCGGGAAGTATGCTGATTCGGACGCCTGTTGAGCGTCCACGACTCAAGCTCGTGGTCTGAGTCGCGTCACAGGGTTGAGCCTAGCGCACTCATCAAACAAAGTTGAGTTCACCCGGCTCAACCATGGACGGATCGGGGTTATTCCCGGTGCCGGGCAGCCCACCGGGATATACCGCGCCGGCTCGCCCGCCCACAGAACGCACCGGCCCACCCCACACCCGGCAAGGCGCCCAGCCGAGAACGGCGCGCGCTCGCCAACCGGAGACCGGACCGGGCGATCGCCGGGCGCCGTCCTCGGGCACAACCGGCGAGACCGGGGTTACCCTGTTTGCGTGGGTCATGGTCATTCGCACACTCCCGATGCGGAACTATCCAAGGTTACCTCCCGGACCGCGAAGGCCGGACTGCTGGTCTTTCTCGCGCTGACGGCGGTCGTCTCGGTGCTGGGCATGATCAGGCTCTGGCCAGACCGGGACGCGCTGGCCCAACTGCGGGCCGGCGCCGCCACCAACGGGCCGCAGATCACCTACCACCCGGCACGTATCCTGCGGCTGGGCGAGTGCGCCGCGCTGCCCTCCGGGCGCCCACCCGAGTTCCAATGCATCAAGGCCGATGTGTTGCTGCTGGGCGGGCCCGAGCAGGACACCGAAGCCGGCTTCGAGATTCAGGGCCCCGGGGCGGTCTCCGGCCTACGACCGGCCGATTCCATAGTGGCCATGCGGGTCGACAATGCCGGCAACGTCACCTATGCCTTCGGCGGCATCCAGCGCACCGGGACGACACTGGTGATGGCGCTGCTGTTCGTCGTCTCGGTGCTAGCGGTGGCCCGGTGGCGAGGCTTCTGGGCGCTCATCGGCCTGTTGATCTCGGTGGCGGTCGTCGCGATGTTCGTGCTACCCGCGCTGGCCCTCGGTGAATCGGGGATCGCGGTGGGCATGATCGGGTCGATCACCATCATCTTCGTGGTGCTCTACGTGGCACACGGGGTATCCTTCCGCACCAGCGCCGCCCTGGCCGGCACCATCCTGGGGCTGGGCATCTCGACGGCGCTGGGGGCACTGGCGGTCTGGATGGGACGCCTCAGCGGCTACGTGGACGAGATCGAGGCGAGCCTGGCCAATCGCCTCCCAAACCTGAACCTGCGCGAACTGATGATCGCCGCCATGATCATCTCGGGGCTGGGGGTACTCAACGATGTCACGATCACCCAGACATCCGCGGTCTGGGAACTGCGGGCGGCGGCACCGCAACTGACTCGGCGCGAGGTCTTCCAGGCCGGCATGCGGATCGGACGCGACCATATCGCATCCACCATCTACACCATCGTGTTCGCCTACACCGGTGCCGCCCTGTCGGTGCTGCTGCTGCTCGTCCTCTACTACGACCGGCCGATCGCCGACCTGTTGACCAGCGAGAACTTCGGCGGCGAAGTGCTGCGTACCCTGGCCAGCGCCACCGGGCTGGTGCTCAGCGTCCCGATCACCACCGGCCTGGCGGCCCTGACCATCAAACCCGCCGCAGCAGCCCCCAACGCGCCGGACGACCCGGGGAACGCCGAGGCGGAGACCCACCGGCCGCCGGCCAGGGCAGCGCTACCAGACTGACCCCGCCGACCGACCGCACCCGGGCCTGCCCGACCGGGACCCTACGGCCAGCGCATCCGGGAAGTGGCCGGGCTCGGGCTGTTCGCCCGCGCCCGATCGCTCGCCCATCGACCGGCCGGCAGGCCGCGTACCGCCGGCTTAGCGATGTGTTCAGGAAGGCATGTCCTCACCATAGATCTGCCGATAGATCGAGTTCGCCACCTCGGCGTTCTCGGCCTCCTGCAGCAGATACTCCCGAATGGTGGCATCCAATTTGTCGGCCATCGCCGAGGTTGCCGTCACACCCTTGCCGAGTGCATCCGTCGCCAGCCTATCGGACAGCTCATTCAGCCCTGTCGATTGATTTGCGCTGAACGCCGGAATCCGAGCGAACATCACCGGAATGTCAGAAACACCATCGGCAATCGTCTTCAACGGCGCGATCTCAGCCGATATGTCACGCCAGAACTGTGCGTGATCCTTGAAATACTGGGTATTGTACAGCAGAGTATCTTCGGTAGACTGCTTATAGCTGGTCAGCCCGACATCCATGGGAGCCGGTTGCGGCCAACCGCCGTCCGACTCCGTCTCTCCCATCTCGGTTATCTGCCTATCCAGCTCCGCCAGGTCCAGCGTAGCTTGGATGGATCCATTCAGCATGGTGCCCATGGCGGTGGCCTCCGCGTCCTGATTCTCCCGGTGAGCTTGCACCGCCTTGACCCCGGTAGCGATGAGACTCATGACCGCATCGAAGGTTATGTCGCTCGGCAAACTTATGCCGGTGATCAAATCCGTGTAGAACCTCTCCTGGGCAAGAGTCAATGCGGCAAAATTGGTCAGATTGTTGTTCAAGCTGTTCAAAAAAGTCGCACAATTGTCCATCAGATCCGAGATGATCCGCGAGGTGGTGGCGGCCGCCGAATTCTGCGACCTGAACGATGCAGCATATCCGTTGGCCGCGGATGGACTGAGCCAACCATTCATCCCACCGCTTGTCGGAACGAAACTGGGATCCGAGGGGATCTTCTGGGCGACATTCGACGAGAACCTGCCGGCCACATCGATCCAAGTGGTCATCATGGCGCACACGCCATCTATCGTGGCCCCGATATCCTTGGCATCGAGATCATAGTCCTCGTCATTGGTTATCGCCTCCCCAAACAGTTTCTCTGCCTCCTCGCGAGCCTCACCGGCCCTGGGATGCGGCACCTGAGTCGCATCCTGAACTCCCCAAATCCCATACTCCCACCAAGCCGGCTTGGTATCCCGATACTCGGTATAGGCGACGTATTGCCCAGGAACGGGGAGCGCGCGGTTGATTTTCACCTCCCACTGCTTCAATCTTGTGATGCCGCCCCCCAGCGCATTTGCCGCGGGTCCTGCGTCGCTCGCCAAGGTCTCATATGCACCCTTCATGTCCTTGCAGGCCTGGGAGATCCGCGTCTTGACCTCATTGTTTTCTTGCGTTCCCACTATCGGTATTCCTCTCTCATCTACCGGCCAGCAAATCGTAGATGGCGCCCAGGTGCTGCTCCATTGCGCTTCGGTCGGGATCGATGGGCGCCTCGACGATCAGCGGCCGTTGACTCAGCAACTTCGTCAGCTGTTCGCTCACCGTTTGCATGGGCGTAGATTCCAGCCACGCCGGATCGATGCCCAGATCGTTGAATCGTCCACCGACATAACTCGCCCCAATATGCCGCTGGCGATCGGCCGTCTCTTCGGTCTGCGGATGATCGGGAATACCTCTCGACAGCGCCTTGGCAATATAGAGCTCCCTCTTGCGGCGATACAGCGCAAATTGCTCCCAGAAGTACCTTATTTCGGCATCGCCGAGCCAGCGCCCGGTCACCGGAACCATCATTTCAGACGTTTCGGTGGGCACACTATTCGCTATCGCCCGCTTGAGCAGAGTTGCAATCTGGGCGGCAAGAGTGGTGGCATCGTAGTACGATCTCCACCTATTCCTAACCACCACCGATTCCACATTCACACCATCCACACGAACGGTGATGACATCATTGTCGTCACCCATTTCTCGCATTATAACCATCCTAAATCATTATCGTTCTCCAGTCGGCACTTTGGCCATAGGGCAAGACGCTGGCCATAGCCATGCAGCACGATCGGAATCATCGACTCCTACGGAGCTTAGAACACCTTTGCCGCCGGTTTCCGCGTTGTCCGTAAACCACCCCTTCCGCTCGTCCTACCCGAAGATAGGAGCAAATCCGTTCACGGTGTCGCAAAAGCGCCGCACCACACCGTGTCAAGCGAGAAAACAACAAATTCCCGAATCCACCAGCGCTCCTATTCGGTCGCCGGCCGACACACCGCCAGATCACCTGCGCTGGCAATCATGCCGGTGGACACGCCTCCTGAGAGCGACTCGGGATCGCATCAGTATAGGCCGGCGGGGGTTCTCCGGCCGGGCCAGCGCACCCGGGGAGTGGCTGGGCCGGGCCGCCCGCACCCACTCGGCAGCCGGCGCGCACCGGCGGATGGCCAGCCGGCCACCGGCGGAATATGCCCACCCCGCGGCGGGTTGAAAAAGTAGCTATCGGACCAGAACCAAGGAGTGCCAACACCATGTCGTTGATCAACACCCAGATCCTCCCGTTCACCGCGCAGGCCTACCGCAACGGCGAATTCGTCCAACTAACCGAAGCCGACGTGGCCGGCAGGTGGGCCGTATTCTTCTTCTACCCCGGCGATTTCACCTTCGTGTGCCCCACCGAGCTGGGCGATCTCGCCGATCACTACGCCGAATTGCAGGAACTGGGCGTCGAGGTGTTCGGCATCTCGACCGACTCGCACTTCGTCCACAAGGCCTGGCACAACGATTCCGATCAGGTCGGCAAGGTGCGCTACTACCTAGTGGGCGATCCGAACCTGACCCTGACCCGCAACTTCGATGTCGAGCGGGTGGGCGCCGGGCAGGCCGATCGAGCGACCTTCCTGATCGACCCGCAGGGCACCATCCAGTACGTCGAACAGACCGCCGAAGGCATCGGCCGCAGCGCCGCCGAGCTACTCCGCAAGATCAAGGCCGCCCAGTACGTGGCCGCCCACCCCGGTGAGGTCTGCCCGGCCAAATGGGAAGAAGGCGCCGAAACCCTGACCCCGGGCATCGACCTGGTCGGCAAGATCTAACCCAGCCAATCCTCATCGTCCGGGCGGCGGGCGGGCCGCCTCGCCCGCCGCCCGGTTTCATGCCCACACCACCAGGAGAACCATGGTCACCCGTCTGCTCGACGACAATCTGAAAACCCAACTTGCCGGCCTGCTGCCCCGCATCGTCCACGATGTCGAACTGGTGGCTGCGCTGGACGACCGGCCCGCCTCGGCCGACCTCGAACTGCTGCTCACCGACATCGCCGCCCTATCCGATCGGATCGCCTACCGCCGCGACGATGCGAGCGACCAGCGTCGTCCGGGCTTCCAGATCAACCGGGCCGGCACACCCATCGGCGTCGGCTTCGCCGGCATCCCGATGGGCCACGAGTTCAGCTCGCTGGTACTGGCCCTGCTACAGGTCGGCGGCAACCCGATCAAGGAGGACGCCGAACTGATCGAGCAGATCGCCGCCCTCGACGGCGATTACGCGTTCACCACCTACATGTCGCTGTCCTGCCAGAACTGCCCGACGGTGGTGCAGGCCCTGAACACCATGTCGGTGATCAATCCCCGCATCCGGCACACCGCCGTCGAGGGCTCCCTGTTCGCCACCGAGGTGACCGAACGCAATGTGCTGGCGGTGCCCACCGTCTACTTGAACGGGGAACTATTCGGTCAGGGCCGCAGCGGCATCCAGGAGATCCTGGCCAAGCTGGATGCCGGCTCGGCGCAGCGAGCCACAGCGAAACTGAACGAGAGACAACCCTACGAGGTGCTGGTCGTCGGGCAGGGCCCGGCCGGCAGCGCAGCCGCCGTCTACCTAGCCCGCAAGGGGATCCGCACCGGCCTGGTGGGTGAACGGTTCGGCGGTCAGGTGCTGGACACGATGAGCATCGAGAACTTCATCTCCGTCCCCCGCACCGAAGGCCCCAAGTTCGCGGCCGCGTTGGAGAACCACGTCGCCCAATACGACATCGACGTGATCAAGGCGCAGCTGGCCACCGCCCTGGAACCGGCCGGCGCGCCCGGCGAGCTACACACCGTCCGGTTCGGCGACACCGCCCGGTTGCAGGCCCGCGAGGTGATCATCGCCACCGGCGCCCGCTGGCGGCTGATGGGCGTCGGTGGTGAACAGGAGTACCGCAACAGGGGCGTCACCTTCTGCCCACACTGCGACGGCCCGCTATTCAAGGACAAAGACATCGCGGTCGTCGGCGGCGGCAACTCCGGCATCGAGGCCGCCATCGACCTGGCCGGGATCGCCCGGCACGTCACGGTGCTGGAATTCATGCCCGAATGCCGGGCCGATGAGGTGCTGCTGGCCGCCCTGCGGGCGCTGCCCAACACCACGGTGATCACCAACGCGGCCACCACCCAGGTGCTCGGGGACGGCAACCAGGTCACCGGGCTCGCCTACACCGACCGGGTCACCGGCGAAGCCAAACAGCTTGCCCTGGCGGGCATCTTCGTCCAGATCGGCCTGCTGCCCAACACCGAATGGCTGGCAGACACGTTGCAACGCAACCCGCGAGGCGAGATCGTCACCGACGGCCGCGGAGCCACCTCGGTGCCCGGCATCTTCGCCGCCGGGGACTGCTCCGATGTGCCCTACAAGCAGATCGTGATCGCCCAAGGCTCCGGGGCGACCGCCGCCCTGTCGGCCTGGGAGCACCTGGTACGAACCCGGCAGTCCTGACTCGCGCGGCCCCGGTTCCGCGACCGGGCCTGCCCGCAGGAGACGGTCGCGACCGATCCGGCGGCCGGCCGACCACACCCAGGCGGGCCCGGCGATATCCGGGCACGACACCGGCCCGGCACGCCATCCGGACGGCCCCAGGGGTGCCTGGCGGCACCCAGGGATCGAAGCTAGAATCCTACCCCGTCCCGGTGACCGCCAGCCCCGGACAGCCACCGGGACGGGGTAGGTTTGGCCGGTCACCACGGCTGCTTCTAATCTTTGCGGTATGGGTCTGTTGAGCCCCGGACGACTGCGCCGGCTGTTGAAGGCAACCGGCGGCCGTCATCCCCCGGACCGACGAGCGAACCGGCCCGCCGGCTGGGCGCGGGGCCTGGGAACCAACTGGCAGCAGGCAATGCGCGGCGCCGACAGGCTGGCCGCGCTGACGGTTCCCGAGGGCATCGGCGCCCTGGCCGGCTACGCCGCCGCCTACTCCCCCAGCCTGTTGCCGCGCCCCTGGTACTGGCAGGGACTGGTTGCCGGGCTGGGCGGCATGTTCGGCTACCAAACCGGCCTGCTGACCAGCTGGCTGGCGGGCGCAATCGCCGAGAGGCTCGGCTTCAAGGCCCGGCTGCGTCCCGGACTGCGCCAAGGCGGTATCCTCGCCGGGGCTGGCCTGGCCGCAGCCGGCATGATCGCGATCCCGCTGCGCTCGGCTAGCTGGCACCGCAACACCGCGAGATACGTCCGCCACCGAGGCCCCAGCCCCTGGTGGACGGTCGGTTCCGCCGGGGCCGCCGCCGCGATCTGGGCGCTGCTGATGGGGCAGTGGAAACTGACCCTGTGGGCGATCGACCGGCTGTCCGGCCACCTGCACCATCGCTACGCCCTCAACCTGCTGGGCCGGCTGATCTCCACCCTGGTGGTGCTGGGCACCATCATCGTGGTTTTCGACCAGGTGATCGTGCGCGGCGTGACCGGCGTGGCCGCCACCGCATCGGCCCGGGTCGACCTGCGGATCCCCCCCAATGTCCGCCAGCCGGCCTCGCCGCTGCACTCGGGTAGCGCGGCCTCCCTGGAGGCTTGGGATCGGCTGGGTCTGCAAGGCAAACGTTTCACCTGCGCGGGCCCCACCCGGGAACGCCTGACCGAGGTGCTCGGCGAGCCCGCCCAGCAACCCATCCGGGCCTATGCCTCGCTCAACGGCCGCAGCATCCCCGAGGTGGTCGAGGCGGTGCTCGCCGAACTCGACCGCACCGGAGCCTGGCAGCGCAGCGCCCTGCTAGTGGTCACCACGACCGGCCGCGGCAATGTCAACGAGTGGAGCACCTCGTCCTTCGAATACCTGCTGCGCGGGGACTGCGCGACCGCGGCGATGCAGTACTCGGGTCTGCCCTCCGCGGTGACCATGATCAGCTCCAAGCAGGTTCCGGTCCAGGCTAGCCGGCAACTGTTCGAAGCCATCGAGGCCCGGGTGGCCGAGTTGCCACCCGATGCCCGGCCGGCGCTCTACGTCGCCGGCGAATCGCTGGGCGCGTTCGGCTCGAACGGCATCTTCGCCGGCCCGGAAGACCTGTTCGCCCGGGCCGCCGGTGGGGTCTGGACGGGCTGCCCCACATTCGCCCCATTGCACGCCGCCTTCACCCGGCACCGGTCGCCCGGATCGACCATGACGCGGCCCGTGGTCGACCGGGGACGCCACGTCAGGTTCGCCATGACCGCCGGTGATCTGGTCAACGACTCCAGCGGTTCGCCCTACCCGGCCTGGCAGTCCCCACGATTCGTCTACCTGCAAAACGACACCGACCCGGTGGTCTGGTGGGGCACCCGGCTGCTGTGGCAACGTCCAGAATGGCTGGCCGAGATGCGCAACACCGGCACCCCCATGGCCGCGATGCGCTGGTGGCCCTTCATCACCTTCTGGCAGATCGCCGCGGACATGCCGGTATGCCGCGATGTGGGACCGGGTTTCGGTCACAAATACCATGCCGAACAATGCGTCCCGGCCTGGGCGGGAGTGCTGGGTCTGGACCCACTGGCCGATTACTCGGCCATCAAGGCCGCCCTGACCACCGATGTGCCACCGGTTGCTCCTTGACTACCCGGTCCGCTCCCGGGCGGGGAAACCCCGAGGCCGGCTGCGACCGCCACCGGGCAGGGCGCCGGGTGCGGCAGCGCGCCCCGGGCGCGGCCGGCCCGGAAACCGGCGGGCAGAATCGCGATACTGCGCCGGAATCAAGGTAGCGTGGCGATTACGCATCAGGGAGGAGACCCAATGTCGAGTACTCGAAGCCGTGCCGCAACCGTCTTCCGGTCCCTCATCCTGCTGATCGCCCGGCTAGGTTTCGCCGCCCTGCTGCTGAGCCGGGCCTGGTATCGCTGGCAGATCGAAGGGCTGACCGCCCAAACCGAACGGCTCACCCAGGCCGGGCTGCCCCATCCAGGCCTGCTGGCGACCGCGACACCACTGTTGGAAGCCGCGGTCGGGGCGATGCTGGCGCTCGGCCTGCTGACCCGGTTCGTGGCGCTGCTGGCCGCGGTGGAGAACGCGCTGATCGTCGGCTGGCTGAAATGGCCGGCGGGAATCTACCTAGCCGACGGCGGATTCGAGTACAACCTTGCGCTAGCGCTGCTCGGCCTGGTCTTCCTGGCCGTCGGCGCCCACCATGCCGGCCTGGACACGGTGCTGCTCGGCCGCGGCCGCCGGCGAGACGGCGAAGAGACCGAAGAGCTATACCAACCGAGACTGGGCAGCACCGAGATCTGAGCCAGCCGGCTCGTCGTCCCGGGGCCACAGCCCTACCGGACGGCGGGACTCACAGCCAACTCACAGCCGGCACACAGCCTCCGATGTAGCGGATCTGGGAAGCTGCTGCCATGTCGCACGATGAGTCCACCCAGTTGACCCGGCCCGACGGCACACCGCTGCGCGTCCTCACGGTGGACGATGAGCCCAGCCTCACCGAGCTGCTGTCGATGGCGGTGCGCTATGAGGGTTGGCAGGCCCACAGCGCAACCTCGGGCCTACAGGCGGTGCGGCTGGCCCGCGAGGTGAAACCGGACGCCATCGTGCTGGACATGATGCTGCCCGACTTCGACGGATTGGAGGTGATGCGCCGGATCCGGGCAGATCAGCCCGATGTGCCGGTCATCTTCCTGACCGCCCGGGATGCGGTGTCCGACCGGGTCAACGGGCTCACCGCGGGCGGCGACGACTATGTCATCAAGCCGTTCAGCCTGGAGGAGCTGATCGCCCGGCTGCGCGCCCTGCTGCGCCGCAGCGGGGCTACCCAGCGGCAATCGGATGCGCTGCTGGTGGTAGGTGACCTGATCCTGGACGAGGACTCCCATGAGGTGACCCGGGCAGGCGAACCGATCGCGCTGACCGCAACCGAATTCGAATTGCTGCGCTATCTGATGCGCAATCCCCGGCGAGTCCTGTCGAAGGCCCAGATCCTGGATCGGGTGTGGAACTACGATTTCGGCGGCCAGGCCAATGTCGTGGAACTGTACATCAGCTACCTGCGCAAGAAGATCGACGCGGGCCGGCCGCCGATGATCCACACCATGCGAAGGGCGGGGTATGTCCTCAAACCTGCCGACTAGGCCCGGCCGGGCGCGCCTGCTGGCGCCCGGCACCCTAAACCGGCAACTCGTCGTCCGCATCACCTTGATCGTGACCGCGATCGCGGTGCTGTTGGCGGCGGTATCCACCCTGCTGGTGGGGCGGATCCTCACCCGCAATCTGGACGACCAGCTCAGCTACGCGGTGCGGGCCACCGAGCAACGACCGCACGGCCCGGGCGGGCCGAGTAGCCCCGGCGGCCCGGGCGGGCCGAGCAACCCCGACGGCCCGAAGGAGGGACTACGCAGCGGCGGCCTGCCGGCCGGCAGCATCTCCCTGCTGGTGGACGCCACCGGTGCGGTCCACGGCCAGGTCACCGGCGAACTGGGCACCACCGCCGCCGACGCCACCCAGATCGCCGCCCTGCTGGCGCTGCCCCGAGACGCCCAGGTGCACACCATAACCATCAACGGCTACGGAAGATACCGAGCCGTCGGTTGCCTGCACGGCGATCGGCTGCTGATCGCGGCCGCCCCCCTACAGATCACCGGTTCGGTAATCGCGCGGATGCTGCAGATCGAGGCACTGCTGATCGTGCTCGCCGCATTCTGCGCGGCGGGGATATCCGGCGTCGTGGTACGCAATTCGCTGCGTCCGCTGAACCGGCTGGCCTGCACCGCCAGCACGGTGGCCGAGCTGCCGCTGGCCAGCGGCGAGGTGGACCTAGGCGTGCGCGTCCCCGGCGATCGGCTTGACCCGCGCAGCGAAGTGGGCAAGGTGGGCCAGGCCTTCAACACGATGCTCGACCACGTCGAGACCGCCCTGCGGGCCCGGCAATCCTCGGAGACCCGGGTACGCCAGTTCGTGGCCGATGCCAGCCACGAGCTGCGCAATCCACTCGCGGCGATCCGCGGCTATGCGGAGTTGACCCGCCGCGGCCGGCACCGATTGCCCGAGGACACGGTCTTCGCGCTCGGACGTATCGAGGCCGAGTCCCAGCGGATGAGCCGGCTGGTCGAGCAGATGCTGCTGCTGGCCAGGCTGGACAACGACCCGGACCTGGTGCGCACCGAGGTGGATCTAGCCGAGATCGCCCTCAACGCGGTGGCCGATGCGCGAGCGGCCAGCCCCCAGCACCGCTGGCAGGTGGCGGTACCCGACAATCCGGCGCAGGTGTTGGGCGACGCCAACCAGTTGCACCAGGTACTGGCCAATCTGCTCGGCAACGCCCGCAAGCACACTCCGCCCGGCACCATGGTGCGCACCACCGTGGACGTGCAGGACGGCTGGGTGCGCATGCGGGTGCGCGACGACGGGCCCGGGGTGCCCGCGGAGCTGGCGGCCAGCGTGTTCGAGCGGTTCGCGCGGGCCGATACCGCACGTTCGCATGACCGGGAGGGCTCCACCGGGCTGGGATTGGCGATCGTGGCCGCGGTGGCCAAGGCCCATGGCGGCCGAGTGGAACTCGGCACCCGGCCAGCCCACGGTGAAGAACCCGGGTTCAGCGAGTTCACCGTCTGGCTGCCGGCGCTCGCGCGGTAGCCGGCGACCCCGGCCGGGAGATACCGTAACCGCCGGGGCGAGCATATCGCCTGGCAGCCTGGGCATTGGGCGATGCCGGCGAGCCGGAACGAGCCGACTTGCGGCCCGGCGGCCGGCAGGCCACCCGCTCACGAATCGGCGCAACGAACTGGACCCGCAGCGGTTCGATGGTGAAAGATGGCAGCGCAGGCATGGTCGCTTCGAGTTAGGAAAGGCATCGACCCGCTCTTCCGCGACCGGGAGCCATGCCCAGCCAGCGATGCCGCCCACCGGCATACGTTCCGAGGAGCACTCATGAACCTGACCGCAGCCGGACTGGCCCGCTATATCGATCACACCCTGCTCAAGACGGATGCGACCGCGGCCGAGGTGACCGCGGTGGTCGCCGAGGCCATCGAGTTGGGCACCCACTCGGTCTGCGTCTCACCCAATATGCTGCCGCTGACCGCGGACCCGGGCGCGGTCAAGGTGGCCGCGGTCTGCGGCTTCCCCAGCGGCAAACACACCGCAGCGGTCAAGGCGGCCGAGGCCGGGGCGGCGGTCGCCGCCGGTGCCGACGAAATCGACATGGTGATCGATGTGGGTTTGCTACGGGCCGGCCGCATCGACGATCTGATCGCCGAGATCGCCGCCGTCCGCGCGGCGGTGCCGGGCGTGCTGAAGGTGATCATCGAGTCGGCGAAACTCCCCCCCGAACAGATCGTCGCCGCATGCCAAGCCGCCGAGCGGGCGGGCGCGGATTTCGTGAAAACCTCCACCGGGTTCGACCCGGCCGGCGGGGCCAGCGTCGAGGCGGTCCGGCTGATGGCCGAGACCGTGGGCGGACGATTGGGGGTCAAGGCCTCCGGCGGCATCCGGGACTATCCGACCGCCATGGCCATGATCGCGGCCGGCGCAACCCGGCTCGGCTGCTCGGCAACCGCAACGATCCTTGCCGGAGCGCAGCCAGGGTGACCACGCTGAGCGACGTGGCCCACCGGGCGGGGGTGTCGCTAGCCACGGCGTCGCGAGCCCTCAACGGCGCCCCCGGCCGCCAGGTGCGCCCCGAACTGCGCGACCGGGTGGTCCGCGCCGCCCGGGAGCTCGCCTACCAACCCCATGCGGCCGCCCAGACCATGGCCCGCGGTCAGGCCAACAGCCTCGGCCTGCTGGTCAACGACATCACCGATCCCTTCTTCGCGGCGGTCGCCGCCGGAGTGACCGCCGCCGCCGCCCGGCAGGGCTGTATCGTCACCCTCGCCACCACCGGCGTGGCCGCCGCCGCCAAGGCCGCGGTGGTCAATCTGCTGGCTGGCCAGCGGGTACGGGCCCTGGTGCTGGCCGGCGGAGGGCCGGGGCATGATCCCGGGTTACCGGAACTGCGCGCCGGCCTGGCACGGCTGGCCGAATCCGGCGTCCGGGTCTGCGCGATCGGCAACCAGGCGCTGCGGATCGACTCGATCGCGCTGCCGAACCGGGCCGGCGCCGCAGCCCTAGCCGATGCCCTGCTGGACCTTGGGCATCGCCGGTTCGCGATCCTGGCCGGGCCGGCGGAGCATCCCGGCATGGGCTGCCGGGCCGACACCTTCGCCGACCGAGTGCGGGCGCGCGGCGGCGAGATCACCGCCCGGCTGGCGACCGGCATGGACCGCATCGCCGGCCGGCGGGCCACCAGCCGGCTGCTGGATCGACTGCCCGATGTCATCTTCGCGGCCAACGACCTGCTCGCCCTAGGCGCGCTGCGCGCACTCCGGGACGCCGGCATCGTCGTCCCGGACCGGGTCGGGCTGGCCAGCTTCGGCGATTCCGATGCGCTGCTGGACGCCTTCCCCCGGATCACCTCGGTGTTCATGGACGCCCGATGGGCCGGGGAACTCGCTGCCGATCTCGTGCTGACCCCGGGCGCCGAACCGGTCGAACTGGGTTTCGAGATCCGCCTGCGCGACTCGACCCGCCGAGCCGGCCGGTGAACACCGGGATCCGCCCCGCCGACAGCTCAGGCATCCGGAAAGCTGGGTCCAGGTTCGATAGATTGCCGCCATGCTCTTGTCGGATCGCGATATCCGGGCCCAAATCCAATCGGGCCGCATCGGCCTGGCCCCTTGGGACCCGGCGATGGTGCAGCCGGCCAGCGTAGACGTCCGACTCGACCGGTTCTTCCGCATCTTCGAAAACCACCGCTATGACGCCATAGACCCGGCCGCCCAGCAAGACGAGCTGACCCGCCTGGTCTCACCCACCGGCGACGACCCGTTCATCCTGCATCCGGGCGAATTCGTGCTGAGCGCCACCCACGAGTCCGTCACGCTGCCAGACGATATCGCCGCCCGGCTGGAGGGCAAGTCATCCCTGGGACGACTGGGACTGCTCACCCACTCGACCGCCGGATTCATCGACCCCGGCTTCTCGGGGCATGTCACCCTGGAGTTGAGCAACATGGCCACCCTGCCCATCAAACTGTATCCGGGCATGAAGATCGGTCAGCTGTGCTTCTTCTGGCTCGGTTCGCCCGCCGAGCACCCCTACGGTTCGACCGCAACCGGCTCGCACTACCAGGGTCAGCGCGGCCCGACACCGAGCCGCTCATACCTCAATTTCACCCGGATCGAGATTCCTGCCGACCCCGACTGACCGCCCACAAGCCGGCGCCGGGGCGGTGGTCAGTCGCGGCGTGGCGGATAGCGCAACACCTGTAGGGAGCGTTCGCCGAAACTCACCACGCTGCCCTCGCCGAGCCGCACCATGCTGTTGGCGGCGCACGGCGACAGGCCACCGTCCGGGTCGCGCAGGGCGGTGCCGTTCGTGGACCCCCGATCGACCACGAACAGTCCACGATGATCCACATTCAACGCCAGATGGGTTTTGCTGACGGTCTTGGCCGGCTCGCCCGCGCTGACCAGGTTAGCGTCCTGCTCGCCATCCTTGGCGGCCGGGCTACGCCCGATCAGCACCAGCCCGGCCACCGGGACATCCCGGCCATCGTCCAGCCGCACATGCCAGCCCTCATCGGCGGGCCGGGCACCACGAGCGGTCGCGGCCACCAACCGGGTGCCATCGGTGTCATCGTTGAAAGCCGGCCGCGGGCGGACGCGCACCGCCGGGCCACCGGGCTGCCCGGGCAGCGGAGTGGGCGGCTGGCCCGTGGGCAGCGGAGTGCCGGCACCGTACCGGCCGGGCGTCTGCCCGGTACCGGACTGCGGGCCGTCATGACCCGCCGGAGCAGCCTGGGCGCCGTAGCCCGCGGCGTTGGGGGAAGGCCGCGAACCGGTAGCCGGGTAGCCGGCCGCCCCCGCCGGCACGCCCGAGCCGGCACCCGGCATGCCGTAGCGGGCCGGAGCGCCCGAAACCCCCGGCGGGGAGTAGCCGCCCGCCGGCGGCACAGCCGGACCGGCATCGTAGCCCTGCCCTGCCGGCGCCCCCTGGGATGCCGGCGGCGACTGGGCACCATAGGCGGTCTGGGTGCCGTAGACAGACCCGGTTCCCCGAGCATGAGCGTAACCGGCCTGGCCCGCACCCGCGTAGCCATAGCCGTCCTGGCCGGCTGGCGCACTCGGCTGCTGGGGCGCCCCATAGGGCGCACCCGGCGGCTGTGGCCCCGCCCAGGACGACGGCGCGTCCGGATAGGAGGCCGACCCGGGAACGGCCGAACGTGCGGGGCCCGCCGGCTCGGCGGGCGCGAACCGGCTATCGATCGACTGACCAGGCGGAGCATAGCGGGCCATCTCCTGCGGCGCGTAGTCGCCATACCGGCCCGGCTGGGCGGGCTGCTCCATCGGCCCGGTGGGGATTTCGCCGGGCCCGGCATAGCCATTGGCCCCCATCAGATGGGCGGGTAGTCCCACCGTAGAACTGCTGCGCCGCCCGGTGGCCTGCGTAGTGGGCATCGCGGGAGCGGGCTTGGGAATGCGGGCGATCGCCAGCGACTTGACCGCCAGATCGTGCCATCCCATCCGGCGTTCCTGGACGACCAAGAAGATAGCCAACGCGACCCCACCCACCAGGGTGAACCACAAGGCGTACAGGATCAGGCTGCGCAGACACATCCGCCCCCAGCCGATGGCCTTGCCATCGTTGAGACCGACCAGTTCAAGATGGAAAACCCGGAATCCCAGGCCCGCCTTGCGGGTCGCATACAACCACCACTGCACCAGCACCCAGCCGAACAACAAAACGCTGAACCCCACCGAGTAGATCAGCCAGCCGGCAACCTGTTTACCGGTCAACAGCCAACTCCACAGGCCGACGATCAACCCCGGGACGAGTCGGTCGATGAATGCGGCACCAAACCGACGCCCGATCGGCGCCACGACCACACCAGAAGACTGGTTCATTGCTCGCGCCTCCCCTGTTGCACGGATAAGTCGAAGACTACTTGACCAAGTGGTTAACCCGGCCGTCAACCAACCCGGTGGAAGGATCGGGTGGACAGCCGGCTGAACCACGCCTGGCGGCGCGAGACCGAGGCGCGCAGCCCGCTCACCGCCAGATCGATCCCACGCCAATAGCGGTTTGCCTGCTCGGCGTTCACCGGCTCCGGGGCGAAACTGGCCGCGTCTGCCTGTCTGGCCAGCCGATTCGAATCCACTCGCTCCTCAAGCCGGGGATACGACAGTGCCAGAGCGCTGGCCTGCTCGGTGCGGGTGGCGGCCGGCGAGACATCGGCGCCGAGATCGCGGGCCGCGTCCAGCAGCTCCGCCCAACCGCCGGCCACCCGGGTGGCCACCAGCTCGGCATGCATGCGCTGCCGCCGGCGACGAGCCTTCAGCCCCAGGATCAAGATCAGCGGCCCGAAAACCACCAGCATCGGAAGACCGAACACCGCGGTGACGCGCAACACCTGGGCGATATCGATCCGCGGCGGCAGTTCGGGAGCCTTCGAAGGATCGACCGGCATCTGCTGATCGGGCGGCGGCACCTCGGGACGCTGCGGGGGCGGCGGTGGGTTCTCCACATGCGGACGAGTCTGGGGGGCACGCTGATCCCGCAGTTCCTTGAGGATCCGATCCGGGTCCGGCGTCGGATCGAACAGCACCCAGCCGAGATCGCGCAGATAGACCTCCGTCCAGGCGCCCACATCGGCGCCGCGCACATCGCCGGAGCCGCCCGCCGGAGCCCGATAGCCATAGACCACCCGGGCCGGCATCCCCAGGGACCGGGCCATCAGGGCCATCACCACGGCATACTGCTCGCCATCGCCGACCATCTGCTCCTCGTCGGCCAGCAACGCCGACATCCGGCTGTAGGAGTGCCCAGGCAGCGACGGGGTCAGTCCGGGATCGACCCCATGGCTGAACCAACCGGTGGTCGACAGCCGCGACTCCAACGCCAACAAGGCGTCGCCGGCACCCAACGCCCCGGAAGTCCAGGTGCGGGCCAATTCCTGCAACCGCTCGGGCAGATCGGCTGTCTCCGGCAACTCGACATCGCCAACCGAGGCGCTACGGATCTGGGCGTCGGGGGGACGGCCGGCATACACCGCATCGACCACATAGGAATCGCCCGCCCGGAGACCGGCCGCCACCAGGCTGGTGCCGCTAGCGACGTTGTGATACCACGAATCGCCCAATTCGAGGGCTCGATCGCCTTCGAAAGCGACATCGCGGGTGGCTCCCAGGCTGGGCAGCCAGACACCGGAATAGCCACCTACCCGGACGCGGACCCGGTAGCCGTCCCCCGGTGCGGCGGTCTCGATCCGGGCGCCCACCCGCACATAGTCCGACCCACCGCCGGTAGCGGAATTGCTCACGTTATAGGTCAAGCCGTCATAGGCATCCAGCGTGGCCACCCGCAGGACACCGCCGCCGGGAGCGCCCTGGACGCTGAACAGCACATCGTCCTCGTGCTCGCTGATATTGGCCCGGAACCCCTGCAGCGGCGAGGGATAGGCCCGCACATCCAAGGGCCGCGTCACCAGATCCCGCAGCACCAGACGCGGCTCGCGCGGCGCCACGAAACCGGACACGGCCACGCTCACCCCGGCCACCACCGCGAACACCAGGACACCGGCCAGCGCGGTGGGCAGCCGGCGGCTCGACGCGGTGCGGGCCAGCGAGGTACGCGCCCGGGAGCGCTGCATCGTCGTCCAGGCCAGAACCAGCCCAAGCACCCCCAAAGCCACCGCCGCCGGCCGCAAGGTTTCGGCGGCACCGAGCGCAAAAGCCACCAGAATCGCCACCGAACCCGGCAGCCAGGCGAGGGTGGGGCGGGCGGACCGGCGGGCCAGGGTGATACCCAACAGCCCGGTCAGCAAGGCCAACAGCGCCGGCACGGTCATCAGATTCGAGGTGGTGCCCAGCGGCGGTGCGATGGTGAGCATATCCCGCCAGGCGGTGACCGGCCCGGTGGCCAGCCCCAGGAGAGTACGCGGGCTGGGCATCACATAGCCGGTGTTCGCCTCGGGCATGGCCAGCAGGCCACCGAACACAAACCAGGCCAGGCCGGTGACCAGCATGGTGGCCGTCGGACGCCAGCGACGCCAAGCGCTCAGCAACCCCAGGCCGATCCCCAAGGCGGTACCGCCACCGACCGCCAGCCACAGCCACGGCTCCCCGTAGGTAGGCCAAAAGGCCACCCCGAGCGCGGCGCCCAGCCCCAGCAGGGCGGCGCTGTCCGTGGCCAACGGCAGCCGTAGGAGACGACCGGTCATGATGGCATCGCCCGCCGCATCGCGCGTTCCAGTTCGGAAAGCTGCGCCAACCTGACCAATGAGACATTGGCGACATTGCGCACCATGACGCCCGCCCCCGGATCGACCACGATGCCGACCACCCGGGTGTCCAGATCGAAGGTGGCACAGGCCCGGCGCAGCCGGTCCAGGGAATTGCCCGCCCCGGTCGCCAGCATCACCACCGAGGCCTGCGGAGCCTGATGTACGACGGTGTTCGCCAGCTCCTGCAGCTCGGTGCGGCCCCGGCGTTCCAGCCGGGACAGTTCATCCAGCACCCGTGGGCCGCTCACCGCGGGCAGCGACTGCCTGTTGGTGAACACCGACAGCGGGTTTTGATCCCGCACCGAACGCAATGCCAGCGAACCGACGACGCTGATCGCGGTCTCGAAGTCATCCTCGCCCAGATAGGAGGTCAGGGCCAGGTCGATGCCGAGCGCCACCCGCGACTGTAGGGTCTCCTCGAACTGGCGAACCATCAGCTTGCGCATCCGGGCCGTGCTGCGCCAATGCACCTGCCGTCGATCGTCGCCGGGGGTGTATTCGCGCAGGGACTGGAAATTGATATCGCTGTTGGAGTGCCGGGCGCTGGTGTGACCTTCCAGGTCATGGATGAACCCGGTCTGCCGGCCGGTCAGCGACACCGTTCGGGGATGCACGAAAACCTCGATCCGATCGGTCCAGTTGGATTCGCGACCGGCCAGGCCGAAGGGATCGCCCTGCACCGAACGGGCCGGCCCGGTCGGCAAGACACCGCGCCGCTCGGTGGGAATCGTGAACTCCGCCACCCACTGCTGGGCCGCGGCCAGGCTAGGAACCTGAAAGGACGCGATCTCGGCGCCGATGGGCAGGTCGAGCCGGGCGGGCAGACACCGGCGGCGAGCGGTGTTGATCACCACGAAATGACCCGCGGCGGGCTGACCCACCACGACCCGCCGTTCCGGGACGCTCAGCTCCACCCGGAAATGAGCGCGTCCGATGGTACAGGCCAGGGCAATCACCAGGATCAGCCCGCTTGCCAAGGCAAACAGCCGCAGCTCCTGCCAGCGCAGCAACGCCCCCGCAACCCCCAGGACGAGCGCCACGCCAAGCAGCAGCCAGCCGGCGGTGCGCATCCCGAGAAACTGCGAAACCTGCTCGCCCAGCCGAACCCAGCGGGCGGCGCCGGGCGCCTCGACGATCGCCGGCACCGCCCAACGCTCCGCCGGGTCCTCGAACTCCGCCCGGTCCTCGGGCGGTGCGGTCGTGGTCGTCATGGTCAACCGGCAGCCCGCTCGGTGGGCGGCTGGACCGAACCGATGACCCGGGCCATCACCTGCTCACCGGTCACCCCGTTGAACTCCGACTCCGGGTCGAGGACGATGCGGTGGGCCAGGCAGGGCACCGCCAGCATCTTGATGTCATCGGGCACCACGAAATGGCGTCCCTGGGAGGCCGCCCACACCCTGGCGGCCCGGGTGAGCGCCAGCCCGCCACGCACCGAGGCCCCCAGCCGGACGTCATCGGTGGTGCGGGTGGCCTCGACGACGCGGGCGACATAGTCGAACACCGCCGGCTCGATATGCACCGAACTGGCGAGCTGACTCATCTCGTTGACGCCCTGGGTGGTGATGACCGCCGCCAGGGCGGCCGACCGCGGCCGGGTGCCACCGGTGGACAGGATGCGCAAGGTGGCCTCACGATCGGGATAGCCCAAGGTGGTCTTCATCATGAACCGGTCCAGCTGGGCCTCCGGCAGCCGATAGGTGCCGGCCTGCTCGATCGGGTTCTGGGTGGCGATCACCATGAACGGCGGCCCGACCGGGAAGACCGAGGTTTCGACGGTGACCCGGCTTTCCTCCATGACCTCCAGCAGCGCGGATTGGGTTTTAGGCGAGGCCCGGTTGATCTCGTCGGCCAGCACGATGTTGGCGTGCACCGGCCCGGAGTGGAAGACGAAATCGCCGCTCTTCTGGTCGTAGACGAACGAGCCGGTGACGTCGGAGGGCAGCAGATCCGGAGTGAACTGGATCCGGCTGGACTGGCCCTGCACACTCTGGGCGAGCGCCTTAGCCAAGGTGGTCTTGCCGGTGCCCGGATAGTCCTCCAGCAACAGATGGCCCTCGGCGATCAGGCAGGTCACCGCCAGCCGCACGGCCTCGGTCTTGCCCATGATCGCGCGCTCGACATTGCGCACGACACTGGCGAAGGAGTCGGCGAACCAGTGGGCCTGGTCGAGGGTCATTGCCATGATGTGTTCTCCTGTCGGCTGGCCTTGGTCAACTGAGTCTGACCTGCGCGCGGTGGGATACCGCGTCCGATGCGGTCGAGGTCGAGCAGATCACCGTGCCGACGCTGGCAGTGCCCGGCACGGCGATCTGGGCGCCGTTCGCCACCCACGCCACCTCGGTCAGGCCATCGACCCGGCAATGCATCCCCCGCTCCTTCCCGAACCGCACGGTGACGGTCCTGCCGGCCGCCGTGGCGGTCATGGGCGCGGGCAGATCGATGCTGGTATTGCCGCAGTTGCCCGGACGTTCGCCATCGCAGACCGTCAGGGTGAGGGAGCCGGAAACCCCGCCGGTGGAAATATGCAGCGGCTTGTCCCAGTAGAATGCCCCCTTGTCACCGGCGGAGGTGGTGTAGCTGTAGGTTAAGGCCCCCTCGCTAGTGCCGTTCGCGTCCACCCAACCATGATCGATATTCCAGCTCTGGTCGCCCGCATAGCCGCTCAGGCGCACATCCATCAGTTTCGGCGTCCCAAAGGCGTATATCCTCTCGGGACTATCCTGGCCCTTGACCGCCCGCTTGTCGCCGGCCGGCGTGTTGGCGATCCCGGTCATGCTGGTGTTGAAAAGCGCACGGTAGCCGCTCTGGTCCGCGAACCCGGCGAACCGGGTGAAGGTCACCGACTGACCCGGCAGCACCTGGGCCTCCTCCAGATAGATCCCATCGCTCCACAAGATGACCCGCACCTTATCCCAGTCGCGGCCCGCGACATCGTCGACGGTGGCGGTCAACTGGTCGGGGCCGGAAGCCGTCAGGTGGCCGGTCACCGGAACCTCCGGGGCGGCGGTGGTCAGGATGGGAGCCGACTGCTCGCCATCGGTGGTGCCGCCCCGGGTGGACAGCCGGATAAAAGCCTGATACCTGACCCGGCGGTGCAGCCCGGAAACCTCGGTACCGCCAGCATTCTCGGTAGGCGCACCCAACGGCTGCTCCACGGTGTGCCCACCACCCTGCAGCACCAGCACCGCATTCGTCCACGGATCGGGATGCCCACTGGGCAGGGTCCAGGCGACCCGCAGCCGGCTGCCGTCGGGAGCATCGGTATCGGCCACCGTGGGAGCCGGCGCCTTGGGTGGGGCGCCCGAAGGATGATCCACGTTCGACAGCGGCGACAGATCGGAGGTGCCCTTGTTGTTCGTGGCGGTCACATAGAACGAGTAGGTCTCGTAATTGGTCAGGCCCTTCAGGTCGTGGCTACTCGCCGGGGCGGTCACCGGGATGTCGGCCACCTTGCCGTTGGCCTCCTTGATCGTATAGCCGGTCACCGGGGAACCCTCGAAGACCGGCTCTGCCCAGCGCAGCCGCAACTGGCCCGGCAGGCCGGGGCCGGGAAACTCCAGGATCGGCTGCGCCAGCGCGGGTGGCCGCACATCCGGGGTGCCCACCGCGGACGGATTGGAGGAATCCGAGGTGCCCAACTCGTTGGCCTCGGTGACGGCGAAGGTATAGCCGACATTGTTGGTCAACCCGGTCACGGTGCAGGTATTGGATGCGCAACCGGTGAACTCGATCCGCGAGCCGTTGCTGCCGGTAGCCGTCACGGTACGGCCGGTGATCGGCATGCCGTTGTTGGAATTGGAGGTCCATTTGATCGTGACCTGCTTATCGCCCTCGTTCTCGATGGTCGGGGTACCCGGGGCGGCCGGCCTGGACCGCACCGTCAACTCGATGGCGCCATCGACCTGGCGGCCCGGGTCCTGGGTGGCGTCCATGATCGTGTAACGCGCCGTCATCAAGCCGACATAGTCGTTCGCCGGGGTCACATCGACACGGTTACCCGAGACGCTGGCCGTGCCCCCGCCGGAGACGACCGCGGCGCTGACCACGGTCAGGGTCTGGTCGTCCAGGAAAGACTTGTCGTTGGCCAACACGTCGATATTGCGGGACTGACCGGCATTGGCGTCCTCGACCACATCGGCCTGCGCAACCGGCAACGGCCGGGTGGAACCGACAACCTGGATGGTCACGCTCACCTGCCGGCTGGCGCCGAAAGCGTCCACCACCATGCCCTGTAGCACGCTCGCGCGTCCCTTGGCCGTGATGGCGGCGGATGCCGTGATCACATCTCCGCCGACCGAGGCGGTCCAGGTGATGGCGGGATCGCCGCTGAGCTGACTCCAGGATTGGAAAGAGAAGTTGTCGCCCTCGGGATCGGTGAAGCGGCCGCGCAGCGGGAACCGCTGCTCGGCCTCCCCCGCACCGACCTCAAGAACCACATTCCCCGGCCCCTCGGGCGCCCGATTCGACATGCCGGCGCCCTGCCCATTGCCATCGGAGGACTGCGCCGGGGTGACGGTGATCGGGACCGCGACGAACGCGCGTTTGGCGGGATCGTCGGGGGTCTCGGAGGCATCGATCACCTCGAAGACCACCGAGGCCGGGCCGGCGTAGCGCACATCGGACTGGAAATCGATGCCCTCGGCCCGCGGATTGACCACACCCTTGGTGGCCCGCACCGTATCCGGGCTGGTCAGCCTGACCTCACGGTTACCGGTGCCGCGGATCATGGTTTCAAAGTTGATGGTGAAGATCTGCCCCGCCTCGACCCGGTACTCAGCCGACGGGTCGGCCAGCACCGGCACCGAATCCCTGCGCCCGGGCACCAGCGCCAAGGCCTGGGCAGTCTTGCCGTCCGCATCGGTGATCACATAACGCACCTGCTGCATCGCCTCGCCCACCCGGACGCGCAGCTTGCCGTCGGCGACCACCGCATCCCGGTTCACCTCGCCCTCGGCCGAGGGCGGCAGCGAGACCGTCAACTGGTCGTGCGGGCCGTCGGTGTCGAAGTCGTTGGCCAGCACATCGACATCCACCCATTCCCGGTCGAGCACATCGTTGACCGTCAGCTGATCGTCCAACGCGGTCGGGGCCAGCAGCGGCGCGGCCGGATCGACATGCAACGACACGGTGCCGGTGCCCGGCGAACCGCGCCTGTCCATCAGCTGATAGCTGCCCAGGTAGTCGCCGGCCTCCTGCGGGGCGGTGACCGAGATGTACTGGTTGTTGACGATCCCCGCCGGGAAATCCATCCGGATGGCGTCCGACTCCTGGAAACCGAACTGGTCGCCGTCGATGTCGTAGTCGTTGGCCAGCACCGGCAGGGTCAAGGAGCGGCCGGGCCGCACCGTGACCTCATCGGGCACCCCGGTCGGCCCGGTGTTGTCGTCCGAGGGCGGGGCCACCCCGATGCGGATCTCCCCCGTGCCGACCGCGCCGAAGGAATCGATCACCTGATAGCGGAAGCTGTCGGTGCCCCGCGAATCCGGATAGGACTCATAGCGCAGCCAGCCGTCGCCGATCTCGATCACCCTGCCCAGGGACGGGCCCGACCCCAGCCCGAGCAGCCGCACCGAATCCCCGTTGGGGTCCATCCCGGCCATCCTGACCGGTATCCGCGTGACACTGTTCGACAGCACCCGGGCCTCGGCCAGCGGTGGGGTGGGCGCCTCATTCTGGGCGTCCTGACTGATCACATTGACGAAAATGGTCGCCGAGTCGGTACGCCCGCTGGAATCGGCGATCTGATAGGTGATGGGCAGGGTGGCCGCGGCGGCGGTCTTCGGGACGGCGATCCGCACCCGATCGCCGTCCACCCAAGCCCGGTCGCCCATCGGATTGTCCGGCAGCCCGACGATGCCGATCGGCAGGCCGATAGGCGAGGTGTCGTTGTTCAGCACCGGGACACTGACCGTGGCGCCGGCCCGCACCTTCACGTTGTCGTTGACCGCCCGGGGCACCGGGTTGCCGTACTGCGACGCCGGAAAGACCACGATGGTGCCCCGCGTCGAGTTCCGGCCATCGGACACCCAATAGGTCAACGCCACCGGCGCCTGGGTCTGGGTGATCATCGAGATGGTGAGCAGGTGACGTTCCTGCATCACCACATTGACCGCGTCGTGCCTGGAAATCGACTGGACGACCAGCACGTCATTGTCGGCGTCGGTGTCATTGAGCAGCGGATCGATCACCACGCTGCCGCCGAAAGGCACCAGCGCGGTATCGCGCACCGCCACCGGAGTGTGATTCTCGGTGGTCTGCTCGGCCACATCGATTCGGATCAACCCCGTCGACACCGCGCCATTGTTCACCTTGTAGACCAGGTAATAGGTGCCCGCGGCGGTGGCCCGGAAACGGAAGGTGCCGTCCGGGAAGTTGGGCAACACCGTGTAATTCTCGGTGCTCTGGTCGACCTCGGTGAGCAGCAGATTATTGCCCTCGTCATTGGCCAACGGCGTGACCACCACCTCCCGATTGACGATGGTGGAAACGAAATCGCCATTGGCGATCGGCGGGGCGGCCTCCCGTTTGCGAACGTCCAGCAGCAACTGGCCCTCCGTGGTGGCCACCCCATCGCTCACCCAGACCCGCACCAGCTTCGGGCCGGTCAGCTTGCCGACATCGCGAAAGGAGATGGTGCCGTCCGGGGTGAAGGTCACCTCGTCCTCGGAATCGGAGGTCTCGGGCTGGGCGTTGACCAGCACCAGCTCATCGCCGTCGGGATCCCGCCAGGTGAGCAGCGCCCGCCTGCTGACGGTGGTTCCCGAGGTCACCACCGTGGTCTCCCCCGGCCGGATGTTCACCGGGGGACGATTGCCGGCCTCCGGTGCGGCCGCCAGCGCCTGAACCGTGGCGGTGGCATAGGCCGTGCCACCCCGTCCGTCGTTGATGGTGTAGGTGAACTGATAGCTGCCGGCGGCGTCCTCGGGCATGGTGATCTGCAACCCGGAACCGTTACCGGTCAGCTGGAGGGTGGGGCCGCCGGCGATCTCGGAGAAATCGGTTACGGTGATGATGTCGCCGTCCTCGTCGGAGTCGTTGTCGAGAATCGGCAGCACCGTCGAACGCCCCACCCGGGCGCCTAGGCTGGGATCATCCTGGGCGATCGGATTCCGGTTGGGCCCGGTACGATCGGGCAGGATCACCCGGTCATCGATCTGATCCGGATCGTCCATCCGGTCATCGGTCCGGGGAGTCACCTGATCCCAATTGTTGACGATCTTCATCCCCTTATCGACCAGCCACACCATGCCCGAATTGGTGTCCTGCAAGACGACCGTGCCGCGGTTGACCTGGAAACTCAGCCGGGCGCCGTCCGGCAATTCGGGAATGTCCTGCACCTGGGCCTCGCCGCCCCCGCAGACCTTCACCACCCGGGCGGTGAAGGCGCCATAGGCACAATTCCCCACCGTGACCGGAACCGAATGCGAGGCATCCATCCGACCCGACAGGGACTGCGCCGAACCACCCCGGATGGTGTTCAAACCCGCCTTGGTGGCGTACACGATGCTGCCGCCCCGGCCGGCCGGGGCGCTGTCTGCCATCGGCGGCGCCAACTGCGCATCGGACCCGGAGATCGCAACCGCCTGGCGCTCGCCCTCGATCCAAATCTGCTGGCTCACCCGGTCGAGCACGACGGCCCGGTCGCCGATCGCGGACAGTTGCGCGGTGGCCGCGGTGTTATCGACCTGGAAGGGGATCTTCACCGCCGACCCGTCGGGCCGCACGATGGTCGAATCCTGCACATTCAGCCCGATCACCTGACCGCCGGCGGTGACCACCGCCTGCCCCAGATCGTGCAGATCGAGATCGGCGCTGCCCCGGAAATCGGAACGCGCGATCTCATCGACCGGCCCGAACCAGACCTTACCGTTCTCCGGATTGGTGACCGACAGCACCCCGTTGTTCAGGCTGAGCAGGGCCCCCGCCGGGGGGGTGACCGGGGCAGACAGGGAATTGGCCGCCGGATCGTAGATCTGCAGAGTGGAACTGCCGGCATTGTGGACCAGCACCACCCGGCCCTCCTGCAGCAAGGTGGACGCGGTATCGCCCACGGTGGTCGCCGCGGCAATCGAATCGATCTGATAGTTCAGCATGCCGACCATCGCACGATTCTGGTTCTGGACGTAGACCGAGCCCTCATTGAGGTGCAGATCGGTGGCCTCGACACCCTTGTTGATCAGGGCGGCGAAACCCATCACGAGCGCCAGCACGACCACCAGCAGGGTCGACCAGCCGCGACGCAGCCAACTAGCCAACAACCGCAGCCGCCGCGAGCCGCCCAAACGCGCCCGCCATACGGACACGGTGCGCGCCACCGCAGACCCGGCGGATTCCACCTTGCGTGCCATGCCACCTCGCAAACAATCTCGACGGATTCGGCGGAATGCTCCCGCGAGCCGCTGCCCCGCCGCCGAACCGTGCTAGCCAGTCATATTTTCCCCAAGTTGACCATGGCCGCAAAATCGGGTTTCAACCCGCCATGCACGGTTTGGCCGGCAGCCGGCCGCGCGTTTCCCAGCTACTGGGCAGGATGCAGGGTGACCAGTTGACCGTCGCCCAAATCGATGCTGCCGCCCACGGCCAGTTCCATGGTCTGTCCCGGCTCAAGCCGCACCGGTGGCGCATCCACCGGACGCAGCGTCGTGCCGTTGGTGGAATGCAAATCGCTGACCTCGATCACCCATTCGTGCGGCGCTATCCGCACATGGGTCCGGCTGATGTCATGATTCGGGCTGGGGACGCGCAACAGTTCGGCGTTCAAATCGTTGCCGCTGTTGGTGGGCGCCCGGCCGACCAGGATCGGGCCATTCAACGGCACGCTGTCGCCGGCAGAGGTGACCACGGTGGCCAGCACCGGGCGATTCACCAACTGGGGATTGTGGGAATCCACGGTGCCGCCGCAGACCCTACACCTGGTCGAACCCGGCGCATTGGCATGGCCCAGCGGGCAGGTGGCGGCCAGCACCAGGCTGGAGTCGGTATTGCGTCCACCGGACGGCTTGTGGGTCAGGGCGATACCGGTGGTGAACACGGTCTCCCCATCATGATCGGTGGCGGAATCCCGAAGCCGGTTAGGTGTGCTGGGACGCGGTAGGGCCGCCGCTGAGGAACCGGCCGGGCCGCCTGCGGCTCCCGGCGGGAACCCCGGCGCCGGCCGGCCGGCATAGCCGCCCTGGGGCATCGCCGGATATCCGGGCTGCAGATTCGCTCCGAAACCCGGCCGGCCCTGCGGGCCGGCCCCAAGACCCGGCTGGGGGGCCTGCTGGGATCCGGGCAGGCCGGAGTATCCGGCCGGTGCCGGCCCGCCCATCCCGGGCCCGCCGCCCGGGGCGGGCGGCGGCAGCACCGGAACCGGCGGACTGGTCTGGAGTACGGGCTGGGCCGGCGGCGCCACCGGGTTCGGCCGAGAAGCGGGGGACGCCGGCCCGGGCCGGGGTGCCGCAGCCATGGTGCTGGCGGGAGCCTGCGGACCCGCCGCGCCCGCACCGCTCGGGCGGGCGGGCAGGCCGGCCACGAACCCCTGGGCGCCCCAGGGGCCAGTGGTGCCGCTGGCGCCCTGACCGAAGGACACCGCGAGCGCCACCGACCCCGGCGCCTGGCCCGGCGCGTAAGGCGGGATGTTGTCTAGCACCTGGGTCGGTTCGGGCTGCCCCGCAGCGAACCGATCGGCCGGTTCTCCGGTTGCGAAGGCGGGCCGACCGGGTACCGGCTCCGGGATAGCGGGCGGCCCGGCGACCGGTGCACCACCGGTCGGGTCCTCCTGCCGCCCGGCACCGGCCACCGGAGCATCCGGCTCGGCCGGTTCGGCGTCATCGAACTGAAACAACGCCGCCGGTTCCACGAACTCGAAGGCCTGATCCTCGCCATCGGCGACCTCGGAGCCGGCAGCGGAATCGCCCTCGCCCCCCGGCGGGGCAGACGCCTCGCCGCTAGCCGCGGCGGCAACCGCCGACGGCCTCCCATCCTCGCCGGGTTCCTCGGCAGCCGCTCGGTCGGGCGCCGCGGGCTGCTCCTCGTCCCCCTCATCGTCGGTCATCGCCGCGCGCGCCGCAGCCAACGGAACTGCCGGTGCGGCCACCGGAGGCGCCGCATCCGGGGTATGGATCTCACCGTAGAAACCACCGATGCTGGCCGGGGCATCCTCATCGGAAGAATTCGGTTCCTCCAATCCCTGAGGTACCCCCTCGTCGGAGACGGCGGCGGCCGGCTCAGCCGTCGCAGGCCGTGGCTCGGCCTCGACGGCATCCAGATAGACCGCCGAGGCGGTGACGGCCCCCACCACCAGCGGCAGCTGCAGCAGCTGCCGGGGATCGACATCGTCCAGCGGAACATAGACCTGCCTGGCGGTCAGGCTGACCTCATACCAGGTGTGGGCACCCGAACCGATGGCCAGCTGCTCCCCGGATTCGGCCGCCAGCACGCGAACCGAGCCCCGCAGCAGGCAATGCAACTGTTCGTCGTCCCAGAAGAAGACCGCCAGATTGGGCATCGAATCCAGTCCCGCGCCGGCCAGTTCGGCGCTGATCTCGGTGATCGACACGGCCTTCAGCAGCTTCTCCCACAGCCGGTTGACGAGGTTGGTGGCCGCCGGCGGCGCCGGTTGCATGATGACCATGGACGTCGGCCCGGAAAGCACGACCCAGCGGCCATGGGTGTAGGTAGCGCGCCAGGCGCCGAACTCGGTTCGCATCAAGACTCCTCGTCAAGGGGGGTGCCCACCTGCGGGCGACTAATCAAGCTTCGCACCGGCAGGGTTCGCCGGCAATCCTGACCCGCCTCAACCACGCCGGTGGGACATCCGATTGACGATGGCATCACCGATCGATTGCACCATCTGCACCAAGACGATCAACGCCACCAAGGCCATCAGCAGGGCCGAGCCGATGAACCGTTGATATCCGACCCGGATAGCGAAATCGCCGATGCCGCCGCCGCCCAGCGCACCGGCAAAGGTCGAATAGCCGATCAGGGTCACCAGCGTCAAGGTGGCCCCCGAGATCAGACCGGGCAACGATTCTGGCAACAACACCTTCCAGACGATCTGGGCGTTGGTGGCCCCCATCACCTGCGCGGCCTCCACCTTACCGGGCGACACCTCCCGCAAGGCGGCCTCCACCACGCGGGCATAGAAGGGAATCGCCCCCACCGACAACGGAACGATCGCCGGCGCCGGGCCATAGGCGGTGCCCGCGATCCAGCGGGTCACGGGAATCAACGCGATCATCAAAATCAGGAAAGGCAGCGATCGCCCGGCATTCACCACCACGCCCACCACCTGATAGACCACCGCGCTGGGCCGCGGCCCGTCAGGCGCGGTGATGCGCAGCAGCACCCCGATGGCCAGCCCAAAGACCAGCACCACGACGAACGATCCCCCGGTCATGATGCCGGTCTCGCCCAGCGCAGCCAGCAGATCGGGCAGATAGTCGATTGCGGTCTTCTCGTTCACAGTTGGGCGCTCACCTCCCGCTCGGTCAGGTAGCGGCGCACCGCCGCATGATCGAACTGCCCGCCGGGGTGCGACAACGAAACCCGCAGGCGACCGACCTTGCGGCCGGCTATCTGGTCGACCGAACCACCCAGAATCGAGACATCCAATCCGAAATTCCTAGTCAAACCCGATATGACGGGTTCCGAAGTGTGTTCCCCGGTAAAGGTGAGCACCACCGAGCGATGGTCCGCGTCCAGGCTGGGATCCCCGGTCGGCAGCAGGATATCGGCCAATCCGGACTCCGGTCGAACCAGCACATCCAACAGCGCCCCCTGCTCCACGATGCGGCCATCGGCCATCAGGGCAGCCGCATCGCAGATGCGCCGCACCACCTCGGATTCGTGGGTGATCAACACCATCGTGACCCCGGTCGCCCGATTGATCCGGAACAGCAGTTCCAGGATCTGTTCGGTGGTGGCCGGATCCAGGGCGCTAGTGGCCTCGTCGCAGAACAGCACCTGCGGATCCGCCGCCAGCGCGCGGGCGATACCCACCCGCTGCTTCTGCCCACCCGAAAGCTGGGACGGATAGGAACCTGCCCGATCGGCCAGGCCCACCATTTCCAGCAATTCGGCGACCCGCCTGGCCCGGGCGGCGGCCGGGACGCCCTGGATCTCCAGCGGGAAGGCGACATTGCCGGCCGCGGTGCGGGCATTCAGCAGGTTGAAATGCTGGAAGATCATGCCCATCCGGTACCGGGCGGCACGCAGCTCGCGGCGGTTCAGCGCCGTCAGCTCCACGCCAGCCACCTCGACCACACCCGAGGTGGGCCGTTCCAAGGCGGTGAGGCAGCGCATCAGGGTGGTCTTGCCGGCGCCGCTGCGGCCCAGAATGCCGAAGACCTGGCCGGACGACACATGCAGGCAGACATCCTGCACGGCCGTCACGGCCTTCGGCCCCGTGTCGTAGACCTTGGTTAGGTTGGCGACGGTGATCATCGAACCGGTCACCCCTTGGCCGGCAGCACGGAACCCTGGTAGTGCTCGGTGATCCAGGTGGCGAGCCCCGGGGATTCCAGGGCCTTGGCTAGCGCCTGCACCCGCGGATCGGCCTTCAAGGCCTGCTTGACCACCAGCACGTTGGCGTATGGATTACCCTCGGCGACCTCCAGGAACAGCGCATCGTTGGCGGGCACCAACCCGGCCTCCAGCGCATAGTTGCCGTTCACTATGGAAAGGGTCACCCCCGGATCGGCCAGGGATGCGGCCAGCTGCGGCCGGTCGATCTTGACGAAGGAAAGATTCCTCGGGTTCTCGTTGACATTGGCCTCGGTCACCTGAGAGTAGTCCAGGCTGGGATCGCCCGCGTTCACGTCGAGTCCCAGCAGGCCGGCATCCTTAAGCAGGAACAACGCCCGAGCCTGATTGGTGGCATCGGCGGGAATGGCGACCTTCGCGTTCTGGGGCACATCGCTCAGCGCCGTGACCTTCTTGGAATACAGGCCCAGCGGCTCGACGTGCACGGTCGCGACCGGTACCAGATCCGAACCCTCGTGCTTGGCATTCCAGTCATCCAGGTAGGGCACATGCTGGAAGAAGTTGGCGTCCAGGTCACCGGCATTCACCAACTGGTTTGGGTCCACCCCACCGGAAATCTCGGTCACCTGGACCTTGACATCGCCCAGCAGCCCCAATTCGGTGGCCCGCTCGATCAATTCGGCGTGCGGAATGACATCGGCCATCACCCGGAGCGGTGCGGAGGAAACCGCATCGGAGCCGGATCCAGATGTGCTGCCGCCGCAGGCGGTCAGCGTGACCAGCGTGGTCAGCGCCACGGCACCGGTCAACAGGCTGCGAATTCGCATAGCGCGTCTCTCTTCTTCGGATATCGGTAGGTCTGGGCCCAACGGCACGGTCCGCAGCGATCCGCGTGCTGGACAGGATCGCTGCGACTCGGGCGAGGAGCGATCGGGTCCGTGCTGTCAGGCGCACATACCCCAACAGCACCTGGGCATCGGGAAACCGCGGCTGGTGTCGCATACGCAGTTGCCGATCCTCACGGCGTGAGAGCCTACCGCACCCGGCCGGCGATCAACAATGTGTCCACCCGTTCCCGGGGAGGATCCGGCTCAGCCGGCGTCCAGCAGCCCCCGGGCCAGGGCCGGGCCCATCGCAGGCCACACCGGCAGCCGGCTCATCAGCGTGGCCTGCAAGGCATGGTAGACATCGGGATGACCGGCCCAGGTGCGGGTCGAGGGCCGGTTGGCGGCGTCGAGTTCATGCGTCCACACCCCGGGAGCCTCGATCAGGTATTGCGCGCAATAGTCCAGCCATTCGCGATACCAGCGGCCGTATCCGGCGACCGCATCCGGGGCCGAGCCGGCATCCAGCAGGGCACGGCGGATCGCTGCCGCGGCCGAAACGCCCTCGGCAGCCACCCAGTGCATCCGCTCGCCCACGATGGGCCTGCCGGCGAAGTCGGTGGTGTAGACAAAACCGGGCGCCCCATCCACGAACCAGCCATCGGTGCGGGCGCGGTTGAACAGCTCTTCGGCGGCGGGCAGCAGCCAGCCGGGCACCGGCAGCCCGTGGGCGGCCAGCGCGGCCCGGGCCTGCACAACCAACCGGGACCATTCGAGCCCATGCCCGGGAGTCACCCCGTAGGGCCGGAAGGGATGGGCGGGCCGATCGGCGTTGTAGTCGGGCCGGGGCCGCCAACTGGTGTCGTAGTGTTCCGGCAGCCGCCAGCCATTGGCCCGGGCCTGCCGGTTGACCCCGAAATCGATGATCTGCACGGCACGTTGCAGCCACTTCGTATCGCCGGTGACATCGGCGGTCACCAGATAGGCCTCGACGGTATGCATGGCGGCGTTGATGCCGCGGTAGTCCTCGGGGTCGGTGAAGTCGGCCGCATAGGACTCGACCGGCATCCGGTATTCGCCGTCCCACCAGTGTTCGTCCTGGACGGCCAGCGCATCGGCCAGCAGTTCGTCCGCCCCGGGACGATCGGCAGCGACCGCATTGGCGGCCGCCAGCAGCACGAACGCATGCTGGTAGCACTCCTTGCGGGAACCGGGATCACTGGGCTCGGCGTGACCTTGCGCGTCCACCTGGTGACCGACCGCGCTCCACCAGCCGCCGTGCCGGTCGTCCCGCAACGCCCGGCTCAAGGCCCGGACGCCGTGGTCGGCGAACCGGCTACAGTCCGGGATGCCCAGCAACGTCCCGATCGAGAAGACGAAGGTCATCCGGCCGGTGATCCACAGTTCGACCGGATGCGCGGCATCCACGGTACCGTCCGCACCGAGCCAGCCGAACCCGCTGGGCACGGCAGCCCCACGCGCATAGCGCAGCAGGGCGTGGGTCTCGCCGGCGAGCCAGCGATTGTGTTCTGCAGAACCTATCCAATTGAGTGCCATACGTCGGTCCTCCTCGACCAGTCGGGTATTCAGGGGATGCCGCCCGCCTACGGCAGGGTGGGATGACCCAGCAATTCTAACCCGTTGTCACCCGCCGGACACCGCGTCAACTGCACAAATGAGGTCACCGCCGCGAACCGGATCGAGGCCGCGAGCGGCACCTCGCCGCGCAGGCGCATCCGGCACGCCAGCCAGCCGGTCGCTGCGGCCGGCTACCGCCGCAGACCCACCAGGGCGCGGACGAACCTCCTGGTGGTGTCGGCGTCCCGGACGGCCAGTCGCAACCATTCGGGACCCAGCCCCGGGAAGGAGGCACAACTGCGCACCGCGAAACCGGCCTCGGCCAGGGCCTCGGGTACCCGGGCGCCCAGCCCGGCCACCGACACCAGCACGAACGGTGCGGCCGCGGCGGGCACCACCTCGAACCCGGCGGCGGCCAACTCGGCAACCAGCACCGCCCGCTCGCGCGCCACCTCGGCGAGCAGCTGCGGGACGGCAGCCAGCGCCTGACGCGAGCAGCAGGCCACCATGGCGTCCAGCGCCGGGGTGCTCACCGCCCAGGGCGCCCGGTCCCGTGCCAGCCGGGCGATCAACTCCGGATCGCCGACCAGGTAGCCGGCCCGCAGCCCCGGGATACCCCACAGCTTGGTCAGCGAACGCACCACCAGCAGGCCGGCCAACTGCCCGGCGATCAACGATTCCCGCTGGCCGGGCACGAAATCCATGAAGGCCTCATCGACCACGACCACCCGGCCGGGCCGCACCAGCCGGCGCAGCTCGGCCGCCGGATGCAGCACCCCGGTTGGATTGGTCGGGTTGCCGACCAGCACCAGCCGGGCATCGGCGCCGACTCGCCCGGCGGCCAGCCGGAAGCCCTCCTCGGGACGCAGCAGCAGGCGCCGCACCCGGCGCCCGGCGGCCCGCAGGGCCGCCTCGGGCTCGGTGAACTGCGGATGGACCACCACCGCCGGGTCGCCCGCCAGCTGGCGGGCGATCAGGGTGAAGGCCTCGGCGGCGCCGGCGGTGGGCAACACCATCTCGACCGGCACCCCATGACGGGCGGCCAGCGCGGCCCGCGCCGGCCGCGCATCCGGATAGGCCTGCCAGCGCCGTGGCTCGGCGGTCAGCCCGGCCAGCAGCCAGTCCGGCGCGGGCCGCACATTGACAGCCAGATCGACCAGCCCCGGGGCCAGCTCGGCGTCCCCATGATGGCGCAGGTCGCATTCGGCCAGCCGGGACACCCCGGCCGGGACCGGCCAGCCCCGGCCGGACGCGGCGAATTCGGCGGCCGCCCGGGCAAACCGCTGCGCCAACCGGGGAGCCCCAGCCCAGTGCAGATGCTGATAGCAGGCCAGCAGGCTCGCGGTGGCGACGCCCTCCCGGCGGTCGGCGGTCACCTGCCAGGCCTGCTGCGGGCCTGCCGTCCCGGCCAGCGGCGTGGTGGCGGTGCGGTGGAACTCGTGGGAGCGGTACCGCTCCTGCGCCCGGGTGAGCACCGAATCGGCGACCGCGGTGAGCTCCCGATAGCCGAGCACCAGCCGGGGAGTCATCGCCGCCGACAGCGGCACCGCACCCGCCAGATCGGCGCCGTCCAGGGTATGGCAGAGGTACAGCAGCCCGGCGCATTCGGCGACCGTCGGCAGGCCGGCGGCCACCGCCGCCCGCACCTCGGCCAGCAGCGGCCGGTTGGCCGCCAGTTCCCCGGCATAGACCTCGGGAAAGCCGCCCCCAATGTACAGGCCATGGCAGGGCCGGGGCAGCCGATCGGCGGTCAACGGATCGAATTCGACCACCTCACAGCCGGCCGCGGCCAGCAGCTCGGTGTGTTCGGCGTAGCGGAAGGTGAATACCCGGCCGGCGGCGACCGCGATCCGTGGCCGGCCCGGCACCGGACGAACCGCATCGGTGGGCGACCAGGCCTCGGCCGCCAACTCCCCGGCGGACCGGGCGGCGGCCAGGACCGCGGCCAGATCGACGTGGGCGCCCACCAGGCCTGCGGCGGCCTCGACGACCGCCAGGGCACCTTCGCGTTCGGCGGCCGGCACCAGCCCCAGATGCCGGGACGGCACCAGCAGGTCCCGGTTGCGCGGCACCATGCCCAATACCGGCAACCCGAGGCGGGCCAGGGCGTCGCGCAATTCGTCCGCGGCCCGCGGCGAACCGACCCGGTTGCAGATCACCCCGGCCACCCGCGGCGCCTCCGGGTGGACGGCCAGGCCGTGCGCGGTGGCGGCCAGCGTCCGGGAAACCCCGCTGGCGTCCAGCACCAGCAGCACCGGGGCGGCAATCAGCTCGGCGACATGCGCGGTCGAACCGAAACCAGGCCGGCCCCCGGTCTCACCGAGCCGGCCATCGTACAGGCCCATCACGCCCTCTACGATGGCGATCTCGGCGTCGCGGGCGCCATGGACGAACAGCGGGGCGATGCGTTCCGGACCGCACAGCCAGCAATCCAGGTTGCGGCCGGGCCGGCCGGTGGCCAGGCTGTGATAGCCGGGATCGATGTAGTCGGGGCCGATCTTGAAGCCGGCCACCCGCAACCCGCGCGCCCGCAGGGCGGCCATCAGCCCGATGCCGATGGTAGTCTTGCCCGAGCTGGAATTGGGGGCGGCGATCACCAGTCGCGGAATCATCACCACTCGATCCCGGGCTGGCCCTTAACCCCCCGGTCGAAGGGATGCCTCACCTTGACCACCTCGGACACCAGATCGGCGATGGCGATCAGTTCGGCGGGCGCATTGCGCCCGGTGACCACCACATGCTGATCGCCGGGCCGGCGCCGCAGGGTCTCGACGACCTCCGCCAGGTCAAGCCAGCCCCTGGCGAGCACATGGTTGAGCTCATCCAGCAGATACAGGTCGTAGCGTCCGGCAGCCAGATCGGCACGCACCTGCGCCCAGCCGGCGACGGCCAGTTCTCGCTGGTCGGCGCGCCGCCCGGCCCGGGTAGCGGTGCGCCCCGCCCCCAGGGCCTGCCACTCGATCGGGCCGCCGAGGCCGGTGCGCCGATGCCACTCGTCCAATGCCCGATAGGCCCGCCGCTCCCCCACCGGCCATTTGGCGGCCTTGATGAACTGGTACACCCCGATCGACCAGCCCTGCGCCCAGCCCCGCAACCCCAACCCGAACGCGGCAGTCGATTTCCCCTTGCCGTGACCGGTGTAGACGATCAGCCTGGGCTGGATGCGCGATTCGCGCGCGCCCGGGGCGGTGGCCTCGCCGGCGGGTCCGGCATGCTCACCGGCCGGCTGCCCGGTGGCCGCATCGGCGGCAGGCGGCCGGCCGGGACGCTCGGTGGCCGCCCCATCGGCGGTCGCGGCCGGCCCCCGGCCCGCCAGCGCGAGCCGGACCAACTGGTCAAGATCCAGATGCCGCTCGACGGCATCGGCGAGGGTTTCGATCATCTGCTCGCGGGCCGCGCCGTAGCCGGCCGCGGCCGGGTCGGGACGCCACCGGCTGGCCGCCAAACCGGCGATCGATGCCAGCCAGGCCGTCCGGAAGCCGTCGTTCTCCAGGCTGCCATGCAGCATGGTTCCGAAACTGCTGCCGACCCGCCAGCCGTCCAGGAAGGGCTCGGCCGGCCCGGTCGGGGTACAGCGGCCGTGGTGGATCTCGTAGCCGGCCACCCGGTGGCCACCCCATTCCCGGATGGCCTGGCGGGTCACCTTTTCGGCGTCGAAACACACCGCGACCGGCAGCACCCCCAGGCCGGTCACCCGGCCCTGCCCGGTTTCCACCCGATCGTCGATGGTCTCGGCGAGCATCTGGTACCCCCCGCAGATGCCGAGCACCGGACGCCCGGCGGCGTGCCGGGCCACGATCGTCTCGGCCAGCCCCCGTTCCCGCAGCCAGGCCAGATCGGTCAAGGTGGCACGCGACCCCGGCAGCACAACCAGGTCGGCCTCGGCCGCCACCTGCGGATCCTCGGTCAGCTCCACCACCACCCCGGCGGTGTGCGCCAGGGCCTCCACATCGGTGGCGTTCGAGATCCGCGGGAACCGCACCACCGCCACCCGCAACCCCGCCCGGCCGGGATCGGCGGGCAGTTCCCGCCGCCAGCGGTCGACCTGCAAGGTGTCCTCGCCGTCGAGCCAGACCCCCCGCAGCCAGGGCAGCACCCCGAGGCAGGCCAGCCCGGTGCGGGCGGTGAGCTCGGCCAGCCCCGGGTCGAGGATCGCCCGATCGCCCCGGAACTTGTTGATCACAAAACCGGCCAGCAGCGCCCGGTCGGCCGGCGCCAGCAACCCCCAGGTACCGTACAGGCTGGCCAGCACGCCACCCCGGTCGATATCCCCGATGACCACCACCGGCAGATCGAATTGCCTAGCCAAACCCATATTGACGTAATCGCCTCGGCGCAGGTTGATCTCGGCGGGGGAACCAGCCCCCTCGACCACGACCAGTTCGTGCCGGCCGGCCAGTTCCCGATAGGCCGCATGGGCCGCCGCGGCCAGCTGGCCGCGCCCGGTAGCGTATTCGCCGGCTTCCAGGGTGCCGGCGGGCCGGCCGCGCAGCACCACGAAGGAGCGCCGGTCGCTGCCCGGTTTCAGCAGCACCGGGTTGAGCAGGCTGCTGGGTGTCACCTTGGCGGCCTGCGCCTGTAGATACTGGGCGCGGCCGATCTCGGAGCCATCCGCACAGACCATCGAATTGTTCGACATGTTCTGCGCCTTGAACGGCGCGACGTCGATGCCGCGCCGCCACAGGGCCCGGCAGATGCCGGTAACCACCAGCGATTTCCCGGCATCCGAGGAGGTGCCGGCGATCAGCAGCCCGCTCATCGCCGCACCCAGGCGTGGTGTTCTATGGTCATTTCATGCCCGTTCTGTTGTTGGGGGGCACCGTCGATGCCCGAGAACTGTTGGCTGCCGCCACCGCAGCCGGGTTCGAGGTGATCGAATCGGTGGCCGGCCGCACCCGGCAAGCCAGGGCAGCCGCCGATGCCCGGATTGGCGGCTTCGGTGGGATCGAGGGGTTGATCGACTATCTGCGCAGCAACCGCATCACCGCGGTGCTGGACGCCACCCATCCATTCGCGACCCAGATGACCCGGCATGCGGCCCGGGCCTGCGCCGCCACCGGCACCCCGCTGCTGCGGTTCGCCCGGCCGGGCTGGGCCGATCATCCAGGGGCAGTGCACTGGCGGTGGGTGGCCGATCATCCGGCCGCCGCCCGGGCCGCAGCCGGATGGCCGGGCCGCGTCCTGCTGACGGTGGGCCGCCAACCGCTGCCCCACTACCGCGCGCTGCCCGATGTGCTCGCCCGGGTGGCCGAATGGCCCGGCGGCGACCCGCCCGCCGGCTGGCAGATCATCGCCGCCCGCGGCCCGTTCGAACTCGCCGGCGAACTCGATCTGCTGCGCGACCAGCGCATCGGGTTGCTGGTCAGCAAGGATTCCGGCGGCGCCCAGACGGCCGCCAAACTGGACGCGGCCGGCCGGCTCGGTATCCCGGTGATCATGGTGGCCCGGACGCCCACCCCGGCCGGGGTGCCCGAGGCCAGCGACGTGCCGGGGGTGCTGGCCTGGCTGGCCACCCACCGCCCGCCGGCGCAAACCCAGCTCAGCCAAGGTCAAGACCCGCCACCTCACCGATGACGGTGATCGCCGGCGGTGCGACGCCGGCATCGGCGCCGGCCGCGGCGATCTCGCCCAGGGTGGCGCGCAGTACCCGCATCCGCGGGCTGGCCGCCGCCTCGACGATCGCGGCCGCGGTGCCGGCCGGCAGCCCCCCGGCCTGTAGGGCAGCCACGATCTCGGGCAGATACTTCACCCCCATCAGCACCACCAGGGTGGTCCGGGACGCCGCCAACGCGCCCCAGTCGACCCCGCTGCGCGGATCGGCCGGCGGCACGTGCCCACTGACCACCGTCACCCCCTGGGACAGGCCACGATGGGTCACTGGGATCCCGGCCAGGCCGGGGGCCGCCAACGCCGAGGTGACCCCGGGGATCACGTGCACCGGGATCCCGGCCGCCGTGCAGCACAGCATCTCTTCGCCGCCCCGGCCGAACAGGAAACTGTCGCCGCCCTTCAACCGCACCACCCGCTTGCCGGCCCGGGCCCGATCGACCAGCAATGCGTTGATGTCGCCCTGGGAGGTCTGCGGCCCGCGCGGGATCTTGCCGACGGCTATCCGCTCGGCGGCTGCCGGGGCCTCGTCCAGCAGGGCCGCCGGCGCCAGCCGGTCGTGGACGATGACTTCGGCCTGCCGGATCGCCCGCAATCCGGCCACCGTGATCAGATCCGGGTCACCCGGGCCACCCCCGACCAGCACGACGGTGCCGGGCAGCACATCAGCCATCGCTTCCTCCGTTCACTCCGGTAGCCTCGCACAGGTGAGCGAGTCGATCGATCCCGCAGCCCTGGGCGGCACTCCCGGCTTACCAGACGAGTGCTTCGAACATGATGGCCTGATCACCAAAAGACAGCAACGTGCCAGCGCCTTCGCGCTGCTGCGGCCCATCGAAGGCCAGCTGCTCTGGGATGTCGGCACCGGCTCGGGGGCGATGGCCATCGAATGGTGCCGGGCCGCACCCGGCGCCCGGGCGATCGGGGTGGAACGCAACCCCGAACGCGCCGAACGCGCCCGGCGCAACGCCGCCCGGCTGGCGCCGGGCCGAGTGGAGGTGCTGTTGGGTGAAGCCGCCGAGATACTGCCCGGGCTGCCGGCCCCGGACGCGGTATTCATCGGCGGTGGGGTGAGCGATGGGGTGCTGGGTGCCTGTTGGGCAGCGCTCGGGACGGGCGGCCGGATCGTCGCCCATGGGGTCACCTTGGAGACCGAGGCGCTGCTGGCCGGCTACTGTCGCACCCACGGGGGGTCGTTGACCCGGCTGATGGCCGAGACCGCCGAACCCCTGGGGCGCTTCCTGGGTTGGGTGCCGGCCCGCCCGGTCACCCAGTGGGCCTGCCGGAAACGGTGACGCCTGCGGGCTGGCCGGAGCCGTCCCATTGCGGGCCGGTCCCGGGCCGATGGGGCCGGAAGCCGGCCGGCCTGGCGGGTCAGCCGAGGGCGGCCAGCATCTCGTCCATGGTGCGCGGCCGGGCGGCCAACCCCAGCCGAGTGGCCAGTTCCAGCGGCCACGGCGGACGCAGATGGGCCCGCTCCAGCAGGGCGGCGTCGGCGAGCAGTTCGACCAGGGCGCCCTGCCGGATCCGGCCGTCGGCGACCACCGCCACCTCATCGGCCCAGGCCAGCGCGAAATCGACGTCGTGGGTGGCCAGCGCGATGGCGGTACCGCGTTCGGCGAGCCGGCCGAGGGTGACCAGGAAGCCGGCCACCCCGGCGGGATCCAGCCCGGCGGTCGGCTCGTCCAGCAGCAGCACCGCGGGTTCCATCGCGATGGCTCCCGCGATCGTCACGCGTTTGCGTTCCCCATAGGACAGCTGATGGGTGGCGCGGCCTGCCAGGTGGGTGATGCCCAGCAGTTCCAGCGCCCCGGCAACCCGCTCCCGGACCTGTCGCTCGGGCAATCCGAGGTTCAGCGGCCCGAAGGCCACATCCTGGCTGACATCGGCCGAGAACAACTGATCGTCCGGGTCCTGCAATACCAGCTGGACGCGCCGCCGGTGCGCCCGCAGCGCCGCCTTGCCGTAGCCCAGCGGACGATCGTCCAGCAAGACCCGGCCGGCGGCCGGCCGGTGCGCACCGGACAGACAGCGCAGCATGGTGGTCTTACCCGAGCCGTTGGCACCCAGCACCGCCAACCGGGCCCCGGCCGGCAAGGTCACACTTGCCTGGTTGAGCACCGGTTCGGCACCCGGATAGGCCGCCACCAGATCCACCGCTCGCAGCTTCATCCCGGTACCGCCATCACCGCCACCACCAGCCAGATGCCGGCGATCAGTCCCGCGGCACCCGACAGAAACCGCCAATTCGCCGCCCGCCGGACGGGCAGCAGCAGCATGTCGCCCTCGATGCCGCGGGCCGCCAGGCCATCGGTCAGCCGGGCGGCCTGATCCCAGGAGCGCACCAGCAGCGAGCCGGCGGCGTTGCCCACCGCCCGCCAGCGGCGCACCAGCCCGGCCCAGCCGCCGCCCGGGGCGTCCCCCAGGCGGGCGAGCTGGGCGGCCCGCATCCGGGTGGCGACACCGAGCAGCACGAACAGCAGCCGATAGGTCAGCGAGGCCACCTCGATCAATGGCCCGGGCACCCCCAGGTTCCGGGCCCAGCCGAGCAGATCGGCCATCGGCGTGGTGGTAGCCAGCAGCAGCACCGCCAGCGTCCCGGCCACCGAGCGGGCAAACAGCTGGGCGCCGGTGACCGCCGAGGTGACGTCCATGGACAGCGGTCCCAGCCGGAACCAAGCGTCCGGGGCGGCGGCACCGAACCTGACCGCCACCGAGAGCGCGCCGATGGTGCAGAAACCCAGCGGCGTTACGGCCCCGACCGCCCAGATCCGGGCGGGGATCCGGGCGGGGCCGAGGTTCAGCGCGATCGCGGCCACCGCCACCAGCGGAGCCGCCGGCCAGGGCGGCGCGATCAATGCGGTCAGGATCAGCCCGCCGGCAAGCAGCAGCTTTTCACCGACTCGTATCCGCCGCCAGGGAGCACCCCATGCGGCATCATCCAGCGCGATCATCGGCAAGCGTGTTTGGGGCCGCTCAGCCGCGGTCGGGCTCGGCCTTCATCGTGCCTTCGGCCTCGGTCGTCCCGGTCGCGGGCCCGGCCTGCGCCGCGGAGCCGCCGGCCTGCCTGACCCGCTCGGCGGAACGACCCCGCAGGTTGCCGAGCGCAAAGCCCAGCACGCCGGCCCCCAGCGCCGCCTGCAGGGCGAACAGGCCGGACTCGATCTCACCCGATCCGGGTTCGAAGATCGGTTTGAACCAGGGCTCGGTGCCTTCCTCCTGCAAGGTTTCGGTGACCACCGAATCGGTGCCGCTGAAGGCTTCGGCATCGTCCCCGCTGGGTTTGGGGGCCACCACGAAGCTGATCACGAAGATGGCGACGATGGCCGCGACCAGCAGCCAGTTGAGCCAGGGCCTGGGTTCACGCATCGACGGTCTCCTTCGCCGGGCTGGCCGGCAGGATGCCGCGCCGTTCCAGTTCGGGACGCACGACCTGCGCCAGGAAACTGAACAGCAGCACGCCCAGGAAGCCCTCGGCTAGCGCGAGCGGGATCTGGGTGATGGCGAACACGCCCAGGAACTTGGTCGCTGCCCCACCGAAACCGCTGACCGGATCGGGGTGGGCCAGGGCCAGCTGCACGGAGGTGACGCAATAGGTGATCAGATCGGCGGCCACCATGGCGCCGAAGATCGCCACCGAACTGCCGAAGCGGCGCAGCAGCTTGTAGATGCCGTAGCCAGCCCATGGCCCGGCGATCGCCATCGAAAAGACATTGGCTCCCAGGGTGGTGATGCCGCCGTGGGCCAGCAGCAGCGCCTGGAAGATCAGCACTATCGTGCCGAGGAAGGCCATCACCGGTGGCCGGAACAGGATCGCGCCCACTCCGGTGCCGGTCGGGTGCGAGGAGCTGCCGGTCACCGAGGGCAGTTTGATGGCCGACAGGACGAAGGTGAAGGCACCGGCGGCCGCCAACAGCATCTTGTTCTCGGTGCCCTGACTGGCTTCTTTGATCACCGCCCGGCCGCCCTGGACGACGAACGGGGCTGAAATTGCATACCAGGCCACGCAGTGCGCGACCGGAAGGAAGCCTTCGGCTATATGCATCGTTCTCTCCTTGTGAGATGACGCGTCCCAATACAGAGGCCGCCAGTTGAGTTCCTGACTCCCGAACCCAGATGTTCTGGGTGGTTCACAGTGGCGCGACCGTGCCGGCTCTTCCCGGCTTCCTCAGTTCTGGCAGCATGTGTCAGTGTAGACCCATTGGCATGACTTGGTCGAAAGGGGTCCTCTTGCCACAGGTCAGCTACGAGTATTTGACCGATGCCGCGCAGATCTACGCCGAATCGTTTGCCACGATCCGGCGGGAAGCCGACCTGTCTAGGTTCCCCGACGACGTCTCGGCGGTGGTCGTCCGGATGATCCATGCGGCCGCCCAAACCGACCTGCCTGCCGGCATTGCTTTCACCCCCGGCGTGGTCAAGGCCTGCCGGGACGCATTGTGGGCCGGCGCCCCCATCTTCTGCGACTCGACCATGGTGGCCACCGGGATCATCCGTTCCCGGCTGCCCCGCGGCAACGAGATCGTCTGCCGGCTCGGCGACCCCCGGCTCGTCGAACTGGCCGGCAGGCTGGGCACCACCAAGACCGCGGCCGCGGTCGACCTGTGGCTTGAGCGGCTGGCCGGCTCCGTGGTGGCGATCGGCAACGCGCCCACCGCGCTGTTCAGGCTGCTTGAGGTGGTGCGCGATACCGGGGCGAAACCGGCCGGGGTGATCGGTATCCCGGTCGGCTTCGTAGGCGCAGCCGAATCGAAGCAGGCCCTGATCGACAATCCCTTTGGCCTGGAATACCTGGTGTTGCGGGGCCGGCGCGGCGGCTCGGCGATCACGGTGGCGGCGGTCAACGCCATCGCCAGCACGGACGAGCTGACCAACCAGGTCAAGTCCTGAAGCGGGCCGGGATGGCTGAGCTAGGTGGCGGGCGGCGAGGGCAGTTGACGTCCTCGGGGTTGCGTCCCGGGTGGACGACCGGAGCCTGCGCGACGGCCGGGGCCACCGCCGCTTACACCGCCCTGTTGCAGGGCGAGTTTCCCGATCCGGTGATCGTGCTGTTGCCCCAGAACCGGCAGCCCAGCTTCGCCCTGACCAGCCACGAGCTGGCCGGCGGCCGGGCGGCCGCGGCGATCACCAAGGATTCCGGCGACGATCCGGATGTCACCCATGGCGCGGTGGTGCACGCCGCGGTGTGGCCCGGGCCGCCCGGCGGGGGCGTGCGTTTCGTGGCGGGCGAGGGGGTCGGCACCGTGACCCTGCCCGGGCTGCCGCTGCCGCCCGGTGAGCCGGCCATCAATCCAGGGCCACGAGCCATGATCGTGGCCAATCTGCGCCGGGTGGCCGGCCTGGCCGCCACCGATCCGGACCCGGATGTGGTGGTGCAGGTATCGATCGCCGCGGGGGCGAAGCTCGCCCAGCGGACGCTGAATCCACGGCTCGGCATAGTTGGGGGCCTGTCGGTGCTGGGCACCACCGGGGTGGTGGTGCCCTATTCCTGCTCGGCCTGGATCGACTCCATCCGGCGCGGGGTGGATGTTGCCCGGGCGCTGGGGCACGACCACGTCGCCGGGTGCACCGGTTCGACCTCCGAACGGGTGGCCCGTGAACTGTATGGCCTGCCCGAGACCGCCCTGCTGGATATGGGCGATTTCGCCGGGGCGGTGCTGAAGTACCTGCGCAGGCAGCCGCTGGCGCGGCTAACGATCTGCGGCGGGGTCGGCAAGCTAGCCAAGCTGGCCGACGGCCACCTGGATCTGCATTCGGCGCGTTCCCGGGTCGATGTGGGCTTTCTGACCAGGCTGGCCGAACAAGCCGGGGCGACTGCCGAGGTGGCTGCCCGGGTGGCCGGATCGACCACCGCGCTGGCCGCCATCGAGACCTGCGCCGCCGCCGGAGTCCCCCTTGGGGACAAGATCGCCCAGGCGGCCCGCGATTTTGCGCTGGAGGTGCTGGCCGGCGCCCCGGTGGCGGTGGACGTGGTGTGCATCGACCGGGCCGGCCAGCTGGTGGGACGCAGCCGGCGTGCCGGGCCGGGGACGCCGGCCCGGGGCGGCGAATGACCCGGGCTGAGCAGCGGCTGGCGCGGGCGGCGGGCCTGCTGGCCGGGCTGGCCGCCGATGCGCTGATCGCCGATCCGCCGAACCGTTGGCATCCGACCGCCTGGTTCGGCAGCTGGGCGAACTGGTTGGAGCGCCGGCTGTACCGCGACCGGGTACCGGCCGGGATCGGCTTTGTGCTGCTCGCGGCGGCCCCGGCCACCCTGCTGGGGGTGGTTGGGGAGCGAATGGCTCGCCGCAGCCCCTGGCTGGGTGCCGGGCTGACCGGCCTGGGCACCTGGGCGGTGCTGGGGGCCACCAGCCTCGCCCGTGAGGGCGAGACGATGGCCGACCGGTTGGCCGACGGCCAGTTGGCGGCCGCCCGGGACCGGCTCGGCTATCTGTGCGGCCGGCTGCCCGACGAACTGGATGCCCCCGAACTGGCCCGGGCCACCATCGAATCGCTGGCCGAGAACACCGCGGACAGCGCCCTGGCCAGCATCTGGTGGGGTGCCTGGTTGGGGCTGCCCGGCATGCTCACCCACCGCGCGGTCAACACCCTGGACGCCATGGTCGGGCATCGCAACGCCCGCTACGAGCGCTTTGGCAAGGCAGCCGCCCGCTTCGACGATCTGCTCGATCTGATACCGGCCCGGCTGACCGGGTTGCTGGCCACGGCGCTCAGTCCCCAGCCGCGCGGCACCTGGCGGGTATTGCGCCGGGACGCCAACGACCATCCCTCCCCGAACGGCGGCTGGTGCGAGGCCGCCTGGGCGGGCGCGTTGGGCGTCCAGTTGGGGGGCACGAATCGGTATCCGGGTGGGCGCGTCGAGAATCGGGGACTGCTGAACTCCGGTGGCCGGGCACCCGACGCCCGCGCGGTTCGCCGGGCGGCCGGGCTGACCCGCGCGGTCACCGCGCTCGCCGGCCTGGCCGCGGCC
>ERZ773090.110-NODE-110-length-81356-cov-8.42322_pt1 | contig 81356 bp, 76 predicted proteins | sample MGYA00580579_ERZ773090 | MGnify/ENA primary metagenome ERZ773090 (study PRJEB29015, sample SAMEA2738014) | human oral metagenome | biome: human oral; feature: human-associated habitat; material: dental | place: China | collected 2132 ... | reverse complement strand
GGTTTACTAGATTGGTAATCCATCTAGAGCGACCGAGAGACCTGGCTCGACGACGTCGCAGCAACCTCGCCTGCGGTGGCGCATCATGCGCCCTCATAACGCCGAAGGTGCTAACGCCAGCAACCGATGGGAGATACTGTGGGACTGCCCAGCCCCTTCTCGTTCACAAACCCGCTAGCCCCTACCCCCAACCCCGCGCATAAATCCGATGAAGCGCGGGTAGCGTTCTGGGAAAATCTTGCTGCTTTCCCTTTGCCTGCGGCAGCGCGATGGCATGTTCATGGGCCTGGCGTGAAGGGCGCCGTCTTTCGGAGCCTGTTGGCACGCTGTCCGTGGGCGCAGGCTCTACGCCCGCAGCCGCCGGGGCACAGGCTCCAGCCCTTGCGCCACGGGCGGCGCCGGATTGAGGGCTTCGCCCGCCAGCACGCGCTCATAGCACTGCTGGTAGGCGCGGGCCATGGCCAGATGGCTGAAGCGGCGCTTGACGCTTTCATGGCAGGCGCGGCGGTCAAAGCGGCCCACACCGGCCAGAGCCTGGGCCAGGGCGCTTTCGCTGTCAGACAGAAAGCCGGTTTCTTCGCTCACCAGCTCGGGCAAAGAGCCGTAAGGCGTGGCGATGACGGGGCAGCCCAGATACAGGCTTTCGATGATGGCCAAGCCAAATGGCTCGTGCCAGAGCACGGGAAAGAGCAGCGCGCTGGAGCGGCGGATGAGTTCCAGCTTGTGCTCGCCGCCGGCCATGCCGTGAAAGCGCACATCGCGCCCGGCGTAAAAGTAGAAGTTGGATTTGAGGCTCCAGCGCCGCCCGCCCATTACGTGCAGAGGCAGCGCGGCGCGGCGGGCGATGCGCACGGCGCCTTGCAGGTTTTTGTTGCGGTTGGCGGCCTTGGCCAGATAGTGCGCGTAGCGCGCGGCGGGCGGCGGCGCATTCAGATTCGGCTCGCCGTAATCGGGCCAGTGCAGGCCGTTGTACACGTGGCACTGCGCGCCGTGAATGCGCGCGTGCTTTTGCGACAGGAAGATGGTGTTGACGGGGTAAGGCTGGCGGCTTGACCGGTTGGCATGCTCGGTGCAGACGTAAGGCGTGCGCACCAGGCCGCGCGCGTTGTCATAAGGCCAGTGAAAGTGCAGCACATCGGCCCAGCCTTCAATCTGCGCCTCCAGCGGGCGGGCGGCGTCAAACACCTGGGCGGCGGGGTGGCCGGCCGGGTTGGCGCGCACCAGAAAGCGCGCTTCGTGCCCCAGCGCCTGCTGGCCCAGCGAAAGCGCCCACATCACGCGCTCGGTGCCGCCGTAGCGCAAGGGCGGCAGGGGGGTTTCGGTGAGCAGGATGTGGAGGATTTTCACAGGCAGGCCGGTGGCTGAAGGGGCAGCGCGGGAGCGGCGTTAGGGGAGCAGCGTCAGAAGTGAAAGACGGGCGTGTCCGCAAAGTTCATCAGGCGCGGCGCGTCGCAGTCCCACGGCTGGGTCAGGCGCACGCCTTCGCCTTGCAGTTGCACGAGGGTGGCGCGCATCACGGGTTCATCGCCCGTGATGGCCAGCAGCCGCCCGCCGGGCGCCAGCTGCGCAATCAGGTGCTGCGGCGCGCGCGCCACGGAGCCGGAGAGCACGATGGCGTCAAACGGCCCTTGCGGCAGCGGCGCGGTCTGCGCGGCGTCGCCTGCCAGCACTTGCACGTTGCCTGCGCCCGCGCGTTGCAAATTGGCCTGGGCGAAGGCGGCAATGGCGTTGTCGATTTCAATGGTGAACACGCTGGCGGCCTGCCGCCCCAGCAGCGCGGCCATGTAGCCCGAGCCTGTGCCCACGTGCAGCACGCGCTCGCCGCCTTGCAGGCGCAGCTCTTGCAGCAGGCGGGCCTGCACGCGCGGCGGCAGCATCACCTGCCCGCGCTGGCGCGCCAGCGCCTCGTCATCGAGCAGGGGCAGCTCGATGTCGGCAAAAGCCAAGTCGCGGTATTTGGCGGGGGCGAAAGCCTCGCGCGGCACTTCGGCCAGCAATTGGCGCACGCGCTCGTCTGAAACATTCCAGGGGCGCACTTGCTGCTCGATCATGTTGAAGCGTGCTTTTTCCAGGTTCATCGCGGGTTTTCCAGCAGAGAGGCAAAAAGAGATGAATTCTAGAATTTCCACCTCTTTTCACAGGCATGCCGCACACGCAGCCACCCACGCAAACCAGGAGACAAGCCCCATGCACGCCACGCTTGACAAGCCCCAGCCGCTGCACTTCATGCCCCGCACCGCCCAGCCGGCCGCCCCGGCCGGCACGGGCCGCTGGAAAGTGGAGCAAATCGAAGCCTTGCTCAACCTGCCTTTTGCCGAGCTGATGTGGCAGGCCCAGCAGGTGCACCGCCAGCACTTCAACGCCAATGAAGTGGATTTTTCCTCGCTGCTGTCGGTGAAAACGGGCGGCTGCCCGGAAAACTGCGGCTACTGCTCGCAATCGGCCCACCACGACACGGGCCTGAAGGCCAGCAAACTGATGGAAGCCGACCAGGTGCGCCAGGCCGCGCGGGCCGCCAAGGCTTCAGGCGCGCAGCGCTTTTGCATGGGCGCGGCCTGGCGCGGCATCAAGGAGCGCGACATGCCCGCCATTGCCGAACTCATCCACATCGTCAAGCAGGAAGGGCTGCAAGCCTGCGCCACGATGGGCATGCTCGAGCCTGGGCAGGCCGAGCAGCTCAAGGCCGCCGGGCTGGACTACTACAACCACAACCTGGACTGCTCGCCCGGGTTTTACGGCAACGTGGTCAGCACCCGCAGCTACGAAGACCGGCTGCAAACCCTGCGCCGCGTGCGCGAGGCGGGCATCAACGTGTGCTCCGGCGGCATCATCGGCATGGGCGAAACGCGCCGCCAGCGCGCCGAGCTGATTGAGCAGCTGGCCAACCTCTGGCCGCAATACCCCGACAGCGTGCCCATCAACAACCTGGTGAAAGTGCCCGGCACGCCGCTGGAGAACGCGCCCGATGTGGACCCCTTCGAGTTCGTGCGCATGATTGCCGTGGCCCGCATCACCATGCCGCGCGCGCGCATCCGCCTGGCCGCAGGCCGCCGCCAGCTGGACGACGGCATGCAGACTTTGTGCTTTCTGGCTGGCGCCAACAGCATCTTCCTGGGCGAAAAGCTGCTGACCACCCCCAACCCCGACGCCGACGACGATCACCGCCTGCTCAAGCGCCTGGGCATGCGCGCCACAGACGCAGGCCGGCCCTGAGTCTGGGGGCCTGTTCAGAGTCTGTTCGCAGGCGCAGAAAGTGCGCACTTGGGGCGCGGCTTCGGGCGCTCTGCGGCGGCACGTCATTTCTGCGTGAAAGGCGAAAAAGCACAAACGGCCGCCGCCTCGCTGACGGATGGCGAGGCCCGCCGCCCGGCCAGACGGCGGGCATGGCGCCCGCGAAGGTGCAGTTTTCCCTTGCGCTCCGGCGCAGACGGGCTGCCCTCAAGGCGACGGACTGGCAAATCCGCGTGAACAACACCATGCGCGCCGCACTGCCGGGCGGTTAGAACCTGCTCACAATCCGCCAGTGGGTGCGAAAAGCGCAGGCTTGGGGCCGCCTGCGGCTTTGGCGATAATTTGCTCCTTGATTCATAGCATGATGTCCTAGTGGAACGTGCGCCGAAGCCATTTTTGACTCCATGAATTCGCTCTTGTTTTTGAGGTAAAACGCCTGATGACCGGCTCTCTTGCCAACTCTTTAGCTACGCCGCCCGCTGGCGGCTTGCCTGACTGGCCGCTGCTGGCCCAGTGGCGGGCCAGCGTGCAGGCGGGGCAGTTTGACGGGCACTTTCCGGGGCGGCCCATCCTGCCGGGGGCGTGGCTGCTGGATGCGGTGGCGGCGCAGGTGGAGGCGGCCTGCGGGCGGCGCGTGCTGGCGGTGCGCGAGGCCAAGTTTTTGTCCGCCGTGCCCGCCACGCCGCCCGGCCCGCTGCTGCGTTTGCATGCGCGGCTGGAGCCGGATCTGGCGCGCTTTGCGCTGATGCACGGCGCGGCGCTGGCGTGCGCGGGCGCGCTGGCGCTGCAAGAGGGCGTATGAGCCGCAGCCCCGCCCCGCCCCAGGCTCCGGTAGAGCCGCCGCAGCGGCTGGCAGCAGGCAGCGCCGCCCCATCCGCCGCCAGCGCCTGGCGGCAGCGGCCCGAGCGCAGTTCCATGTGGGTGCTGCGGCTGATGACCTGGCTTTCCTTGCGGCTGGGGCGGCGCGTCAGCCGGCTCATCCTTTATCCCATTGCGGCGTATTTCGTGCTGTTCGCCCCGGCGGCGCGGCGCGCCAGCCGCGACTTTCTGCGCCGCGCGCTGGGCCGCCCTGCGCGCATGGGCGATGGTTTCAGGCATGTGCTGGCTTTTGCTTCGGTGGTGCATGACCGCGTGTATTGGCTGCGCGGCCAGCATGAGCTGTTTGACGTGCGCCTGAGCGGCATTGAGCACGTGATCGGCCTGCGGCAGGCGGGGCGCAGCATCGTTTTCATGGGGGCGCACTTTGGCAGTTTCGAGGCGCTGCGCGTGCTGGGCGGGCGCTACGGGCTGGATGTGCGCATGCTCATGTACCCGGATAACGCGCGCATGGTCACGCAGACGCTGGCGGCCATCAATCCCGAGCTGACCGAAAGCGTGATCGCCCTGGGCCAGCCCGATGCCCTGCTGCGCGTGCACGAGCACATGGCCGCAGGCGGCTGTGTGGGCTTTTTGGCCGACCGCACGCTGCAAGAGGGCGATGGCAAGGCGCGCCTGCTGCCGTTTCTGGGCGATAAGGCCGCTTTTCCGCAGGGGCCGCTGCGGCTGGCGGCGCTGCTGCGCGCGCCGGTGGTGTTCATGGCGGGCATGTATCTGGGCGGCAACCAATACCATCTGGCGTTCGAGCCGATGGCCGATTTCTCGCATACGCCCGCTGGCGCGCGCGCGCAGGCGCTTGACCAGGCCCTGCAACGCTACGTGGCCCTGCTGGAGGCGCACTGTCTGCAAGCGCCGTGGAACTGGTTCAACTTCTATGACTTCTGGAATGCGTCTTCCCCGCCCCTGCCGCCTGGCTAGCGCCGCCGCGCTGCTGGCTGCCTGCTGCTGGCTGCCCGCCGCGCTGGCTGGCAGCTCCGCTCCGTCTGCGGCCGCCGCAGCGCCCGGCTGGGACGTGCCGCGCCTGATGCAGCTGCTGGCGCGCCATCCCACGGGCCGCGCCACGTTCACCGAGACCAAGACCATCGCGCTGCTGGACGAGCCGGTGGTCAGCTCCGGCGAGCTGCTCTACAGCCCGCCGGACCGGCTGGAAAAGCACACGCTCCAGCCCGAGGCGGAGTCGATGATCATCAACGGCAAGAACCTGACGCTGATGCAAGGCGGCCAGCGCCGCGAGCTGCGCCTGCCGCAGTACCCCGAGGTGGAGGCGCTGGTGGCCGCCCTGCGCGGCGCGCTGGCGGGCAGCCAGGCGCTTTTGCAGTCGCACTACGCGCTGGCGCTGGCGGGCAGCGAGGGCGGCTGGCAGCTGGCCCTCACCCCGCTGGACGAGCAGATGCGCCGCCGCTGGCTGCGCAAGGTCACCATCCGCGGCGCGCGCGGCGTGGTGCAAAGCGTGGAGATGGAGCAGGCCGACGGCGACCGCTCGCTGATGGAAATCCGGCCCGCGCCCGCAGCTGCGGCTGAAGCCGCCTCCGCAGCCGCGCCCGCTCCATCCGCCGCCAAGTGAAGCGCGCCGCCATCCTCGCCGCCTGGCTGCTGCTGGCCGCCGCGTGCGTGGCCGTCATGCTCGGCGCGCGCTACAGCACCGACATGTCGGCCTTTTTGCCCAGCCGGCCCAGCGCGCGCCAGCAGCTGCTGGTAGATCAGATACGCGACGGCGCGCTCTCGCGCCTGGTGCTCATTGGCCTGCAAGGCGGCACGCCCGCCGCGCGCGCCCAAGCCTCGCGCGATCTGGCCGCCCGGCTGCGCGCCGACGATGCCTTTGCCGCCGTCATCAACGGCGACGCCGCCAGCCGCGAGCGCGATGAAGCCTGGCTGCTCGCCCAGCGCTACGCCCTCAGCCCGCAAGTGACGCCCGAACGCTTCACGCCCGAAGGGCTGCGCGCGGCCCTGCAAGGCAGCATCGCCGCGCTGGGCGGCTCCGCCGGGCTGGCGCTCAAGGCCCTGCTGCCGCGCGACCCGACTGGCGAGATGAGCGCGCTCATCAGTCAAATGGCCGGCGGCCCTCTTCCCAACAGCAGCGAAGGCGTGTGGGCCAGCGGCGACGGCAGCCTGGCCCTGCTGGCGGCCCTGACCGCCGCCCCCGGCGCCGATACCGACGCGCAGGAGCGCGCGCTGGCACGGCTGCAAGCGGCTTTCGAGGCCGCTGCGCCCCCGGCTTCCGGCGTGCGGCTGCTCATGACCGGCGCGCCCGTTTTTTCCGTGGACGCGCGCCGCACCATCCGCAGCGAAGTCGGGCGCCTCTCGCTGGCGGGCACGCTCACCGTCTTTTTCATGATGCTGGCCTTCTACCGCTCGCTGCGCAACGTGCTCATTGGCCTGCTGCCCGTGGCCACGGGCATTGCCGCCGCCATCGCCGCCGTGGCGCTGGGCTTTGAAACCGTGCACGCCATCACCATCGGCTTTGGCACCACGCTCATGGGCGAAACCATCGACTACAGCATCTACTTTCTGGTGCAAAGCGGCGCGGGCGGCCATCCTGAAGCCGCCCGCCAGCGCGCCCGCTGGCTGCGCAGCTACTGGCCCACCATCCGGCTGGGCGTGCTCACCTCGGTGTGCGGCTTTGCCGCGCTGGCGTTTTCCAGCTTTCCGGGGCTGGCGCAGCTGGGCGTGTATTCCGTGGCCGGGCTGCTCACCGCCGCCGCCGTCACGCGCTACGTGCTGCCCGCGCTGCCCGCCGCGCCCGTGCCGCCCGGCAGCATCGCCTGGCTGGGCGCGCGCATGGCCGCACTGCGCCGCGCCATGCAGGCGCTGCGCTGGCCGGCGGCGGCCTGCGCAGCGGCGGCGCTGCTCATCGTCATCAGCCACGGGGCGGCGCTCTGGGCGCGGGGGCTGTCGGGCCTCAACCCCGCGCCGCTGGCGCTGCAAAAGCTCGACGAACGCCTGCGCGGCGAAGCAGGCGCGCCCGATCTGCGCTTTCTCGTCATCGCCCCCGCCGCCACGGCGGACGGCGCGCTGGCCGCCGCCGAACGCGCCGAGCGCCTGCTGGCCCCTTGGGTGCAGCGCGGCGACATCCTCCACATCGACAGCCCCGCGCGCTTTCTGCCCAGCGCCGCCGCCCAGGCCGCCCGCCGCGCCGCCCTGCCCGCGCCGGATGACTTGCGCCAGCGCCTGCAAGCGGCCACCAGCGGCCTGCCCATCCGCCCCGAACGCCTGGAGCCATTCGTGCAAGACGTGGCGCAGGCCCGCCAGCAGCCGCCCCTGACGGCCAGCGCCCTGCAAGGCGCCAGCTTTGACTTCGCCTTGCAAACCCTGCTGCTGCCGCGCGAAGGCGGCTGGGCCGCCCTGCTGCCCCTGCGCCTGCCGGACACGCTCGCGCCCGAAGGCATCGCCCGCCTGCAAGCCGCCGTGGACCAGGCGCTGGCGGGCGCGCCAGCAGAAGCGGCAGATTCGATGGCGGATTCAGCGGCGGACGCGCCCTTCTTCCTGGACCTTGACGCCCAGACCGCCGCCCTGTTCGGCCAGTACCTGGACGAGGCCCTGCTCTTTACCAGCCTGGGCGCGGCGGCCATCCTGGCCGTGCTGGCCGCCGCCCTGCGCAGCGCCCGCGCCCTGCTGCGCGTGCTGCCGCCGCTGGCCGCCGCCGTGCTGCTCGTCATGGCCGCCCATGCGCTGGCGGGCACGCCGCTGACGCTGCTGCACCTCATTGGCCTGCTGCTCATCGTGGCCGTCGGCTCCAACTACGCGCTGTTTTTCAACCAGAACATCAGCGGCGCGCAAAGCGAAGGCGGCAGCGCCGCCGCCCTCGCCTCGCTCGCGCTGGCCAACGTTTCCACCCTCATCGGCTTTGGCGTGCTGGGCCTGTCGCAAGTGCCCGTGCTCCACGCCATCGGCGCCACCGTCGGCCCCGGCGCCCTGCTGGCGCTGCTGCTGTCCATGAGCTGGAGCACGCGCCAGCCGCCCCGCAGGGACGCGAAAGAGCGGGCAGGCCAGGAGCGTGCTGCGGTTGTTTAGCTCCCATATCCATAGCAATAGGTCCTAGTGGAAACTGCGTGGAACCCGTTTTTTATCCCTTTAAATTCGCTCTTGTTTTTGAGTCTGACGGCGAGCCGTGCACCAGCTCCGTTCCGCCGCGATCCGGGCGGCCCAAGGCCGGGCGCAAGTAAACTTGTTTGCCCCGGTTATTCGAGCGCCATCAAGCGCCACCCAACGCAACAAGGTTCACTTCATGCTGTTCAGCAAACTGATGCCCAAGGAGGGCAATTTTTTTGAACTGTTCAACCGGCACGCTGAGCACGTGGTCGAGGCGGCCCAGGCGTTTGGCAGGCTGGTGGAGCACTACGGCGATGCGGCGATGCGCCAGCAGCACACCCGCGAGGTGGACGGGGCCGAGCGCGCCGCCGACCGCGTTACGCACGAAGTCACGCGCCTGGTTCACACCACTTTCATCACGCCCATCGACCGCGAGCAGATCCACGCCCTTATCAACCAGATGGACGACGTGGCCGACTTGCTGCAAGACTGCGCCGAAGCCATGACGCTGTATGACGTGCAGCACATGACGCCCGAAGTGGCCCAGCTCACCGCCTTGTGCATGCAATGCTGCGAGCGCGTGCGCGACGCGGTCGCCCTGCTGCCGCGCGTGGCCGAGCAGGCGGCGGCCGATGCGGCGCTGAAGTTCTGCGAAGAAATTGACCGTCTGGAGTCCGAGGGCGACCGCCTGCTGCGCGAGGCCATGAGCAAGCTTTTTCGGCAAGAGCCTGACGTGCGCGAGCTGATCAAGCTCAAGGCCCTTTACGAGCTGCTGGAAACCGTCACCGACAAGTGCGAAGACGTGGCCAACCAGATCGAAGGCGTCATCCTCGAAAACTCCTGACCCGCGACCAAGGCCCCAAATCCATGGAAACCGCCCAAGTGGCCCTGTGGGCCGTCGTCATGCTGGTGGCGCTGGCCATCGCGTTTGACTTCATGAACGGCTTTCACGACGCGGCCAACTCCATCGCCACCGTCGTCTCCACGGGCGTGCTGCGCCCCACGCAGGCCGTGGTTTTTGCCGCCTGCTTCAACCTGCTGGCCGTGGCCATCTTTCACCTTTCCGTGGCCGCCACCGTGGGCAAGGGCATCGTGCAGCCCGGCGTGGTGGACGCGCATGTGGTCGCCGGCGCGCTCACGGGCGCCGTGGCCTGGAACCTCATCACCTGGTACTACGGCATCCCCAGCAGCTCCTCGCACGCGCTCATCGGCGGCATCGTCGGCGCGGCCACGGCCAAGGCGGGCGCGGGCGTGCTGCTGGCCGGCGGCATTCTCAAAACGGTGGCCTTCATCTTCATCTCGCCGCTTCTGGGCTTCGTGCTCGGCTCGCTCATGCTGGTGCTGGTGGCGCGGCTGTTTCGCCGCATGCGCCCCAAAAAAGTGGACCGGTGGTTTCGCCGCCTGCAACTGCTCTCCGCCGGGGCCTACAGCCTGGGCCACGGCGGCAACGACGCGCAAAAAACCATCGGCATCATCTGGATGCTGCTCATGGCCACCGGCTACAGCGCGGCGGGGGCCGACGCGCCGCCTGTTTGGGTGGTGATTTGCTGCTACGCGGCCATTGCGGCAGGCACCATGTTTGGCGGCTGGCGCATCGTCAAGACGATGGGGCAGAAGATCACCAAGCTCAAGCCCGTGGGCGGCTTTTGCGCCGAAACGGGCGGCGCGCTCACGCTGTTTTTCGCCACCGCGCTGGGCGTGCCCGTGTCCACCACGCACACCATCACCGGCGCCATCGTCGGCGTAGGCTCCGCGCAGCGCGCCTCCGCCGTGCGCTGGGGCGTGGCAGGCAACATCATCTGGGCCTGGGTGCTCACCATTCCGGCCAGCGCCTTCGTGGCTGCGCTGGGCTATTGGCTCAGCAAGGCGCTGTTCTGAGAGCCTGTTCAAAGTCTGGCCTTGAGGAGCAGCGGGCTGGGATGGCCGCAAGGTGCAGATTGCAGACAGCCTTGCAGCCTGCTTGCGGCCCAGTGAGGATTCGCGGCTCAAGGCCGCCCGGAGGACTGCGAGTCCGCACTTTCGCATTCACGCATGAGCTATGGACAGGCGCTCAAAGCCTGCTCGTGGACTGGACTTTTTAGCTCCTTTATCAATAGCAATATGTCCTAGTGGAAATTGCGCCGAGGGTCATTTTGGGCGCCCTGTATTTGCTTCTGTTTTTAAAAGCGCTCCCGGCAGTTGGAGCAGCATGAAGCTCCTGCTCCTGTTTATTTGACTGTGTCTGCAACGCCTACGCCGTCGGCCTCTACGCTTTTCTGCAACAAGCTGCTGATAGCAAGCAACGCCTCACATCTTGTTGAATTCTGTTGTACCTTGATGACTGTTGCATTGGTTTGACGCAATTGTGGATGACCTCGCCCTCAGAAGCGGTCCCAAGCCAGCGCAAATGATGAGACTGCCCGAAAATCAGAAGCTCTGAAGCAAGGCAAACACAGTGAGTTGCCATAACAAATAAAATATGGAAAGTTACGAACAATCGAACAATGATGATGGAGTTTGCGCTTACGTACATTCAAGGCATCGCGCGATATGAATCTGTTTGAACATTGGTTTTTCTGGCTGGTGCTGCTGGCGGTTGTGCTGGCTGCAATTGCCGCTTTCTGGCTGCTGTGGCGATCGGATGAAGGCAAGGCGCAACATCATGCCCATGCCGCGCGCAAGCTGCGCGTGCCTCCTGAGCAGTGGCCGTTGAGTGCTCGCCCCGTGCTCAACACGCTGGAGCGCAGCGTATGGCTGCAATTGGCGCACATCTTTCCTGAAAGCATGATCATGGTGAAGATGCCTATCACCCGCTTTACAGTGCCACGCCGGGGCGAAGAGGCGCGCGACTGGTTCGAGATGCTCAACAGTCTGTACTGCACTTTCACGATTTGCAGTGACGAAGGCCGCGTGCTGGGCTGTGTGGACGTGGCAGGCCCTAGCGGCGTTTCAGCAGCCCATAGCAATCTCAAGCACCAGTTGCTGTCGCAATGCGGCATTGCCTACTTTCTGCTTTCGCCAGGCGCAGCGTTGCCGCCAGCTGAGGCTCTGCGTTCGCGCTTTCTTGGCATCCACGACAGCACTGCGTCAGACTTGGCACGCCTGCAACAGGCGCGCCAGCAGCTACACAAGGCGCTGGATCGCAAGCGCAATATCCGTAATGACAGCGGCCCTGCAAGCTGGCAACAGAACGACTCCTTCCTCGCACCTTTCGATAGCCGTCACAACAGTCTTTCACGGTAAGTAAAAGCAGAAGACGGGTGGCCTGTAAACCGTCCGTTGCCAAAAGCCCCGCCAGCTTCTGGCGGGGCTTTTTTCTTTGATGCACCCCGCATCATGCGGTTACACATGAATAAATTAACCTGAATCAATTTCGCAGAAGAACCCATGCCACGGCTTTGATTACCATTCTTCCACCAATGTTTTTGGGTGGCTGGCGGGGGTCTGGCCACTTGCTAAACAGCGGTTTTTGCAACGAAAGAGAGGGTCTTTGACCATGAAAGCAACCACCATCCGCAAATCACTGCTTTGCTCGGCCATTGGCGCATGCCTGATGGGCACGTCCGCCTTTGCCGCTGATCCCGTTGTGTCCACCACAGGCGGCCTGCCTGGCTATGAAGTCATCAAGGCTTCTCCCAGCATCGACAAGCTCCAGCGCGTCAAGCAAACGCTGGTCGCTCCGCCGAACGTGCCTGAACACTCCCTCAAATCGCCCGCCGCCCCGCGCGTGGTGCAGGTGGAAATGACGATTGAGGAAAAAGAAATTGAAGTTGAGCCTGGCGTGTTCATGTGGGCTTTTGCTTTCAATGGCACCGTGCCCGGCCCGATGATCATCGTGCACGAAGGCGACTATGTTGAGCTGACGCTCAAGAACATGGCCAAGAACCAGCTGGTTCACAACATTGACTTCCACGCTTCCACCGGCGCTCTGGGCGCTGGCGAGCTGACCCACGTGCAGCCCGGCCAGGAAGTGGTGGTGCGCTGGAAGGCCTCCAAGCCCGGCACCTTCGTGTACCACTGCGCTCCTGGCGGCCCCATGATTCCCTGGCACGTGGTGCATGGCATGAACGGCGCCATCACCGTGCTGCCCAAAGGCGGCCTGAAAGACAAGAACGGCAAATCCATCACGTACGACAAGGCCTATTACATTGGCGAGCAGGACTTCTACCTGCCCAGGGATGAAAAAGGCAATTTCAAACGCTTTGCCACCGCTGCCGAATCCATGGCCGAAGACAAGGAAGTCATGGACAAGCTGATTCCCAGCCATATCGTGTTTGGCGACCGCAAATACGCCTACACGGGCGAAAAAGCCATGACCGCCAAAGTGGGCGAAACCGTCATGTTCTACCACTCGCAGGCCAACCGTCAGTCCTATCCCCACCTGATTGGCGGGCACGGCGACTACGTGTGGGAGCGCGGCAACCTGGCTGACGCGCCTGCCCAGAACCTGGAAACCTGGGTGATTGCAGGCGGCTCCACCGGCGCGGCCATGTACACCTTCCACCAGCCTGGCGTGTATGTGTACCTGAACCACAACCTGATCGAATCCGTGAACCTGGGCGCTCTGGCTCACGTGAAGGTTGATGGCAAGTGGGACAACAACCTGATGGAACAGCTCGTTGCTCCGCGCGCCTACAAGGAATAAGGCGGCATGACGGATGGCCGCGAGCTATATTGCGGCCATCTGCCAGGGCGGAGTCTGGCGGCTCCGCCAAAAACAGTTCCTTTCCAGCAGCCCGCTTTTTCCGGGGCGGGCTGTTTCTTCAGGCAACCGGAAACCAGAAATTTCACAGCTGCTTGGCCAGCAGTCATTCAGGCAAGGAGACACAGTGATGAACATGCTCAAGAAATGGATGACAGTTTGCTTTTGCATATTCGGACTGTGGACTGGCGCAGCCCAAGCACGCGACATCACGTTTGATCTCCGGGACGCAAACGGGCCTGTCACGCAAAAGAGCTACCCGGGCAAGTACCTGCTTCTGGCTATTGGCTACACATCCTGCCCGGACATCTGCCCTACCACGCTGTATGAATATGGCCTGGTCATGAAGGCCCTCAAAAATCCGGACGCTATCCAGCCCATCTTCGTCACCATTGATCCGGTGAGTGACGATGTCGAGCGCCTCAACACCTACACCCGCTTTTTTGACGAGCGCATCGTCGGCCTGACGGGCGAGATGAAAAACATTCAGGCTCTGGCGGATCAGCTGGGCGCCACCTTCGGCTACCGCATGGACGGCAAGAAAGTAGACCAGCCCAAGCCAGGCATGAGCTACACCGTCTATCACAGCGCCCTGATCTACCTCATCGGCCCCGACCGCAAACTAATGGACGTGTTTGATTACCAGATTGGCGCCAAAGGCCTGACCGAGGCGCTGGACAAGGTGCTGGGCGATGGCAAAGGCGGCCCCGCTCCCAAAGCCGCCGCGCCTGAAAGCAACAAACAGGACGCGCCGCAGACAGCTGCGCCCGCCGCCGCAAACGGCAAAGCGGCCTGCGCCTTGCCCGCCGGTTTCGAGGCCGCCAAGCAAGCCGTGGCGCTGAAAGACGTGATGGCTGACGCGCCGGCAGACAAAGTCGTTCTCCTCAATCTCTGGGCGCTGTGGTGCGCGCCCTGCCGCACGGAATTGCCCCTGCTTGACAAACTGGCCGCCAGCCAGAAAGACATGAAGGTGCAAACCCTGAATCTGGGCGACAAAGAGCCTGACATCGCCACCTTGTTTGCCAAGATGGGCCTGAAAAACCTGCCGCAAACCCGCACCCAAGGCAGCGACGTGCTTCAGCGCCTGGGCGCGCCCGGCCTGCCCTTCACCAGCCTGTTTGTGAACGGCAAGATGGCCGCAGCCAAGAGCGGCATGATTGACAAGACCGACGCACTGGCCGAATACGCCAAATGCGCCGCTGCAAGCCAATAAACACAGCACTGGCCGGGGGCGATTGGTGAATCCGTTGTCTCTGGCAATCTCCGTTTTTTTTCAACTCACCACTGAAAGGAGCATCCAATGAAAATCAAATACGCCGTCGCTGTGGCCGCCGCCCTGCTGGCCGTGCAAGCGCAAGCCGCAGACGCCTCGCACACCGAGCTGAAAGACTGCGCCATTCAGGAAGTGCTGCCCGGCAAAGACATGACGGGCGCGTTCGCGCGCATCGTCCACACCGGCCCGGCCGTGGACGTGGTCAAGGCCGAAGTGCCCAGCGTTTCCCAGCGCATTGAATTGCACAGCATGGTCATGAAAGATGGCGTCATGACCATGACGCAAATGACCGACGTCAAGATCAACGCTGGCGAACGCGTGTTCAAAAAAGGCGGCGATCACGTCATGCTGTTTGACGTGGCGAAAAAGCCCGAAATCGGCAGCAAGCACACCATGACGCTTTATTTCAGCGATAACACCAAGGCTTCTTGCGAAGCCGTGGTCAAGTCGGTGCAAGACGTGATGAAAGACGCCGGCATCGACCCCAACAGCGCCAATGACGCCCACGGCGGCGGTCATGGCAAGCACTGATCGTTCTTGAAAACCTGTTCGCAGACCGCCCGGGTCCGCGTTTTTCACACACACGAACGGACTTGGCACAGGTTCTGAGACGAATCAGTATTTAAGCAATGGCGGCTGCAATGCCGCCATTTTTTTGCAGGAGAAAGCCCCATGAAAAGACGCGATTTCGTTCTCTCGGCAGCCAGCAGCATGGCCCTGGCGCATGCAGGCGCATGGGCCAGCGCCACGCCAGCCGCTCCTGCGGCCCCATCGCTTTATGAACCCACGCGTTATGTTTTTGTTGCCGACAAGATGAGCAACTTCATCAGCGTGATTGACCTCGTTTCAGGCAAGCACGTTGAATCGCTGGATTTCGGCATTCGCCCACACGTTTTTGAAATGGCGCGCGACGACGCCATGATGGCTGTTGCATCGCCCGAGGCCACGCAAATTTGCTTTTTCAACCTGAAAACGCGCGAAACCACGCGCATGAAACTGCCCGCGCCGGTTTACCAGATCTTTTTCGTGCCGCAATCCAAGCTGGTAGCTCTTGGCATGCGCGACTGCGTGGGCATGATTGACTACGACGAATTCACGCTCAAGGTATTTAACCGCAAGTTTGATTCGCCCAACCGCAAAACCGTCCTGGATTCCTTCTATTTCCTGTTGTTCAGCTCCTTCAGCCAATCATTCTGGGTGCTGGATGAAGAAAAGCCGCGCATTTTCCATAAATACGGAAAAGACAGCGCCGACTCCAAGTGGGATGAGATTGATTTCTCCGGCCGCATCAAAACCAGCCGTGGTTTTGACGTGGGCATTTCCAGCCCCGAAGACTATTTGCTGACCATGACCACGGAAGACGGCAACGAAGGGCTGATCTACTTTCCCGAAAGCGACAAGCTGCTGAGCACCGGCTCCATGCGCACCGCCACAAACACCTACAAGCCCATGCTCATGCCGTATATCGACTTCTATACCAAGAATGTCATTTTCGGCAACAAAGAAGGCCAGATGGCCCACTTTGACCTCGAAAGCGGCAGCGACAAGCCTGAACGCTTCACTGTGGATTTTTCGCCCCGCTTCATTCGCAGCGGCTGGCTGGAAAGCACCTGGGTGCTCGCTGGCGACAAGGGCATCATGTTCCAGTCCCTCAAAGACCCGGCAGACCGCAAAGTTTTCCGCTTCGTGGCCGAAGTCACCAACGTCTGGGTCACGGGCGACAGCAAAACCGCGCTCGTCACCATCGACGAGGGCTATCCGCAGATCATTCCCTACGACATCCGCACGCGCGAGCGGCTCAAGCCCATTCTCACGCCCGGCGTGTCCATGGCCAACATCATCCGCATGAGCAGCAACAACAGCATTTGCTACTGAACGCGGCAGGCGAAAACAGACGAGAGAAAACGCCTATTTTCGCTCTTTTATTCATAGCATCAGGTCCTAGTGAAACGGGCGCGAGGCCCGTTTTTTGCCCCTTTGAATTTGCTCCTTTTTCAGGGGCGCGCGCTCCGTTTTCCGCCGCTTTTTCTTTCCTGTTTTCCAGGACGGGTGCCCGGCTCATGGCCGGTAGCGGTAATGCCCCGTCACCAGCCAGCGCAGCAGCGCATCTTCTTCCTGCGTGCCTGCGCCCACGTTGTGAATGACCAGCGGCGTGCCGCTGGCGCTTTTACGGTCGGAAATGATGCCGATATGCGGCAGGTTGCCTGGCAGCATCCAGGTCACCATGTCGCCGGTCCGGTAATCCCCAGGCTGGCGGCTGGCGGGCAGCGACTGGCCCCGCCGCCGGAAAAACACGGCCAGATTGGGCACGCGCCGGTGGTCAATGTTCGTATCGGGGCGCTTTAGCCCCCACAGCTTCGGGTAGGCGGGCTAGGCGCGGCGCATGTCTTCGTGCACGAGCTGCTGCAAATCCACGCCCTGCGCGCGCCAGGCGCGCACCACCACATCCGTGCACACGCCTGCTTGCACAGGCACATCGCCCATCGGGTAGCGGATGCGGCGGTAGGCGCCGTCGTAGCGCGTGGTCACGCCAATTTGCGCGCGGGCGGCCCGCACCAGCTTCAGGGCGTGCGCAGGGGCCGCCGTTTCCGCGCTGCTTGCTGCCAGCGCCGGGCCTGCCAAGGCTACGGCGCAGCCTGCCAGCACCGCCAGCGCGGCGCGGCGGCGGGCATTCATTTCTTCTTGCTCCCGATCTTCGATTCCGTGCCCGCCAGCAGGCGGCGCATGTTTTCGCGGTGCCGCCACAGCAGCAGCAGCCCCATCAGCGACAGCGCCATCAACACCGCCGCGTTGGCTTGCCACAGCCAGCCATTGCCCGCCAGATACAGGGCGGGTGCCAGCACGGCAGCCGTCAGCGCCGCCAGCGAGGAATAGCGCGAAACCAGCGCCACGCTCACCCAGACCATCACCACCGCCAGGCCCAGCAGCGGCTGCCAGCCCAGAATCACTCCCGCAGCCGTCGCCACCCCCTTGCCGCCTTTGAAGCCGAAAAACACCGGATACAGATGCCCCAGAAACGCCGCCAACCCCGCCACGGCTGCAGCAGCAGGCGGCAAGCCCGCGCCAAACCACCCCAGCAATGCCACAGGCAGCCAGCCCTTGAAAGCATCCAGCAGCAACGTGGCTGCCGCCGCTTTTTTGGAACCGGAGCGCAGCACGTTTGTCGCCCCCGGATTGCCGCTGCCATAGCTGCGCGGGTCCGCCAGTCCCATTGCGCGGCTGACGATGACGGCAAAGCTGAGCGACCCCAGCAAATAAGCCCCCACGGCAATAGCCAGCAAAGGCCAGGCGGTTTCATTCATGGCAGATGTCTCCTTCTTCAAAACCTGCGAAAAGCGGCCGGGCATTGTAGAGGCCGTTTCAAAGGCAAATGTCATGCGCGCCGATATCGTTCTGCTTGGAAACAGGTGGATTTTTCAAATGCTTATTTCACCCGGTCTGGCGTCTGAACCATTTTCAGAACCGGCGTAAGAAATCATGCTGTTTCACTCTGGGAGCCGGATATTGATAAGCCACTGGGGACTGATATTCAACTTTTGAGGCGATCGGCCCATCCGTTCCCGATTGAAATGGCGATCCATTTCACGATGGCCTGAAACCTTCTTTTTCGTCACGCCAAATGAGCGGCGCTGTTTTTGACGATCCAATTGCCTGGCGGTAATGGGAGGGTGCAAGGCGCAAACCATAAACGGCCCTGCGCCATGTTTGCGATCCGGCTTTGCGCCTACGAAGACACACCCATGAGCAGGCTGCGGACGGGTTCGCAGCGCTGCTAGCTGACGCGGCCCGTTTCAGGCCAGCGCCAGCGCAAGAGCTGCCACGCGGCCAAGCCAACGAGGAGGAAGGAAAAAGAGGCCAGCGCCAGGGTCATGGCCGAGTGCATGACCAGCGGCGCGACAACGCCTGCCACCAGCCCATTGACGGCGGAGCTGGCGGCGGCCTGCAAAGAAGAGGCCATGCCCCGGCGGGAAGGAACGACATCCAGCGCCAGCAAGGTGACAGCGGGCGTCATGAGCGCCCAGCCAAAGGAAAAAATGGCAATGGGCACAAAAGCCCACCATGCGCTGGGCGGCAGCAAGGCGCTGGCAGCCAGGTTGATGAGCGAGATGGCGGTCATGATGACAAAGCCATCGCGGATTTGGCGGCGGGGCGGCACGCGCCCGGCCTTCTGCCCGGAAAGCCAGGAGCCGCCCATGATGCCGCCAATGCTGAAAAAGAAGAACCAGAAAAACTGTGTGGGTTCCAGCCCCAGAATGCGCCCCAGAAAGGCCGGCGCCGCCAGGATGTAGAGAAACATGCCGTTGAAAGGCACGCCGGAGGCCAGCGTCAGCAGCATGAAACGCCCATTGCCTGCAAGCTGGGCGTAGCCGCGCAAGAGATCGCCTGCGCGAAAAGGCTGGCGCTGCGCCAGCGGCAACGACTCGGGCAGCAGACGGAAGTTGATCAGCCACAGCGCCGCGCCAATAGCGGCAAGAAACCAGAAAACAGCGTGCCAGCCCCAGGCGTGCGAGAGCGCGCCGCCGATCATGGGAGCGACAGCGGGCGCGACGCCAAAGAAGATGGTGATCTGGCTCATGACGCGCTGCGCTTCGGCAGGGCGGAAGATGTCGCGCACGACGGCGCGCGAGACCACGATGCCCGCGCCAGTGGAAAAGCCTTGCAGGGCGCGGCAGACGATGAGCTGCTCCACATTGGGCGCCAGGGCACAGCCGATGGATGCGAGGGTGAAGACGACCAAGCCGCCAAGCACGACGGGGCGGCGGCCCAGGCTGTCGGAAAGCGCGCCGTGAAAGAGGTTCATGAACGCGAAGCCGAACAGATAGGCCGAGAGGGTTTGCTGCATTTGCGTGGGGCTGGCAGCGGTGGCCTGGGCGATGGCATCAAAAGCAGGGATGTAGGTGTCGATGGAAAAGGGACCCAGCATGCCCAGAATGGCCAGCAAAATGGCAAGCGCCCAGCGGGGGCCTTGCCAGGCAGATTGGGGTTCAGTGGCGTTCATGAAAAGCGTGACGAAGCGAGAAGCGCCTTGACAGGCAGGCAAGGCGCGGGACGGGCCGGCAGATGCTGCGGCAGACGCTCTGGCAAGCGCGGTGACGTATCGAAAAGAGGAGCTAAATAAAGGTGGCAAAAAGTGGCTCTCGCGCACTCTGCACTAGGACGTATCGCTATTGATAAAGGAGCAAAATAACGCTGCGCGCCCGCCGCCTGAGCCGCACTTTCGCCCCTTGCGGCCAAATTGTGAACAGGCGGCTAGCGTCTGCGGCTGCGGGGCTTTTGCCCAATGGCTTCCATCTGGCGGTCTCTGCGCTCCATGCGTTCGCGCTCTTCACGTTCCATGGCCTTGCGCTTGGTGTAGCCTGTGGCATCGGCCCAGTTCCACCAGACAAAGGCGCCCGCAAAGGGGGAGAGCACCCACCACCACGACCATTCGGCCACGGGAGACACCTCAAAATATTTCAGCAACATGAAAATGACGCCCAGACCCACCAGATACATTGCTATTCCTCTGTCGAAATGTTTGTTTTCACAACCCGGCAAACTGGCTGCCAAGCGTGCTGTCAACCGTGCGCAGGCAAGCCGCGTTGTTGAGGCGTAGCTTAACTTCTCCCATGACAAGAGGAACACAGACCATGAAACACCTTCTGCTTGCACTGGCCTGCGTGGCAGCTGCCGGCCCGGCTGTGGCCGACGAGGGCATGGCGAAGGCCAAGAACTGCCTGGCCTGCCATTCGGTAGAAAAGAAAATGGTGGGGCCTAGCTTCAAGGACATCGCCGCCAAGGGCGGAGATGCTGGCAAACTGGCTGACAGCATCAAAAATGGCAGCAAGGGCAAATGGGGTGCCATTCCCATGCCGCCCAACCGGGTGTCGGATGAAGAGGCGCAGCAACTGGCCGCATGGGTGTTGTCGCTGAAATGAGCCAGGCGGCCCGTTTGCCGCGTGAGCCATAAGAAAGCCCGCATCAAGCGGGCTTTTTTCATGGGTGCTCAGGGATGGAGGGCCGCGCCCTTATTCCATGTGCAGGCCGCCGTTGCACGAGAAATTGGCGCCGGTGGTAAAGCCCGAGTCTTCACCGGCCAGCCAGCCGACGATGGAGGCGATTTCGTGCGGCGTGCCCAGGCGTTTGACGGGGATGGCCGCCACGATTTTTTCAAGCACATCAGGCCGGATGGCATTGACCATGTCGGTGCCGACGTAGCCGGGGCTGACGCTGTTGACCGTCACGCCCTTGCCCGCCAGCTCCTGCGCCAGCGCCATGGCAAAGCCGTGCATGCCCGCCTTGGCGGCCGAGTAGTTGGTCTGCCCGGCCTGGCCTTTCCTGCCGTTCACGGAGCTGATCTGGATGATGCGGCCCCAGCCTTTGGCCACCATGTCGGGAACCACCTGCTTGGTCACGTTAAATACGCCCGAGAGGTTGGTGTTGATGACGGCATCCCATTCCTCGCGCGTCATTTTCATGAACATGCGGTCGCGCGTGATGCCGGCGTTGTTCACCAGCACGTCCACGCCGCCATGCTCTTCTTTGACGCGTGCGAAGGCATCTACGGTGGATTGCCAGTCAGCCACGTCTGCCACGCTGGCGTAAAAGGAGAAGCCCTGCGCGGCTTGCTCGTCCTGCCACTTCTTGTAGTCGCGTGTCAAGCCGCAGCCTGCTACGACTTTGAAGCCTTGGCGGTGCAGTTGCTGGCAGATGGCGGTGCCGATGCCGCCCATGCCGCCTGTCACGTAGGCAACTTTCTGGTTCATGTGGAGGTCCTCCTTTGCTTTGAAAAAAATGGCTGGTCAGCGTCCACTCCACTGGCGCTGACAGCCGACGACGGCCTGCCCGCCCGCCAGGCCGCCTTGCATGAAATGAAAAACCCCATGCGAGGCGGCCGGCAGGCGTCCCGATTCAGGCCTTGACTTTCACGTAGCGCCCCGGAGCCGGTTCAATGGGCTTGCGGCCATAGCTGGCAGGCGCGGGCACCTGCTTGCCGGCGTGGGCGGCCAGCCATGCAGACCAGTCGGGCCACCAGCTGCCGGGGTGTTCGGTAGCGCCTTCCAGCCATTGGTCCACGTCGGCAGGCAACTGGCCGTCTTCGCGCAGCCAATAGTTGCGCTTGTTGGCCTGGGGCGGGTTGATCACGCCGGCGATGTGGCCGGAAGCGCCCATCACGAAACGCCGCTCGCCGGGCAGCGCCTGCGCGCTGGCGTAAGCGCCGCCGATGGGCACGATGTGGTCTTCGCGCGAGCCATACACGTAAAACGGCACGTGCAGCTTGCGCAAGTCGATTTTTTCGCCGCACACGGTGAGCTTGCCGGGCTTGACAAGGTTGTTTTCCAGATAGGTGTTGCGCAGATACCAGGCGTAGAAGGGGCCGGGCAGGTTCGTGGAGTCGCTGTTCCAGTACAGCAGGTCAAACGGGGGCGGCGTTTCGCCCTTGAGGTAGTTGCCCACCACGTAATTCCAGACCAGATCGTTGGGCCGCAAAAAGCTGAAAGTGCTGGCCAGTTCCTTGCCCTTGAGCAGGCCGCCCTTGCCCATCTGCAATTCGCGGAACTGCACGGAAGGCTCGTCGATGAACACATCCAGCACGCCCGTGTCGCCAAAGTCCACCAGCGTGGTCAGCAGCGTGACGCTGGCCACGGGGAAAGCGCTCTTGCGGCCCTTGGCCTTGGCGTGCCGCGCCGTCAGCACCGCCAGCGCCGTGGTCAGCAGCGTGCCGCCCACGCAAAAGCCCAGCGCGTTGGTTTGTTCCGCGCCCGTGATGTCGCGCACCTGCTCGATGGCGGTGATGACGGCCTGCTCGATGTAGTCGTCCCACGTTTTTTGCGCCAGCGATTCGTCGGCGTTGCGCCAGCTCACCACGAAAGTGCGGTTTCCTTGTGCCACGGCGTAGCGCACGAAGGAGTTGTCGGGCTGCAAATCCAGGATGTAGAACTTGTTGATGCACGGCGGCACGATGAGCAGCGGCTTTTCATGCACTTTTTCCGTCAGCGGTTTGTATTCGAGCAGCTGGAACAGCTCGTTTTCAAACACCACGGCGCCCTCGGTCGTGGCCACGTTGCGGCCCACTTCAAACTGGCTCTCGTCGGTCATCGACATATGGCCTTGCTGAATGTCGCGCACCATGTTCGCCAGGCCCTGCGCCAGACTCTGCCCTTGCGTTTGCAGCGCCTTTTGCTGCGCTTCGGCATTGAAGGCCAGAAAGTTGCTCGGTGCGGCCGCCGCAATCCACTGCTCGGTGGCAAAACGCAGGCGCGCCTTGGATTTGGCGTCGCCCTCGGCGGCGTCGGCCAGCGCCATCAGCGTGCGGGCATTGAGCAGGTACAGCGCCGCCGTCCAGGCCGCCACCGGGTTCTGCTTCCAGGCTTCGCCCTTGAAGCGGCGGTCCTTGATTTCAGGCGGCGCTTGCAGGCTGCGGTTCCACAGCGCCGTGGCTTCCTTCATGTACTCGTCCTGCAACTCGCGCAGTTTTTCCGGCGCAAAGCGCAGCACCGGCATGGCGGGCGGCAGCGGATTGGGCGCGTCGCCCTGCTGCAATGACTGCACGGCTCTGGCCCAGTCGCCCATCCAGTCGCTTTGCCAGGGCATTTTGAAAATGGGCGCGAACGGCTGCGTCTGTCCCATCCAGGGCCACGCGCCAAAAGACGCAAAAGGGTTCGAAGGCTGAGCCATGCAATTACCTCCTTGTTAAAAGTGCGGTCTACAGCAAGGCCAATGTAAGCGGGAACGCGCGCTTCGGCTATGGGATAAAACCCTTCATGCAAAGACGCGCCAGATTGACGGAAATCAATGCGTGCAAGCAGCGGCCATGCAGGTTCCTCTCCATCGCCGCAAAGGGCGGGCGGCGCTTTGTTGCGGCGCTTTCAAGGCCTGCCCGCAGCCAAGTCCCGAAGCGCGCCACAAGCCCGGAGCGGGCGGCCCGCTGCCTGCCAGACAGCATCAATAACAGGAGCAAAAATAGTGGGGCCAAATACCGCCTGGCGCAATCACCACTAGGACGCATTGCTATGGATAGAGGAGCGAAATAAAGACGGAAAACGCCGCACCCCCGCCGCCTGCGGCTTGCCATTCCGAACCGTTTTTTTTGCGCTTGCGGCCAGGCGGCGGGCCAGCTTTCTGAACAGGCTCTCAAGGGCGCAGGCGGCGGGCCAGCTCGCCTGCCGTCAGGGACTGAAGGGCGGGCCAGTCATCAGCCAGCGCGCCATGCTGCCAGGCGGCCTGGCAGGCGGCAGGCCAGGGGTGTGCGCCTGCGGCTAGGCGGGCGCCAATCAGGCCGGCCAGCACATCGCCCGTGCCGGGCGTGGCCAGGCGGGCATTGCCGGTGGGGTTGATGCACGGCGGCTGCCCAGGCGCGGCGATGACGGTGCCGGAGCCTTTGAGAACAACGACGGCATCCAGCCGCGCGGCCAGCGTGCGTGCGGCGGCCAGCCGGTCTTGCTGCACGGCGCTGGCGCTGCTGCCAAGCAGGCGAGCAGCCTCCAGCGGGTGCGGGGTGAGCACAGTCGCATGGCCTTCGGCGCTGCGCTGGCGCACGGCGGCCTGCAAAGCCGTGCTGGCCGCCAGGGCATTGATCGCATCGGCATCCAGCACCAGGCGCGGGCAGGTGCGCAGCACCGCCGGCAGCACGGCTTGCACGGCCTGGCCGCCGCCACAGCCGCACACGGCGGTGATGGCGCGCAGCTCCAGCGCCGAAAAGCGGCGCAGCATCAGCTCCGGCTCCGGCAGCGCCGCCCAGGCGGCAGGCGCTGGCTCGCCTGCGTCAGCCAGCGGGCAGACATACACGCGCCCCGCGCCCGCGTGCAAAGCGGCGCTGGCAGCCAGCCAGGCCGCGCCCGTCATGGCCGTGCCGCGCGCGGCGCTGCACTCGCCGCCAATCACGGCCACATCGCCAAAACAGCCCTTGTGGCTGGCATGAGGGCGGCAGGCGGCAGGCAGAACTGGCGCGGCAGGCTGGGCGCCCAGCCAGGCGGCAGGCGGCTCGCCAGCGGGCAGGGCGGCGGGCGCGCCCAGGTCGTCAAACCACACCGTGCCGCAGGCATCGCGCCCATGCGCGGTGAAAAGCCCCGGCTTGGCCGTGAGCAGCGTGAGCGTGTGGCGCTCGGCCCGTGGCGCAGGCAAGGGCTGGGCCATGTGGCCGGTGTCGGCGTTGAGACCTGTGGGCACATCCAGCGCCAGCACGCGGGCGGCGCTGGCATGCATGTGCGCCAGCCAGCCGGCCATGCGCCCTTCGGGCGGGCGGGTAGCGCCTATGCCCAGCAGCGCGTCCACGCACAAGTCTTGCGCGCCCAGCCCGGCAGGCGGCTCATCCGTAAAGAGCACGCCAGCGGCGCGCGCGCGCTGTAGCGAGCAGCGCGCATCGGGCGGCAAGCGCTCTTCTTCGCCCAGCCAGCTCACCACCGGGCGCATGCCCCAGGCGTGCAGATGCATGGCGGCTTCCAGCCCATCGCCGCCGTTGTTGCCAGGGCCGCAGGCCAGCCAGATCACGCGCGCATGAGGCGCCAGCGCCAGCGCCAGCCGCGCGGCAGCCAGCCCCGCGCGCTGCATGAGCGTGTGCGCCGCAAGGACCTGCATGGCCGCATGCTCCATCCGGCGCGTGGCAGCCACGCTGTGAAGCGGCAAAGGAGTCTGGCGGGTGATGCGGAACATGAAATCTCCGGTTCAAAGGCTGCGAAAGCCTGATTCTGGCAACGCCAGGAAGCGAAGGCGCTCATTCCTGCGCTTCAAAGGCGATAGCGGCTAACCCAGTCTGCTCTAAGAACCTGTTCAAAATCCGTCCGTGGGTGCGAAAAGTGCGAACTCGGACGCCCGTGGGCCTTGCTCATCCTTCTCGCCGGGCTGCAATTGGGCAGCAAGACCCGCCAGCGGCTTGCGCCTTGCGGCCCATCACGATTTCGCACTTTTGCCTCTTATAGCCAGGCCCTGAACAAACTCCGGATGCAGTGAAAAAAGCCCGGGGCGCAGACGCAAAAGCCGACGGCGCCGGGCGCGGCTTCTTGGGCGGGCGCGCCTGCATCCTGGCAAGGCTCGATGTGACAATCCGCGCCCATGAATCTTTTGTTTGACGAAGCGGGCAAATTTCTTGCGGGCCGCATTCTTTCGGAGGCCGAGGCATCGGCGCAGGTGGAGCTGGACTCGGGCAAGCGGGTGAAAGTCAAGGCGGCCAATCAGCTTTTGCGCTTTGACAAACCCGCGCCCGCCGATTTACTGGCGCAGGCGGGCGAAATGGCGGCGCAAGTGGAGCTGCCGCTGGCCTGGGAATTCGCGCCGGAAGACGAATTCGGCTTTGCCGCGCTGGCGGCCGATTACTTTGGCGGCGCGCCCGGCGCGGCAGAGCAGGCGGCCATGCTGATGGCGCTGCATGGCGCGCCGCACTACTTTCGCCGCGCGGGCAAGGGGCGTTTTCGCAAGGCCGCCGCCGACATCGTCGCGCAGGCGCTGGCGGCCATCGAAAAGAAAAAGCAGATTGCCGCGCAAGTGAGCGCCTGGGCGGCCGAGCTGGCGGCCGGGCGCTGTCCGGCGGAAATCGAAGCGCAGCTCTACAAAATCTTGTTCAAGCCCGACAAAAACGCGCCCGAATACAAGGCCGTGGTGGAAGCGGCGCGCGCCACGCAACTGGCCCCGCTGGAGCTGCTGAAGAACGCGGGCGCCATCGCCTCGGCCTACCAGTTTCACTGGCAGCGCTTTTTGTTCGAGCACTTTCCCAAAGGCACGCAATTTCCGCCGCAGGCGCTGGCCGCTGCGCTGGCGCCCGCAGATGACTTGCCGCTGGCTGGCGTGCAGGCGTATTCCATTGACGACTCGCAAACCACCGAAATTGACGACGCGCTCTCCGTCGAGGGACTGGGCAGCGGGCAAGTCACGCTGGGCATCCACATTGCCGCGCCGGCGCTGGCCATTGCGCCCGGCGACGTGCTGGACGGCGTGGCGCACACGCGCCTTTCCACCGTTTACATGCCCGGCAACAAAATCACCATGCTGCCCGACAGCGTGGTCGCCGCCTGCACGCTGGACGCGGGCCAGGCCAGCCCGGCAGTGTCGCTCTACGTCACGCTGGACGAAGCCACGCTGGAAATCCAGCGCCACGAAACCCGGCTGGAGCGCGTGGCCGTGGCCGCCAATTTGCGGCATGACCGGCTGGACGGCCTGATCACCGAAGAATGGCTCACTGCTCCCGCCCAAAAACAAGACGAACCACAGGACGAACAGCCGCCAGAACTGCCCATGCCGCGCCAGGCGCTGGCCTTCCTCTACCGCCTGGCGCTGCACCTGAAAGCCCAGCGCGAAGCCGTGCGCGGCAAGCCCGAAAACTTCAGCCGCCCCGACTACAGCTTTGCGCTGGAAAGCGCGCAAGGAACAGACAGCGCGGACAGCGAAGCCGCCCCTGCCCTGCCCACCGGCAGCGAGCGCGTGCGCATCACCCAGCGCCAGCGCGGCGCGCCGCTGGACTTGATCGTGGCCGAAGCCATGATCCTGGCCAACAGCACCTGGGGCCAGTGGCTGGCCAGCCTGGGCGTGCCCGCCATCTACCGCAGCCAGGCCAGCCTGGCGCCCGGCATCAAGGTGCGCATGGGCGTCAAGGCCCTGCCGCACGCGGGCATCGGCGTGCCCAGCTATGCGTGGAGCACCTCGCCGCTGCGCCGCTATGTGGACTTGGTGAACCAGTGGCAGCTCATCGCCTGCGCGCGCCACGGCGCCACCGCCGCGCTGGCCGCGCCTTTCAAACCCAAAGACGCGCAGCTGTTCGCCATCATCAGCGCCTTTGACGCCGCCTACACCGCCTACGCGCAAAACCAGGCCGCGATGGAGCGCTTCTGGACGCTGCAATACCTGCGCCAAAACGCCATCACCCACCTCACCGCCAGCGCCCTGCGCGAGCAAGCTGGCGGCGCGTGGCTGGTGCGCGCCGAAGAACTGCCGCTGACCCTGACCGTGATGGGCACCGGCGGCATGGCGCGCGGCTCGCTCGTGCGCGTCAAGCTCGGCCACATCGACGACATCGCGCTGGACGTCAGCGGCAGCGTGACCGAAGTGCTCAGCGCATCGCCTGCCAGCGCCCCGCCGGAAGCCGAAGACGAGGCCGAAGAAGCCGGCGCCGGCCCCATCGCCATTGCCGTCGATCTGGCCGATGGCGATGGCGAACCAGCCCCGGGCGTGGCTGCGGCAGGCTGAAAAAAGGCCGGAAAGCAGCGCGGCGGCCACCGGTAACAAATGGATAATCCCGCCCCGTGAATCTCGACCGTCTCAAATCCCTCTCCACGCTGCAATGGGCGCTGATCGTCTCGGTGCTCATCCATGCCAGCCTGCTCACCATCCGCTTCGTCAATCCTGAAGGCTTCCGGCGCGTGTTCGAGGATTTGCCGCTGGAGGTCATCCTCGTCAATGCCCGTGGCGACGAAGCGCCCGCCAAGGCCCAGGCCATTGCCCAGGCCAACCTGGCTGGCGGCGGCGACAGCCCCCTGCCCGACGTGCGCGCCACCACCCCCCTGCCCCCTGCCTTGCAGGCCATGCTGGGCGACGCCGCCACCGAAGAAGCCCAGCGCCAGATCGAATCCATGCGCGAGCAGCAAAACCGCCTGCTCGACCAGCTGCGAAAACAAGTGGCCGCGCTGCCCAAGCCTTCGCCCGACAAGCCCAAAAACGACCCCGACGTGATCGAGCAGGAAGAGCGCCGCAAGCACCTGTCGCAAATGCTGGCCGAAATCGAACGCGCGGTGAAAGAAGAAAACTCCCGCCCCAAAAAGCGCTTCATCAGCCCCGCCACGCGCGAGGAGATGTACGCCCTTTATTACGACACCGTGCGCCGCAAGATCGAAGCGCGCGGCACCAGCAACTTTCCGGAAATCAATGGCCGCAAGCTCTACGGCGAGCTGACCATGATGATCACCGTGAACCACGATGGCCGCGTGTTCGACACCGAAGTCGTCGAGTCTTCCGGCAGCCGCCACCTCGACCGTCTGGCCGAAGCCATCGCCCAATCTTCCGGCCCCTTCGAGTCCTTCGGCCTGGCCATGCGCAACCGCGCCGACCAGCTCATCATGGTCTCGCGCTTTCGCTTCACGCGCGACGAACGCCTGCAAACACAGCTGCTGGGCAATTGACGGCCTGGCATGGCTGGTTTGCGAGCAGTCTGTCTTCCCAGCCTCATCGATCCGGGCAGCGGCAGAAAATTAGCTCATCTATTAATAGCAAACTCTTCAAGTTTCACTAGGACCTCAACGTTTTTTCATGCTTTCAATCTGCTTTTTTTCTAATAGCAAACAGCCGGCCAGCTCCCCGCACATGCCGCCGCCCGCCGCGAGGCGGCTATAGCGTTTCGCTAAACGGCGGTTTTAGAATCCGCTGCTTTCAAGCCCGCTTGGCTCCCCACATTCAACAAGGAACGGGAAAGGCACATCTGGTTATGACACCGCGAATCCGCCCGCACGCCATCTGCGCGGCCCTTGCATGCACGGGCCGCGAGAAACGCCGGTTCGCGCGCGCCTGAATCACTTGCCGAAACCCAAAAGCGCGGGCCTGCTGCCGCGCTTTTTTATTGCCCGAAAGAAAAGAGAACGCTCATGACCCACCCCGTCCGCATCACCCTTCCCGACGGCTCGCAACGCGAATATCCCGGCCCCGTCTCCGTGGCTGAAGTCGCCCAGTCCATCGGCCCCGGCCTGGCCCGCAACACGCTGGCAGGCCGCGTGGACGGCAAACTGGTGGACGCCTGCGACGTGATTGACCACGACGCCCGCCTGCAAATCATCACGCCCAAAGACAAAGACGGCGTGGACATCATCCGCCACTCCTGCGCGCACCTGGTCGGCCACGCCGTCAAGCAGCTTTATCCCACCGCCAAAATGGTGATCGGCCCGGTTATCGAAGAAGGCTTTTATTACGACATCGCCTACGAACGCCCATTCACGCCGGAAGACGTGGCCGCCATTGAAAAGCGCATGAAAGAGCTGATTGCGCAGGATTACGACGTGATCAAGAAAATGACGCCGCGCGCGGAAGTCATTCGCGTTTTTCAGTCACGCGGCGAAGATTACAAATTGCGCCTGATTGACGACATGCCCAATGAAAAGGCGATGGGCCTGTATTTTCATCAGGAATATGTGGACATGTGCCGTGGCCCGCACGTGCCCAACACCCGCTTTCTCAAGGCATTCAAATTAACCAAACTGGCAGGAGCCTACTGGCGCGGCGATGCCAAAAACGAACAATTGCAGCGCATTTACGGCACGGCCTGGGCCGATAAGAAAGACCTCGACGCTTATATCAAGCGCATGGAAGAGGCCGAAAAGCGCGACCATCGCCGGCTGGGGCGCGAGCTGGATTTGTTCCATATTGACGAGCACTCGCCCGGCACCGTGTTCTGGCACCCAAAAGGCTGGATCATCTGGCAGGAAGTGGAGCAGTACATGCGCCGCGTTTACCGTGAAAACGGCTATCAGGAAGTCAAAGGCCCGCAAATCCTGGACAAATCGCTCTGGGAAAAAACAGGGCACTGGGACAAATACCGGGAAAACATGTTCACCACCGAAAGCGAAAAGCGCGACTACGCGCTCAAGCCCATGAACTGCCCCGGCCACATCCTGATTTTCAAACAGGGCGTGAAAAGCTACCGCGATTTGCCGCTGCGCTACGGCGAATTCGGCGCCTGCCACCGCAACGAGCCTTCCGGCGGCCTGCACGGCATCATGCGCGTGCGTGCTTTCACACAGGATGACGGGCACATTTTCTGCTCCGAAGACCAGATTCAATCTGAAGTAACGGCCTTCACCACGCTGCTGCAAAAGGTTTACAGGGATTTTGGTTTCGACCACATCATCTACAAGCTCTCCACCCGCCCCGAAAAACGCATCGGCAGCGACGAAAGCTGGGACAAGGCTGAAAACGCGCTGGCCGAAGGACTGCGCGCCTCAGGCTGCGAATTCACTTATCTGCCTGGCGAAGGCGCTTTTTACGGCCCGAAAATCGAATACACACTCAAAGACGCCATTGGCCGCGAATGGCAATGCGGCACGATCCAGGTCGATCCCAACCTGCCGGAGCGGCTGGGCGCCGAATATGTGGGCGAAGACGGCGCGCGCCACCGCCCCATCATGCTGCATCGCGCCATTGTGGGCAGTCTGGAGCGTTTCATCGGCATTCTCATTGAACAGCACGCAGGCGCCATGCCCGTCTGGCTGGCGCCGGTGCAAGTGGTCGTCACCGGCATTACCGACGCGCAAGCTGATTACGTGGAATATGTGACCGCCGCGTTGCGTGAACGCGGTATTCGGGTGCAAACCGATCTCCGCAACGAAAAAATCACCTATAAAATACGCGAGCATTCGCTGCAAAAACCGCCTTTTATCCTCGTCGTCGGCGACAAGGAAAAAGAGGCCCAAACTGTGGCGGTGCGTGGCAGGGGCAATGCCGATCTGGGCGTCATGCCGCTGCAAGCTTTTGCCAGCCGCGTATTGCAGGACATTGCAGCAAAAAGCTGAATGCCTGCGCACCGCCGCTTTTCATTCCTTTCATTTTTGAGGTAATCGCCATAGCTACCAACTTTCGTGACCGCCGCCAGCGCGAAGAACGCGCCCACCGGCTCAACCGTGAAATTACCGCGCCCGAAGTGCGCCTGAACGGCCCTGACAACGAGTCCCTGGGCATCTTTCCCCTGCAGGAAGCGCTGCGCATGGCGGGCGAGATGGACGTGGACCTGGTTGAAATCGCCGCAGCGGCCAGCCCGCCGGTCTGCCGCCTGATCGACTACGGCAAGTTCAAGTACCAGGAACAAAAGCGCGCCGCCGAAGCCAAGGCCCGGCAGACGGTCATCGAAATCAAGGAAGTCAAATTCCGCCCCGGCACGGACGATGGCGACTACAACATCAAGCTGCGCAACATCCGCCGCTTCCTGGGCGATGGCGACAAGGTGAAAGTGACCCTGCGTTTTCGCGGCCGCGAAATCACGCACCAGGATCTGGGGCTTGATCTGCTCAACCGCATTCGTGAAGACTTGGCGGATGTCATCCAGGTCGAGCAATTTCCCAAGCTCGAAGGCCGGCAGATGATCATGATGCTCGCCCCCGCGCGCAAGAAGGCTGGCGGCGCAGCCAAGGCCGCCGAAGCGCCTGCGCCCGCCCCCGCTGAAGCGGCGCAGAACTGAAAGCAATCGTAGATAATTGCGGGTTTTCCGGCGTTTGACCGCGCCGGAAGAAAGTGCAGCTTTCGCCTTGGGCCTGACGGCTTTGGGCGGCAGCCGCACACAAAAGTGGCTCGGGGCCATCAAGGGCGCGAAGGTCTTTGCGCACGCCTCTCGAGCACAAGCCAGAAGGAGCATTTCAAATGCCCAAAATGAAAACCAAGAGCAGCGCGAAAAAGCGTTTTCGCGTTCGTCCCGGCGGTACCGTCAAACGCGGCCAGGCCTTCAAGCGCCACATCCTGACCAAGAAGACCACCAAGAACAAGCGGCAACTGCGCGGCGCAGTCAATGTGCATGAGGCCGATCTCGGCCAGATCGCGCAAATGCTGCCCAAATGCGGCCTGTAATCACTGACGAACAAGGAGAAAACGAATGCCTCGCGTCAAACGTGGTGTGACGGCTCGCGCCCGTCATAAAAAAGTTCTTGCCCTGGCCAAGGGATACCGTGGCCGCCGTGGCAACGTCTATCGCATCGCCAAACAGGCGGTGATGAAGGCTGGCCAGTATGCCTACCGTGACCGCCGCAACAAAAAGCGCGTGTTCCGCCGCTTGTGGATTGCCCGCATCAACGCCGCCACACGCGCGCTGGGCCTGACCTACAGCCAGTTCATCAACGGGCTGAACAAGGCCGGGCTGGGTCTGGATCGCAAGGTGCTGTCCGACATCGCCATTCACGACGAAGCGGCTTTTGCCCGCATCGTGGAGCAAGTCAAGGCCAAGCTGGCCGCCTGAAGCCTCGCGCACCAGGCCCCAGCGGCCTTTGCGCCACATGGCGTTTCAGGGATTGGGGGCCGCACGGCGCCCAATCCCTTTTTCATTTTTCCCTTCCCCACTGCCCTGCCCCATGAGCGCCCTGCCTGCCAGCAGCGAACTTGATGCCCTGGTGTCCGCTGCCACCGCCGCCTTTGCCCAAGCCCCCTCTCCGGCTGACCTGGAAAACGCCAAGGCGCAATTTCTGGGCAAGGCGGGCCGCGTCACCGCGCTGATGAAAGAGCTGGCCCAGCTCGCGCCTGAAGAAAAGAAAACGCGCGGCGCTGCCATCAACCAGGCAAAGCAGGCCATTGAAGCCGCGCTCACCGCGCGCCGCCAGGCATTGCAGGAAGCCGAGCTGCAACAGCACTTGCAGGCCGAGGCGCTGGATGTCACCCTGCCGGGCCGCCAGCGCGGCGCAGGCGGCCTGCACCCCGTCTCCCTCGCGTGGGAACGCATCGAGCAAATCTTCAGCAGCATGGGCTTCGATGTTGCCGACGGCCCCGAAATCGAAAACGACTGGTTCAACTTCACCGCGCTGGGCAACCCGCCCAACCACCCCGCCCGCTCCATGCAGGACACCTTCTATGTGGACATGAACGGCGAAGACGGCCAGCCCTACTGCCTGCGCACGCACACCAGCCCCATGCAGATTCGCTACGCATCGGCCGCCGCGCAGCGCCATGCTGCTGATCTGGCCGCAGGCCGCGTGCGTGAAATCCGCGTTATCGCCCCTGGCCGCACCTACCGCGTGGACAGCGACGCCACCCACTCCCCCATGTTTCACCAGGTTGAAGGCCTGTGGCTGGGCGAAAACGTCAGCTTCAAAGACCTCAAGGCCGTGTATCTGGATTTTTGCCGCGCCTTTTTTGAAACCGACCAGCTCGCCCTGCGCTTTCGCCCCAGCTATTTCCCCTTCACCGAACCCAGCGCCGAGATTGATATTCAATTTGCCGATGGCCCGCTGGCTGGCAAATGGCTGGAAGTTTCCGGCTCCGGCCAGGTGCATCCGCAAGTGGTGAAAAACATGGGGCTGGACCCTGAAACCCACATTGGCTTTGCCTTCGGCTCCGGCATTGACCGCCTGGCCATGCTGCGCTATGGCGTGAGTGATTTGCGCCAGTTTTTTGAAGGCGACGTGCGCTTTTTGAGGCAATTCGCCTGATGAATTGAATCGCCACCGCGAAAATTCTGCGATGTTCAAGCGATTTTTCCTCTCGTGCCTGCTGTTTCTCGCCTGCGCCAGCGTTTCGGCAAGCGAAGCGCCATCGCCTGCCGACCATTCCGATATCCAGTTTTCAGACATCGACTACAGCTACCACCCAGACTCGGAAGGAGAAAGCTGCTGCGGCACGCTCACCGTCCTGGGCAAAGCCACCAATACAGGCCACCGGAAACTGGACCACGCGGTTTTTGAAGCCCGCTTTTTTGACGCCAGCGGCAAGCTGATTGACGCTTTCAATGATTCGACTTTCAGCCTCGGCCTTTTGCCGGGCCAGGAAATCATGGTGCGCATCAGCGATCAGGCGCGCTATGCCCCTGACCGTTACGCAAGCGCCCAGATTCGTCTGGCTTCAGGCAAATTTGAAAATGTGGAGCCGCCATCCGATTCAACCTGTCGTTCAGACATTCCGGACATATTGATCCAGCTTTTCATGTCCTGGGGGCCGATACTGATGTTGATTGGCGTATGGCTATGGCTGATCAAACGATCCAATGCCTCCAATTATCAGAATCGGCTGATTGATCTGATGAAAGAGCAAAACCAGACGCTGGAGCGGCAGGCCGCCGCCATTGAAAAAATCGCGCAAATGCAAGAAACACAAAACCTGCGCAATTGAAATATCCGACATTGAGGCCCCGAAAATGCAATTCCCCGAATCCTGGCTGCGCGAGTTCTGCAACCCGCCGCTGAATACCGAGCAACTGGCTGACACCCTGACGATGGGCGGCTTTGAGGTGGAAGAAACCCGCCCGGCCGCGCCGCCGTTCAGCCAGATCGTGGTGGCCGAAATCCAATCGGCCGAGCAGCACCCCAATGCCGACCGTCTGCGCGTGTGCCAGGTGAATGCGGGCGGCCAGCCGCTGCAAATCGTGTGCGGCGCGCCCAACGCGCGGGCGGGCATCAAAGTGCCGTGCGCGCTGGTGGGCGCCGAGCTGCCGCCGGGCGAAGATGGCAAGCCCTTTCGCATCAAGCTGGGCAAGCTGCGCGGCGTGGAAAGCCACGGCATGCTGTGCTCCGCCAGCGAGCTGGGCATTTCGCATGAAGGCGCGGGCCTGTTGGAGCTGCCCGCCGACGCGCCCGTGGGCCAGAGCCTGCGCGAATACCTCCGGCTGGATGACACGCTGCTCACCCTCAAGCTCACGCCCAATCTGGGCCACGCGCTGAGCGTGCATGGCATGGCGCGCGAGCTGGCCGCGCTGGCCGATGCGCCGCTCAAAGGCTGGAGCGAGGGCCTGGCCGCCGTGCCCGCCACGGTGGACGATGCGCTGCCCGTCACCATCGAAGCGCCTGATTTGTGCGGCCGCTTTTCAGGCCGCGTCATTCGTGGGCTGAACACGCAGGCCGCCACGCCCGCGTGGATGGTCGAGCGCCTGGCCCGCTGCGGGCAGCGCAGCGTCTCGGCGCTGGTCGATATTTCCAACTACGTGATGTTTGAAACCGGCCAGCCCTCGCACATTTTTGACCTCGCCCAAATTCACGGCGGCCTGCATGTGCGCTGGGGCCGCGCAGGCGAATCGCTCAAGCTGCTCAATGGCGCCACCGTGGCGCTGGACGAAACCGTGGGCGTCGTAGCCGACGAACGCCAGGTCCAGTCTCTGGCCGGCATCATGGGCGGCGAAGCCACGGCCGTTTCTGGCAGCACGCAAGACGTGTATGTGGAAGCCGCCTTCTGGTGGCCCGATGCCATTGCGGGCCGCTCACGCCGCTTCAATTTCGCGACCGACGCAGGCCACCGCTTCGAGCGCGGCGTCGATCCCGCGCAAACCACGCGCGTCATCGAGCGCATCACCCGCCTCATTCTGGACATCTGCGGCACGCCGCAAACGCAAGCAGGCCCCGTCACCGACCAGCAGGCCGGCCTGCCGCAGCCTGCTCCCATCACCTTGCGCGTGGCGCGCGCGGCCAAAGTCATCGGCGTGCCGCTCACGCAAGCGCAGTGCGCCAGCATCTTCCGCCGCCTGGGCATGGCCTTCACGGAAGGCGAAGGCCAAATCACCGTCACCCCGCCCAGCTGGCGCTTTGACTTGCGCATCGAGGCCGACCTCATCGAAGAAATCGCCCGCCTGACTGGCTACAACACCCTGCCTGACACGCCGCCCGTTGCGCCCATCCGCTCCAGCGCGCGCGCCGAAACGCGCCGCAGCCCCTTCGCCCTGCGCCATCAGCTGGCGGGGCTGGGCTATCTGGAAACCATCAACTACAGCTTTGTGCAAGAAAGCTGGGAGCGCGATCTGGCAGGCAACGCCGACCCCATCCGCCTGCTCAACCCCATTGCCAGCCAGATGAGCGTCATGCGCTCCAGCCTCATCGGCTCGCTGCTGCAAGTGCTCAAGTACAACGCCGACCGCCGCGCCGAGCGCGTGCGCGTGTTTGAAATAGGCCGCGTCTTCACGCGCGACGCCAGCGTGCCCGGCAGCGCGGCCAGCGTGCGCGGCGTGCGCCAGCCCGTGCGCGTGGCGGGCCTGGTGTGCGGCCCCGCTGCCATCCAGGGCTGGCAAGGCAAACAGCCCGCCGCTGACTTTTACGACGTCAAGGGCGACGTGCAAGCCCTGCTCGCCCCCCGCCAGCCCGTATTTGAAGCCGCCAGCCACCCTGCCCTGCACCCGGGCCGCTGCGCCCGCGTGCTGCTGCAAGGCCAGCCCATCGGCTTTCTGGGCGAGCTGCACCCGCGCTGGCGCCAGCAGTGGGAGCTGCCGCAAGCGCCCGTGCTCTTTGAGCTGGATTTGGAAGCCGTTTTGCAGCACCCGCTGCCCCGCGCCAGCGCCCTGCCCCGCCAGCTCTCCAGCGAGCGCGACCTGGCCATCGTCGTGCCCGAAGCCGTCACCCACGCCGCGCTCATGCAGGCTATTCACGCCGCGCCCACGCAAGGGCTGCTCAAGGCCGCCGTGCTGTTTGACATCTACCGCCCCAAGAGCGGCCAAAGCGCCAGCGGCGTCAACGCTGGCGAAAAAAGCCTGGCCGTGCGCCTGACCCTGGGCGACGATCAGGCCCCGCTGACCGACGAAAAACTCGACGCCGCCGTCGCCGCCATCCTCATCCGTCTGGAAAAAGACCTGGGCGCGCGGCTGCGGGCCTGAGAGCCTGCCCAAAGTCTGCTCGTGCGTGCAGAAAGCGCGGACTCGGGCACCCTGCGGCCTGGCCCATCCTCGCCGGGCAGCAAACGGACAGCAAGGCCCGTCTGCGCCTTGCCGCCCACCCCCATCCGCAGCCCCTCACGGCCAGACTCTGAACGGTTCTGAAAGCGCGCCCGCCAGGCTCTGGTCAAGCTATTTTGCTCTTGAATCAGTAGCATGATGTCCTAGTGGAAACTGCGCGAAAGCCGTTTTGACACCCCTTTAATCCGCTCCTCTTTCTGATATAGCCTCATCCGCCCGCTTCGCGCAAGCTGGCAACATCACGCCTCCTTCAGAACCCGCCCCGCCAAAGCCGCCCATGCCAGAACAAACCGCCCACACCCTCACCAAAGCCGAACTGGCCGATGCGCTATTCGAGCAAATCGGCCTGACCAAGCGCGAGTCCAAACAAGCCGTGGACGTCTTTTTCGCCCTCATCAGCGAACGCCTCGCCGCAGGCGAAGAAGTCAAGCTCACCGGCTTTGGCAACTTCAACACACGCATGAAAGCCCCCCGTCCGGGCCGCAACCTGCACACGGGCGAAACCGTGCCCATCGCCGCCCGCCGCGTGGTCACCTTCCACGCCAGCCAGCGCCTGAAAGAAGCGGTGCAACAGGCGCAAAGCAGCGACGGCGGGCGCTAAAGCGTCTGTCCGCAGCCCGGCCGTGGGCGCAAAAGCGCCGTCTTGCAAATCCTCGGCAGGCTGCAAACAAGCGCAAAAGCTCCGCCTGCGGCTTGCCGCTCATTCCAATCCGCGCTTTCGCCCCTTGCGGCCAGACTCTGGGCGGGTTCCCGGTTTTTCGGCCCGAAGAAGAAATTCGCCGCAGCCCCGCCGTCAATCAAAAAGCCGCTGCCGCTGATGCAGCCGCCGTTCGGCCCCATGGTGAATTCGGCCTGCGGGCTGAAGACGATGCCGGGGCTGAGAACCTGTTCCCGGCCTGTCCGTGAAGGCAGAAAGCGCAAACGAACCTTGAACAGATTCCAGACCGGCCGGGGCGCAGCACGGTGCAGTCCAGGCCGCAGGCTTCACCACGGCGGCAGAGTCGCGCCAAGAGCACGCTGCGGCAGAGCGGGCCAGGCGCTTCGCCGCAGGCAGATGATGTCCATTGGGCTGATGAAGAAGCGCCGCTTCCGCTCCCCCTGGCTCTGCCGGATCACACGCCCGCGCTGGCAAGGAAAAGGCGAAGACGAAAGGCTACGGGAGAAGAGAATCAGCTCCTCAATTAATAGCATGATATCCTAGTGGAACGTGCGCAAAAGCCGTTTTCATACCCCTGAATTCGCTCCGCTTTTTGAGGACGAGGCGCCCATGCTGGCAGCCAGGGAAAGCCGGCTGGCCGCGCGTCAAACCCCGGAGCCAAGTTCTGAAAACCCGTTCGCAACCAAGCCGCAAGCTGGTTTCGCGGGCTTGGCTGGCGCAGGCGCGGCCCGTCACCACTGGCCGCGTTGCGCGGGCGGGGTGCTTTGCTTTTTCACTTTTTGCAAGATGGCGCGCGCGTCGGGGCGTTCGTAGCGGCGGGCAAAGTCCAGGGCTGTCATGCCTTTCTGGTTGCGCAGCTGCGCATCCGCGCCTGCCTTGAGCAGGCGCTGCACGGCCTCGGGGCTGCCGTAGCCGGCGGCCATCATCAGCGGCGTGGTGCCGTTGGGCGAGGGGGCGTTGAGGTCGGCGTGGTGTTCCAGCAGCAGCTCCAGCATGGGCATGTGGCCGCTGGATGCGGCGTAGTGCAGCGGCGTCCAGCCGGTTTTGTTCACGGCCGCGCCTTGCGCGATCAGGCGGCGGGCCACGTCAAGCTGGCCTTTGAGCGCGGCCATCATCAGCGGGGTTTCGCCGCTGGCGTTTGGCTCGTCGGGCCGCAAGCGGGGCGAGGCCATGAGCGCGTCAGCCGCTTTCATGGACTCTTCCTGCAAGGCCACGAACAGGCCGGGGCGGCCGCGCTCGTCGCGCGTGTTGGGGTCCATGCCCTGATCCAGCAGCTCGCGCATGGCGCTGGCGTTGTCGGATTTGATGGCGCGGAAAAATTCGCCGGGGCTTTGCGCCAGGGCGCTGGCGGCAAAGGCGGAAAACGCGAAAAGGGCCGCCAGGGCGGCGGCGCGGGCGCGGGCAGGCAGGTGTTTGGTCATGACTGGGCGGCTTTGGTGAAAAGACGGCTGAAATTGTCGCTGGTGATGCGGGCGATGTGTTCCACGCTCTGGCCGCGCAGCTCGGCCAGGCGCGCGGCCACCAGCGGCACCCAAGCGGGCGAGTTGGTTTTGCCGCGATGCGGCGCGGGGGCCAGGTAGGGACTGTCGGTTTCAATCAGCAGGCGGTCATCGGGCACGTAGCGGGCGCTTTCATGCACGTCATGCGCGTTTTTGAACGTGACGATGCCGGAAAAAGACACGCAGTAGCCCAGCTCCAGCGCGGCGCGGGCCACTTCGCGGTTTTCGGTGAAGCAGTGAAACACGCCGCCAGCGCGCTGCGGGCCGGCTTCGCCTTCTTCGCGCAAGATGGCCAGCGTGTCATCGGCTGCGGCGCGGGTGTGTATGACCAGCGGCAGCCGCGCGGCCTGCGCGGCGCGGATGTGGGTGCGAAAGCGATCGCGCTGCCACTGAAGCTGCGCCACGCTGCGCCCGCCCTTGCGCTCGGCCAGCTGGTAGTAGTCCAGCCCCGTTTCGCCCACGGCCACCACGCGCGGCAAGGCGGCGGCGGCCAGCAAGTCGGCCACGGCAGGCTCTTGCACGCCTTCGCTGTCAGGGTGCACGCCCACGCTGGCCCAGATGTGCGGATGCGCCGCCGCCAGCGCCCGCACGGCGGGAAATTCCTCCATCGTGGTGCTGATGCACAGCGCGCGCGTGACTTGCGCGGCCTGCATGGCCGCCAGTACGTGCGGCAGGCGTTGCGCCAGTTCGGGAAAAGTCAGGTGACAGTGTGAGTCGGTAAACATGGTTCAGGTCCGGGCGGAAAACACCGCGCGTTCATGCGGCGATTGTGCTGCGCCGCAAGCCGGGCTGGCGCTTTCCGTACGCCTTCCCGCAAGGCTGCCGCGCAATAACCGTTTCATTGACCAGAATAGGTAAAATTTCTATAGTCAATTCGGGTCCGTGAAATAGCTTGCGGCCTGTATTTATTTCAGAGTTTTGCAAATATCAGGGTGTTTCAATGAAGCGTCGCTTATTCGTTCTGTGCCTGGGTTGCCTAGGCGCTTGCCACCTTGCCGCGCAGGCGGCAGGGCGCATTTCAGCGGCCGATCCGCGCCACTTCATGCAGCCCGTGGAGCCAGGCCGCTTTGCCGAAGAAATCCAGGCGCTGGAGAGCAGCGGCGCGGTCGCGCTGCTGCAATCGGGCTACGCCATCACGCGGCGCAGCTATTACCTCGCGCCTTCTGCCGAATGGAACTCTTTCGTGAGCCAGGGCGACAGCGCGGCGGCGGCCTGGAAGGGTGAGCGCCAGAAACTTCCGGGCCGGCGCGTGGGGCAAGACTGGGTGGAGCTGTGGGCCGACGCAAAGCGCCTGCGCGCCGAGGCGCTGGTCATGAGCCAGCAGCCGGTGGACAGCAGCGGCAATTGCCTGATCGGCTACTACACGCTGGCGCGCGACCCCTCATTGAATTGACCTGAATCAACCCAAAGGCAGAGGCCTGGCAGGGCTTGCCGCGCGTGGCGGCAAGCCCTTTTTTCAGAACCCGCCTGCAATCTGGCCGTAAAGGGCCATGAAACGCAATGAGCTGCAAGGCGCAGACAGGCCTGATACCTGCGCGTGGCCCGGAAAAGACTGACAACGCCGCAGAACGCCCGGGCCGCGCTTTTCCCATTCACGGGCAGCTTTTGGACAGTCTTTCAGCTCGCGCGAGTGGCCGCCCAAACGCTCGCAAATCGTCGAAACGCCCTCTGCCAGACTTACACTCGCAATGTCCCTTGCGCCCGGCGCAAAGGCGTTTTTCCCTAACTTTCAGGAGACAACCATGAGCTTTCAGGCTCCCGTCAAGGATTTGCTGTTCAACATCGAGCATCTGGCCCGCATCGACCAGGTTGCCAAGCTGCCCGGTTTTGAGGAGGCCGGGCTGGAAACCGCCCAGGCCGTGCTGGAAGAGTGCGCCAAGTTCAATGAAGGCGTGGTCGCGCCGCTGAACGTGGCCGGCGACAAGCAGCCCGCCACCTTCGCCGATGGCAAGGTGACCACCACCCCCGGTTTCAAAGAGGCTTACCGCCAATTCACCGAAGGCGGCTGGCAGGGCGTGCAGCACCCCGAAGCCTATGGCGGCCAGGGCCTGCCCAAAACCATCGCCGCCGCGTGCGCCGAAATCCTGCACTCGGCCAACATGAGCTTTGCCCTGTGCCCGATGCTGACCGACGGCGCCATTGAGGCGCTGCTGATTGCGGGCTGCGAAAAGCTCAAGAGCACCTATCTGGAAAAACTCGTCTCCGGCCAATGGACAGGCACGATGAACCTGACCGAGCCGCAAGCCGGCAGCGATCTGGCGCTGATCCGCAGCCGCGCCGAGCGCCAGGCCGATGGCACCTACAAAGTGTTCGGCACCAAGATCTTCATCACCTACGGCGAGCACGACATGGCGGAAAACCTCGTGCACCTCGTGCTGGCACGCCTGCCGGATGCGCCCGAAGGCGTCAAAGGCATCAGCCTGTTCATCGTGCCCAAGTTCCTGGTGAACGCCGACGGCAGCCTGGGCCAGCGCAATGACGTGCATTGCGTGAGCATCGAGCACAAGCTGGGCATCAAGGGCAGCCCCACGGCCGTGCTGCAATTTGGCGACCACGGCGGCGCGGTGGGCTACCTGGTGGGCGAAGAAAACCGTGGCCTGGAATACATGTTCATCATGATGAACGCCGCCCGCTACGCCGTGGGCCTGGAAGGCGTGGCCATTTCGGGCCGCGCCTACCAAAAAGCCGTGGCCTATGCCCGCGAGCGCGTGCAAAGCCGCCCCGTGGATGGCAGCCTGCCCGGCAGCGCGCCCATCATTCACCACCCCGACATCCGCCGCATGCTCATGACCATGCGCGCCCTCACCGAAGGCACGCGCGCCACCGCCAGCGTGGCCGCCGCCGCGTATGACACCGCGCACCACTCGCCCGACGAGGCCACGCGCAAGCAAAGCCAGGCTTTCTATGAATTCCTGGTGCCGCTGGTCAAGGGCTACAGCACGGAAATCAGCCTGGAAGTCACCAGCCTGGGCGTGCAAGTGCATGGCGGCATGGGCTTCATTGAAGAAACGGGCGCCGCGCAGTACTACCGCGACGCGCGCATCCTGCCCATCTACGAAGGCACCACCGCCATTCAGGCCAATGACCTGGTGGGCCGCAAGACCGCGCGCGATGGCGGCCAGTTCGCCAAGGGCGTGGCCGCGCAAATCGAAGCGACCGAAAAAGAGCTGCTGGCCAGCGGCAGCGAAGCCGCCAAGTCCACCGCCAAGAACCTGGCCGCCGCCCGCAAGGCCTTCCTGGACGCCGTGGAATACGTGGCCGCCAACGCCAAGCCCAACCCCAACGGCGCTTACGCCGCCAGCGTGCCTTACCTGATGCTGACGGGCAATCTGGTGGCGGGCTGGCAACTGGCGCGCGCGCTGCTGGTGGCCGAAAAGCAACTGGCCGCCGGCCAGGATGCCGAGTTCATGAAGGCCAAGATCGCCACGGCCCGCTTCTATGCGGAACACATCCTGCCGCGCACTTCGTCGCTGCGCGACGCCATCACCGGCGGCGCTGCCAGCGTGATGGAAATGGCGCTGGATTCGTTCTGAGCCAGAAAACGGACTCGCCTAGAGCCTGAAGGGCCTTGAATGGCCCTTTCCTCCCAGCCGCCAGCGCCGCAAGCCGGACTGGCGGCTTTTTTTGCGCTCTGCCCTGCCCTTTCATCCGGCGCCATGCCAACCCGCAAGCCGCTCTTTTCATCAGAAAAAGGAGCAAATTCAGGGGCGCCAAAACCCGTTTTGCGCTGGTTTCACTAGGACCTCATGCTATGAATCAAGGAGCTGAATCAGCCTTCAGCCCAAGGCGTTTGGCCTGCTGGCGGGCGAAAAGCCGCGCCGTCACGCGGCCTGCAACGCCTCGCGGGTGAGCAGCAGCACCTGATCGTCGCCCGCGCTGGTGGGCAGCCACACGGGGTTCAGGCTGGGAAAGGCCGCCTCGAAGTGCCCGCGCTCGTGGCCGATTTCCAGCACCAGCGCCGCCTGGGGCTGCATGCGGGCGGCGGCTTCTTGCAGCAAAGGGCGGATGAAGTCCATGCCGTCGCGCCCGCCGCGCTGGTTGCCGCTCAAGGCCATGTGCGGCTCGGCGCGGTATTCGGGCGGCAAGGCAGCCATGCTGTCCGCGTTCACATAGGGCGGGTTGCACAAGATGAGGTCGTACGCCGGCCGGCCCTGGCAGGCGGCCAGCCCGTCGCCTTGCAGTAGGCTGATGCGGCCTGCCAGCGCGTGTTTGGCCACGTTGATGCGGGCCACTTCCAGCGCATCGGCGCTGAGGTCGGCGGCGTCCACGGCGCAGCCGGGCCAGGCCAGGGCGGCCAGCACGGCCAGGCTGCCATTGCCCGTGCACAAGTCCAGCGCGCGGCGCGGCTCGTCCGGCAGCCAGGCGTCAATTTGCCCCTCGGCCAGCGCCTCGGCGATCAGGCTGCGGGGCACGATGGCGCGCTCATCCACATAAAAAGGCACGCCTTGCAGCCAGGCTTCGCGGATGAGGTAGGCCAGGGGCTTGCGGCTGGCGATGCGCTCTTGCAGCAGCGCGGCGGCGCGGGCTTGCGCTTGGGGCGGCACGGCAGCCGCGCCCGCATCGCCCGCCAGATCGGTTTCCAGCGGCCATTGCAGCGCGTGCAGCACAAGCCAGGCGGCTTCATCGCGCGCGCAGCTGGTGCCGTGGCCGTAGCTGACGGCGGCCGCTTGCAGTTGGCGTTCGGTGTCTTGCACGAGCTGGGCGAGGGTGATCATGGCGTTTGGTTCATGAAAAAAGCGTTGCGGGCGCTGGTTTTGCCGGAAGCCTGCTCGCTGCCTGGGCGCAAGTGCCTGCAGGCTGGACTGCGGGGCGCGCCCGGCTTGCGGGCGGCTTTTCCCCTGGCCTCTTCCTGCCGCGAGGCCCCCTGCTGGCCAGGGAATATCAGAAAAAGGAGCGAATTCAAGGGCATCGAAATGCCGTTTTGCGCTGGCTGCACTAGGACATCACGCTATGGACAAAGGAGCAAAAAAAGGCTCTTTTCCTGTGCATGCCAGCCCGCCTCACAGCACCTCGCTGGCGTAATCGGCCAGGCGCGAGCGCTCGCCGCGGGCCAGGGTGATGTGGCCGCCGTGGGGCCAGCCCTTGAAGCGGTCCACGGCGTAGGTCAGGCCGCTGGAGCCTTCGGTGAGGTAGGGGGTGTCGATTTGCGCGAGGTTGCCCATGCAGATGATCTTGCTGCCGGGGCCGGCGCGGGTGATCAGGGTTTTGATTTGCTTGGGGGTGAGGTTCTGCGCTTCGTCAATGATGACCCAGCGGTTGAGGAAGGTGCGGCCGCGCATGAAGTTCATGCTCTTGATCTTGATGCGGCTGCGGATGAGGTCGCCCGTGGCGGCGCGCCCCCAGTCGCCAGCGGCGCTGCCCGCGCCCTGGGTGAGAAATTCAAGGTTGTCGTCCAGCGCGCCCATCCACGGGGCCATTTTTTCTTCTTCGGTGCCGGGCAGAAAGCCGATGCCTTCGCCCACATTGACGGTGGCGCGGGTCATGATGACTTCGGTGTAGCGGCGCTCGTCAAGCACTTGCGCCAGCCCGGCGGCCAGGGCCAGCAGGGTTTTGCCGGTGCCCGCAATGCCGGTGATGGTGACGAAGTCAATACCGGGGTCCATGAGCAGGTTGAGCGCGTGGTTTTGCTCGCGGTTGCGGGCCGTGACGCCCCAGACGGCGTTTTTGGGGTGGGTGTAGTCCTTGAGGGTTTGCAAGGTGGCGCTTTGGCCGTCCACTTCGGTCACGCGGGCGTAAAGGCTGCTTTGGCCCGGGGCTTCGTACCAGACGAACTGGTTGGGCAGCAGGCTGGCGGCGAGCTTGCCGCTGATGCGATAGAAGGTGCGCGCGCCGTCGGGCCAGCTTTCAAGGCGGCTGCCCTGATCGGCCCAGAAGTTTTCGGGCAGCGCAAGCGCGCCGCTGTAGAGCAAGTCGCCATCTTGCAAGGTTTTGTCGTTTTCATAGTCTTCGGCGGCCAGACCGGCGGCGCGCGCCTTGACGCGCATGTTGATGTCTTTGGTGACAAGAACGACAGGGCGGCCCGCGTGTTGCTGCGCGAGGGCGGCGACGACTTCCAGAATCTGGTTGTCGGCCTTGCCCTGCGGCAGCAGCTGGGCCGTGGCGGCGTGCAGCGGGGCGGTCTGAAACCAGAGCTTGCCGCCCGCCTCAAAGTGCCCGCCTGCGGACAGGGGCAGGCCGGCAGCCATGTCGGCATGGGCCACGAGCAGGTCAAGCTGGCGGCTGACCTGGCGCGCGTTGCGGGCGATTTCGCTGGCGCCTTTTTTGTGCGCATCCAGCTCTTCGAGCACGACCATGGGCAGGAAGATGTCGTGCTCTTCAAAGCGGAACAGGGCCGTGGGGTCGTGCAGGAGCACATTGGTATCCAGCACGAAGAGCTTGACGGCTTCCGGCGCGGCGGCGCGGCGGCTTTTTGCGGGTTTTGCCGCCTTTGCAGGCTTTTTGACGGCGGGCTGGGCGGCAGGCGGCTGGCTTGCAGGCGGCTGGACGGCGGGTTGCGCTGCGGGCACGGCGGCGTTCAGCGCAAGGGCTGGCGCTTGCGCGGCCTGTGCGGCGGTTTTTCTGCTTTTGGCGGGCGCGGCCCTGGCGCTGCGGGTTTTGCGGGCGGCGGCGTTATGGGCATCACGATCGGCATAAGCCTGCGCAGGCAAAACGGCGGCGCGCTTGGCTGGGGCGGGTGGCAGGGGCGGCATGGGTGTTTCTCCGGATCATGGCCAGCGCGCTCAAAAAAGCCGCAGCGCGTGAAGGCATGAAAACGTTTGAATGTGCGGCGAAAAGAAAGCCGCTCCGTTTTGGGGCGGAGCGGCTGCATGCATTGGAACGGTTGGGGTGGCTTGAACGGTCAAGCTAGCGCTCAGGCGCTGGCGGATTTGGCCGCCCTGCTTGCCGGAGCGGCTTTTTTCACGGCTTTTGCCGTTTTGGCGCTGGCTGCGGTTTCAGGGGCTTTTTCAGATTTTGCGGCCTTTTCAGCTTCCACGGTTTTCGTGGTTTTTGCAGCCTTCGCGGTTTTTGTGGTTTTCGCAGTTTCCGTGGTTTTCGGGGTTTTTTCAGGCGCTTTTTCGGCTTTGGCAGATTGGGACGCTTTCCCGGTTTTCGCGGTTTGTGTGGCTTTTTCAGCCTTGGCGGATTTGGGCGCTCTTACGGGCTTATCTGCTTTTGCGGTTTTGGCGGTTGAGGCCGTTTTTTCGCTCTTTTGCGCTTTTACGGGCTTTTCAGCCTTTGCGGTTTTAGCCGGTTTCTCCGCCTTGGCCGTTTCTTCAGCCCTGGCTGGTTTTTCAGCCTCGGCTGGCTTTTCACTTTTTGCAGGCTTTTTCACGGCTTTTTCGGCCGTTTTCCGAAGGGCGGATTTTTCCTTATGCCCGCTCAAGGCCCTGACGGCCTCAAGCACTTCGTCCACGTGGCTGTGATCATCGTCCTTCACGCTCACGCGGCGCCATTCCTGCACAAGCACGCCTTCGGCATTAATGAGGAAAGTGCTGCGTTCAATACCTTTTACCTTGCGGCCATACATGATTTTGTTTTTGACCACGCCGAACATATGGCACATTTTCTCTTCGGTATCGGCAATCAGCTCGAAGGGCAGTTTCAGCTTGGCCTTGAAGGCGTCGTGCGATTTCATGTTGTCGCGGCAGACGCCGAAAACGGTGGCGCCCGCCTTGACGAATTCTTCGTGCTGATCGCGAAAATGCGAGGCTTCAGCCGTGCAGCCGGGGGTATCGTCCTTCGGGTAGAAGTAGAGCACCAGCACCTGCCCCGCATGAGAGATGTTGGTGACCTGGACTCCTCCGGTGGCCATGGCTTCAAATTCGGGCAGAGGTTTGTTGATGACGATCGCCATTGAAATTCTTGCTTTCTTGGAGGAGGGACCAGACAGCGCCTTGTTTTGGGCCGTTTGAAGCCTCAAGGCATGCGCACTGCACATCAAAGCGGGCGATTTTAACCGATTGGCTCCATCAGTAAGGCCAGCAATACGCGCCTGCCTTCATCGGCTAGGATGTTGAAGGTGCGGCAGGCGGCGGGCGTGTCCATGGTTTCCAGGCCGATACGTTTTTCCACCAATGGCCTGATCCATGCGGGCTTGGGAAAACGCAGCCGCTGCCCGCTGCCGAAAATGACCAGCTCCGGCCCTTTTTCGGCCAAGCCGGCAAAAGCGGCTGCATCCAGCGCCTCGAACGAATTCACGCCCCACGGCGTCCACGGCTGGCCTGCTTGCAGGATCAGGCTCTGGCCGATGCGCTCCGCGCCAAGGGCGATCCAGCCGGGGCCGTAGGCGGTAATGGTGTGGGCGTGAGCGGGTTCGGGCTGGAATTTCATGGAGGCAGGTTCAAAATGGCGGTTTTTTCCCGCGATTTTGCTCCGCAGCCATGAACCCCATCCGCAAATCAGCCAAGCTGGCCCACGTGCTTTATGACGTGCGCGGCCCCATCGTCGATGCCGCACGGCAGATGGAAGACGAGGGCCAGAAGATCATCCGCCTGAACATCGGCAACATGGCGCCCTTCGGCTTTGACGCGCCCGAAGAAATCCAGCAGGACATGATCCGCAACCTGCCCAATTCGGCGGGCTACTCCGACAGCAAGGGCCTGTTTGCCGCCCGCAAGGCCGTCATGCACTACTCGCAGCAGCAGGGCGTGGCGGGCGTCACGCTGGAGGACGTGTACCTGGGCAACGGCGCCAGCGAGCTGATCGTGATGGCCACGCAGGCGCTGCTCAACGATGGCGATGAGCTGCTCGTGCCTTCGCCCGACTATCCGCTGTGGACAGCCGCCGTCAGCCTGGCTGGCGGCAAGCCCGTGCACTACGTGTGCGATGAAGAGCAAGGCTGGCTGCCCGATCTGCACGACATGCGCCGCAAAGTCACGCCGCGCACGCGGGGCATCGTCGTCATCAACCCCAACAACCCCACCGGCGCGCTCTACCCTGATGAAACGCTGCGGGGCATCATCCAGATCGCCCGCGAAAAGGGCCTGATGCTGCTGGTCGATGAGGTGTACGACAAGATTCTTTACGACGGCGCGCGCCACACCGCCCTGGCCAGCCTCTGCACGGATGTGCTCGTGCTCACCTTCAACTCCCTGTCCAAGGCCTACCGCTCCTGCGGCTACCGCGCCGGCTGGATGGTGATTTCGGGCGACAAAAGCATGGCGCGCGACTACATCGAGGGCCTGAACATGCTCGCCAACCTCAAGCTGGGCAGCAACGTGCCCGGCCAATACGCCATCCAGACCGCGCTGGGCGGCTACCAGAGCATCCAAGACCTCGTCAAGGAAGGCGGCCGCCTGCGCCGCCAGCGCGATCTGGCCTGGCAGCTCGTCACCGCCATACCGGGCGTCACCTGCGTCAAGCCGCAGGCGGCGCTGTACATGTTCCCCCGGCTGGATGCGCGCATGTACCCCATCGCCGACGACCGCCAGTTCTTCATGCAAGTGCTGCGCGCCACGCGCGTCATGCTCGTGCAAGGCAGCGGCTTCAACTACCCGGACAACCACCACTTCCGCCTCGTCTTCCTCCCTTATGAAGACGACCTGCGCGAAGCCCTGGGGCGCCTGGCGCGCTTTCTGGAGCAATACCGCCAGCGCCACACGGGCGAAACCCTTGCCGCGCCCGCCAGCCCGGGCGCAGCCAAAGCCGCCCCGAAAGAAACAAAACCGGCGCCCGCCGCATAAGCCCGCCCGCGATCCGCCCGCAAGGCGCGAGCCAGCAGGCAGCCCGCGCCGCAAACCTGCCCGCCAGAATGAACCAAAAACAGGAGCAAATTCAGGCCGGTCGAAATACCGCTTTGCGCAATATCCACTAGGACCTATTGCTACGGATAGAGGAGCAAACCAGGCGCACCCGCCCAGCCCTTGTCGCGGCCTGCGCCCTGCCTGCACTCCGCTCCACGCGCGGGCCTGCCGCTTGCCCTGAACTGGCTCTCAGCGCCTGACCACGATGGTTTTGCCTATGGGCATGAGCGCGATGGCAGCCAGCTTCAGATGCTGCCAGCCGAAGGGAATGCCGATAAGGGTGACAAAGCACACCAGCGCCGAACCAAGATGGCCCAGGGCCAGCCAAAGGCCCGCAAACACGAACCAGACGAGATTGCCCAGCAAGCCCAGCGCGCCCGTGCCCAGGTCATCGCGGCCCGTGACCTGGCGGCGATCCACCGCCTCACGCCCGAAAGGCCACAAGGCAAACTGCCCAATCACAAAACACGCCCGCGCCCACGGCAGGCCAATGAGGGTGATGGCCATGATCACCCCCGCCAGCCACCAGCCCAGCGCCATGGGCAAACCGCCCAGAATGAACCAGAGAAGATTGAACAAGAAGCGCAGCATGGCGTTTTCGTCTTTCAGAAAGTGGGAAGGGCGCAAGCGGGCAGGCCAACCCCGCAAGACCGCCAGCCCGGCTGGCGGCGGCCGGTGGAATATAGGCAACGCCAGGCAAGGCGCATGCAAGTCAGCGCGCAAGAAAGCAGACGGGCTGCGGTCAGCAGGCGCTTTCACCCTGTTTTCGCTCCGTTATACATAGCATGAGGTCCTAGTGGATACTGCGCAAAGGCCGTTTTCAATCTCTTGAATCCGCTCCTGTTTTTGATGTGAAACCGCTTGCGGCGGCGGCCCGGGCCGTCTGGAAGAACAAGGCGCTGGCGCGCTTTCGCGTATGGCATATTTCTCTTCATGCCCCAAGCTCTCCACGTGCCCTTGCCTGAACGCCTGCGTCCGCGCACCCTGGCGCAAGTGGTGGGGCAGCAGCACCTGCTGGGCGAGGGCATGCCGCTGCGGCTGGCGTTTGAATCGGGGCAGCCGCACAGTTGCATTCTCTGGGGGCCGCCGGGCACGGGCAAAACGACCATCGCACGGCTGATGGCGCAGGCGTTTGACGCGCAGTTCATCACCATCAGCGCCGTGCTGGGCGGCGTGAAAGACATCCGCGAAGCCGTGGAGCGCGCCCAGGCCGCGCAAGAGGGCCTTGCGCCGCAGGCCACCATCGTGTTTGTGGATGAAGTGCACCGCTTCAACAAAAGCCAGCAGGACGCCTTTTTGCCGCACGTGGAAAGCGGCTTGTTCACCTTCATCGGCGCCACCACGGAAAACCCCTCGTTTGAAGTCAATTCCGCCCTGCTTTCGCGCGCGGCGGTGTACGTGCTCAAGGCGCTGGAAGAAGCGGATTTGCGCGAAATCCTGGCCCGCGCCCTGGCCGCGCTGGACGGTCTGGCTGCCGAGCCGGCCGCATCTGACCGCCTGGTGGCCTATGCCGATGGCGACGCGCGCCGCCTGCTCAATACGCTGGAGACGCTGGCGGTGGCCGCGCGCGCCGAAAAACGCGCGCGCATCACGGATGAGTGGCTGCTGAAAGTGCTGGGCGAGCGCCTGCGCCGCTACGACAAGGGCGGCGAGCAGTTCTACGACACCATCAGCGCCCTGCACAAAAGCGTGCGCGGCAGCGACCCGGACGCCGCGCTGTACTGGCTGGCGCGCATGCTCGATGGCGGCGTGGACGCGCGCTACATCGCCCGCCGCCTGATCCGCATGGCCAGTGAAGACATCGGCCTGGCCGACCCGCGCGCCTTGCGCCTGGCGCTGGACGCTGCCGAGGTTTATGAGCGCCTGGGCAGCCCCGAAGGCGAGCTGGCGCTGGCCCAGTGCGCGCTGTATCTGGCCGTGGCCCCCAAGAGCAATGCCGCCTACGTGGCCTACAAGCGCGCCCGCGCCTTCGTGCGCGAAGACGGCACCCGCCCCGTGCCCATGCACTTGCGCAACGCGCCCACCCAGTTGATGAAGCAGCTGGGCCACGGCGCGGGCTACCGCTACGCGCATGACGAGCCGGACGCTTTTGCCGCTGGCGAGCGCTATTTGCCCGACGGCATGGCGCCACCCGGCTTTTACGAACCCGCGCCGCGCGGGCTGGAAATCAGGATTGGCGAAAAACTGGCCGAGCTGGCGCGGCGCAATAAGGCCGCAGCAGGCGGCCCGCCAGCGGAATGAAGCCGCAGCCGGAGCGAACGCGCGCGGGCAAGGCCAGACAAGCCCCGGCAAGCCAAGGGCAAACCCGAAATCCGGCGGCAGGGGTGTTGCTTACAAACCATCAAACCCTGTAACTATTTGGCATTTCCCAAATGAATTTGCGCCCGGCCCCGGCAGCGGGGCCATAAACGGCGGTGGCCTAGGTATCATGCGGAAATCCGCCGGTTTTCTTGCGGATACAACTGGCATGAAGTCTGTAACACATTCTGCGCAGCGCATGCCGGTCTCCCCTTTCGTTTCACGCCAACTCCAAAGATAGGAAAAACTCATGCGCACTGACATGTTTCAACAGGTGCTGGAAGAACTCAAAGGCTCTTCCGCAGACGTCGAAGCCTCGGCTTTGATCTCGACCGACGGTCTGATGATTGCCTCCTCCCTGCCCAACGGCATGGACGAAGACCGGGTAGGCGCCATGTCAGCCGCCCTGCTGTCCCTGGGTGACCGCGCAGCGCGCGAACTGGCTCGCGGCACGCTCGAGCGCGTGCTGCTGCAAGGCGAGCGCGGCTACGTGATCATGAGTTCCGCTGGCAGCGAAGCCGTGCTGACGGTGCTGGCGCGCCACAACGCCAAGCTGGGCTTGCTGTTTCTGGACATCAAGCGCGCCGCCGAAGCCCTGGCCAAGATGGTCTGATTGCAGGAGGCTTGAAACATCATGGCCATGCCAACCATGCAGCCGCCCGCCGAGCCGGCGCGGCAATGTGAATACAAGTACTTTGACGGCGCAACCCGCACGCTGTACGTGACGGAAAAGGAATTTCCCTATCCGGAAGGGCGCCTCATCATCTCGCGCACGGACCTGAACGGCATCATCACCCACGCCAACGAGGCGTTCGTGGAGCTGTCCGGCTGGAACCGTGAAGACCTCATCGGCCAGCCCCACGCCATCTTGCGCCACCCTGACATGCCCGCAGCCGCCTTCAAAGACCTGTGGGACACCCTCAAGGCCGGCAAGAAGTGGTTCGGCTACGTGAAGAACCTGCGCAAGGACGGCGGCCACTACTGGGTGTACGCCACGGCCGTGCCCAACGTGCGCAACGGCCAGGTGGTGGGCTACACCTCCGTGCGCCGCGAGCCTTCGCGCAAGAAGATCGAGGAAATGACCGCCCTGTACAAGAAGATGCTGGCGGAAGAAAAAGGAGGCCAGGCATGACGCTGAACTTGTTGATTGCGCCCGACTTCGCGCCTGAACGCTTTGCGGGCTGGCACATGCTCAACACGCTGCTGCAAAAAAAATCGGGCATTCACATCCATCTAATGACGCCCGCTTCGGCCGCCGAGCAGGCCGAGCTGATTGCTTCCGGCAAAGTCGATGGCGTTTACGCCAATCCGTTTGACGCGGCTTCCATGATTCGCGACTCCGGCTACAAGGCCATTGCACGCCCCATCGCCAAGTCGGACGAAATGGTGATCGCCACTGGCGCCAACGCGGCCTACGAAGCGGCGCGCGACCTCAAGCCCGGCTGCACCATTGCCCTCACGGACAACCGCGACGTCAAGCTCATCGGCCTGCGCCTGCTGGAAGTGGCCGATTTGAAAGAGGCTGACATCAAGTGGAACCTGGTGGAAAACTACCAGGCTGCCGCGCGCCTGGCCATCAAGGGCGAGGTGGATGCCGCTTTTTTCCTGGCCGAAGCCTACAACTCGCTTTCCGGCTTGACGCGCAAGCAGATGAAGGTGCTGGTGGAAAGCAAGCTGGCCGACATCACCCACGTGTTTCTGCTGAATTCGCGCATTTCCGCAGAAGATAGCGCCCGCTTCGCGCAGGCCCTGCTGGAGCTCAAGGGCACGCCAGACGGCCAGCCCGTGCTGGACGAGCTGGGCATGAGCGGCGGCTTCGAGGTCATGGCCGAAGAAGACGCCGAATTCATGATCGACCTGATGGACACCTTGCTGGAGTGAGCCTGGCTTTCGCTTGGCTTGCCTGACGCCGCTCATGCAAACCCCTTTGCCACAAGCGCCGGAAACCGCCAGCTGGCGCGCGCGCGCCAGCTTTCGCGCCGCCGGGCGGCGCGTGCTGCGCGAGCCAGCCCGGCGCGAAGCGCATTGGCAGCGGGTGCAGGCCGCGCTGGCGCTGCCCGGCAGCGAACCCGTTCAGGGCGCGCTGGTGGACATGCTTCACGCCTGCCCGCCTGACGCCGCAGACTTTGAGACGAAGTGGCAGCAGTTGGGCGTGGCCAGGCGGCTCGCCCCTTTGACAGCCAAGTCTCTCCATCAGGCGGGCCGCAGCGGACAGGCGCTGCCCCGCGTCAGCCGCTATGCCACGCGCTGGTGCGTACTGGCCGCGCCCGCGCTGGACGGCCCGCGCCGCGCGCTGCTGTGCGGCGCGGATGACTCCAGAAACATGGCTGCCACGGCCTTGCGGGCCATCGGCAGCGGAGACACCTCGGAGGAGCAGCATTTTCTGGCGCATTGCGAGGGCGCCCACGATGCACTGGCCTTCATGCTGGCGCGCCGCGCGTTGCTGCGGCAGGGCATAGAGCCAGGCCCCGAATGGATGCGCGTGTTTGCCTTTCTCCAAGGAGAAAAAGAATGAAGAAGATACTGTTGGTCGGCCTGACGGACCAGGAAGCGGCCGCCATCGAAATCATGATTGGCATGAACTGGCGCGATGCCCAATGCACCGTGCTGCGCCGCAGCCTTTCGCTGGCCATGCCCGAGCAAACGCCCGAGGCGCTGGCCTGCACGCATTGCGTGGTGGACTTGTTCGGCCTGGGCATGCGCAAATACAGCGCCGAAAACGCCGAGCGCCTCATGGCCTTTCTGGGCGGCCGCTCCGCCGTGGCGCTGGCCTGGGGCGCCGATGGCGGCGGCTGGACGGGGCAAAAGCTGCCTCTGGCTGCCGGCCAGGTGCTGGAGCTGCTGGTCATGCCCTATTCCAGCCACGACATGAAAACGGCGCTGGGCAAGGTGCGGGAAGGCAAGGCGCCGGCGGAAATGGCCGCTGCGCCAGCGGGCCGCGCCTCTGCCGCGTCTTCCGGCAGCCTGGGCCAGATCCTCAGCCAGGCCCGCACGGGCAGCGGCCCCGCGCCCGGGCCTGCGCCCGACAAGGAAGTCGGCCTGCTCAAAGGCGCCATCCCCATTCTTCTGCATGCGTTTCCCGACTTGCAGGGCAATCCGTTTTTCAGGCTGGTGCAGCAAATCATCAGCCATGAAGGTCCGCAGGTTCTGACCTTTGGCGATGAAATGTTCTTCATCCTCGCGCCGCGCGAGGGCTGGATCGCATCGCCCCTGCCGCTGGCCAGCATGGCCAAGATGGCCGCCTCTTCCAGCCTGCTGGGCAGCGCAAAGGCAACGCCGCTGCCCCCGCATCAGGTGGAAGAAGAGCTGCGCCGGCACTTTGGCGAAGGCTTCCGGCAGGCGCAAAAGCCGCTGGATTTTCTGTGCTGGGTGCTGGCCGACAGCACGCTCCGGCAGAACCCGCCGCAGCGCAGGGCCGATCTGCGCTTTCGCCTGCGGCGCTTTCCCAATTTCACGCTGCTGCCCAACACCAGCAACTTTGAAATCCAGCTGGCGGCCATCTGCTCGCGCGCGCCCCAGTCGCTGGAAAAACTCTGCCGCAGCTTTCCACAGCACGACCCAGCCGACATTGCGCGCTTTGCCATTTTGTGCATCGTCTCCGGTTCGGCCGTGGCACTGCCGGCTTCCGCGCCCATTGCCGCGCCCGCGCCCGTGCCTGCGGCAGCTGCCAAGCCTGCCCACGCCCAGGCTGCGCGCAAGGGCTTTTTCAAATCACTGCTCGACAAGCTTTTCTGATCTTTTATGGCGAATGTTTACAAGCTCGTATTTGCCGGCCCGGTAGGCGCTGGCAAAACCACGGCCATCCAGTCCCTGTCGGACATCGAAGTGGTGCGCACGGAGGCCAACGCCACCGACGAAGTGCGCCTGCTCAAGCAAACCACCACCGTGGCCATGGACTACGGGCGCATGAACCTGCCCAACGGCGATCAGGTGCGCCTCTTCGGCACGCCTGGCCAAAAGCGCTTTGATTTCATGTGGGACATCCTCACTGAAAACGCCCTGGGCCTGGTGCTCATGCTCAATGCCGCCTCGCCCGACCCGGTGGATGACTTGCGCTCTTACGTGAACGCCTTCCGCAGCTTCATAGACAGCACGGCGCTCGTGGTGGGCCTCACGCACGTTGAAAACGGCAGCTGGGACACGCGCCAGCGCCTGGCCCGCGAGCTGGACCAGATGGGCCTGTCGGCCTCCGTCATGGACACCGACGCCCGCAGCCGCGCGCACATGTCGGCGCTGGTCAAAGCGCTCATCTACGGCATTGATCCCTTCACCGGCGTCGAGTCCTGAACCGGCAGCCTGCCCCGCTCACCATGCTGAACCCGCAAGCCCCGCAGGGCGCGCAAGCCGCCCCACGCGACCCGTTTTTGATGCTCACGCCCGCTGGCGCGCTGCGCGCCCATGCCAGGGCGCAGCCTGACAAAGACGGCGCCGAGCTGCAAACGCTGATGAACGGCCTGGGCGCGCCCCTGCGCAGCGCCTGGCTGGCCGAATCGCCCGCCCGCCGCGCCCTGCTGACCGAGGCGCTGCAAAAAGGCTGGGTGCAGGAAATGGCCCATCCCCTGGCCGCGCCCAACGTCTCGCTGGACAGCTACCTGCCGCACGCCATCGCGGGCCTGTCAGGCGAGCGCATGGCCGCGCTCTCATCCGACGAAGGCTTTTGCCTGGCCCGCGTGGGCTACAGCGAAGACGAAGCCGAGACCCTGTGCGCCGCCGCCGTGGAGTTCTTTGACTTCGCCGCCCGGCAAAAGCAGCGCGGCTGGCGCGGCGGACAGGCCATTTGCATGCACGAAGACCTTGACATGCTCATGCCCCGCACCACCTTCATGCTCTTCTGGGTGGACGGCATCGGCTACTGGATCATCGTGGGCGGCGAGCCGCTGCTCAACAACAACGCCTTCGTGGAACTGGTGTGGGGCCTGCGCGCGGCAGGCGTGCGCTTCAGAATGAAAACCGAGCGCCGCCCCTCCATCCTCAAAGGCGAAGTTCAAGACACGCACAAGCCTTCCATTCTCAAAGGCGAGGTCACGCTGGAGCAGGCGCCTTCCATCCTCAAGGGCGAAGTGCGCATTGAACAAGCGCCCTCCATCCTCAAAGGCGAGGTTCAGGACACGCACAAGCCCTCCATCCTCAAAGGCGAAGTTGTGCTGGAGCAAGCGCCCTCCATTCTCAAGGGCCAAGCCTGAGCTTTTGAGCCTGCGGGCAAGGGGCCGATTCAAGCAGCAGCGTCCCGCCATCCGCCCGCTGCGCGGAAAACGCGGCCCGGAACAGGCGCGGCATTCACAAAGAAGGAACCAAGCTATTTCGCTCCTGAATCCATAGCATGATGTCCTAGTGGAAAGTGCGCGAAACGGCATTTCAGGCCCTCATATTTGCTCCTGTTTTTAGGGCCTGTTCAGCGTCTGGCCGTGAGGGGCTGCGGATCGGAAGGGCTGCAAGACGCAGACGGGTCTGGTGAGCCGAGGGTTTGCAAGACTCACGAGCGCCTGAGGCCGCGCCTTCCGCGCCCGCAGGCAGATTGCCTACAGGCCCTGAAGCTGCGGCAAGTCCGCTTTCCGCCTTCGTCAGTCTTGGCCCGTTTCGGCTGCCGCAGCGTCTTCCGGAGGGTCGGCCAAGGCGGCTTGCAGGTAATCCGCCGGCAGGCCGTCGCGCGCGGCCAGGGCTTGCAGGCTGTGCCCGGCGGCCAGGTCTTCGCGCAGCGATTGCAGCCAGCCGTCCAGCCCGCTGGAGAGCGAGCGGCCCGCTTTTTCGCCTTCGTGAGTAACGCGGCCTTCGCCGCTGACGCCGTATTTGTTGGCGTAGCCGCGCGGGGTGACCATCAGGCCGTGGCGCGTGAAGGTGTGGCTGTTGCCAATGAGCACGGTGCTGAGCATGCCGATGTCGGCTTCGGCCATGTGCGCCAGCGTGGTGTGCGCAATGTGCTGGCGGCGGCGCCACGCGCTTTTGACGATGGCCACGGGCGTGCCGGGGCTGCGGTGGCGCAAGAAGATGCGCTGCGCCTGCACGATCTGGCGCGTGCGGCGGCCGCTTTTGGGGTTGTAGAGCGCAGTGACGAAATCGGCCGCTGCCGCCGCTTCCAGCCGGCGGGCAATGGCGGGCCAGGGCGTGAGCAGGTCCGAGAGCGAGATGGCGCAAAAGTCGTGCGTGAGCGGCGCACCCACCAGCGCCGCGCAGCTGTTGAGAGCCGATGCGCCGGGGATGATTTCAACCGTCACGTCGTCATCGGGCGTCCAGCCGGCCTGAAAGAGCACTTCATACGTGGGGCCGGCCATGCCGTAAACGCCCGCGTCGCCCGAGGAGATGAGCGCCACTTTCTTGCCTTGGCGGGCTTTTTCGAGGGCGCTGATGGCGCGGTCAATCTCTTCGGTCATGGCCTTGCGGATGACTTCCTTGCCCTCCAGCAAATCGGCCACGAGCTTGATGTAGGTGACGTAGCCAATGACGACATCGGCCTGGGCAATGGCTTCGCGCGCACGCGCGGTCATGTGCGCGGCATGGCCGGGGCCGATGCCCACCAGCGCGATGGAGCCGCTGCGGGCGGGCGCGGGTGAAGAAGAAGGGGAAAGCGGGTTGGCGTCGTTCATGGGTTCAGTCATTGGGCAAAGCGGCCGATTTTGGCGGCACGCGCGCGATGGAGACCGTGGCGTTGCGCCCGTCGGGGCCGCGCAGGCGGTGTTTTTCCACCACCAGCGCGCTCATGGGCGCGGGCTGCTGCCCACCGCCCGCTGCCAGCAGCGCGGCTGCCTCGCTGACCGATGGCGTGCCGGTGTAGCGCAGCACGGTTTCAGACGGATTGGGCACGGGCACGGCAGCCAGTTCGGCGGGCGTGTAAAAGCGCATGGGCCAGCCGCGCTCGGCCACCAGCGCCAGCAGGCCCGGCTCTTTTGTCTTGAGCGTGATGCTGGCGGCCGCCACGATGTGCCCGGGCGCAATGCCCGCGCGCGCCAGCGCCTGCTCCAGCGCGGCGCGCAAGGTTTCAAGGGGCGTTCGGCTATCGCAGCCCAGGCCCACGGCAAAGAAAGAAGTCATGCGGCTGAATCCAAGATCAATGAAAACAAAATCGTGGCATATGCCTTGAATATCCATCCGGGGCCATTCCGGGAGCGGCGTTTCAGGCGCAGCCCGTCAGATTCTGAACAGGTTCTTACAATTTGCGCCGCCTCATTTTTCAGGAGCAACGCGCCGTGCAACCGCCTCTTTCTCCCATGCCGCCCCGCCGCAGCGGCAGCAGCAATCTGTTCGCCGTTTTCGCCCATCTGGGCTGTTTTTTCTTTCCCATTCTCGTGCCGCTGGTCATTTACCTGCTCACCAAGGATGAACCCGGCGAACAATTCGCCGCTGGCAACGCGCGTGAATCGCTCAATTTCCAGATCACGCTCTGCATTGTGGGCATGGTGTGCGGCATTCTGATCTTTGCCGTCATCGGCCTGGTTTTGCTGCCCCTGCTGGGCCTTTACGGCGGTGTTTGCATCATCATCGCCGCCATCAAGGCGGCCAACGGCCAGATCTGGCGCTATCCGCTGACTTTGCGGCTCATCAAATAAAGCGGCTCTTTGTCTTTCCGGAGTGACGATTCGGGCGGGGTCAAATAAAGCACCAGGCGGCCTTTGGCCTTTTCCCACCATTCAGACTGGATCGCCGCAGCGTCCGCCGTGGCCCAGAGCACGGCGGCGAAAGCATCCAGCGGCACGTCGGTCATGCGGCTGAAAACACGGATGTTGGCGGGCAGCGGCGCGGCGTGCGGCCACCAGTGGCGCAGGCAGCCCGCTTCCTGCACGAAGGCCACCGGCTCGCCATTGACCACGCAGGCTGCGGCGCGCGTGAGGTTTTCCTTGGGCGCAATGGCCCGCCAGCCGTACTCGCGGCCCAGAATGTCCACGGCCAGCGTGCCCATGACGTCTGACGCAGTGGTGATGACCGGCACAGCCCCCAGCAGCGCCGCCACGCGCTGCGCCCATTCATTGGCGCCGCCCACGTGACCGGAGAGCACGGCAATGGCAAAGCGCCCCGCTTCGTCCACCACCACCACGCCGGGGTCCTCCGCCTTCGACTTGAGGTGCGGCGCCAGCAGCCGCACCATCGCCCCCAGCGAAACAAAGCACACCAGCTGCTCATGCGCGGCCAGCAGCGGGCCGATTTCGCCGCGCAGCGCGCCTTCATAAATGCGCCGGGGGTTGGGCAGCTCCGCCAGCGGCGCGGCCCACCTGGCCGGAGCGCACACCGTGGCCTGCGGCCAGTGCCGCGCCAGCCGCGCGGCCAGCGCCACGCCCTGGCGGGTAATGGCCAGCAGGGCAATGCGGGGCAAGGCGCCGGGTGAAGACGGGGCGTTCATGGCGATGCGCTGCGCCGGGGGCAAAGCCGGTTTCAGAGCAGCTTTTTGGCGGGCAGGCGGTAGTTTTCCTGCGTCATCAGATCCAGCCCGCATTCCTGCTGCTCCACCCAGTCAATGAAGCGGCGCGACATGGTGCGGCCGCGAAACCAGGAGCCATGCTGGGGCACGATCATCTTGATGTCCAGCCCGCGCACCATCTGCGCCCAGTACTGGCAGGCCTTGCGCGAACTCATGTAGCGCCTGTGAAAGCCCAGCATGTTGGGAATGTGCGCGTCAAAGTCGGTCACGGGCCGGCCCGCTTGTTCGTTGCTGACCAGCGATGCGCCCAGATCGCCCGAAAACAGGATTTTGGAGATGGGGTCGTAGAACTGGAAATTGCCTTCGGAGTGCAGAAAGTGCGCGGGCAGCACGATGATGTGCGCCTCGCCCAGCGGCAAGATGCCGCCGGCGTCAGGCACGGGCACCAGCCGGTTTTCAATGCTGTGGGTGCAAAAGTGCGGCACGAAGCGCGACCACACGGCGGGAATGACGAGCTTGCACGTGGTTTGCACCAGCCAGCGGTTGAGCGAAGCCACCACGTCAGGGTCGGCGTGCGAGGCCATGATGTAGTCCACCTGCGACTTCGGAAAGCACTGCATGCGCCGCAGGAAGATGGCGTTGTAGGTCATCATGCCGCCGGGGTCGATGACGGCCATGTGGTCGCCGTGGCAGACGATGAATTGGTTGGACTGCACGGCGTCGGCGTCAGCCTGCACCAGGTCGTGAAACATGATGCATTCGTGGCCGTCCTTGGCGTAGAGCTGAATGGTCATGGCGGCAAGGCCGGCGCAAGCCCGAAGGCGTGCCCGCGCTCAATGCTGGGTGTTGGCGCCCAGTTGAACGAAGCCGGAGCCGATCATGGGCTTGTCCGCCTGCAGCGGCTCCAGCTTGACGATGATGAGCGAGAGGTTGTCGCCGCCGCCCATCGCGCGCTCGCGCGCCTTTTCCACCAGGAATTCGCTGGCGTCGCGCGGCGGCAAGGCGTTGAGCACGGAGCCGATTTCATCGACCGTGAAGTAGTGCCACAGCCCGTCGCTGCACGCCATGATGGTGTCGCCCAGTTGCAGGCGCGGGATGTAGTGCGCATCCAGCCGGGGCGGCTCGTCCGCGCCCAGGCAGCTGAGCAGCATGTTGGACTGCGGATGGGTGTTGGCTTCTTCGGCGGTGATTTCGCCGCGCTCGACCAGCGCCTGCACGTAGGAGTGGTCCAGCGTGCGGCGCAGCAGCGTGCTGCCGCGAAAGTGATACAGGCGCGAATCGCCCGAATGCACCCAGTGGCAGGCGCCCTTGGCGGTGGTGAGAAAAGCGGCCAGCGTGCTGTGCGGCTCCTGCTCGGCGGCGATGGCGGTGAGGCGGATGACCAGATGCGCCTCTTCGCCAATCTGGCGCAGCAAGGCGGCGGCGTCTTCGTGGGCGGGGTCGTAGCTTTCAAAGAGCTGGCGCGCGGTCATGATGACCTGGTCAGACGCCTTGCGCCCGCCGGTGCGCCCGCCCATGCCGTCGGCCACTACGCCCAGCACGCAGCCGGGCACGCGCGGGTGGGCAAACAGGCCGAGCTGATCTTGCTGATAGTCCCGGTCGCCCTTGTGCAGGCCTGTGGCGGCAGCGAGCCGGAAGCCCTTGTCCTTGTTCATGTTGTGCGCAATGTGTGCTTATGTATATGACCTGATTTTTTGGCGCTGCCAAAAGTGAAGCTGCGTATTATCAGTTGTAAAGCTGAATGAAACAGGCGCGAGGTCTTTCCATTCGGCCTTTCGTCGCCGCCTCGCGTCTTTTTTCCGCACCCTTTCGCCTTGCCTGATCTCGCCAGCCGCGTTACCGCCGTTTTCGCGCCCGATGGGCCGCTGGCTGCGGCCGATGGCGCTTTTTGCCCCCGCCCCGGCCAGGTGCAAATGGCGCTGGCCGTGGCGCAAACGCTGCGCGAAGGCGGCGCGCTGGTGGCCGAAGCGGCCACGGGCGTGGGCAAAACCTTTGCCTATCTGGCGCCCGTGTTGCTGGGCGGCGAGCGCGCGCTGCTGTCCACGGCCACCAAGACGCTGCAAGACCAGCTGTATGGCCGCGATTTGCCGCGCCTGATTGGCGCGCTGGGCCTGCCTGTGCGCACGGCCTTGCTCAAAGGCCGCAGCAGCTACCTGTGCCCCTACCGGCTGGAGCTGGCCCGGCATGACGCGCCCGCCAGCGCCGCTGCCGCGCGCGAGCTGGCCCGCATCGAGCGCTGGGCGCAGGCCACGGCCACGGGCGATCTGGCCGAGCTGCCAGAGCTGGACGAGCGCTCGCCCGTCATCCCCCTGGTCACTTCCACGCGCGACAACTGCCTGGGCAGCGAATGCCCCCGGTTTCGCGACTGCCACGTGGCCCGCGCGCGGCGCGAGGCGCTGGCCGCCGACGTGGTCGTCATCAACCATCACCTTTTTTTTGCCGATCTGGCCATTCGCGAATCGGGCATGGCCGAGCTGCTGCCCGCCGCCCGCGCCGTGGTGTTTGACGAAGCGCACCAGCTCAACGAAACCGGCATCCAGTTTCTGGGCCGCCAGCTTGGCCACCGCCAGTTGCAGGATTTCGCGCGTGATTTGCTTGCCGCCGGTTTGCAGCACGCGCGCGGCCTGCAAGACTGGAGCGCGCTGGCTGGCGGCCTTGAAAACGCCTTGCGCGATTTGCGGCTGGCCGCTGGCAATCCGCCTTCCAGCCCGCCCGGCGGCAATGCCCGCCTGCGCTGGAACGCTCTCGCGCCCGAAGGCGTGCCTGAAGCAGGCTGGCTGGCCGCCCTGGCCCGCCTGCAAGCCGCGCTGGAGTCCATTGCCGCCGCTTGCGAAGCCGTGCAAGACGCCGCCGCCGACTTTCCCCGCCTGCTCGCCCGCGCCCAGCGCCTGGCCCGGCTGGCCGCGCACTTTGCCCAGCCCGCCACGGCGGATGCGGCCCGCTGGCTGGAAGTGGGCCTTTACACCCTGCAACTGACCGAATCGCCGCTGGACATCGCCCAGACCGTGCGCGAGCGCCTGCTGGGCATCGCGCCGCCAGATTCGTCAGATCCGTCCGATTCGCCAACCCCGCCTGAAGGCCAGCCGCCCTTCGCCGCCGTGGGTGAAGAAGACCCCTTCGCCCCGTCAGCCGCCCCGGCCGCCCCGCGCGCCTGGGTTTTCGTCTCCGCCACGCTGGGCGATGACGCCCAGCTCACCTGGTTCACCCGCCCCTGCGGACTGGAAGGCGCGGCGCGCATCCTGCGCGTGGGCAGCCCGTTTGACTACACCCGCCAGTCCGTGCTCTACATCCCGGCGCCCGCCGCCTTTCCCCGCCCGGCAGACGCCGCGCACCCCGCCGCCGTGGCCCGCCTGGCAGGCGACGCCGCGCTGCGCCTGGGCGGGCGCACCCTCGTGCTCACCACCACCTTGCGCGCGCTGCGCGGCATCAGCCAAGCGCTGGCCGAACGCTTTCGTGGCGAAGGCGCGCCCATCACCGTGCTGGCGCAAGGCGAATACCCCAAGCGCGTGCTCATGGAGCGCTTTCGCGCGGCCGGGCAAAGCAAGGCGCAAGGCTGCGTGCTCGTGGCTTCTGCTTCTTTCTGGGAAGGCGTGGACATTCCCGGCCGCGCGCTGCAATGCGTCGTCATCGACAAACTTCCCTTTCCGCCGCCGGGCGATCCGCTGATTGAAGCGCGCTGCCGCCGCATCGAAGCCGCAGGCGGCAGCGCCTTTGCCGCCATTTCCCTGCCCGAAGCGGCCGTGGCCCTCAAGCAAGGCGCGGGCCGCCTCATCCGCTGCGAAACCGACACCGGCGCGCTGGCGATTTGCGACACCCGCCTGATCAGCATGGGCTACGGCAAGCGCCTGCTCGCCGCCCTGCCGCCCATGCGCCGCCTGGCAGACGAAGCCCAGCTCATGCAGGCGCTGGATGTGCTGGCCGTCAGCGAAGCCTGAAAAAGGCCCGCCTTCCAGGCAAAGCGCCGGAATGAGCAAAGCGCAGACGGCAGACGTTCATATTTCGCTCTTGAAATCAGAGCATGAGGTCCTAGTGGAACGTGCGCAGAACGGCATTTGCTGCCCTTCAAATTCGCTCCTGTTTTTGATTCATTCAGGCTGCACGGGCCGCTTCGGGGCGGCCTTTTCGCGTCCACGGGCGAGTTGAGCGGGGCCGCCAGTGCGGCTATGGCTGCGGCAGGCTGACGGTGACCAGCAGCGAGGCGTCGGCTTCGGCGCGCAGGGCGTGCGGCTCGCCTGCTGGCAGCCAGAGGAAGTCGCCAGCCTGCATGGCATGCGTTTGGCCGGCGGCTTCAAATTGCACGCGGCCTTCCAGGCATTGCACGGTGATTTCGCCCGGCGCGCTGTGTGCCGGCAGGGCCTTGCCTGCGGGCAGCACCAGGCGCATGACTTCCAGCTGGCGGCCTTTGACCAGCGCGAAGGAGGGCGTGCTGGCGGCAGCGGCGCCCAAAGGGGCCACGCTGCCGAGCTGGCCGGGAGTGAGATGGGGCTGGGCCATGGTGAGTGCTCCTTGAAAGTGAAAAAACAGCCGGGGCGGCGGGCGCCGCGCCGCTTCAATAGTCGTCCGGCGAGCCTAGCGCCAGGTTTTCAAAACGGGTGAGGGGCTTGACGAAGGTGAGCTTGACGGTGCCAGTGGGGCCGTTGCGCTGCTTGCCGATGATGATTTCGGCCACGCCCGGCTCGGCGGATTTTTCCTTGTTGTAGTAGTCGTCACGGTAGATGAACATGATGATGTCGGCGTCTTGCTCGATGGCGCCTGATTCGCGCAAGTCGCTCATCATGGGGCGCTTGTCGGTGCGCTGCTCCACGCTGCGGTTGAGCTGCGAGAGGGCCAGCACGGGGCATTGCAGCTCCTTGGCCAGGGCCTTGAGGCCGCGCGAGATTTCGCCCAGCTCAGTGGCGCGGTTTTCGCCCTCGCTCACGGAGCCGGTCATCAGCTGCAAATAGTCCACCACGATCAGGCCGAGCTTGCCCTGCTGGCGCGCCAGGCGGCGGGCGCTGGCGCGCAGCTCCGACGGGGTCAGGCCCGGCGTTTCGTCGATGTGTAGCGAAACCGTGCGCAGGCGCTCGATGGCCTCGGTCAGGCGCGGCCATTCCTCGTCGGTCAGGCGGCCCGTGCGCAAGTGGCTCTGGTCAATGCGGCCGATGGAGCCGACGATGCGCACGGCCAGCTGCGCCGCGCCCATTTCCATGGAAAACACGGCCACGGGCAGGCCCGCTTCCAGCGCCACGTGCTCGGCAATGTTGATGGCAAAGGCCGTTTTGCCCATGGAAGGGCGCGCGGCCAGCACCACCAGATCGCCCGCCTGCAAGCCGGCGGTCATGCGGTCCAGGTCAATGAAGCCGGTGGGCACGCCAGTGATGTCGTTGGGGTTGTCGGCCATCTCCTGCACGCGGTCAATCAGCTGGGTGACCAGCAGGTCCATGGACTGAAAGCCCTCTTTCATGCGCGAGCCTTCTTCGCCAATCTTGAAAATGCGCTGCTCGGCTTCGTCCAGGATCTTGTCCACGCCCCGGCCCTGGGGGTTGAAGGCGCTGGTGGCGATTTCGTCGCTGGCGGCGATCAGCTTGCGGCGAATGGCGCGCTCGCGCACGATTTCGGCGTAGCGGCGGATGTTGGCCGCGCTGGGCACGTATTGCGCCAGCGCGTTGAGGTAGGCAATGCCGCCTGCCGCTTCGGCGCGGCCCTGGCGCTGCAATTCCTCGAAAACGGTGATGACGTCCGCCGGCTTGCTGTCGTTGATCAAACGCCCGCAGGCGGCGTAAATCAGCTTGTGTTCGAGGCGGTAGAAGTCGCTGTCGATGAGCAGATCGCCCACGCGGTCCCAGGTGCCGTTGTCCAGCAGCAGGCCGCCCAGCACGCTGGATTCGGCCTCCAGCGAATGCGGCGGAATGCGCAGCTGGGCCACTTGCGGATCTGCGGGCGGCGGCAGATCCGCAGGCTCTGGCAAATCGGCAGGCTCCAGCGCAGCGGCATAGGAGGCGTCGTCAGGCGGGCCGGAATGGCCGCTTGCTGCGGGCGGCGGCGCGTCAGACGCGTCGAATGGGGGAGGGTTCAGTTCATCAGGCATGGGCGGCGAGCATAGGCAGCGTGGGCGCGCCTGTCATTGCGCAAGGCTGTGGATGCGCGGTGGATAAACCGTGGACAGGCTGGGAAGAAGCTGGGAAGAAGCTGGGAAGAAGCTGGGGGGAAGCTGGGGGGAAGCTGGGGGAGAAGCAGAAGACGGTCTGGAAACCGGGGCCGGGCGGCGGGGGCCTAGAAGGCAGCGGCCCGGAAGCCAAAAATCAGTTCAAAGCCCGCCCGCAGGCGCGAAAAGCGCGAACTTGGGCGGTCTTGGGCCTTGCTGCCTCCATCCCGATCCGCAAGGCTCCACAGGCAGACTCTGAACAGGCTCTTGAGGCACAGAGCGAAGCTACATCAAAAAAAGAAGCAAATTTATGAGGCCAAAAATGTGCCCCGCGCTCTTTCCACTAGGACATCACGCTATGAATCAAGGAGCGAAATATGGCCTTTGAATCTGCCCACGATGAGTCTGCGGGCGCGAAAGCGCGGATTCGGGCGCTCTGCGGCGTTGCAAATCCTCGCCGGGTTGCAAGACCCGTCTGCGCCTTGCCGCCCATCCCGATTCGCGCTTTTGCCTCTCCCGGCCAGATCATGAACAGGCTGCCCAGGCTCAAAGAAAAAAGCCGCCGGACATGGCCCAGCGGCTTTGGCACGACGGGCCAGCGCCCGGATCAGGCTGTTTCGCCGTAAACGGCCACGGTGATTTCAGCCAGCACGTCCGTGTGCAGGGCGATGACGACTGTGGAATCGCCCACCGTCTTGATGGGGCCGGAAGGCAGGCGGATTTGCGACTTGTGCACTTCCACGCCATGCTGCTTTTTCAGCTCTTCGGCAATGTCGTAGTTGGTGACGGAGCCGAACAGGCGGCCATCGACGCCAGCCTTTTGCGTGAGCTTGATGATGGCGCCAGCCAGCTTTTCACCCTGCTGCTGGGCGGCGGCCAGTTTTTCGGCGGCCTGCTTTTCCAGCTCGGCGCGGCGGGCTTCAAACTCGGCCTTGTTGGCGGCGGTGGCGCGGCGCGCGCGGCCAGAAGGAATCAGGAAGTTGCGGGCATAGCCGTCTTTGACTTTGACGATGTCACCCAGACCGCCCAGGTTGGTGACTTTTTCCAGAAGAATGATTTCCATGGTGTGTTTCTCCTTTCAGCCCCGTGTCAGACGCGATGCTTGTCGGTATAGGGCAGCAGGGCCAGGAAACGCGCGCGCTTGATGGCGGTGTTGAGCTGGCGCTGATAGAGGGCGCGCGTGCCGGTCAGGCGGGCGGGGATGATCTTGCCGTTTTCGGCGATGAAATCGCGCAGGGTGTCGATGTCCTTGTAGTCAATTTCCTCGACGCCGGCAACGGTGAAGCGGCAAAAGCGCTTGCGCTTGAACAGCAGCGACTGGGTGTTGCGCTTCGGGCGCTTGTCTTTGTTGAATTTCTTGAACGTGGCCATTGGGGCCTCCTTAAAACGAATCTTGCTGAAAATCCTGAATGTGGAACACAACCTGGCGTGACTGGCGGGGGCTGGCGAGAAAGCCCGTGAAACGCGCCTGAGCGCCTGCCGCCTGACGGTCCAGCCGCTGCGCCACCTGGCCGATGGCGACAGCCTTGAGCGTGAGGCTGACTTTGCGCGGCTGCCCGGCTTCGGGCTGCTCGGACTCATGGCAAAGGCGCAAATCCAGCGCGGGCAGGCCCGCCGGGGTGTGGCGCAATGCGCCGCGCTCTTCGATGACGCCGGCAATGTCGATGCGGTTCACGCTCGCCTTGTCTTGCAGTCTGCCTGGGAGGTGTGCGGACGGCCTTATTCGGTGGCTTGCTCGGCGGTTTGCTGGGCCTTGCGGGCTTCTTCGCGCTCAACAGTCTTCATCATGGAAGACGGGCCGGTTTCAGCCTTGGCCTTTTGCACGGTGAGGTGGCGCAGCACGGCATCGTTGAAGCGGAAGGCGTGCTCCAGCTCGTCCATCACGTCCCGCCCGGCCTCGATGTTCAGACACAAGTAGTGGGCCTTGGAAAGCTTGTTGATTTGATAGGCCAGCTGGCGGCGGCCCCAGTCTTCGACGCGGTGCACCTGGCCGCCGCCGCTGGTGATCATGCCCTTGTAGCGCTCAAGCATGGCGGGCACTTGTTCGCTCTGATCCGGGTGGATGAGCAAAATGATTTCGTAATGACGCATTCAAACTCCTTGTGGATGCAATGAGTCCGGAACCCCGCAAGGCGCAAGGCCCCAGACAGAAAAAGCCGCCCCCGGCGTCGGCAGGGTGCGGCAAGGCGAAAAACGCGGGATTTTAGCGCAGGCGCGTCAGCCGCTCGCGGCCAGCCTGGGCGGCTTCAGAGCGCGGATAGGCCTTGACCAGCTGGTTCAGCGTGGCGCGGGCAGCGCGTGTGTCTTTCAGCTCAATCTGGCAATTGGCAATGGACAGCAAGGCTTCGGGGGCCTTGTCATGCTTGGGCGCACTGCTCAGCAGAGAGCGGAAGTTGGTGATGGCTTCCTTGTAGTCGCGCGTGGCGTACTGCGCATTGCCCAGCCAGAACAGGGCCGATGGCGCGTAGCTGCTTTGCGGATATTTCTTGACAAAGCGGGCCAGCCGGGTTTGCGCGTTGCGGTAGTCGCCAGAACGAAAAGCGGCGAAGGCGGCGTCGTATTCCTTGCGTTCGGCGGCGCTGCGGTCCGGCTCGGCGCTGGCCTGCTGGGGAGCTTGGCTGCGGGCGCTGGCGTCATCAGCGGCTTCAGCGCCGTCCGTGCCGCTGGCAGGCGGCGCTTCACCGGATTCCATTTTTCGCAGCCGGTCTTCCATGCCCTGCGCAGCTTCCTGCTGGCGCCGGCGCAAGTCTTCCAGTTCGCGCGAAGCTTGTTCCTGGATGCCGCGCGACTGGGCCAGCTCGTTACGCAGTGTCTCGATTTGCGTTTGCAGATCAAGCATGCTGCGGCGCATTTGCTCGTTGTCTTCCACCAGCTTGTTCTGGGCCGTGATGGCGGTGTCGAGCCGCTGGCGCAAATCCAGAATGGCGCGGCGGGCATCGTCATCGCCAAACAGCGCGTGGGCGCTGAAGCTGGCTGCCGCCAGCGCCAGCGCCAGCGCCGTCAGGCGCAGGGGTTTTGCGTGCTTCACGGCTTAGCGGTACTTGATTTCAACGCGGCGGTTTTGCGACCAGGCGCTTTCGTCGCTGCCCATCACGGCGGGCTTTTCTTCGCCAAAGCTCACGGCTTCGATTTGCGCGTCAGAAGCGCCGACCAGGCCCAGCGCGCGGCGCACCGCTTCAGCACGCTTTTGGCCCAGCGCTAGGTTGTATTCACGGCCTCCGCGCTCGTCGGTGTTGCCTTCCAGCACGACATGGCGGCTGCGGTTGGCTTGCAGGTGGCGGGCGTGCCCGTCAATGACGGACTGGTATTCGGGCTTGACCACGAAGCTGTCGAAGTCGAAGTAGATCACCTTCGCCACGCCAGCGGGGCCGTCGGCTTCCTGCATGGCATGGTCTGCCTGCACGGGGGCGACGTGGCTGTCGCCCGGCAAGGTGGTGCGCGATGCGTCGCCTGCATTGCTGGCAGACGTATCCAGGTTGTCGGTGGTGCTGCAGGCACTCAGCAGGGCCAGGGCGGCGGCGGCAATGAAATAGCGTTTGAACATGGGTTTGCTCCTTTGCTTGAAATGAAACGCTGTCGTTGAGAAATCAGTTCTGGAACGGTCCCCAGGCCGGTTCACGGATGTCGCCGCCCTTGCCTGCCAGGCGCGCCTTGATCTTGCCGTCCAGCGTGGTGGTCATCAGCGCGTCGCGGCCGCCCTGGCGGGTGGCATACACGATCAGGCGGCTGTTGGGGGCGAAGCTGGGGCTTTCGTCTTCGGTTGTATCCGTGATGGCCGTGGTGTTGCCAGTGGCCAGCTCCATCACGTGCAGGCGAAAGCCTGCCGAGCGGCTGATGTAGGCCATCCAGCGGCCATCCGGGCTGATGGAAGGCGAGATGTTGTAGTTGCCCGAAAAGGTCACGCGCTGCGCGGCGCCGCCGCCAGCGGGCATGCGGTACACCTGCGGCGCGCCGCCACGGTCGCTCACGAAATAGATGGAGCTGCCATCCGGCGAGAACACGGGTTCGGTGTCAATGGCGCTGGTTTTGGCCAGTCGGCGCGGCTCGCCGCCGCCAGCGCTGATGAGGTAAAGCTGCGAGCCGCCATCGCGCGAGAGCGTGACGGCCAGGCTGCGTCCGTCGGGCGACCAAGCGGGCGCGCTGTTGGAGCCACGGAAGTTCGCCAGCAGGCGCCTGCGGCCGGAGGCCACGTCATGCACGTAAATCACGGGCTTGCGCGATTCGAATGACACGTAGGCCAGTTGCCGCCCGTCAGGCGACCAGCTGGGCGAGATGATGGGTTCAGGGCTGGAGAGCGCCGCCTGGGCGTTTTCGCCGTCGGAATCAGCCACCCACAGCGTGTAGCGCGAGCCGGCCTTGGTTACATAGGCCAGGCGCGTGGAAAACACGCCTTTTTCGCCCGTCAGCTTTTCATAGATGTAGTCGGCCACCTTGTGCGAGGCCAGCCGCAAATCGGATTGCGGCACGGTGTAGCCGCGCCCGCCCAAGTCCTGCCCCTGCACCACGTCCCAGAGGCGAAAGCGCACTTGCCAGCGGCCATCGCCCTGGCGCTGCACGCTGCCGGCAGCCAGGGAGTCAGCGCCGCGCTCGCGCCACACGGCCATGTCAGGCACGGTGGTTTCATCAGGCGCCTGGCCGCTGGCATTCACCGCGCGAAACAGGCCGCTGCGCTCCAGGTCGGCCTGCACGATGGCGGCCGGTTTCTGCGGCGCGCCATCCTCGCCGTGAAAGGCAGGCAACGCAATGGGCATTTGCCGCAGGCCCACGCCCGAAACTTCCACCCTGAACTGCGCCAGCACGGGCGCGGCGGATGGAAGGGCCAGCGCCACGGCAATCGACTGCGCCAGGCGGCGGCGGGTGATGCGAGCAAGAAAACGTGTCATGCAGTGCAAATCCTGTCGTGCAGATTCATTCATCAAAAACCGCCTCCGCAGCGCAGTGCGAAGGCGGCATTGCGGGCGGGATGGTACACAGTTGGTTCAAAACACCGTTGCCAAAAGTGTCTACGGTTGTGACTTGCGTATATTGGCGCAAGAGCCTGTTTCATGAATAAGCGAATAAGCTGCCCTGCGGTGCGGCGGATTCCGGACGCCGGAAAGCGGTTTTTCGCTGCCTGGCCGCAGCGATCGCTTTCGCAGTGAGATTTCGCAGTGAAAGAGCCGCATGGAGTCCGGCTGTTGCTGACGCAGCGCAAAGAGCGCCCACAAAGGCGCGCGCGCGGCGGCATTGCGCGCGGAGCGCTCACGATAATCGCCGCCCCATGAGCATCATCATCAAAGACGCGGCAGGCATTGCCGCCATGCGTGAAGCGTGCCGCCTGGCCTCTGAAGTGCTGGACGCCATCACGCCGCACATCCGCCCCGGTATCACCACGCTTGAAATCGACCGGCTGGCCGCGCAGCACATGCAACAGCAGGGCACGCGCTCGGCCACCATCGGCTACCAGCCGCCGGGCTATCCGCCCTATCCGGGGCACGTGTGCACCTCCGTCAATCACGTGGTGTGCCACGGCATCCCCAACGAGCGCCCCCTGAAAAAAGGCGACGTGCTGAATGTGGACGTCACCGTCATCAAAGACGGCTGGTTTGGCGACACCAGCCGCATGTTCGAGCTGGGCGAATGCTCGGTAGCCGCGCGGCGGCTCAGCCGCCTGACGTATGAGGCCATGTGGCTGGGCATCATGCAAGTGCGCCCCGGCGCGCGGCTGGGCGACATCGGCCACGTCATCCAGAAATTCGCCGAAGGGCACGGCCTGTCGGTGGTGCGCGAATACTGCGGCCACGGCGTGGGCCAAAGCTTTCACGAAGACCCGCAGGTGCTGCACTACGGCAAGGCGGGCACGGGCGAAGAGCTGGAGCCGGGAATGATCTTCACCATCGAACCGATGATCAACCTGGGCCGCCGCGACGTGAAATCGCTGGGCGACGGCTGGACCGTCGTCACCAAAGACCATTCACTTTCGGCGCAATGGGAGCACTCCGTTCTCGTCACGCCCACGGGCTACGAAGTGCTCACGCTCTCGGCCGGCAGCCCGCCGCCGCCAGACTTCGTCAAGGCATGAATTAGCTCCTTTTCCCATAGCATTACGTCCTAGTGGAAAGAGCGCCGGAGCCATTTTCCACCCCTCTTGATTTGCTCCTTCTTTTGAGTAGGCTGCCATGGCGGAACGACAGGAAAAGCTCTTCATCCTCACCGGCGCGTCGCGCGGCCTGGGGCGGGCGCTGGCTGAGCAGCTGCTGCGCGAAGCGGGCTGCACGCTGCTGACCCTCTCGCGCCAGCCGCTGGCGGCGCTGCAAGAGCAGGCGCGGCAAAGCGGCGCGCAGCTGGTGCAGTGGCAGCAGGATTTGACGGACGCGCCCGCCGCCGCCCGCCGCCTGGCCGAGTGGCTGCAAGCCGTGCCGCCGGGGCGCTTTGGCAGCGCCGCGCTCATCAACAACGCGGGCGTGATTCCGCGCATCAGCAGGCTGGGCGACACACGCTCTGCCGGCAGCGACGCGGCCGACCTGGCCGGGCTGTCGCAATCCATCCGCGCCGGGCTGGAAGCGCCGCTGCTGCTGTGCGCGGCCTTCCTGTCGGCCACGCGCCAGTGGCCCGCCGGGCGCAAGGTGCTCAATATTTCATCGGGCCTGGGCCGCCGCCCGCTGGCCGCGCAAGCGCCCTACTGCGCCGCCAAGGCGGGGCTGGATCACCTCACCCGCTGCCTGGCGCTGGAAGAAGCCGCGCGCTCCCATGAAGAGGGCGGCCAAGGCGCGCGCGTGTGCGCCATCGCCCCCGGCGTGATCGACACCGATATGCAGGCCCAGCTGCGCGGCGCCAGCGCGCAAGACTTTCCGGGCCAGGGGCGCTTTGCCGCCCTCAAGGCCGAAGGGCAGCTGGCCAGCGCCGAAGACACCGCCCGGCGCCTGCTGGCTTATCTGGCGCGGCCCGATTTCGGCAGCGAAGCGGTGGACGACATCCGCCGCCACGGCTGAACCAGCGCCGCCAAGGGCCGGTTCACGGCCGGTTCACGTTACACATTCCCCGGAAACCTGCTTCCAGTCTGTCCATGGGTGCGGAAAGCGCGGCACGGCCCGGAACCCGAAGCCCGCTGTGCCCCGCCGTCATGCCTTTGCGGCCAAGCCGTGAAGAAGGCTGAATCACATCAAAAACAGAAGCAAATTCAAGGGACTGAAAACGGCGCTTGCGCCCGCCACACCAGGACCTCATGCTATTGATGCAGGAGCAAGCCATCTTGCTTTCCAGCGCCTGCCAGCGCCCGTTGACGCACGCAGCCGGGTGACAGAATCGCGCCCCTCACCCGCCCTGCCCCGTTTCCGCTGCTTCTTATGGAACTCATCGCCCCTTACTTCAAGCTCTCGCCTGACCCGGCCATCTGGACCGTGCAGCTGCTGCTCATTGGCGTGATCACCATCTGCTGCAACTTCGTGCTGCTGCGCCTGCTGGACTTTTTTGGCCGCAAGGAGAAAAAGCGCCATGCCCCGGGCGTGTGGGACGGCGCCTTGCTGAAAGCGGCGCGCCTGCCGCTGCGGCTGCTGATGTGGGTGGGCGGGCTGTCGGCGGCCGTGAGCCTTCTGCACGCCATTGAGCCGCTGTGGCTGCACAACTTTCTGCTGCAAGCGCGGCGCGTCATGCTGATTGGCATTGCCGCGCTGTTCATCACGCGCTTTATCGCCAACATGGAAAAAGGGCTGCTGCGTGCGGGCAGCAGCCATCGCCTGCCGGATGCGACAACGGTTTATGCGGTGGGCAGGCTGCTGCGCCTGTGCGCGCTGGCCATTGCCGCGCTGGCCGTGGCCGAGGCGCTGGGCATGTCCATTTCGGGTTTGCTGGCTTTTGGCGGCATTGGCGGCATGGCCATTGGTTTTGCCGCCAAGGACATGCTTTCCAATTTTTTTGGCGGCCTGATGATTTATCTGGACAAGCCTTTTACCGTGGGCGACTGGATCCGCTCGCCGGACCGCAATATCGAAGGCGTGGTGGAAGAAATCGGCTGGCGCATGACCCGGATTCGCACTTTCGAGATGCGGCCGCTTTATGTGCCCAATTCGATTTTCAGCAGCATTGCCGTTGAAAACCCCTCGCGCATGATGAACCGGCGCATTTATGAAACGCTGAGTATTCGCTATTCTGATGCGGACAAAATGGCCGCCATTTGCGACGATGTGCGCGGCATGCTTGAAAAGCACCCCGATATTGCAAATGAGCAGACGATTATTGTTCATTTCATGACCTGCAATGCCTCCAGCCTGGATTTCATGGTGTATTGCTACACGCGCACGACTGAATGGGTGCCGTATCACGCCGTCAAGCAGGATGTGATGCTGAAAATCATGGACATCGTCGCCCGCCACGGCGCCGAATTCCCCTTCCCCACCCGCACGCTCTACATGGCTGGCGGCGAAGGCGACGCCGCCGCGCAAGCCGCCATGCAGGCCGAAAGCCCGCGCCAGGCCATGAGCGCTGCCGCAGCGCCCCCCGCCGGCAGCGCCGCGCCATCGCGGCCCGCGCCCGGCGCTGGCGCGCAATAGCGCACTGCCCGTCACGCGCGCGGGTGATGCTGCGCGTGCAGATCCTTGAGCCGCTGACGGGCAATGTGGGTGTAGATCGTGGTGGTTGAAATATCGGCATGCCCCAGCAGCAGCTGCACCACGCGCAGATCGGCCCCGTGGTTGAGCAAGTGCGTGGCAAAGGCATGGCGCAGCGTGTGGGGCGACAGCGGCGCGGCAATGCCCGCCTGCACGGCGTAGCGTTTGATCAGGTTCCAGAACATCACGCGCGACATGGCGCGGCCCGGCGCAGGGCCGGCGCTGGTCACGAACAAGTCATCGCTCTGGCGCGGCCCCAGCAGCCCGGCGCGCGCCTCTGTCAGGTAGAGGCGCAGCCAGCGCCCGGCCTCTTCGCCGAAGGGCACCATGCGCTCCTTGCTGCCTTTGCCCGTCACGCGCAGGGCGCTGTCGTTCAGGCTGATGTGAAAGACCTTGAGCGACACCAGCTCGCTCACGCGCAGGCCGCTGGCATACATCAGCTCCAGCATGGCGCGATCGCGCAGGCCCAGCGCAGTCTGCGTATCAGGCGCGGCCAGCAGCGCCTCCACCTGCGCCTCGCCCAGCGTCTTGGGAATGCGCGCAGGCGTGCGCGCAGGCAAAAGCTTGAGCGTCGGGTCATCCACCCTCAGCCCGCCGCGCAGCGCCCACTGGAAAAAGCGCCGGAATGCCGCCAGGCGGCGGTTGGCCGTGGTCGCGCGGCTGCTGGCGTGGCTGTCAGCGAAGTAGTGCTGCAAGTGGTGCTCTTGCGCCGCCAGCAGCGCCACGCCGTACTGCTGGCGCAGCCAGCGCGCCAGCCGGCCCAGATCGCGCCGGTAGGCGGCCAGCGTGTTGGCCGCCAGGCCGTCTTCCAGCCAAAGCGCATCGCAAAAAGCATCAATATCTGGCAAATCCGGCCCCGCCGGGCCGGGTGAAGATGTATCAGGCATGCGGCAAAGATACACGGCAGCCGTTTTCTTGCGTGCGCTCTCCAGCAAGGGCTTGATGCGCTCGAATTGCTCGCGGCTGATGTCGCTTGAATCACTTTTCTTGTCTCATCCCTTGAACTTCTCATTTCTCGGGAAAGGCTTTGAACAGGCTCTCACGGCGGCGTCTGATGCTGGCTTTCGTCCATCAGCGTCAGCACGGCCTTGGCTGTGCGATCGGCTGCGCCGCGATGGGCGGCGATGAGGGCGAGTGCGGCCTGGGCGGCCCGCTCGTGCGCAGCTTCGTCGCGGGCCAGCGTGAGGGCGGCGGCCAGGGCGGCGGGCATGTCGGGCGCGCGCAGGGCGGCGCCTGCGGCCTGGGCGCTTTCGGCGGCCTGGGCGAAGTTGAAGGTGTGCGGCCCCATGACCACGGGGCAGGCGCAGGCGGCCGCCTCAATCAGGTTTTGCCCGCCCAGCGGCGCAAAGCTCGCGCCCAGCAGGGCCACGCGGGCGGCGGCGTAGTAGGCGGGCATTTCGCCCAGAGAGTCGCCCAGCCAGAGGTCGGCGGCGGGCGGCGCGGCATTGGCGCTTCCGCTTTCGTTTGCGCCTGTGCCTTCGTTTGCACTTTGCGGCCAGGCGCTGCGGCGGCTCACGCGCAGGCCGTGGGACTGGGCCAGCCTGGCCACTTCGTCAAAACGCTGGGGGTGGCGCGGCACGATGAGCCACTGAATGCCTGCCAGGCCCGCCGCATCAGCAGCGCGCGCCTGGACGATGGCCTGCATGAAGGCGGCTTCCTCGCCGTCGCGCGATGAGGCCAGCATGACGATGGCGCGGCCCGCCTGCCGGGCCTGTTCGCGCCAGCGCTGGCCGAGCGCGAGCAGGGCCGGGTCAGGGCGCGCGTCGAATTTCAAATTGCCGAACACGCCTGCCACGGGCGCGCCCATCTGGCGCAGGCGGGCGGCGTCGGCATCCGTCTGCGCCCAGGCGGCGGCCAGCCGTGCGTAGGCGGGGCGCATGAGCCAGGCGGCGCGGCGCGCGGCGCGAAGAGACTTTTCTGACAGCCGCGCGTTGGCCAGCGCCAGCGGCACGCCTTGCGCGGCGCTTTGGGCAATGAGGTTGGGCCAGATTTCAGTTTCCATCAGCACGCCCGCGCGGGGGCGAAAGTGCGCCAGAAAGCGCGCCACGGCAGCGGGCGTGTCCCACGGCTGCCAGGCTTGCGCGTCGCCGGCCTGCAGCAGCTTGGCGCCTTCGGCGCGCCCCGTGGCGGTGCCGTGCGTGAGCAGCAGGCGCAAGCCGGGCCGCCTGGCGCGCAGCGCCTGCGCCAGGATGGCCGCCGCGCGCGTTTCGCCCAAGGAGACGGCGTGTATCCACAAGGGGCGCTCGTCTTCGCGCAAAACGGCGGGAGCGGCATAAGCGTGCCCGAAACGCTCGGCCACCCACTGGCCATACAGCGGCTCGGCGCGCGCGCGGGCAGCCAGTTTGCGGCGCAGCAGCGGCTGGGCCATCCAGGCGGCGAGGTTGTAGAGGGCGTGCATGGCGGGCAGGTTACTTCATTATTGATAGCTGCCTGCGCCCGTTTCACGGGGGCTGGCGGGCAAATGGGCATGCGTCGCGCTGCCATGCGCATCGCCATATCCATATAACCCCGTCTGACAAGTGAAATTCTTAGAATCCCGCCATCCAGCGCCGGACACGTTTGCAAACATGCGGCATCCGGCCTTGTTCCTTTTCCCGACCCTAAAAAAAGCATATGGCCCACGTCGTTACCGAAGCTTGCATCCGCTGCAAGTACACCGATTGCGTAGATGTCTGCCCCGTGGACTGCTTCCACGAAGGCCCCAACTTTCTTGCCATTGACCCGGACGAGTGCATCGACTGCGGCGTGTGCGTGCCCGAGTGCCCGGTGGACGCCATCTTCGCCGAAGAAGACATTCCCAGCGGGCAGGAGCACATGGCCGAACTCAACGCCGAGCTGTCGCACCTGCCGGACTGGAAGCCCATCACCAAGCGCAAAGGCAGCCTGCCGGATGCCGAAGAGTGGCGCGACCGCACCGACAAACTGGGCGAGCTGCTGCGCTAAGCGCTTTTTCTCCCTGATCACCCGCCATGCCCATGACCGAACCCGCTGCCGACTGCTTTGAAACCGACGCCATCATCATCGGCGCAGGGCCGGTGGGGCTGTTTCAGGTGTTCGAGCTGGGCCTGCTGGAGGCGCGCGCCCACGTCATTGACGCACTGCCGCAAGTGGGCGGCCAGCCGGTGGAGCTGTATCCCGACAAGCCCATCTACGACATTCCCGCCGTGCCCGTGTGCACGGGCCGCGAGCTGGCCGAGGCGCTGATGAAGCAGATTGCGCCCTTCAAGCCCGTGTTCCACCTGGGCCAGCAAGTCAGCCGGCTTCAGCGGCAGGCCGACGGGCGCTTTCTGGTGGAAACCACACAGGGCGTGCGCGGCCTGGCGCGCGCCGTGTTCATCGCCGCAGGCGTGGGCGCGTTTCAGCCCCGGCCGCTGAAAGTGCCGGGCGTTGAAGCCTTTGAAGGGCAGCACGTGCTCTACCGCGTGCAAAAACCCGAAGCCTTCGCGGGCCAGCAAGTGGCCGTGGCCGGCGGCGGCGATTCGGCGCTGGACTGGGCCAACCACCTGGCCGGGCTGCCGCCGCAAACGGCCCCGGCGGGCGTCATCCTCATTCACCGGCGCGATGCCTTCAGCGCCGCCCCGGCCAGCGTCAGCCGCATGCGCGCGCTGTGCGAGCAAGGCCGCATGCAGCTGGCCATCGGCCAGATCACCGGCCTGGAAGGCAGCGCAGGCGACGCCAGCCGCCTGGCCGCCCTCAAGCTCACGGGCGCAGACGGCGTCACGCGCCGCCTGCCGCTGGATGCGCTGCTCGTCTTTCACGGCATGAGTCCGCGCCTGGGGCCTATTGCCGACTGGGGCCTGGCCATCGAGCGCAAGCAGCTGGCGGTAGATACCGAAAAGTTCTCCACCAGCGAGCCGGGCATCTTCGCCGTAGGCGACATCAACACCTACCCGGGCAAGAAAAAACTCATCCTCAGCGGCTTTCACGAAGCCACGCTGGCTGCCTACGGCGCGCTGCCCTTTTTGTTTCCGGGCAAAGACGTGTTCTTCCAATACACCACCACCAGCCCCAACCTGCACCGCGCGCTGGGCGTATCGCCCGATTTGTCGGACTTGTGAGACCCGCGCGGCGGCTTCCGGGGCCTGTTCGCAAGCGGAGCGCAGGGAAGATGAGGCGCAGGCTACCTTTTAGCTCCGTTTTCCATAGCATGATGTCCTAGTGGAACGCGCGCAAGAGCTGTTTTTGGCCCGCTTGAATTTGCTCCTGTTTTGGATGGATGACCGCCGCTTCTCCCTTTGGTGCAGCGCGGCGGCCCGCTTCTTGTTTGATGCCGCTCACCTCATTCATTCAGGGCCTGGCCACCACGCGGGGCCTGATCGTCGCCATTGGCGCGCAAAACGCCTTCGTGCTGCGGCAGGCGCTGGACGCGCTCCTCGGCCTGCTCATGTGGGCGCAGGCCGCCGCTCTGGCGCAGCATGTCTGGCTGGCCGCATGGGCAGCCCTGCCGCAATGAAGTAACCTGCCGGAGCTGACGCCTGTTTGGGCCACGCCTTTTTTGACGCTCCTGCGCTTTTCTCTCCCCCTGTTTTCCGCTCCCGTTTTCCGCTCTGCCTGCGCTGCATGGCTGAACGGGCGCAAACCCGTTTTTCCGCCCCCATGAACACGCCCACGGACACCCACACGAGCTTCACCCTCGCAGGCCAGCCTGCCGCGCGCGGCATCGCCATAGGCCGCGCCGTGCTGGCACCTTCCAGCCGCATGGATGTGGCGCATGACTTCATCACCCCCGCGCAAGTGCCCGCCGAGCTGGCCCGGCTGGCTGCCGCGCGCGAGGCCGTGGCGGCCCGCTTGCAGCGCCTGCGCGCTGACATGCCGCGCGACACGCCCGCCGAGCTGTCGGCCATGCTGGATGTGCACCTGATGATGCTGCTCGACGAGGTGATGGCCGCCGAAACCGCCCGCTGGGTGCGCGAGCGCCACTACAACGCCGAGTGGGCCATTGCCACGCAGCTGGAAGTGCTCTCGCGCCAGTTCGACGAGATGGAAGACGCCTACCTGCGCGAGCGCAAGGCCGACGTGGCGCAGGTGGCGGCGCGCCTGCTGCGCGAGCTGCGCGGTGTGCCGGCTTCGCCCCTGTCCGCGCCCGCGCCTCTGCAGGCCCTGCAAGACGGCGCGGCAGCGGCCCTGCCCGCGCCAGCGGGCGGCAGCGAGGCCAGCCTGGTGCTGATTGCGTCTGACCTTTCGCCCGCCGACATGCTGCAATTCAAAAAGCGCGTGTTCGCCGGCTTTGCCACCGACGAGGGCAGCAGCGCCAGCCACACGGCCATCGTCGCCCGCAGCCTGGACATTCCTTCCGTCGTGGGCGCGGGCCAGGCCAGCCAGCGCATCCGGCAAGACGATGTGGTCATCATCGACGGCGATGCGGGCCTCATCCATGTGAACCCCGGCCCTGCCATGCTGGAGGAATACCGGGGCAAACGCCAGCAGGCCGAGCGGCAAAGGCAGCGCCTGGCGCAAATTGCCAGCACCCCCGCCGTCACGCAAGACGGCCAGCCCATCGAGCTGCTGGCCAACATCGAGCAGCCCGCCGACACCGCCGCCGCCCTGGCCGCCAGCGCCGTGGGCGTGGGCCTGCTGCGCAGCGAATTCCTTTTCATGGGCCGCGAAGGCCGCCTGCCTGACGAAGAAGAGCAATACGCCGCCTACAGCGCCGCCGTGCAGGGCATGCGCGGCCTGCCCGTGACCATCCGCACCGTGGACGTGGGCGCAGACAAGCCGCTGGACGCGCGCCACCCCAGCCCGCACCAGAACCCGGCCATGAGCCTGCGCGCCATACGCTGGAGCCTGTCGGAGCCGGCCATGTTCCTGGTTCAGCTGCGCGCCATCTTGCGCGCCGCCGCGCACGGCCCCGTGCAAATGCTCATTCCCATGCTCGCACACGGCAGCGAAATCCGCCAGACGCTGGAACTCATCGCCAGAGCGCGCGCGCAGCTTCAGGCGCGCGGGCAGGCGCACGGCCCCTGCGCGGTGGGCGCGATGATCGAAATTCCGGCCGCCGCCCTCACCGCACCGCTGTTTCTGCGGTATTTCGACTTTCTGTCCATCGGCACCAACGACCTCGTGCAGTACACCCTGGCCATAGACCGCGCCGACCCCGCCGTGGCCCACCTGTACGACCCCCTGCACCCCGCCGTGCTGCGCCTGATTGCCGGCACCATCGCCGCAGGGCGCGCCCACGGCAAGCCCGTGTGCGTGTGCGGCGAAATGGCGGGCGACGCCGCCATGACCGCCCTGCTGCTGGGCTTGGGCCTGCGCAGTTTTTCCATGCACCCGGCGCGCATCCTCGCCGTCAAACAGCAAATCCTGCAATCCGACGCCTCCCGCCTGGCCGCCTGGGCGCAGGCCGTCATCGCCAGCGACGAACCGGCCGAATTGCTGGCGCAGCGGCCTTGAGCGCCTGCTTGCCCTGAACAGGCGCTCAGGACAGGCGCAAGTCAATGGCGCCAAACAGGGGCACGCCGTCTTTGGCCCTGGCTTGCAGGTGCAGGGCGTCGCCAGCTTGCAGCCAGGCAGCTTGCAGGCCGCTGGCGCGGCGCTGCTGAATGCTGGAGTGGCCGGAGGCGGCAGGCGTGGGGCCTGCGCCCAGCAGGCTGCCGGCCGTCAGCGCGCGGGTGCGGGCGCAGGCGGCGGCCAGCTGGCCCAGCGGCCAGGCGCGGCGGGTATCGAGCAGGCCGGTTTTGCGCCCGTTCAGGCTGGCCTGGAGAGTGAGACTGGCCACGCCCGCCTGCCAGGCGGGGCCGAGTTCATCGGGCGTGAGGGCAACGGGGGCGAAAGCGGTGGCAGGGCAGCTATCGGCCCAGGGCGCTTCGCGCAGGCGCAAGGGGCAGGCCAGCGCAAGCAGGCGAATGGCGTCCTGCCCCTGATCGGCGGTGGCGGCGCGGGGCGCATCGGCCACGATGGCGGCCAGCTGCGGCTCAAAGTCCAGCGCGCCGGGCAGGGCGGGCAGAGGGCCGCAAGGGCCGCGCAAGGTATCGCCCGCAGCCAGAAAGAGAGCGGGAGCGGCGCCGTCTGGCGCGTGGCCTGGCGGCGCGCCCTCCTCTGGCGCGCAGCTTGCCAGCGCCCACTGAAAGGCGCGCGGCAGCGGGGCCAGACACAGGGCGGGGTCGAAGGCAAAGGCGTGACGGGCGTGGCCGCTGTTGAGCGCGTCAGACAGCGTTTGCAACTGCGGAGCGATGAAGTTCCAGTCTTGCAGCGCCTGCTGCAAAGTGGCGGCAATGCCGCTGGCGTAGCAGGCGCTGCCCAGATCGCGCGAGACGACAGCGAGCTGCCCGTCGCGCGAGCCGTCGTGGAAAGAGGCCAATTTCATGCGGGCAAGTATGGCGGCTTTCCCCTGGCCAAAGAGCAGGCCCTGCGGCGCTCTGGGCAGGCCCTCATGCCTGGCGCGGGGCGCCAAAAGAGCGGTTCAGGCGGCTCAGGGCGCGCCAGCACATGAGCAGAAGCGGGCTGCTTTTCGCTCCTCTATCCATAGCATGATGTCCTAGTGGAAACTGCGCTGAGAGCATTTTTAACCCGCCCAATTCGCTCCTGTTTTTGATGTCTTTCAGCAGGCAGCCTGGCGGCGGCCGGTGACAGTGGGGCTGAAAACCGGGCTGAAACTGGCGCGGCGGGCCTCTGGCAGCGGGCCTGGGCCGGGCAAGCGCCTTCCTACAATCGCGCTCCATGCTTGATCCCCAACTCCTACGCAAAGACTTGGAGGGCGTGCTCCAGCGCCTGGCCACCCGCAAAAACCCGCAGCCTTTTCTGGA